>JADMIO010921845.1_pt1 | contig 12434 bp, 6 predicted proteins | sample 8958161 | NCBI WGS metagenome assembly JADMIO01 (sample SAMN16585339, study PRJNA669376) | soil metagenome | isolation source: Crop rotation soil | place: USA: Cullars Rotation, Alabama | collected 2011 | reverse complement strand
AACGAAAGGCCCAGTCTTTCGACTGAGCCTTTCGTTTTATTTGACCATGTTGGTATGATTTAAATTAATACGACTCACTATAGGGTCAGTGCGGCCGCGACTTCAAGTCACGTGAATTCCAAGCTTCGGATCCCACTGTGCTGGAAAGGCCTGGGCGTCGTCGCGGTATCGGGCGCGACGGTCGCTGGCCTCGAAAGCGATCCGCTTCTCGACGGCCCGGACCGATTCGAGGTATTCGTCGAGCTTGCGGCGATCGTCCTGGCCGATCTGGTCCCGCAGCGCGCGGGCATCGTCGGCCACGAGGTCCAGGACGCTCCGGTCGTCGTCGTCCCGGGCGCCCGGACCGGCGCCGGAGCGGAACAACCGGTCGAAGGCGAGCTTGGGGTTGATCTCCCGCGCGACCGGAGTGGTCGGGCTCGACCACGAGATGTGCGAGCCGTAGAGCCGGGTGTAGCCGACGTTGGTGTCGACCCCCGTGGTCACCGGCTCCACGGCCAGCTCCAGCGACGGCAACGGCGTCAGCACACCGATTCGCCCCGCGGCGAGCTGGTCCATCGAGACGCCGCCGGCGTTCAGGGCCGAGCCGGTCGTGCGGTGGATCGTCGTGCCGGTCAGCCACGCGGCATCCTTGACGTAGTGGCCGTCCCCCGTGAACGTCCCCTGGTTGCTCAGGTGCGTCAGGATCAGGACATCGTCCTTGTGGCGGGCCAGCGGCTGGAGGATCGGCGAGAACGCGAAGTCCCGCCCTTGGCCCTTCGGGGTCCAGGTGCGGGGGTTGCATCCATTCGGCCAGAAGAGGCACGCCATGCGGACCGGCGGCCCCTCCGGGCGGGCGTGGCCGCCCAGGCCGGCATCGGTCCCGGTGCCGGCCCCGGCCGATGCCGGGCCCATCGCCTGGAGCCACGGCAAGCCGACCATGGCGCCCACGCCCTTCAACATCGTCCGTCGCGTGATCGGTCGCTTCTTCAGGCTCATCGTCGGGACCCCATGGCTCCATGGCGCCGGTACTGGAACGGGAAGCTCTCGACCACCGCGGTGACCAGGGTCGCACCCCGATAGTCCTTCGCCTCCAGCTCGGCCATGATCTGCTTGACGGCCGGGCGATCGAAGAATTCTACCCCCCTCCGCAGGGCGTAGGCCAGCATCCGCTCGACCAGGTTGCGGAGGAACAGCTCGCGCTTCGACTCGATCAAGATCGTCTTCAGGGCCACCGGTCCCACGAACTCCTCGCCGGTGGTGAGCCGCCCCGAGGCGTCGACCGGCTTCTGCTGGACCTGGTCGCGCCAGCGGCCCAGGACGTCGAAGTTCTCCAGCCCGAATCCCAGCGGGTCGAGCCGGGAGTGACACGTCGCGCAGTCGGCCCGCTTGCGGTGCTGCTCCAGCCGCTGGCGGAAGGTGAGGCCGTTGCGGATCCGGTCGTCGGTCGGCAGCGCCTTGACCATCGCCGGTGGGGGCGGTGGGGGCGTACCCAGCAGCTCCTCGAGCACCCACTTGCCGCGGAGGACGGGGCTGGTCCGCCGCGGGTAGGAGGTCAGGGTCAGCACCGCGGCCATGCCGAGCACGCCGCCCCGCCGGCGGTCGTTGAGCTCCACCCGGCGGAACTCGGGGCCGGTCACTCCGGAGATGCCGTAATGCCGGGCCAGCCGCTCGTTGACATAGATGTAGGGGGCATCGAGGAGCTCGAGCAGGGGCCGGTCCTCGCGGAGGATGGCCTGGAAGAACGCAACGGCCTCCTCGACCATCGCCTCCCGCAGCTCGGGCGTATACTCGGGGAAGAGGCGCTTGTCGGGCTCGGCCAGCTCGGCCAGGCTGCCCACGCGGAGCCACTGGCCCGCGAAGTCTTCGGCCAGGGCCCGCGACCGGGGATCGGCGAGCATCCGCCGCACCTGGATCGCCAGCTCCTCGGGCTCGTGGAGCCGGTCGGCGTCGGCGAGGGCCGAGAGGATCGGATCGGGCATCGAGGACCAGAGGAAATACGACAGCCGGCACGCCAGCTCGTGGTCGGAGATCCGATCGACGCCTTCGACGTCGGTGCGGTCGCGCTCGAGTAGGTAGAGGAAGCTGGGCGAGACCAGCACGGCGCGGAGGGCCAGCCGCACGGCCGCCTCGAAGCCGTCGCCTCGGGCCTGCCCGTGACGGAACAGGTTCATCCACCGCTCGGCCTCCCCGGCGCCGACCGGCCGGCGGAAGGCGCGGCGGGCGAACGCCGCCAGGCACCGCCGGGCGGCCTCCTCCGGGTATAGGTCCGGGCCCGGACGGGTCAGGAGGTAATGCGCCGGCTCGGCCTTCTCCAGCACGTCCGCGGCCGCCGCGAGATACTTCTCCATCAGGATCGGGGGGAGGAACAGCGTCGCCGCGTTGTTGTCGAACCCGGCACCCCCGCCGCCATCGCTGGGGAAGGCGTCTGCCGGTCGAGTGTCGACGCCCAGCAGGTCGCGGATCGTGTTGTTGTACTGCCGGCGGGTCAGACGTTGGATCAGGCCGGGACCGGGGTCGCGGACCCCCTCCCTCGCCTCCAGGATCGCCCGGACCGACGCCGCCGCGCGCTGGCGCTGGTCCTCGTTCGGACCGGCCCGGTTGCCCGGCGGCGGCATGGTCCGCTCCTCCAGGGCATCGACGACCCTCAGCCACAGATCCGGCTCGCCCCGGACCGCATCCTCGTCCCCGAACCGCGACAGGTTCACCTCGCCCTTGGGCTTCTCCCCGCCGTGGCACCGCAGGCAATGCTTCTGGACCAGCGGCCGGACGTTCCGGTCGAATCCATCCCCCCGGCTCGAGCCCGGTGCCACCAGGGACATCACCAATAGCGTCAGGGCCGCGATCGACCGCGGGGTCGCGCGTCGGGTCATCCCGGGTCTCCGGATCGGGAAATATCCAAGGGCAAGGGGCGGCGGTTGCAGGCAGGCATCGAACCCCTATCCTAACCTGAGCGACAATCGCGCATCCAATGGACCGACCTCCTCCTCCCGGAGACCTGGCCGACGAGCCGGCCCGCCCCCGAGCGTCCTCAGCGACCTCGCAGCGCAGGCTTGCGCGTGGGCCTCCCTTAACTCCTTATAAGGCGATTTAGATCGCTACGAACGCGCCAGAACCTCTTCCGCGCGGGCGGATCAGCCTGATATGGCCAGAAATCGACCGGGCCTGGGGCCCGTTCCCGCTGCGCCGGCCGCCTGATGGCGGGACTTGAAGCCTACCCGAAGGTCGGCGCACCGCGGTGGAGCTCCATCACTTCCCGGGGCTTTCCGTGCCGGAAGTGGCCCCGAGGATGGACAAGACCGTCGCCCCGATCACCGGACTGTTGTATCGTGGCGACAAGGGTCTGCGAAGCCGCATGGGCGAACCCGAGTGAGGCGTCCGCGATGACGATGGATCGCAACAGCGTCAGTACCCACGAGCGGCGTATCCAAGAAGTTCTCGCCGCCTTCTTCGAGGCCGTGGAGGGCGGCGGCGCGCCGGATCGCCAGGCCCTGTTCGACCGCCACCCCGACCTCGCCGTCGAGCTGGCGGAGTTCTTCGCCATCCAGGACCAGGTGCACGGGCTGGCCGCGATCTCGCGCGCCTTCGAACCGAATGGTGTGATCCGCGTCGATGGGAGGCAGCCTGCCGAGGCCGATCGATCGACGATCCCCCTCGACGAGGAGCACCCAGGCTCCTCGCCACTCGCTGGAGACTGCCTCGTCGGCGACTACGAGCTGCTCGGCGAGATCGCGCGGGGCGGAATGGGGATCGTTTACCGGGCGCGTCAGCGGAGTCTCAACCGCCTGGTGGCGCTCAAGGTGATCCGGGACGGCGCGCGGGCGACCCGAGAGGACATCCGGCGGTTCCGCAGCGAGGCCGAGGCCGTCGCGAACCTCGATCACCCCCATATCGTGCCGATCCACGAGGTCGGCGACCACCAGGGTTGTAGCTTCTTCAGCATGAAGCTGGTCGACGGGGGGAGCCTGGCGGAGCGGCTCGAGGAGTATGGAGCCGATCCCCGCGCCGGGGCCCGGCTGGTAACAGCCGTGGCCCGCGCGGTCCACCACGCCCACGAACGGGGCATCCTCCACCGCGACCTGAAGCCCTCGAACATCCTGATCGACGACCGAGGGGAGCCCCTCGTGGCCGACTTCGGGCTGGCCCGGCGGGTCGAAGGGGATAGCGAGCTGACCCAGACGGGGGCCGTGCTGGGAACCCCGGCCTACATGGCGCCGGAACAGGCGACTGGCCGCAAGGGAGCCATCACCACCGCCACGGACGTCCACGGCCTGGGCGTCATCCTCTACGCCGTCCTGGCCGGCCGCCCGCCGTTTCGAGGGGAGACGCCCCTGGAGACCCTCGAACAGGTCCGCGAGCGCGCGCCCGACCCGCCCAGCACGATCCGCCAGGCCATCGACCGCGACCTGGAGACGATCTGTCTGAAATGCTTGGAGAAGGAGCCGCGGAAACGCTACGGCTCGGCCCTGGCGGCGGCCGAGGACCTGGAGCGATGGCTGGCTGGCGGGCCGATCCAGGCGCGGCCGGTCGGCCGGGCGGAGCGGATCTGGCGATGGGGCCGCCGCCATGTCGCGGCGATCGCGGTGACTGCAGCAGGGATGCTCCTGGCCATCGCGACCATCGCGGGCCTGGTTGTGGGTCGGCAGGCGCACCAGGCCACCGAGCGGCTCAGCCTCGAGGTTCGAAACCGGGAACGCGCCGCCCGGCGCGAGGGATACGTCCGAGAGGTGAAGCGTGCCGGCGAGCTGTGGGAGGAGAATCGACCGTCGGAGGCGATCCGACTCCTTTCCCGGCATCAGCCCACGCGGGGAGAGGAAGACCTCCGCGGCTTCGCCTGGCATTACCTGTGGCGAGTCGCTCATCTCGGCAGCCCGCCGCTGCGAGGGCACTCCGGCGAGGTCTACCACGCCGAGTTCTCCCCCGACGGCCGAATGCTGGCGACCACCGGCCAGGACCGGACCGTCCGCATCTGGGACGTGCCCGACCGCCGGACCCGACTCATCCTGCCCGACCCCGAGCACAAGGAGGAAGGCCACACCGACGACATCAACTGGGTGACGTTCGCGCCCGACGGCAGGCTCCTGGCCACCGCCAGCGACGATCGGACCATCAGGCTCTGGGACGCCCACACCGGCCGGTTGCGGTCGACGCTCACCGGCCACGACGATCGGGTTGTGGCCGTCGTGTTCGCGCCCGACGGCCGCCGTCTGATCTCGGGCTCGCGCCGGGGAAAGGTCATCCTCTGGGACGCCGTGACCTGCCAGGAACGGAGCTCCTTTTCCGTGTCGAACGGAGAATTCCAATCGCTGGCCATCTCACTCGAGGGCACGGTCCTGGCGATCGCCGGCGAGCGGGTCGTGATCTGGGACCTGGCCGGCGGCCGGGAACGGCGGAGGCTTGAGGGGCACCAGGGGCAGGTCAACGGAGTCGCCTTCTCCCGCGACGGGCAAACGCTGGCTACGGCGGGCCGGGACATGACGGTCGCCCTGTGGAATACCGGGGACTGGACGATGAAAGCGATGCTCCGAGGGCATCGAGGCCGGATCGAGTCGGTGGCCTTCACTCCCGATGATCGGACCATCGCCTCGGTGGACCGGAGCGGCTTCGCCAACCTCTGGGACACAGCTTCCGGCGCATGGGACACGATCGCCACCGGGCAGGACTTGCTTTGGTGCGCCGCGTTCGCCCCGGATGGCCGGTCGCTGGCGACGACGAGCTCAGACCACTCGGTCAAACTCTGGGATCGCCGGCGTGATCGGGCTCGGATCATCCTTCGCCTCCATGCTTCCGGGCCCTCGCTGCTCCCCTCGCTCGCGTTCTCTCCGGACGGCGAGCGATTGGCCCTCGCCGATTCCGGAACCGTCTGGACCATCGATGCGGCCCGGGGCGAATGGATCTCGATTCGGCCCATCGAGTCGAGCACGCCGATCCGGGCCACGACGCTCTCGTTTGATGGCAGGCTCGCGACGGCGGGCCTGGACGGAACCATCGCGATCCGGGACCTCGCCGGTGGGCGACCGCTCCGGGTCTTCACGGCGGCCTGTGCTTCAGGCGCACGATTGGCCCGTTTCTCCCCGGACGGTGACCGACTGGCCATCGCCGGCCGGGACGGTCGGGTGACCATCGGCGACCCGGAGACGGGCTTTCGGAACCCGTTCCTGGTCGAAGACCTGAAAGACCTCAGCGACCTGGAGCTTTCCCCGAACGGGGAGTCGCTCGTGACGACGAGCTGGGGTTCGTCGATCCCAATCATCTGGAATCCGGCCTCGGGAGCGGCCCATCGACCGGCGGCGGGGCACAAGGGGAGTATCGAGTCGTTGAGCCTCTCGCCCGATGGTCGGACCCTGGCGACCGGCGGCGGCGATCGGTCGATCATCCTCTGGGACTGTCGGTCATTGGAACAGGTCATCCATCTCTGGGGCCACACCGGTGGCGTGACGTCGTTGGCGTTTTCCCCCGACGGCGGGACCCTGGCTTCCGGCTCGCACGATCAGACCGTGCGGCTGTGGGACGTGGCCTCCCGGCGTGAGATCGGGATCCTGAGAGGTCACTCGGGACATGTCTGGCGACTACAATTCTCGCCGGATGGCTTGACGCTGGCGACCTGGGCCGGGTCGCGCCGAGAAGACATCGAGCTCGTGCTGTGGTCTGCGGCAGCGAGCAGGCCGGCCGAAGACCGCCCGCGCGAGGGATCGCCGGCCGGCCAGCCGCCGGCCCCGGCCCGGCGGTGGCCGCTCGAAGCCGGCCTGATCGGCTACTGGCCGCTGGACGGCGACGGCGGCGAGTTCTCCGGCAGCGCGCGCAGCCTGGACCTGTGTGGGGGCGTTGGCTTTGCGCCGGGGCTCTTGGGCCAGGCCCTCGACCTGGCCGGCGATGGTGCCCGATTCGCCCGAAGGCCCGGGGACGACGCGGCCTACGACTTCGGCGCCGGCGAGTTTACGATCCAGGTCTGGGTCAACGTTCAGCGCGACCCGAACTGGGAGCAGACCCTGGTCGAGAAGTTTGACCCGGCTCGTTCCCTGGGCTGGACCCTGAACGAGACGGAGACCACCAAGTTCCCCGGCACGCTGAAATTGTTCACCGAGCTCTTGAGCCTCATCGGCCCATCGATGTCCAGGAATGCCAACGGTATCTGGCACCATGTGGTCGCGCGCAGGGGGCGGGCGCAGTTCGACCTGTTCTCCGACGGGGAGAATATGGCTTCCGGGGTCGACCCCAGACCGATCGCCGATATCACCTCCCCGCTCGTGCTGGGCGGACGCAACAACGTCGGCGGGAAGGCCAACGCCCTGACGGGCCGGTTGGACGAGGTGGCGATCTGGGATCGCGCGCTGACCGATGACGAGATCGCCACCCTGTACAACCACGGCGTGGGCACCCGGCTCAACACTGGGATGGTCATCTGCCAGACGTCACCGGCGACCGGCGCGACCGTCGCGACGCCGCCCACCGAGTTCGCGATCCGCTTCTCGTCCCCCTGCGACCCGGCCACGGTCCAGGCCGGCGACCTCGCCGTCAATGGCCGGCCGGCCGACTCCGTCGCCCTGACCGACCCCCAGACGGCGACATTCCATTTCAACGACTCGCCGGTGACCGCGGCCGGCCTGCAGGCGCTGACGATGGCGGCCGGCGCCGTCGCGGCACGACCTTCGGCCGGGTTGGCCGACCCGGCGCTCCGAGGGTTCGACGGGACGCTGATCTACGCGCCGACGGACCATCCGGCCGTCCTGGACGCGCCCCTTCTCGACGGGAGATCCCGACCTTGAGCGGCGACCTGAGCCGGGAGAGCGATGGGAAGCACGGCATCGGGTTCCGAAGCGGTTGTGGCCTGGAGGATCGTCGCGTTGCGCCGGCCTGTTGGCGCCGATACAATGGATCGGAGTGGGACCGCCAGGAGAATCCGCCATGCCGCTGCACGACTGGACGGGGGTTGAGGCCGGGATCTTCCACGATTTTCACGTCGCCTGGATCCCGGAGATCCGGAAGGTGCTCAACGGCGGTTTGTTGCCGGAGGGCTACTACGCCCTGGCCGAGCAGCACGCCGGCCGCGCCATCGCGGACGTCCTGACCCTCCACGCCAGCCCGGCGGCCCAGGAGCCAGTGCCGGCGCGCTGGCCCTTGCCGCCCGCGACCGGCGGAGTCGCCGTGGCCGACGCGCCTCCCCGGGCGCGACGCAAGCACACGGTCGAACCGGCCGCGCTGGCCCGCCGCCGCTCGCTGGCCATTCGCCACGTCAGCGGTCACCGGCTCATCGCCCTCATCGAGATCGTCTCGCCGGCGAACAAGGACCGCCCCCGTCACGTCGAGGACTTCGCGGCCAAGGCCGTCTCCGCCCTGGAGGCCGGCGTGCATCTGCTCCTCGTGGACCTGTTCCCTCCCGGCCCTCACGATCCCTCGGGCATGCATGGCGCCATCCTCCAACAGCTCGAACAGTCCGACCAGCCGTACGCGGTGCCCGCGGACGAGCCGGCGACGCTAGCCAGCTACGCCGCCGGCCCGGTCGTGGAGATCTACGTCGAGCACGTCGCGGTCGGCGCGTCCCTGCCCGAGATGGCGCTGTTCCTGCGCCCCGACCGTTATATCAACGCGCCGCTGGAACCGACCTACCTGGCCGCCTACGAAGGCATGCCCGCCTTCTGGCGCGGGGTGCTGGAGGGCGGCACGGCGATCCCATGACCACGCCACGGCTCCCAGTGCGGTGCGCCGAGCGAGCGCCGGCACGCTGGCGATGCCCGCCGGCGCCGTCGCGGCGCCGAGGGAGTTCGACGGGACGCTGATTTACACGCCGAGGGACCATCCGGTCGGTCTGGACACATCGCCTCCCTCTGGACGCATCCTCTCCCGGCGCGGCGACCTTGAGAGGCGACTTGCCCGGGAGGAGAGGCGAGAATCTCGGCGCCGGGATCCCGGCCGGATCCCAACAGGTGCTGGAGTTCCCTCGGCGGTGGGGGTGGTGTAAGCTTGCCTGGTAGTGAAGGAGGGATCGTCATGGCCGCGCCGCCGGCACCCGGCCCGCTCAGCCTGAAACAGCTTCTCGAAGAGATCGATCGCCTCGCGCCGGCACAGCGGCGCGAGCTGGAGCGCCGCCTGGCCGCGCGCCGCGCTGGAGACGGGAATGGGGGTTCCGACGACTCGCCTCCGGTCCGAGCCGCCAGGGTCCGCCTGCCTGCGGCGGCGGAGCGGCGCCTCAAGAGACTCATCGCCCGGAGCGAGCGCGGACTTCTGTCGCAGAAGGAGCTGGCCGAGTACCAGTCGCTGGCCCAGGAGGCCCAGCGGCTCGACGCCACACAGGCCGAGGCCCTCGCGGAGCTGGCGCGTCGCCGGGGGATGTCGGTGCCGACCGGGAAGGCAGAAAAGGGCGGAGAAGGCGACAGGGATGGCACATGAGGCGATCCCGCGGGCGGTCCGGCGGCAGGTTCGCGACCGCGCCGGCGACTGCTGCGAATACTGCCGGCATCCCGCGAGCGACTCGTGCGCCCCATTCGTCTGCGAGCATGTCCTGCCCCGGGCGCTCGGCGCGGGGAGCACAGCCGCGGAGCTGACCTGGGCGTGCCCGGCGTGCAACGGCCACAAGTACGACGAGACGCAGGGGCGTGACCCACAAACCGGGAGAACCGTCCCGCTGTTCAACCCGCGCCGCCAGCGATGGTCACGCCACTTCGCCTGGAGCACAGATTTCCGACAGATGGAGGGGCATACGGCCACGGGCCGTGCAACGGTGGCGGCCCTGCACCTCAACGGCCCGGCGCTCATCAACCTGCGCCGGGCTCTGCGAACGATCGGGGCGCATCCGCAAGAAGCCCTGTGAAGACCATGTGCACGATGCCAACGGCGGATCCGACAAGGCAACGGCCCAACCCATTCGATGGCCTGGCTGAGGCGGGATGATTCCTCTTGTACCACATTCCCGCCTGGGACGACCGCCGACTACCCCGGTCCCCGACATCAGCCACAACCGTCGTCCCATCACCCCTCTGGAGGCGACTCATCAGGATCACCGCAATCGTGCGAGGTCATCCCGGGCTGCGCCGTCCCGTCACGGGATCACCCAACGACTGGAGGTTCGGGTTCCGGGATGGCCTCGCCAGTAAAGGCTCTGAGCATTCCTCTGGTCCGCGACGGCCGCAAAGCCCATCGACGAACGGCCGCGCGAGGGTGCGCGGCCGTTGATCCTGAAATGATTTTTCGAAATCCGCGCTAGACTTTACCCTCTCGTGCATCTTTTCCCCTAGACGGTGTGCCGGCGGCGGTGTGAAGCCCGGCTGCCGCGAGTGGACCTTGCTGCGCGCAGAGAATCAGGCCGGGGGAACCGACTGACCTCGTCCCGCTCTCGGTGAACGCGTCGGGCCGGTCCCGACCACGGGAGAGCCAGCGGATCTGATTCGCTGAACGAATGACCCCGATGGAACCCATCGACGACCACGATTCAGGGGATCACCGAGATGCGTTTCCCATCGCTGCCGAAAGCAATAAGTTACAAGTCGCGATTGCACGGCTCGAGATCAAGAAAGCCGGGCCTGGAGACGCTCGAGGGGAGAGTCCTGCTCACCTCGATCATCGACCTGGGCATCGAGTACGACCAGGGCATTGCCCGCTTTGCCGAGGCTATCGACGACTCGGGACAAGTGGTCGGCTGGTCCAGGCCGCCAGGTGGCTCCTACCATGCTTTTCTGTACACTGAAGGGACGATGATCGATCTGGGGACCCTCGGTGGTTCCTACAGCGCGGCTCTCGGCATCAACAACCTGGGGCAGGTGGTCGGCTACTCCGCGACGAGCGCAGGCCCAAATTATTTTGAGCATGCCTTTTTATATAGCAATGGTGCGATGACCGACCTGGGCACGCTCGGCGGCCATTGGAGCTTTGCCTATGGCATCAATGCATCGGGCCAGGTGGTGGGTGATGCCTATCTTCCTCCGAATGCAGATCCGGACGCCACAGAGTCTACTGCGTTTCTCTACAGCGACGGGGCGATGATCGGTCTGGGCACACTTGGTGGCTATTATAGTCGTGCCACTGACATCAACGATTCAGGAGCGGTGGTCGGCTGGTCTTATACAATTAATTACGCTAATGAGCATGCTTTCCTCTACAGCGACGGGGCGATGAACGACCTGGGCACGCTCGGTGGCTATTCCAGCTCCGCCGCCGGCATCAATGGCTCGGGGCAGGTCGTCGGCCAAGCACGGACGGTCTACGGCAGCGACCACGCCTTTCTCTACAGCGGCGGGGTGATGGCCGACCTGGGCACTCTCGGCGGTTCCTCTAGCGCCGCCGACGACATCAATGACTCGGGCCAGGTGGTCGGCCAAGCAACGACCTCAGCCGGTCAATCCCATGCTTTCCTCTACATTGGCAATATGATGTATGATCTCAACGACTTCCTTCCACCAGACTCGGCCTGGACCCTGATCGGCGCAACGGGCATTAACAATAACGGACAGATCATCGGTTTCGGCCAGTACCATGACGAGTATCACGTGTTCCTGTTGAATGTACGCCCGGACCCGATAACGGTTACCAACGCCAATGACGACGGACCGGGTTCGTTGCGGCAAGCCATCCTCATCGCCAACGCCTTCGCCGGACCCGATCGCATTACCTTCGACATCCCCGGCACGGGCGTGCAGACGATCCACGTCAACGGCTCCCTCCCCGCGATCACGGATACGGTGACCATCGACGCGACGAGTCAGCCGGGGTACGCCGACGTCCGGCGACCACGGATCGAGCTGGATGGACGATCCGCCTCTGGAGACGGATTGACGATCCAGGCAAGCGACTGCGTGATCCGCGGGTTGGCGGTCGACGGATTCCCGGGTTCCGGCATCAGACTGACCAGCGGCGGGCGGAATATCCTCCAGGGGAATTTCCTGGGAGTCGATCCCAACGGCTTCGATGCCCGGGGCAACGGAGGGGAAGGGCTCTTCGTCGACGACAGCTACGATAACACCATCGGCGGCACGGTGAGCCCTGCTGATCCGAGTCCTCCCGTTTCCGGTCCGCTACCCGTGGTCCAGTGTGGTCCGAACGTCATCTCGGGTAACGGCCGGCGTGGAGTCCTCATCGTCGGTGCCGGCTCGACCGGCAATCTCCTGATCGGCAACCGCATTGGTACCGACGAGCTTGGCCTGACGGACCTGGGTAATGGTTGGAACGGTATTGATATCTGGAACGCGCCCAACAATACGGTCGGCGGCACGACCAGCGATGACCGGAATATCATCTCCGGCAACGACCAGCGGGGCATCGTGGTCCTGGGCACCTCGGCCACGCAGAACGTCGTCCTGGGGAATTACATCGGCACGGATCGTGATGGCTTGAATGCCCTGGGCAACACTTGGAACGGCGTGGAGATCTGGGACGCACCGGCCAACACGATCGGCGGGACGGCGGACGGGGCCTTTCCAGCACATTGGGATCCTAAGCTTAGAATTCCACGTGGACAAGTTGTCGCG
>JADMIO011827288.1_pt1 | contig 12436 bp, 7 predicted proteins | sample 8958161 | NCBI WGS metagenome assembly JADMIO01 (sample SAMN16585339, study PRJNA669376) | soil metagenome | isolation source: Crop rotation soil | place: USA: Cullars Rotation, Alabama | collected 2011 | reverse complement strand
CTTTCCCTGTTCGTGCGGCAGCTGTGGGCGAAGCCATTTTCGGCGCAGGCCGGGGGCATCACCTTTTTGTATACGTGACGGTAGGCACAGGGATCAGTTGTTGCCTGATGCAAAATGGCCAACCGCTGAAGGGCGCAAAGGGCAACGCAATTACGATGGCAAGCAGTCCGCTAAGTACGGTATGCACCCACTGTGGAGCGAAACTGCGTCCGGTGTTGGAAGAGTTTGCCTCAGGTCCTGCCATCGCGAGGCGATTCACCCAAAGCCACGATGGAACGCCTGCCGAAAGGTGTGAGGACGTCTTCCGCGCCGCTTCCAATGGGAACGCGGACGCCATCGAAATATTGACTTCTGCTGGCGAGGCGTTGGGGGTCAGCACAGCATTTCTGGTGAACGTGCTCGACCCGGAGCTAATTGTCGTGGGCGGCGGTCTAGGTACAGCTGGCGGTTTGTACTGGAATGCATTCGAACGAAGTTGCCGCGAACACATCTTCGCCGACAACAGCCGCGGGCTGCCGATCGTCACCGCCACATTAGGAGTTGATGCCGGATTGGTGGGAGCCGGGGCCGTCGTCTTTGCGCAACAGCAACGCAGTAGTGCAAATTACGTTTATGAAACAAACTGAAAACATACTGAAACGAATCGCCAAGCAAGGCATTGTTCTGGGCGACGGAGGATACCTCCTCGAACTGGAGCGCCGCGGCTGGGTGGACAGCGGATCGGGACGCGAAAAGGTTGGGACGGGCAAAGGCAGCGGACAATTCACCCCCGAGGTAGCCATTGAGCATCCGGATGCTTTGCGCGAATTGCACCGCGAATTTCTCAACGCGGGTTCGCAGGTGTTGCAGGCGCTCACTTTTTTCGGAACCCGGGAAAAATTGGATCGAGCCGGGTATGGAGGACAAACAGAAGCCATCAATGCAGCCGCTGTACGCATTGCGCGCGAAGTCGCAGGGAGCCGAGCCCTGGTTGCAGGCTCAGTGTCGAGAACTCAACTTTTTGAACGGGAGGGACCTTCCGCAGCGGATCACGTGCGCGACTTGATTACCGAACAAGTTCGTCTGCTCGCAGACGCCGGAGTGGACTTTCTGATTCTGGAAACCTTCTTTCATCTGGAAGAGATGCTGATTGCGATCGAATGCAGTCGAGCGTCCAAGTTGCCGATCGTTGCTACTATGACTTTCCGTCCGACGTTAAGCCAATGTTCCGACGGACATTCTCCCGCCGCCTGTGCGCGGGCCATGGTGGATGCGGGCGCTGCCGCCGTCGGCGTCAACTGTGAGCAGGAACCTGATCGCATGTTGGCGATCATTCGAGAGATGCGCAAGGCAGTCAGCGTTCCTATTGCCGCACAGCCTGCCGCGTTCCGAACCACTGATGCGATTCCCTGCTTTACCCGCCTGCCTCAATTCCCAGACGAAATGGAGGCCATCCAGCTTCCGCGAAACGCGTTCCAGCGCTTTGCCGAAAAAGCTAAGTTGGAGGGCATTCAGTATCTGGGTGGCTGCTGCGGATGCAATGCGGCATACATTCATGCCTTTGCACGCGGGTTGGCCGATTCGACCGAAACTGCAAAGCGAAACGTCGGTTAGTAATTCTGGCCGTTCTGATGTCGGGACCGGGGAAATCTGCGCATGTCCAAGAATGGCAAAGTAAAAGTCGGAATCATTGGCTCACAATTCGAAGCCGACATTCATGCTGCCTCCTTCAAGATCGCATCCGAGGTGGCAGAAGTGGTAGCGGTTGCTTCACCCACTCCCGGAAACGCAGCGGCATTGGCGAAAAGATATGCTACTCCGCGCGTGTTTACCGATTATCGGGAAATGCTCAAGGAGCGCGACATCGAAATGATCACCATCGCCGCGCCCAACAAGCTACATGCACAGATGACCTCCGACTGCGCGGCGGCAGGCAAGCATGTGGTATGTGAAAAACCGTTGGCTATGACGATCGAGGAATGCGAGCAAATGATTCATGTCACCCGGCAGGCAGGTGTCCTGCTGCTCTACGCCGAGGAGCTCTTCTTCACGCCCAAATACCGTAAGGCAAAAGAAATGGCGGATGATGGGGCGTTCGGCAAAATTCATCTCGTAAAGCAAAGCGAGAAACATTTTGGACCGCATGCTCCGTGGTTCTGGGATGTGGATCGCTGCGGCGGTGGCGCGCTCATGGATCTCGGTTGCCACGGCATCGCTTTCTGCTACTGGTTTCTCGGGCGTCCTGCGATCCAATCCGTGTATTGCCAAATGGGCACCTACGTTCACGCCGACAAGACGCGAGGGGATGACGAAGCTTTTTGCATTTTGGAATTTGCGGACGGTGCGCTAGGCATTGTCGAAGACAGTTGGGGACGACGTGGTGGGATGGATGACCGGATCGAGGTATATGGATCGGATGGCGTGACCTACGCCAATCTTCACATGGGCAACGCGCTACCCACTTATAGCGAGAATGGTTATGGCTACGCTGTAGAGAAGGCCCCGAGCACAAAAGGATGGAGCTATCCAGTTTTCGAAGAGCTGTGGAACTACGGTTTCCCTCAGGAGATGACACACTTCGCCCGTTGCGTGCGAGGCAAAGAGGAGCCCCAGGCAACTGGAGAAGATGGACTAGTGGTCATGAAGGTCTTGTACGCCGCTTACGCATCCGCCGGGGAAGGACGGAAAATACAAATGCCTTTCTCCGTGAAAGGCGTACAGAAACCCATCGATCTGTGGTTTCGCGGTCCGCAGTATCGGGCGCAGCCCCCGCAGACCGGCCGCTAAGCCTCATCTAAATACAGCGCGCGGGAAAGGAGAAAGTATGGCTTCGCGAATCAAGACCACCGTGGTTGGAAGTTATCCGGTTCCCTCTTGGTTGGTGGGGAACACATCCCGCCTGGTATTGCGCGACGCTGTCATGGCAGTGCTGAAGACGCAGGAGCTTGCCGGAATAGATCTGGTGACAGATGGAGAGCTCATGCGTTTTGATCCCAGCCATCCGGAGACCAACGGTATGGTGGACTATTTCGCTTCGCGCATGGACGGAATCCGGAAACACTTCTCCCTTTCCGACTTCGAACACTTCCGCTCCGACCGATCCTCAGGATATCGACTGCTCACCGCCGGCATGGTGGTTGGAAAGATCCAGGATGGCACGCTGAATTTGCCTCGCGACTATGAATTCGTGGGCACGCTGACTAAGCTGCCGCTTAAATTCACTTGCACCGGTCCTCATATGCTGGCGCGTGTCCTTACCAATTGTTTCTACAAGAAGGTAGCCGATCTTGCCATGGATATTGCCGCTGTGCTTCGGCGCCAACTTCAATATGTCGAGGCGGACGTTGTTCAGCTTGACGAAGCCGCCATTGCCGGCTCCCCCGAGGATGCACCCTGGGCTGCCGAAGCCATCAATCACGTGCTCGACGGCGTGTTGAATGAGAAAGCCGTACACGTTTGTTTCGGCAACTACGGAGGCCAGCCTATGCTGAAGGGTTTTTGGCGTGACTTGATTCCCTTTTTGAACGCGCTGCACACCGACCATCTGGTGTTGGAGTTCGCGCGCCACGGCTATGAGGAATTATCAGTATTTAGCGATCTCGATCCCAAGAGTCGGCTGGGCGTGGGCGTGATCGACATTAAAGATAACGAAGTGGAGAGTCCGGAACTGATCGCCTCGCGTATCGAACGCGTCGTAAAAACTCTGGGTTCCGAGCGCCTGAAGTATGTGCACCCGGACTGCGGCTTCTGGATGCTGCAGCGGAGTGTTGTGGACCGCAAGATGCGGGCTCTGGTGGAAGGGAGAGACCTGTTCGAAGGACGAATTTAGATTTCGGTCGCGAGAGCTCAGGACTCGTATGCCTGCCACGACAATCGATGACCGTGAAAAGGCTGATGTTCGAAGTGTAATTTTTCATCATCTGTCCGGCATGGTCCTGGCCCCCACCGTCAAGGCACTTCACGACCGAAATGTTTTTGCTTTATTCGGAGACCGCTCGGGCTGGATCGAACTCGACCAGATCGTGCAGCGGACCCATGGTAACCGCGGCTACTTGCGGGTCGCGCTGCGACTCTTGGCCTCCTGCGGCTGGCTTAAACAACACACCCTCGAGAATGGCCGCGGAGCGGCCTACATGCTGACCCCAGAGGGCGCGCTCGGCCTCAGTTTGGCGCCGCCGCTCTATAGTGAAGTTGTTTCCTTCATGCCGAAGGCTATTTTTCTGGAAGACTTTTTGTTCGGTACATCGGACGAACCGATCTTGCCTTCTCTTCGGGAATTAGCCGCTGGATCAAGAGCACGATGGGGCATCCGTTCGCACGACGACGATGTCGCAGCCAAAGTTGGAGAACAGATCCGCAGACACGTGGATGGCATGGTCGTAGGTCCGGCCATGGTGGCTTTAGCACGCGGTGGGATTCTTGCGCAGCTTGAAGAAGGCTCCTTGAACCGGGCTGCAATTCCCGCCAACACGGCAAGCCTCAACTGCATATTTGATCTCTTGTCCACCCAAGGCTGGGTTGCCCTCGAGCATGACAATGTTTGCTTGACGGCGCGCGGAGGCTACGCCGCGCAAATTGCCACTTCGTACGGAGTGACAGTATCGTATCTGCCTCTGTTCAAGCTCGTGAGTACTCTCCTGTTTGGCAACCCGCACATCCCACGGGTAGACGAAAGCGGAGGAGAGTTGTTAGTCAACCGTGGCATGAACGTGTGGGGAAGCGGTGGGGCCCACAAAACCTATTTCAAGAGAGTGGACGAAATTATCGTAGAGATCTTCAACCGTCCGCTAGACGTCCAGCCACGGGGAATCTGTGACATGGGATGTGGCGACGGCACATTCCTCGGACACTTGCATTCGGTGGTTAGAAAACAAACGGCCCGGGGCCAGGTATTGGATCAACATCCGCTGATAATCGTGGGCGCGGATTTCAACAAAGTGGCTCGGCGCGTTGCCAAGCAGACGCTGCGCCGGGCCGGAATCCAGACTTTTCACGTCATCGGCGGCGACATCAATCGCCCGGCTCAGTTGGCAAGCGATCTCGAGCAACTCGGCCTCGACATTCATGACCTGCTGCATGTCCGTTCATTCCTCGATCACAATCGCCCATATATCCAGCCCGCAAATGGGATCAAGGGAAACCGGACTGGCCGGTCCACGGGTGCCTTTGCTCATCTCGGACAAGAGATCCCTCCCGACGAACTAGAAGAAAATCTGGTGCGGCATCTACGCCGCTGGGCACCGTACATCGGCAGATTTGGCTTGCTGGTCCTGGAGTTGCACACCCTGCCACCCGAGCTCACAGCTGCGAACCTGGACAAAACGCCGGCCGTGGCTTACGACGGCACCCACGGATTCTCGGATCAGTACCTGATAGAGCTGCCGATCTTTCTCGATTGCGCTCGCGAAGCCGGACTGCAGGCTGATCCGCGCTACCAAGTTAAGTTCCCACCATCGGATTTGGCTACGGTCAGCATCAATTTCTTCACCGCGGGGCAAGCGGGAAGCGTCTGATCAATTCTGCCTTGACATTAATTTTCCGTGCCAGCATTGGTTTGATATCGGTGTGGACCTTTCCCACCGCTTTGCCAGATCGTCTTAAGCGCGAGGTCACGTAGTCGACGACCAGCGGAGGCTGAGCAACGCCACGATAACGTCGCCAGTTGACGATGAAAACGATGGCCGCTTGCTTGTCGGGAAGCGGCCGCGAAGCAGAAAAGTCCAAACCTAAAACCAGGCTAGAATTCAACTCTCAACGCGAGCTGTCCTACGCGGTTGCCGCCGGCGTCACCGCCTCGAGACCGTTGAACCTGTCCGAATGTGCCTAGGCACGGCGATGATCCCACACACTCAGTCAGATTGTTGCGCGGATCATCGAAGTTTGGGTGGTTGGGAAGATTGGTAAAGCTGCTTTCGAACTTCAGCTTAAACCTCTCGGTGAGCTGGAAATCTTTGGCGAGCCCCAGGGACAGGTTAACGGTTCCGGGTCCAACAAGCGACCCCACGCCGGCGTTGCCAAAGCGGCCAATGACGTTTGAGCACGAAAGCGTGTTGTTGACCAGGTCTTGTCCTGGCACGCCGCCGGGACAGGCGAATACGTTCGGATTCCACCACTTGTCGCGAGTATGCTGAATGTCATTGGGATTGCCAGCAAGGTCGGGCCGGTTAAAACCGAAATTGGCATTCCCGGAGGAATCAAATTGAAGAAACGGAGTATCGAAGGGGCCAGTCTGCACTAACAGAATTGTGCTCAGCCGCCAGCCGCCGACGATCCCGTTCAGCACTCCGTTCGCGTTACCCAGAAGGAAGCGCCCTCTCCCAATCGGAAGCTCGTCCACCATGGTCGTAATCCAACGATGCTTACGGGTGCCGCCGACATTGCCGTAGTCCCCTCTCAAGTTGTATTGGTTCATCGCATCGCCCGTAATTTCCCCGGAAAAGCTGGAGCGCGGCCATGATTCGTTGTCCGCCAGGTTGCGGGCCCAAGTCCAGGTACTTTGGAAAGTGAGCCCGTGGGAATACTTGTGAATAAGCTCGGTCTGCATCGATTCATAGGTACTAAAGGCGCCGTCGCAACGGCACCTGACCTTATTCCAGGCTGGAAATGGTGCCGTGCCACCTGGCCGCGGCTGATTAAGATTTGGGCTCCAGGTAAGGTGAACCCCGCGGTTGGCGATATACGACACACGCAGGGCGGTGTTGCCGTGAAGCACCCGTTCGACCGACAGGTTCCACTGGATGCTGTACGGGTCCTTTTTGTCCCGCTGATTCGCAGTGAAAAACGATTGCGAACCAAAGCCGGCGTTAGTGGGGCTGGGATTTTGGACATTGGGGAACTGGAAGAACCCTGGGCCGCCAAAACTATCATTTGCAAAATTACCCTGGAAGCCGTCGTGGATACCGGCCACAGAGAAAAATACGGCCCCTAAAGTCGCAACGTCATAGATACCGACGCCGCCGCGAATCACCGTCTTGTTGTCTGTGAAGGGTCGATAGGCAAAACCGACACGAGGAGCGAAGTTTGTGTAAGTCTCGCGCAATTGCTTCGGCCATCCCGCCTGCTTCGCGGTCAGGAAGGGGGTACAGGGAATAGACGGATCGGGACCGTTATAACCAGGGATGTCGTTGTTTGTCTCGCAGGCGTTGACGGCCTGTGCCCACAGAGGCTGCGTCGCCGCCAAGGATCTGGGATCCGAGGATATGATCACGCGCCCCGTGATAGGGACGGTGGGATCGAAGTTGGTGAGGTTAATGGGATCGTATAAAGGAGGCATCCTCGAAATCCTGAGGCCAAAGTCCAACGTCAGTTTCTGGGTGGCTCTGAACGTGTCTGCGGCGTAACTGTAGTAGTGAGTGGTTGTGCCATCGATGTTCCTCGGTGGAGTGTGGGTAACATATGTGTAATAGGGAACTCCAAGCAGGAAGTCAGCAAAATTATTTCCGGTGTACTGGCCATTAAAGAAAAAGTCTCCGTAGTCGTCCGCAGCTGACGACCCAGAATACCAGGCGGTGATGAGGTGGAGCCTGCGTACATCGAAGCCAAACTTCATGGTGTGCTTCCCCTTGGTCCAGGTTAGGTTCTCATTAATCTGGAAGTTGCGGGAAAGCCGCGGATCTGGCCGAGTGTGAACAATGGCGTCAATACCTCCCCTGGGCTCGAAGACAAAGTCAGGGAAGCCACCGGGGGGGAAGGTGGGGCCGAGGCTATTCAGGCCTAGCTGCTGCATGAAAGCCGGTCCATCGAGCGGAAAGTTCCCGCCGAGCTGCCCGTTGCTGATTCCTCCTCGTAGCTCATTGATCAGGTTCGGTGTGATGGCGTAGTTGTACGCGAGCACGATCTGATTGTCATGTTCGAAATCTGTTTCCGCAGGAAGAAGCAGAACTGAAGGGTTGACGAAGTTGATGGACCGCTGGTTCTTGTACGTCCAGCGCCCGAAAACATTCTGCTTAGTATTAATGGTGTGGTCGATGCGGATATCGAACTGATCGGAGAGGATTGGGTTGGGAACGTTGAGGGTATGGTTGTGGAGCGCAAAATTGTCCGGGCCCCCTTGGATTGGCAGCGGATAATACTGGAGAATCGCGGTGGCTCTGGGATCGATCCGACCCGGAGGGATCACGTTGCCCGGAAAAGGCGTTCCATCTAGATCATGGATAGGGTCAAAGGCCGAGAAATCTCCGTTCCGCATGGCCTGATTGGGTACGGTCTCTTGGCGGACGGTTTGAGTCCGGTAGCGCATGCCTTCGTAGTCACCAAAGAAGAAGGTCCGGTTCTTAAAGATAGGTCCGCCGAGTGAGCCGCCGAATGTGTTTGCACTCTTGGCAGGTTTGTTCACTTGAGGCACGGTGAATCGGGTAGCATCCAGCGCTGCGTTCTGAAAATACTCGAATGCGGATCCATGGAAGGCGTTGGTGCCCGACTTGCTGGTGGTCGTGATGTCCGCTGCCCCTCCATACTCAGCGCCGCCGCCAGCGCCCTGTACCTTCATCTCCGAAATGCTTTCGGCTGAAGGGAACATGTCTCTTTGAGGGCCGGAATAGCGGATATTGACTGTACTGATACCATCCATCGAATATTCGGCTTGATTGACCCCTGTTCCCTGGACGGAGATGTTGCCGTCCTGATCGCCCGTAACACCGGGGAGAAAGGCCAACAGATTATATGGGCTTGTGCTGCCCGCCCCGCGGTAATTAGCAGGCAAACCCAGCACCTCCGTGCTGGTGACGCTGGCAGAGATTGCCTGGGATTCGGTGTTGATGAGGTCTGGGCGGGCTTCAACTGTGACGTTCTCTGACGTTCCTCCGACTACTAATTTCAGGTCGGTGCGAACGATTTGCCGGGCCGTCAGCCGAACGTCCTTTACCGTCAGCTCGCGAAAACCTTGGGTCTGCACCGTAAGGGTGTACAGCCCTTCCTTGAGGTTTTCAGCCTGATAGTTTCCCTGATCGTCACTGCGCACTTCGCGCGAGATGTTCTCGCCCTGGTTGGTGAGCTTAATCACTACGTTGGGCACAACCGCGCCCGACGCGTCGGTCACCGTGCCCAGAATCGTTCCGAAAATGGTTTGCCCGAGTCCGGGTGTGGCCAGACACGAAGCCAGCACGACAATGCTGAACGTAATGACGAAAGGCTTGAATTTCATTAGCAATCCCCCGCCGAAAGCTCGGCGTCCTCTTGATATATGAAACCGGTTACATATTTGCAAAACGCGCGAAGCATATGCCAGGCGCGAATGAACAGTCAAGACGAAAAGGTGTGGCAGGTGATTGATGTAAACTGACTTGGCAATGGGACGGTGCGCAGGGCAAAAATGGCTGCTGGTCATGCTCCTGGCGTCCCCCGCGTGGGCAGCGGTTCCGACGATCCCCCGGCACGGTTCCCCGCCTCATCCCAATGTCGTCCTCATTACGCTGGACACTACGCGCGCCGACCGCATGGGATTCCTTGGTTCAGACCGTGGACTTACCCCCAATCTCGATGCCTTCACGCACCTAGCTGCGACGTTCTCTCGCGCCTATGCCCAAGTTCCGCTCACCACGCCCTCCCACGCCGCGATCCTTACCGGAACCTATCCCCAGTACAATCACGTGAACTATTTGGGGGATCCGTTGGGCAAGGGCCTTCCGTTTCTTCCTGGCCTCCTTCGCAGAAATGGGTATAAAACCGCAGCGTTTGTGGGCGCACTGGTGCTCGACCCGTTCAAATTAGCACCCGGATTTGACCGCGGTTTTGATGTCTATAACGCCGGATTTCATCGTCGACGCTCCGGCGAAGACAACTACCACAGCCTGGAGCGGCGCGGCGAAGAGGTTGTGAATCGCGCAGTCACATGGCTGAGAAAACATCCCGCTGGCCCCTTCTTCTTATGGGTGCATCTTTACGATCCGCATGATCCCTACGACCCTCCGGAGCCATATCGAACGCGCTATCAGGCCGAGCCCTACAACGGGGAAATTGCATACACTGATTCCGTCGTCGGAAAACTCATCGGAGAATTGCGGACTCAGGGCCTTTTCGACGGCTCCATGATTGCCGTCATGGCCGACCATGGCGAGGCCTTCGGGGAACACGGAGAAATGCATCATGGCATTTTTCTTTACGACGAAACCATCCACGTTCCGCTGGTGATCAAGCTTCCGAGACAACACACGGCGATCCAGGTTGAAACCCGTGTCGGTCTCGTAGACGTTGCGCCTTCTATCTTGCGGGTTGCGCATATTTCTGTTCCCGATGCCATGCAGGGGCAGTCGCTTTTGCATTTCATGACGCCGGACAAGGCGCTCCAATCTGGCGAACACCGAGCCTCCAGTTCGACCCCCTCCGTTTATTCGGAAAGCGGATACGGTCACCTTTCCTTTGGCTGGAGCATGCTGAAAGCCTGGCGGTCGGAGAACTATTTGTATGTGGATGCGCCGGAACGGGAGCTGTACGACCAAACGATCGACCCTGGGGCAACACATAATCTTGCTTCCGGCTCAAGAGCTGTCGCGGATACGGCGGCGGCGCAGATGGCGGAGTTCCGTCGCAAGACCGGCGCCGAGAGTACAGAAAAAACGCAGTTAACAGCGGAACAGGCCGAAAACTTGCACGCGCTGGGCTACATGGGATCAAATGCGACAGGTATTAATGACGCCAACAGTGAGGGAGGACCAGATCCCAAGCAAAAGATCGCAATTGCAAATCTCCTTTACGAAGCAATGGTTCACACAGAAAATGCGAGGTATGCGGAAGCGGTGCCGATTCTCGAGGAGGTTCTGAAGCGGGAGCCCCATGCCCTGACGGCCTATTTGCTGCTGGGCCGTGCTTACGTGTCTCTCAAGGAATATCCGAAAGCGATCGCGCCTCTTCAGCATGTGGTCGAGACGACACCCGACAATTCTCTCGCACACTACGAACTGGGGTGCGCCCTCGTAAAGACCGGGCGCTGGAACGAAGCGGCGCCGCAGTTTGAGGCTGCCGTTGCCCAGATGAATAGCTCGGCCATGATGCATTTTTATTTGGCCCTGGTGTATCAGCAGACCTCACGCAATGACGAAGCTCTGGCTGAGTTCAAAGAGACGCTGCGCTGGGATCCGAAGAATTTTCCCGCGAATCTCCTGTTGGGTCGGGCATACATCAAGCAACAGAAAGCCGCGGATGCTATTCTTCTCTTGCGAAAGGCCGCAAAGCTCCGCCCGGACGCAATCGACCCGCACCGATTCCTGGCTGACGCCTATACGCAATTAGGAAGAGAAGAAAGCGCGGACCGGGAGCGTTCGGAAGCAGAGCGAATTCAGGCTAACGGGGGCTCGAGACTCGGTACGCCGACTGAAGACTATCCGGAAGACAAGTAATGAATACGCCGAAAATACTTTAACCACTTATTACCCCAGAGTTAAGGCCGCAATTCCAACTGCCTAGATGGCTGTGGATTAGCTTTTCAGCTGATCTCTTGATTTACTGAACCAAGGTCACGGCAAGCTATTGCGAACGACTGGCGGAGAAAACTGCAGAGAGCGGAGCCAGAGCGCGACTGATCGCGGATCAAATCGGACTCAGGTACCACTCTGAATGACTTAGGGATTAGTAAACTAAACACCCGGTTCCGGCGCGAGGCGAGACCCACGCTGTCGAAAACCCAACAGCAAGCTCACTGCGTCGCTATCCGAGAGGAGTTCACCTGCTCCGCGGGATGGCGTGCAAACAAGGAGGATTGGATTTCAATCCGCTTTTCACTATCATTGCTTCCTAGCATGCCATCCTGCTCTTGGCCGTTCATGATTTGACGAAGGGTTGCAATACTCCGACAAGAAGTTGGCAAACCTACAAAGAATAACGTCGCTCGACGGGCATCTTTTTTCTAGTCTCTCAGAAGGAATCCAATTAGAAAACTACGCTTTTCTAACAATATGGACTGACGTCTGAGAACCAATATTTTTGCGGCTTTTGAAGCGGCCGCGGTTTGAGGTTTTTCTAGCACGCCCTGTCATCTCGAAGTATCGCCTGTTTGCTTTGTAAACCAATCAAGAGCTTGGTTGCGGGGGGTGGATTTGAACCACCGACCTTTGGGTTATGAGTGTAACCGTCAACAGAATCTAAAGACATTGCGGCGCAAAGAGTAACTCACTGTTCTTAGCTGGAATCAAGTGAAATCGCAACTGCCCCCTTTATGCCCTACGCTGAGAATCAGCTATCAAACTCGGCAGCCGCGATGCTGGAATGGACCTTCTCTAAACGGAGATTCGCTTGGGACTCCAGATCGCAAGTTCCCCACTAGGAGTGCACACGATCTTTAAACCGTCGGAAGCGATCAGTTCCCACGTTTCGTATTTGGGATCCACTGGCACACAAATCATGTTGTCACCTTCGAACTGGAGTCGAAGTACTCCCTTATCCACGGATGCTCCCGTCACAACCTTATTCTTTCCAGCACAGTGGGATCCGAAGCTTGGAATTCACGTGACTTGAAGTCGCGGCC
>JADMIO011602957.1_pt1 | contig 12436 bp, 9 predicted proteins | sample 8958161 | NCBI WGS metagenome assembly JADMIO01 (sample SAMN16585339, study PRJNA669376) | soil metagenome | isolation source: Crop rotation soil | place: USA: Cullars Rotation, Alabama | collected 2011 | reverse complement strand
AACTCGCCGGTGCACGAAACGCAGCTCGCCGTGACCGGTGGGTTCACGATCTCGCAGGCGCAGGCGACCAAAGACACCGCCGACAACAACTCCTATCAGTTGAGTGATGAGTTGACGCTGGTGCGCGGCCGTCACCAGCTTGGATTCGGTGCGAACGTCGCCTTCTGGACCGTGAACATGTGGGCCTATTCGCGAGGCAACGGCCAGTACACCTACAACGGCCAGAACACCGGTCTGGGATTGGCTGACTTCCTCCTCGGCCGAGTCAGTGCCTTCGTGCAAGGCAACAAGGTGGGCGTCGCGTTCAACCAGTGGTACAAGGGCGTCTACGCGCAGGACTCCTGGCGCGCGACCGACCGGATCACCGTGAACGCCGGACTGCGATGGGAGCCCTACACCGGGCAGGAGTTCCACGATACGTCGGTGTCGCACTTCAGCCTCGACGGGTTCAAGAAGGGCGTGAAGAGCACCGTGTTCGTGAACGCCCCCGCCGGCTTCAGCTATTACGGCGATCCCGGTTTTGACACCAAGTCGGGCACCAAGACGCAGTGGCTGAATTTTGGGCCGCGCATCGGCGTGGCGTGGGACGTCTCGGGCGACGGCCGGCTTGCGGTGCGGAGCTCGTACGGACTCGCGTACGACTTTCCGGCGGCGGAAACCTGGTGGAGTGCGGCTGGCGGCCCGCCCTACAGCAATCGCCTCAGCCTGACCAATCCTCCAGGCGGGGCCGACGATCCGTACGCGACCTTCGGCGGGAGCCCGTTCCCGCTGAGCACCAACAAGAACATGCAGTTCATTCCCTTCGGCCTGTTTGGCGCGGTTGATCCCGACAACAACTCGCCGCGGGTGCAGCAGTGGAATCTCACCGCCGAACGGCAATTGGGTGCGGCGTGGGGCGTGTCGGCCACGTACCTGGGCAGCCACTCGGATCGGTTCCTCGGCAGCGTCGAGCAGAATCCCGGCGTCTACCTCGGGCTCGGCCCGTGCACGTTGCCCAACGGCAGCTCCTATCCGAGCTGCACGGTGCCGGCGAATCTGAACGAGCGTCGTGCGCTGTCCTTGATCAACCCGAAGGAAGGCGCGCTGGTCTCCACGCTGGCGCTCATGGACGATGTCACGACGATCGACTATCGCGGCATCAAGCTGTCGTTCCAGCGTCGCGCGGCGACCGGCATTCGTCTCAGCGGCAACTGGACGTTCGGCCGCTGCATGGGAGGCCGGATCGCTCGCGGAGGTCAGGGAGACGGTGATCCGGGTGGTGGTGGCGACTACCAGAATCCCGCGGACATCGACTACGACCGCGGTCATTGCGATTACGACCAGACGCATCTCGCCAATTTCACGGTTGGATACCAGACGCCGCAGTTCACGCACCCCGCGCTGCGCGCGGTGGCGTCGAACTGGCAGCTCTCCGGCATTGTCACCGCGCGCTCGGGCTCGTGGATGACGGTGACCACCGGCGTGACCGGCTTCAACGGCCTGGCGGACCGCGTCGATCAAGTGTCGGACAACGTCTACGGCGACAAGACGCTGCTCAACTACCTGAATCGCGCCGCCTTCGCCAACCCGGCACCCGGGACGTTCGGCAACCTGCCGCGCAACAGCATTCAGGGACCGAAGGCGTGGAAGACGGATCTCGCGATCACGCGGTTGCTCTCGGTCGGGGCCAACCAGCAGGTGGAAATCCGCTTCGAGTCGTTCAATCTCTTCAACACCTTTAACTGGGGCTTGCCGATTCTGACCCTCAGCTCGGGCAACTTCGGCCGCATTCAGTCCATGTCGGGTGATCCCCGCATCCTGCAGTTCGGGATCAAGTACGGGTTCTAGAGGAGGATTCGCGTGAAGAAGGTGCTAGCGATTTCTGCAACCATCGCCACACTGCTGGTGCTGCCGTTCGCGTACGCGCAGGAGCGGGAAGCAGGCCCGTTCGGCGGCTACTCGATCGGTTTCGGCGGCACCAGGGTCTCCGCCGCGGATGCGGCGAAGCCCGCGCCACGACTGCCGGACGGCAAGCCCGACCTGTCGGGACCCTGGGTGCGTGGCGGCGTCAACAACGACTTCGAAGCCGACGCCGGTATGAAGAAGGGCGAGCTCGATGCGTTGATGCTGCCGTGGGCGAAGAAGCTGAAGGACTCGCGAAAACCAGAAGACGAACCCTACACGGCGTGCCTGCCGATGGCTCCGCCACCGGCAGTGCACCCGTATCCATGGCGCATCGTGCAGTCGTACACCGAGAAGGGGATGACGCACATTTTCATCCTCCACGAAAACGGCGACGCCGGTGCGCCGCGGCAGATCTTCATGGACGGCCGCAAGCATCCGTCGCCGGACGACTGGGTGCCGACCTGGTTCGGCCACTCGATCGGACGCTGGGACGGCGACACGCTGGTCATCGACACCGTCGGCTACAACGGCAAGAACTGGTACGACCAGAAGGGCGTTCCGTACACCGAGCAGCTGCACACCATCGAGCGCTACAGCCGCCCGAATTACGGCACGCTGATCGACAACATCACCATCGAAGATCCGGGCACGTTCACCAAGCCCATCAACCTGAAGCTGACAGCCACGCGCGTCCGTCAGGACATGGAGCTGATGGCGTTTGTCTGCACCGAAGACAACCAGTATGGCCAGGCGGCAGGCTTCAAGCCCGGCACTGGGGTCGGCAATCAACCGAAGTAGAACTCATAGGAGGCATGGGAAATGAGAAGAAACCTCGGACTCGCGATCGCCGCCCTGACTCTCGTCTGCATGACGGCACCGGTGCTCGCGCACCATGGATTTGAAACGGAGTACGACCGGAACAAGGCCGTCAAGCTCACCGGCGTGGTGACCCAGGTCTCCTGGACGTTTCCGCACATGCGCGTCTACGTCGACGTGACCGACGACAAGGGCGCGGTGACCAATTGGAATCTCGAGATGGGCACGCCCAACGACTACCAGCGACTGGGTTGGCGCAAGAATGCGCTCCTGCCTGGTGAAAAGGTCGTCTTCGAAGCCTACGGCGGCATCGTCGTGACCAGCCGTGGCCAGTTGCGGACGATTACCAAGGTCGGAGAGACCAAGCCGCTGTTCAGCGGCGAAGCCCCCGGTGCAAGCGGACCTCCACAGTAACTGAACTCCACACTCGTCGGACGCGGCCCCCTGGGATAGCCCACATCACGGAGGAGGCAGATCCAATGCTCAGGAACGGGAAGCATCGCTTCGTCGTGTCGCTTGTATTCGTCGCGGCTGTCCTGACCGTCGTTGCCGGCGCGCGTCTCGCGGCGCAGGGCACGATCGGCAGCATCTTGGGCACCGTGACCGACGCCACCGGATCAGTGATTCCCGGGGCGACCGTGACCGCGAAAAACATCGGAACCGGTGCGATCCAGGTCACGACTTCAGACTCGCAGGGGCGGTACACGATCCCGGCGTTGCCCGTTGGCGATTACGAAGTGCAGACCGAGCTGGAGGGCTTTCAGTCGGTGGTGCGCACCGGCATCCGCATGAGTGCCGGCGCTGATGTCGTCGTCGACTTCAAGCTGACGATCGGCCAGATCAGCGAGCTGCTGACGGTGACCGCGGCGGCGCCGCTGGTCAACACCACGTCGGCGTCGCTCGGCACGACGGTCGATCCGACGCAGATACGCGAGCTGCCACTCAACGGACGCAACTTCGAGGAGCTGGTCTTGATGGCGCCCGGGGTGAACGTGTCGAGAGGCGCCGGTTCGAGTCGAAACGCCTTCACCGGAAAACAGGAGTACTGGACGGTGTCCGGCTCGCGCCCCAACGGGCAGGAGATTCTGATGGATGGCACCAACATCCAGACCTATCAGAATCGCGGCACTGGTACTGGCATCCTCGGCACCAGCCTTGGCGTCGATGCGATCGGCGAGTTCCAGGTGCTGACCAACACCTACGGCGCGCAGTACGGCGGCAACGGCTCGGTGCTCAATTCCGTGACCCGCTCGGGCACCAACGCGTTCCACGGCTCAGCCTACGAGTTTTATCGCAACTCGAAGTTCGACGAAGTGCAGTGGCCGGCCACCAAGAAGCAGCCGTTCTGGAAGCACCAGAATGGCGGCACCCTCGGTGGGCCGATCGCCACCAACAAGATGTTCTTCTTCGGCAATCTCGAGTACATCAAGCAGAACGAATCGCAGAGCAACCTGAGGGTCGTGCCGAACGCGCTGGCGCGCGAAGGGATCATCCCGCTCGGCGCCGGCGGCGCGCTCGCGGCAGGCTGCGTGCTGGCGACGGTTCCGGGCCATCAGAACTGCGGCATCGGCACCGCGAACCAGGCCAACTTCCTGCGGGTGAAACCCTACCTCGATCTGTTCCCGCTCGGTCCGAACCAGCCGGGTAACGTGCCCAAGGTCGGAGAGGTCGCGGGTTATGAGAGCGCCAATTTTGGCGAGCCGCAGGATCAGGGCAACGGCACCGCGCAGATTCTGATCAGCGCCACCTCACCCGGAAGCGAATACTTCACCGTCGGACGGTTCGACTGGAACATCTCGGAGAAGGACAACCTGTTTGCGCGCTACGTGTTCGATGACGCGTATACGACCGAGCCGTTCTACGGCAACTTCCCGGCATGGCCCGAGCTCGAAGATTCACGCAATCAGTACTTCACCGTTGGTGAGAAGCGCGTGTTCTCGGGCACGGTCGTGAACTCGTTCCAGTTTGGCTTCACCAAGACGTTCTTCAGCATCCGCAGCAACAGTCTCAATCCGACGACGACGCCTGGTGTGCTGCCAGTGGGTTCGCTGAACTGGTCGGGAGACGTCTTTACGCGCGACGGCGCGCCGGTGATGGACGGCACGCTCAGCCCGGGTTCCGGCATCAGCGCGATCGGCCCTGGGCAGATCTCGCCGATTCGAAAGGTCCAGGTCCGCACCAGCTTCACCGACGACCTCTTCCTGATCAAAGGCGCCCATAGCCTTCGGTTCGGCGGCACGATCACCAAGAACGACACCGACGGCATCCACGCCTTTCCTGGTGGCGGCACGTGGACGTTTGCCAACCTCTCGAACTTTCTCCACGCGCTGCCGACGCAGTACCAGGGGCCGTGCAATTCCGCAAACGTCAGTCCGGGATGCATCTTCCCGGATGGGTCGCCGTTGCTCTTCCCGAGCGACCTGCGCAAGTCGCGATCGTGGGATTTCGCGATGTATGCGCAGGACGACTGGAAGGTGACCCCGACCGTGACGCTGAACGCCGGCTTGCGTTACGCGCCGTCGACCAATCCCTACGACGCGACCAACCAGACCTACGCGCTGTTGCCGGTGCCGTACGGACCGAACGGCGATCATCAGGCGCCTTCGGTGGCAACGCCGCCACCGGCGCAGATGACGCCGATGCGCAACTTCTTCCTGCGGAATCCATCGCTGCGATCGTTCGATCCGCGCATCGGCCTGGCGTGGGATGCCTTCGGGTCGGGCAAGACGGCCATTCGCGGCGGCTACGGGATCTTCCATTCCGTCATGCAGTGCCGCGACTACTGCTACGGGTCGTGGTTCAGCCAGCCGTGGACCGTGCGCACCGTCACCGATCCCGCGGCGCTGACCACGTTTCCGCGGCCGTTCCAGACGCCGGCCGCAACCACCACCAGCACGACGTGGGGCACCAACCCGTTCCAGACCACGCCCTGGATGCAGCAGTGGAACGTCAGCGTGCAGCAGCAGCTGATGGCCAACACGGTCGTGGTGCTGGCATATGTCGGGTCGAAGGGCGTGAACATGGTCGGCCAGCGCGACGTGAATCCGCCGCTCGCCAGCGGTGAGCTGACGCCGTATTTCAACACCGGCGCGATTGCGCTCAATCAGAACCAGATCCTGGTGCAGAACTTCCCGGGTTACCTGGATCGCCTGCGGTTCGTGACCGGTTCGGGCGTCGCGACCCCAACCGGCCTGCAGTGTGTGACCGCGACCTGCACGCTGGCCACGGCCGACGGCAAGCCAATCATCAACCCGGCGACCGGACGGAAGTCGTACGCGCACATCGTGCAAACGGGTGCGGCGTTCGCGGCGCTCGCGAACAGCCGATGGAATCCCAATTTTGCGAACACCACGTCCGGGATCACCGACCTGGATTCCCGCTACGACGCGTTCCAGGCCGGCCTCAATCGCCGGATGAGCAACAACCTGACGGCGCAGGTGTCGTATACGTATTCGCACTGCACCGACATCAGCTCAGGGAACTGGTCGCAGGAGGGTGGCACCAACATCCTGAATCCCTACGACGTGACCGAGGACCGCGGTCCGTGCACCTTCCAGCTGACGCACAACCTCTCGACCAACGCCGTCTACGCGCTGCCGTTCAAGGGCAACGCGTTCGTCGAAGGCTGGCAGGTGAGCGGGATCTTCTACGCGAGCTCCGGCGGACCGTTCACCGTGGCCGGCATCCAGGCGCTGAGCAACAACGTCGGCGCGACCGCCAATCGTGCCAACTATGTTCCTGACGCGCCCGGCTGCAACGGCAAGCCGACCGTCGACGACTTCACGCACCATCTGAACAGCAACGGATTCCCGGTCTACATCAACGCCGCGTGTTTCCAGGTGCCGGCGGTCGGCGAGCTGGGTAACTCGCAGCGGAATGGCTTCACCGGTCCGGGGCAGTGGAACTTCAACATGTCGCTGCAGAAGAGCACCCGGCTGACCCAGTCGGTGAACCTCGAACTGCGGCTGGAGGCATTCAACGTCTTCAATCACCGCAACTACGGCAATCCGGCGTTCGGATGGACGCAGGGCGCGTCCACGTCGGCCGCCTCGCTGGTCACCGGCACGCCCAACGCGACCTCCGGCCAGGTCGATAGCATCGTCGGCACGATGCGGCAGATCCAGCTGGGCGCGAAGTTGATCTTTTAACCGTTCGGAGGAGAACTCATATGAAATGGATTCGCAGCGTCACGCTGTTCGTGGCGGGCATCATCGTCGGCACCCTGGCGACGCAGTCGATTGCCGCGCAGCAGAACCGGGGCCCCGGCCACCGGATCAACCACGTCGGGATCAGCGTGACCAACTTCGACGAGTCGCTGAAGTTCTACACGCAGGTGATGGGGTTCAAGGAGGCGTACCGGTTCCCCAGCCCGGACGGCAAACCGAGCACCACCTTCCTGCAGGTCAATCGCGATACCTTCATCGAGATGGCGCCGGCCAACGGCAGACCGGCGGGGCTGACGCACATCGGCCTGTACACCGATGAGGCGACCACCACCGTGAATCAGCTCAAACAGGCGGGCGCCACCGCAACCGATGCGCGGCCGAGCGAGAACAGCGGCTCAATCCTGTCGAACGTCACCGCCCCGGATGCCATCCGGATCGAGATCAACCAGCAGCCGGCAGGATCGCTGATGCGCAAAGCGATGGAATCGTGGAAGTAGAATCAGAACGCTCGCCTAGGAGAGCCATGGAGGCTTCGATGAGAAACGCAATGGTTATGGTTTTCGCGGTGGTCGCCGGTCTGATGATCGCTTCGCGTCCGGTGTCGGCGCATCATGGCGCCGCGGCGTTCGAGAACGATCCGGCGAAACGCCTGGTGCTGAAAGGCACGGTCACCGAGTGGATCTGGGCCAATCCGCATACCTTCCTGCAGTTCGACGTGAAGAGCGACAGCGGCGAAGTGGTGCACTGGGTGGTCGAAGCGAGCAATCCGCCCGACATGATCAATCGCGGCTGGACGATCCGCAGCTTCAAGGCGGGCGACGCGGTGACCGTCACGGTGCGGCCGGTGAAGAGCGGCAAGCCGGTCGGCAGCATCGTGCAGGTGCAATTCGCCGATGGACACATCCTGAGCGCGGTTGGAGGCGGCAACGACGCCGCACCCGCACCGGCGCGCCAGTAAACGAACCGTCACCCGAGGTCGAGGGAGCGTGTCATGAAAAAGCGTTTCATGGTGTTGGTGTTGGCGGTGAGCGCGGCTGGCGTCATCTTCGGTCAGGAGGACGTGCGCCAGCCGGGGGCCAAGTACGACTTCGACTTCAAGGGGGTCAAGCCGGGGCCAGCACCCCGCCGCGACATCTCCGGCGTCTGGGAGCCCGCGGCCGGCGCCGGCGCGGGGATCGCCGCCAACGGTGCGCAGCAGATGCCATCGGACGGCAAGCCCGAACATGCCTTGCCGTTCACGCCGGAAGGCCGCGACGCGTTCATGGCCCACAAGCCGACCTTCGGCGTGACGATGGTCCCGTCGGCGCTGACCAACGACCCGATGCCGGGATGCGATCCGCAGGGTTTCCCGCGCATCGTGCTGCACAACTTCAGAACCAGCCGCATCATCCAGACCCCGGAAAACGTCGTCATCCTCTACGAGTTCAACAAGAAGTGGCGGACGATCTGGACCGACGGCCGGCAGTTGCCGAATCCGGTCGACGAGCCGCGGTGGTGGGGTTACTCGGTGGGGCGGTGGACGGATGACTACACGTTCGTGGCCGAGTCCACGGGATTCGACGAGCGAACCTGGCTCGACAACGCGGGCCGTCCGCACAGCGATGCCATGAAGGTCCAGGAAGAATACAAGCGCGTCGACCGCGATCACGTGGTGATGAAGATCACCATCGACGACCCGAAGTACTACACCAAGCCGTGGACCGCGCTGATTCTGCCGCTGCGGCTGCAGGCTCCGAGCTTCGACATCCGCGAGATGGAGTGCTCGCCAAGCGAGACCGCGCTCTATAACAAGCTGTTCGCGAATCCCGCGGCGGGGCTCGAAGGCACGGCGAAGTAGCCATGATGACGTCCAGATCCCGGATCATCACCGCGCTCACCACCGTCAGCGTGGTGTGGCTGCTCGGAATCGTCGTTGCCGCGCGTCAGGCGGCGCCGGCGGACAAGCCCGTGTTGTCCGACGAGTATTTCAAGAACGTCCAGGTGCTCAAGGGGATTCCGGTCGACGAGTTCCTCGACACGATGGGGATGTTTGCCGCCTCGACCGGCCTGAACTGCACTGATTGCCATATTCCGGAAAGCGGCGGCAGCTGGGCGCGCTACGCGGACGACAACCAGCTCAAACGCACGACGCGCGGCATGGTTGCGCTGGTCAACAACATCAACAAGAACAACTTCGGTGGGCGGACGGTGCTGACCTGTTACTCGTGCCACAACGGCAACCGTCGGCCGCGCGTGATTCCCAGCCTGGCGGTGCAGTACGCGGTCGAGCCGGTGATCGATGATCCCTACGAAATTGCGCCGGCCGGTGGCGCCCCAACCATCGACGCCATACTCGACAAGTACATCCGCGCCGTCGGTGGGGCAGCGCGACTCGCCAGTGTCACGAGCATCGTGTCCAAGGGCAAGTACCGCGGCTTCGATGACTTCGAGTTGTATCCGCTCGACATCTTTGCGAAAGCGCCAAATCAGCGCGCCACGGTTCTCCATACGCAGTATGGCGATCAGACCACCATCTACGACGGCCGGTCAGGCTGGGTGGCGGCGCCAGCCGAGACCAAGCCCCAGCCGGTGATGATGCTGACGGCCGGGAATCTCGAGGGCGCGGGTCTCGACGCGGAGCTGGCGTTTCCCGGACAGATCAAGCAGATCCTGAGCGGCTGGGTGGTTGGCCCGCTGACGGTCATCGGCGAGCGCGACGTGCGAATCGTTCAGGGGAAGAAAGCCAGCGGGTTGCCGATCAAGCTGTATTTCGAAGAAGAGTCAGGCCTGCTGGCGCGCGTGGTTCGGTACACGGAGTCGCCCGTGGGACGCGTGCCGACGCAGATCGATTACGAAGACTTCCGCGACGTGTCAGGCGTCAAGATTCCGTTCAAGTGGACGTCCACGTGGACGGACGGACGCACCGTGTTCGAGCTGAGCTCGGTCGAGGTGAACGCTCGAATCGACGCGAACCGGTTTGCCAAGCCGACGGCGCCCGCCCCGCTTGCCGCGCGCTGAGCAGCGCAGAGAAGAAGACGGACGCCGTGGGCTGAGGCTAGCCCGCGGCGATTCCGCCCGTCCCGCCAAACGATAACACCATCCCGGTACCGAGATTGGTAATCGCGCCTGCCGCCAGGCCCTTGGTGCCGTCGCGGCGCGGCGGATGACCCTCTACCTTGACCTTGGTGCCGGCGCTGAGCGTCTCCGGCGTCCAGCCGCCCTTGACGAGCGCGCTGGCGGTGGCCGTGGCGGTGATCGTCCAGAGCACTTTCTGGCCGTTTGCCTCGGTGACCTCGACCTTCAGGATCGGATGCGGGTTGACCATCTTCAGCTCGACGACCACGCCTTCGATGGTCGACGACTTGTCCATGAACCAGAACGAGGTGAAGGAATGGTGCGCGGCGACAGGTTTCGAGGTCCAGAGCATCATGCCCACGACCAGGGTGCTGACGATCGCCAGTGATGTCCACTTTCGCACGGTCGGCTCTCCTCTCATGACACGGATGCTACTTGGGGTTGTACTTCTGCCACTCGGTGTCGTCGGCGTAGCGCGGCTTCTCCGTCTGGTAGACCTCGGGGAACGTTGACCCGGGATCGCAATCCCACCGGTCGACCATCTTGTCGTTGCTCACCTTGTATTGCTTTTTCCAGGTGAACGGCGCCTTCAGGAACACCGGGTCGATGATGGTGAACTCGATGGTCATCGTGTTCTTGTCCACCAGCTTGTAGCGCTCGACCAGCTGCTTGAGATGCGAGGTCGGCAGGTGCGAGTGGTCGTCGAAGCCGTCGGTGTCGAAGGTGAAGTTCGAGGTGTGGACGATGAATTCGGTCGGCGAGATCATCCGCGCGATCGAATGCCCGTGGTAATACGCCTCGATCAGCGGAGGATGCGGACGTCCGTCCATCCAGATGGTGCGCGTCCAGTTCGACTGCTCCCACTTCTGCTGCAGCGAATCCGGGTTGGCGGTGAACTGAAACAGGTAGGCCTCCTGCAGGCCGGTCTGGAGTCCCGCGGCCACGCATGACCACTTGGGCGACATCACCTCGTCGTAGACGCCGCCGGTGTGAAACAGCTGAATCCACGCGCGCATGCGGCCGTTGAAGAGCGTCTGCAGGCGGTCGACCGGCGTTTCGCACGCGCCAACCTGGATCGGCAGCGAACCGCAATTCCCCTTGAGCGCCGGGTCGGTCACCTGTCGATCCATCGCCCAGTTCTTGCCGAGAAATCCCTCGGGAATCGGGTTGACCACCGGGGTCTTGGGAAACCCGTAGCCTGGATCGACGAGAAAGTTCTCGGGAGATTGCGCGGCGAGATCGGCGCCGGCAACCGCTGTGACCATCACGACAAGACCGGCGAACGCGGCGAGCCTGGACAGCACCATAGGACTCCTCACCTCAGGGTGGCAAACGAGACGTGGAGGAAATGATCGGTTGCGCGGACGGCAGGAGCTATAGCTGATACCGCCGGAGGTTGTCAAATTTCTGAGAAGTTGTCGTCGCAACTTTCGGCCATTCGGTATAGGATTCGCGCATCTCGCCGTGACCACATGGAGGATTGAGTGATGCGACGTCGTTTCCGCGCTTTCTCTCTAGTTGCATCGATCGTCGTGCTGACCAGCGGTCTCGCCTGGGCGCAGGCGACCGCCGAACTCGTGGGCCGTGTGACCGACGACAGCAACGCGGTGCTGCCAGGCGTCACGGTTACCGCTACCCAAACCGATACCGGATTCACGCGGACGACCGTCACCGACGGCACCGGCGCCTGGATCATGTCCAGCCTGCCGACCGGTCCGTACAAGCTCGAGGTCTCGCTCCAGGGATTCAAGACCTACGTGCAGACCGGCATCGTGCTGCAGGTCGGCGCGACCCCGACCATCAACGCGCAGCTCGCTGTCGGCAATCTCGAGGAGACGGTATCGGTCGAAGCCGCCGCGCCCATCGTCGACGTGCGCAGTGCCGGCATCGGCACGGTGGTCGAGCAGGAGCGGATCGTCGAGCTGCCGCTGCAGGGACGCGAGGTCACCGACCTGATCGTCCTCGCCGGTTCGGCGTTTCAGACCGGCCGGCCGAACAACAAGGGTTTCCAGGGTGGTGTGAGCATCTCCGTCGCGGGCGGCTCGCTCGCCGGCGTGGCCTACACCCTCGACGGCGCGATGCACAACGACGTGCAGAATGACGGCGGCCTGCCGCTGCCGTTCCCGGACGCGCTGCAGGAGTTCCGCGTCGCCACGAGCGGCCTCTCGGCGGAGAACGGCATGCACGCCGGCGCCTCGGTGAACGCCGTGACCAAGTCGGGCACCAATAGCCTGCACGGCAACGCCTTCGAATTCCTGCGCGACCATCGCCTCAACGCGACCAATCCGTTTGCGGCGGTCGGCGCCGATGGCAAGCGGGTCGACGACGGTCTGCAGCGTAACCAGTACGGCGGCACGGTGGGCGGGCCGATCGTGCGCGACAAGTTGTTCTTCTTCGGCGGCTACCAGGGCACCAATACCCGCGTCGCGCCGACCGACAACATCGCCTACGTGCCGACGGCGGCGATGCTCGCCGGTGACTTCTCCGCGTTTGCCTCGCCGGCGTGCAACGGCGGG
>JADMIO011667610.1_pt1 | contig 12437 bp, 6 predicted proteins | sample 8958161 | NCBI WGS metagenome assembly JADMIO01 (sample SAMN16585339, study PRJNA669376) | soil metagenome | isolation source: Crop rotation soil | place: USA: Cullars Rotation, Alabama | collected 2011 | reverse complement strand
ATAGAGGCTGGTGTAATTCGCATTCTGCACCCACATGTCTCCGCCCCCCGCCAGTCCCGCGTATAGCAACCCCCCGCTCTTCATACCAATGCTGGTAAAGAAAACTGCCACAATATCATAATCTCCCAATCCACCCGCCCCGCCCGTTCCGGTGTTGTCCACCGGTCCGATATTGATAGAAGCATCCCCGCCGCTTTTGGTGTTCCGAAACACGTTGCGAGAGTCCCGCAACAACTCGTTGTTCAGGCTCGAAAAACTTCCTGAGTTGTAACTCGGATTATTGGTGTCTGAATAATAAATCCTGACTTGCGGAAGACGATACACATTGGCGCTCACCGTCGCTTCAATCCACGTTTTGTTATAGGACATCGCCTTAACAAAATCCGAACTGGGACCATTCAACTCCGTGCTCGCAGCCGTTTGCGTTACGGCCGCGCCGGTAAAGTCCGAAAAATCGACGCGGATCAGAAAGAGTTTCTTCTTCGTCTCTGTCCACGCGCTGGCTTCGTTTGCCGCATATTCTTCGGCTCCCTCAATGTTGAAGCCACCGGAATTTGGGTCAGCCGGCATCCCTCCATAATACAACACGCTCGACCCCGCCTTGGGTCCCGGCTTGAGATCCAGCGCAGCCATTCGCGAATTAACTTCCTCCAGTTCAACAGTGTCGGAGAACGCATACAACTGATCACCAGCCAGCGCCAGCACCGGCGCCGCAGTCAGAATCTTTCCTGATGCGAAGCTGCGCGAGAGGTCCGTCTGTCCCGGTTGAAATCGGGACCTAACGTAAGATTCCTCCGCCGCATGCACGGGGCGAAAAACTTTGTCGTTCAACGCAGTAGCGCCATCCAGCACAATCCCTGACGCCGGCATCGCCCGTTTGCTCATCACCGCTGCCCGTTGGCCAAAAGTAAACGCCTCTGCATCTGTTCCGTCCGATAGTGAAATGTATGCGATATGATCGAGACCGTTGCCGGGTCGCTCACCGGAAGGCCCGGTACAGACCGGCAGATATGTATATTCAGAACGATCGCTGAATGGCTTTTCAACCAAACGCTGGATCTCCACGGGCAACGACGCGTATTCATCAAATCGCAGCCCCTCGGCGAGCGCCTGTTCAGGATTATCGCGAATCAATTGTTTCATCCATGCTCTCCGCTCCGACGCTACAGTCACGCCTGCTTCAATCATAGCTACCTGACGCGGATCATTCTTCGCCAAGTTTGCGACCTTTTTAAAATCCGACACCCATTTCCGCAGCGCGCCGGGCATGACTTCAGACTTCGACGGAACTGCCGCAGCCCCGACAGAAGCAGGAGAGGAAGCTGGCGTCGCGGCAGCAGTTGCAACCGGGCGGCTAGACGCAACCGGTTCATTTTTGGCGGTTGCAGGCACGGGAGCTTGGCGATGGGACAGGAGCCAAACACCGAAGCACGCCGCGGCGCAGATCGCGCCAATTTTGCCCCAGGTTTTGAATCGAACACGACGCGTCTGCTTTTCAGGATGATTCATAATGTCGTCAGGAATTTCTGCAAAGACCGGCTAACTTGCGTTGTAATGTCGGTTGTTCTTTCGGCAAGGAACATCAGGAGTCTAGTCTTTTTTCGTTGATTTGTCGAGAACTGCGCACTCCGCCGGCTGTAGAAATTCCTTTTGCCGCTGAGCCCAACCACCTAGGTTCCCCGGCGTGACTCCGGCAGTCGGCGACAAACTAACACTGATCATTGAGGATATTGCGTTCGGCGGCGAAGGCGTCGCGCGCGCGGAAGACTTTGTCGTCTTTGTTCCGTTCGTGATGGTTGGCGATACGGTTCGCGCGGAAATTATTGAAATCAAAAAGCGTTTTGCCCGTGCCGCGCTGCTCGAAGTGTTGCAACCCTCCCCGGAACGCGCGCAACCGTTGTGCCAGTATTTCGGCGAATGCGGGGGCTGTCAGTATCAGCATATTGATTACGCGAGCCAACTCCGATTGAAACACAAACAGATCTGCGACCTCTTTCAACGCATCGGCGGTTTTGATCCCGCGGTCATTGCGCCAGTCATCCCCTGCCCGCAACCCTACGGATACCGGAATCGCATCATGATCCGCAGTCAGTGGGACAAATTCAAACAAGGATTGAACATCGGTTTCATTCGCGCCGACAATCGCCTCGTAGTTGACATCGAGGAATGCAAAATCGCCGAGCCGGCGCTCAACGAACAAATCAAACACGTTCGCGCTAATCCCCCTCCTAAGGGCGGAATCAAAATCGTTCTTCGAGTGCCACCGGAAAACTGGGATGTGCCGCCCGACTCTTTTTTTCAAAACAATTTTTTCCTGCTGCCAAAGCTCGTCGAAGTTGTCCGCAACGCGCTCCAACAAGCCGGCACCCGGCATCTCGTGGATGTATATTGCGGGGTCGGATTTTTCAGTCTCGAACTGGCCGACCTGGTTGAATCCTTCGCCGGAGTCGAATTGGATCAATTGGCGATTAAAGCCGCGCGCCGCAACGCCGCGAAACATGGTCGCGCGAATGGAGATTTTATCGCCGCCAAAGCCGAGGAAGCGCTGGCGGGGCTGCTGAATCGATTTTCGCCCAATTCCACCACCGTTGTGTTGGATCCCCCGCGTAAAGGCTGCCCAACGATCATGCTGGAAAGGCTTCGCCAAACACCACCCGCGCAATTGATTTACGTATCCTGCCACCCCGCCACCATGGCTCGGGATTTGAACATTTTGTGCGCGGATGGTGTCTTTAAACTGAAGCAAATGGTGCCGCTGGACATGTTCCCCCAAACTGCCCACGTCGAATCCGTCGCGGATTTGCGGCACGTTCCCGCGCCGGAACCACAAACCGGACTTGCAAACTCAATGCGATTAGATTCAACTCTGCCCGCTGCATGACGATGGACTCCGTATCCAATCCAATGCGAAAAGCATTCACTGTTTTATTTCCCTGGCTAATTGCAGCCGGGGCTTTTGCCTTATACCTGTTCACAATTAACCCCTGGGTGTCATGGGAGAACCTGCTTCAAGTAGCCCGCACTTCGGGATGGTTCTGGCAGGAGGAACTCTCCGGTCCGCTCTATTGGCTGGCAAGCTACCCGTTGCGCTGGCTGCCGGCCCGCCTTATTCCGATATCCATTAACCTTTTCTCAGCGGTCTGCGCCGCGTTGACCCTGGCACTGTTGGCTCGCTCGGTCATGATCTTGCCGCATGACCGCACACACGAACAGCGTCTGAAAGAAAAAAGTGAATTCTCAATCTTGTCCGTTCGCTCCGCCTGGTTGCCACCCCTTTTCGCCGCCCTGGTTTGCGGACTGCAACTGACGTTCTGGCAGAACGCGACTCTGGCGACCAGCGTTTGGCCCACCGGCGCATCCAACGAGATGTTCGACCTGCTCCTGTTCGCTTACATCCTCCGTTGCCTTCTGGAGTCGCGGATTGACGAGAAACGCCCGTGGTTGATTCGGGCTGCGTTTGTTTACGGACTTTCCATTCCAAATAACTGGGCAATGATTGCCTTTTTTCCGCTGTTCCTCGCGGCGCTCATCTGGCTCCGGAGATTATCTTTCTTCAACCTCAGTTTCCTCACGCGCATGTTTCTCTGGGGCAGCCTCGGCCTGCTGTTGTACTTGCTCTTGCCGCTGGTTCAAAGCCTTTCAGACATACTGAACGTGCCTTTCTGGACTGGGCTCACGACCAATATCAAATCGCAGTTCTTCGCCCTCAAATCGTTGCCGTTTAACAAACCATTGATCCTCTCCGGCGACAAACCGCTTTGGGTGCTTGGCTTGTCATCGTTGTTGCCGGTGCTTGTCATGAGTGTGCGCTGGCCCTCCTATTTCGGTGACCCAAGTAAAATCGGCGTCGCCATTTCCACCTTTATCCTGCAAATCGCACACGCCGCTCTGATGCTATTGTGCCTGTGGGTGGCGCTCGGTTCGCAACTGAGTCCCGTTAACTTAGTCGGGCTTCCCTTGTTGACGTTATACTTCCTCGGCGCCTTAAGTGTGGGATACTTCGCGGGTTACTTCCTTCTCGTCTTCAGCAGAAAATCAGAGCGATCACGTCGGATCCCTGGCTATGTCCAACTGATTAATGTAACAGTTCATGTCATTGTTTGGGCGCTCCTTATCGGAATATCGGCGCTGCTGTTTCAGCGCAATTATCCTCAAATTCGGGATGCCAATGGGCCTGTAATTGGACGCTACGCCGCTCTGCTCGCAAAGAGCATACCCAAAGAAGGCGCCGTGTTGATGAGCGACGACCCGCGCCGGCTGCACCTCATCCAGGCCTACCTTGCGCGTGAAGGCGTCCACAATAAATATTTGTTCCTCGAATCTTCATCCCTCGAAAAAGCCGACTATCACAAATTCCTCACTGAAAAATATCAAAACCGATGGCCTGTCGATATCCGCACGCAAAGTCTTGATTCGGGCTCCTTGATCCAGTTGATGAGCGGTATCGTTGAAAGCAACCAGGTTTATTATTTGCATCCCAGCTTCGGCTACTACTTCGAGGCGTTTTATGCCGAACCGCATGGCATGACCTATAAACTCAACGCATTATCGACTAATACGCTGTTGTCGCCGCCTTTGTCTGAGGTCATCGCCGCCCAAAATGAAACTTTTTGGATGCAGGCCCGCTCGGAGGCCCTGGACCCTTTGCTGGAAATCGTCGCGCCGGCTGTTCCTCGCAAAGTCTCCAGCTTGATGAAACAAATAGTCAAACGCGGTCATCTCATCACCAAACCTAACGCGGATATTCAGCTTGTAGGAACGCTGTATTCCCGGTGCCTGGTTTATTGGGGAGCGGAATTGCAAAAAAATGGCAACCTTACTAGAGCGGCCGAATGTTTTGAATTGGCGCAACAACTAAACCCGGAAAACGTTGTGGCCACGATAAACCTGGCGTGCAACAAAAGCCTCCAAAGCGGCGAAAAGATTGCACCGCCAGATGCTAAGGCGATCGAGGACCAGTTTGGCAAATATCGGAGGTGGAGCGACGTGATCAATGCAAACGGCCCCTTCGATGATCCCAGTTTTTGCTTTGAGCAAGGCCGGGTATTCGTGCAAGGTGGATTGCTCCGCCAGGCCGCGCAACAATTTGCCCGCACCAAAGCCTTGGCGCCGGAAAATCTCCGAGCCCGCCTCTGGTTGGGCCAACTCTATCTCATGGCGAAAATGCCGCAGGAAACCCTGAAGCTCGTTAAAGAAATTTATGCGCAGCCCGATATCCTCGGAGTCGACGCCACCAACCGTGCGGAGGTCCTGTCCATTGAAGCCTCAGCCCTTCTGGCTCGCGACGATGTGCCTGCCGCGGAAACCGCTATTCGCAAAGCCTTAAAGGATCATCCGGATTCTGACGACTTGCTCGGCACCGCTGCCCGCATCTTCATCAACCATAAGCTGTTCACTAACGCGTTAGCGGTGATCAACGATCAGCTCAAGGTTGCGCCGGACCACGCCGCGGCTCTGCGCGCGAAAGGTTTTGTAAGCCTTCAAACCGGCGCCTACAGCGAAGCAATCGCACCGCTTTCACGCGTCATTGCGATGGAAACCAACAACTTCACCCAGGAGTATTACACCGCCCTGCTGAATCGCGGCATTGCCTATTTGCGCACCGACAAGCTCGATGAAGCGCAGCGCGATTATGAAGTCGCGGAAGCCGTCGCGCCGCGCATGTTCCAAATTCACTTCGGCCTGGGTGAGATCGCCTGGCGCAAACACGACACCAACAATGCTATCCGTCACTATCAGCTTTATCTGTCCTACTCACCCGACAACCCCGAGGAAATTAAGCAGGTTAACGCGCGCTTGAAGGATCTAAAACCGGGCTCGCCCTGACCGGCCGGCTCATGCGGGTCACCCACGTCATTACCCGGCTCGTTGTTGGTGGCGCCCAGGAAAATACCGCCGCCACCGTCCTCGGATTGCGCGAACGCAATAACGTCTCCGTCGATCTCATCTCCGGGCCAACTATCGGACGGGAAGGTTCGCTCGAACCAGTCTTGAACGCAATCCCCGGATTGCTCACCATTGTCCCGTCGCTGATCCGGCCGGTAAGCCCCATCAACGACTTTCGTGCTCTGTTCCATTTGGAGAAATTGATTCGAGCGCGCCGCCCCGATCTCGTTCATACTCACAGTGGCAAAGCCGGTATCCTCGGCCGTCTGGCTGCCCGCCGTGCCGGTGTGCCTGTAATTCTTCACCATATCCACGGCCCCTCTTTCGGTTCCTTTCAGGGACCGCTCGCAAACTTTGTCTTCACTACCGCCGAACGTTACGCCGCGAAAGTGACTACTCACTTCGTTTGCTCTGCCAACGCCATGACGCGCATCTACCTTGCCAAAGGCATCGGGCACCCCGCAATGTACACACGCGTCTTCAGCGGCTTTAAGATCGCTCCCTTTCTCGCCGCGAAGAACGATGCCGCACTTCGTTCCAAATTGGGCTTTGACGCAAACTCATTCGTCATTGGAAAAATCGCACGCCTCGCGCCGCTAAAAGGTCACGACGAACTGTTCGACGTTTTTCAAGCCCTGCTCCCGAAGTGTCCCGCGGCCCGCTTGCTCATCATCGGTGACGGCCCGTTGCGCGATCACCTTGAATCCCGCGCTCGTTCGCCGGGCCTTGCCGGGAAAATTGTATTCACCGGCCTGCTGCCTCCCGCCGAAGTTTCACATTATACCGGCATCCTCGATTGTCTTGTTCATCTCTCCCGTCGCGAAGCAGTTTCCCGCGCGTTGCCCCAGGCTCTCGCTGCCGGAAAACCCGTGGTGGCTTACGACTTCGACGGCGCAGACGAGGTTTGCATGGACAATCAAACCGGCTTTCTGGTGCGCACCGGCGATACTCAAACTGTAATCAGCCGATTGCTCGATCTTTTCAACGACGCCGCATTGCGCGAACGACTCGGACGCTGCGGACGAAAATTCGTGCAAGTCGAATTCCCTGTCGAACGCATGGTCGAATCCATTTATCAGCTTTATGCGCGATTGCTGGGACACCAGGCTGGTAATTGAACACACGCTATGCCTGATTCTTGTCGGGAAATACTTCCTCAATGACCTTTCCCTTTAACGCCTATCTTCTCGCAGTCGCAGGCGCTTTCGTGGCGTCGTTTCTCTCCTTGCCACTGTGGCGCAAATGGTGTCAACGGACCGGACTGGTGGATGACCCCGGACACCGCAAAATTCATGAGCAACCCACCGCCCTCGCTGGTGGACTCGCCGTTTTTACAGGCATTCTCATCCCGTTGCTTGTGAGTGTGCTCGTCCTCTGGTGGATGAAAGCCCACGAGGCACTCTGGGTGCAGGACGCCGTCAAACGACTCGCTCATGGCTTCGACCGGCGCAAACTGGAACTGGCCGGAATTCTGTTCGGCGCTCTCGGCATGCTGCTCGTAGGACTTCTGGACGACAAACACGAGCTTAGCCCGCCGGTGAAATTCGGAGGCCAGCTCATCATCGCGTTTATCGTCGCGGCATGCGGAACTCGCGTCACGCTGTTCGTTCACAATGCCTTGTTCAGCTACGCCGTAACCATCTTGTGGATTCTGACGGTCGTTAACGCGTTCAATTTTATGGACAACATGAACGGCCTCTGCGCTGGACTCGGAGCCGTAGGCGCGTGGTGCTTCGCCATGTTCGCCGCTGCCGGTGGACAATACCTCGTCGCACTGATCGCTTTTCTCACACTGGGCGCCCTGGTCGGATTTCTCCCTCACAATTTTCCGCGCGCCACTTCCTTTCTCGGCGATTCCGGCAGCCACCTCGTCGGTTACCTTCTCGCCGTCCTTGCAATTCTCCCTCACTTTTACACCGCCACTCGTCCCCGGCATTGGGCAGTGCTCACCCCCCTGCTGGTGCTGGCTGTGCCCCTGCTGGATCTGGTTTGGGTGGTGCTGATTCGCTGGCGCCGCGGACAACCGTTTTACCACGGTGATACCAATCACCTCTCCCACCGCCTGGTTCGCCGGGGCCTCACACGCGTCCAGACCGTTCTGCTGATCTGGACGATCGCCGCGTTTTTCGGCGTTCTCGCGTGTCTTGGTTGACTACTTCTTGTAAGCGTCGAGCACCTTCAACAACGCATTCGCGATCTGTTCCATGTCGGACTCGTTGTAAGTCGGGTACGCAAAACACGTAAACGTATGCGCTTCGTGCCAGCGCGCGTTGGGCACATCCACCGTTTTGTAATCCACGCTCTTCGGATCGGCGTATTCCTTTGATTTGAACGGAAACCCGGTGCGCCCCGAAGCATTGTGTTCCTGAAACGCGCGCTCCGTATGGCATTGCGGCCAGAACACCTTCCAGACCGGCGCTCCCTCCGCCGCCACGGCCGACACAAACTTCTTGATGTCGCACTTCATGTTTTCGACATCGAGCGAAAACGCCAGCACATACCACCCGTTCTGGCGCTCCGCCGTGTCCACCGGAAAATATTTGATCAGTTTGGAGCCCTTGAGCGCATCGAGCAGTATCTTCGCGTTCCGCTTCCGCCGCGGCATATTCCAATTATCCATGCGATCCAACTCCGCCACCCCGATCGCCGATTGCATTTCCGTCATGCGATAATTCCAGCCCACCATGTTATGGATATACGGCAGCTTCTGTTCGAGTTCGAGCAGGCTCAGCCGTTGCTTCACGTCATAACCGTGATCGCGGAAGCTGCGCGCCTTCCACGCCAGATCCTCATCATCAGTGGTGACCATTCCGCCTTCGCCACCCGTCGTAAAAGTCTTGTTCTGGCAAAAACTGCATCCGGCCATATCGCCCAGGGTTCCAGTCTTCTTGCCCTTGTAATAACCTCCAAACGCCTCCGCATTATCTTCGATCACGAACAATTTATGCTTCTTGGCAAACGCCCGGATCTTGTCCATGTCGCAGACATTTCCATACAAATGCACCGGCATGATCGCTTTCGTCCGGCTGGTCATCAGCTTTTCCGCCGACTCGATGCTGATGCAATGATCCTCAAGGTTCACGTCCGCAAACCTCGGAATCGCGCCCGCCTGAACCACCGAAAAGCTCGTAGCGATAAACGTATAGCTCGGCACAATCACTTCGTCACCAGGGCCGATACCCAGCGATGCCATGGACACATGCAACGCCGCCGTGCCGGTCGCCACGCTGATGGCGTATTTGCTCCCCTGCCATTCGGCGAAGCGCTTTTCAAATTCCATCCCGCGCTTTCCGGTCCAGTAATTCACTTTGCCCGACCGCAGCACTGCCTCCACGCCTTTGATCGCGTTTTCGTCGAAACAGGGCCATCCCTGAAGTTTGTTTGAGACCGCTTTCGGCCCGCCATCAATCGCCAATTGTTTGCTCATAAGGTATCGCTATTCGTTGTTTTCGGTATCGCACTCCGCCCAACCCCAATCGTCAAGGCGGAATTTAATCGTTCATGATTTCAGAATCCGCCCCGCCGCTTCCACCAGCGCCCGGGCCTCTTCCGGTGTTCCAATCGTGATCCGCAAATAATCCCGCACCTCTGGATATTTGAACCAGCGCACCAGCAACTTTCTGCGCCGCAATTTCTCCAGCCAATCCTTGGCCGCAAATCGCGGCGGTCGCACCAGGATAAAATTAGTCTGGCTCGGCAACACTTCGAATCCGAGTTTCGTGAGCTGACGGCTCAACCGTTGCCGCGTGGCGATTATCTTGCGGAAGTTTGCCCGGTAATGTGGCAACTCCTCCAGCGTCGCCAGCGCCGCAACCTGGCCCAACCCGTTCACATTGTAGCTGTCGCGAATCTTGTCGAGCGCTGCAATCAGTTCGGGATGACCCACGAAATAACCCACGCGTTGAAAGCAAAGTGAATAGGCCTTCGAAAATGTCCGCGCCACGAGCACATTCGGATATTTCAACGCCAACCGCATAGCGTTCTCGTCCGCAAAATCAACGTAAGCTTCGTCCAGAACAACCAACCCCTTCTGCGCGCGACAAAGCTTCTCCATTTGAGCGGTGCTGTATCCGCGGCCACTGGGCGCGTTCGGCGTGGTCACCAGCGTCAACGCCGCATTGAAGTCCCACCGCTTGCCCTGCTTCAAATCCTTAACACTGGGCAGATCAAAATCTTTCCGCAACGGAACCGGGTGGTTTGACGCGCCGTGGATTTCACCGAGCACCGGGTAAAGTGAATAGCTCGGGGTGAAATACTGCACTCGCGAACGGCTCGACCCACTTCGGCTAGCCACCGGTTCGACAAAACATCGCACGGCCAGCGCCAGCACTTCATCGGAGCCGTTGCCCACGATAATATTCTCGGGCTGGCAACGATGCAGTCGCGCTAATTTCTCCCGCAACGGTTGCGCCGTCGGATTTGGATACAGCCGCAGCCTTTGGTCCACTGCCGCTTTGATTGCCGACAAAACCTTTGGCGACGGCGGATACGGATTCTCGTTGGTGTTGAGCTTGATCAGCCCTTTCACTTTCGGTTGCTCGCCGGGGACATAGGGATGCAATCGCCGCACGAGCGGACGCACGAAGGATTGTGGATTGCGGGCTGAGTTCCTCAAATCGCGCGGCCATCCTATGACAACCCACGCCGCGCCTCAAGCCCGCGAAACTTGTCTTTCGACGTTACAGCTCCCGCGAAAGGCCCGCCAGGCAAGGTTTCTTCGCGTTTGTCTTCCCCTGATCCATATGGGAACATTAAGTGGCGGTTCGATTTATGGCCTCGCTGCCCGAAACCAAATCCATCTCAGAAACCGATCCCGCAAAGTGTCTTGCGCGTTCGGTCGTCGAGGTTCTGGCCGAGAACCCGGCGCTGGAAGCCGTCACCATAGACCAGGCGCGCCAGACCATCTCCGTCGCCACCATTGGCAGGACGGATGAGCCCAAACTGACCGCGCAAATCACCTCCACGGTTCGTCGCGCTCAAGAGGCTGCCGGCAACACTCCCTGCACGTTGCTCGCGGGCGAAGCGAACTGCCAGACCTGCACCCAGCCTCTTTCCGACATCGAAAAGCAAAAGATAACCATTCGACGCGACGCCGGCGCCACCACCATCGCTCGCGTCACCTGCCCCACTGCTCCACGTTTCTGGCGCTGGCGCGATATTCCCCTGCCCCGCGTCGTCCAGCGCGACGTTGAATTCTTCGAACACGCCGATGAAGCGGATGAATGGAAGGCGCAACTCACTGCCGCGCTCATCTGCGGCGCAGCCGGCCTCGGCGCGTATTTCTTCAACACCATTTACCTCTATTGGCTCGCGTATCTCGCGGGAAGTTGGTTCACCGCCCAGGAAGTTTGGGAGCGCCTTCAGAAACGCGCCATCGACGTCCATTTCCTCATGCTCGCCGTCGCTGCGGGCAGCGCGGCCATCGGCGCGTGGGGCGAAGGCGCCATGCTCCTCTTCCTCTTTTCGCTATCAGGCGCGCTCGAACACTTCGCCCTCGGCCGGACCCAGCGCGAGATTCGTTCGCTCTTCCGCGAAGCACCCAAAGTCGCCACGGTCATTGACGAACACGGCGGCGAACGCGAAGTCCAGGTCGAAAAACTTGTCGCCGGCACGCGCCTTCTCATCAAACCCGGCGCGCAATTCCCCGTGGACGCCGAAGTCGCCTCCGGTCAAACCGCCGCCGATGAATCGAACCTCACCGGCGAAGCCGCGCCCGTCGAGAAAGCTATCGGCGACACCGTCCTCGCCGGCACCATCAATCTTTGGGGCGCAGTCGAAGCCATCGTCCTGCGTCCCGCCGCCCAAAGTTCACTGCAACGAATCATTCACCTCATTCGCGAAGCGCAGCAGCAAAAGGCCCCCGCGCAACGCTTCACCGACCAATTCAGCGCCTACTACACCTACGCCGTCCTCGCGCTTTCGCTGATCATGTTTTTCGTCTGGTGGCTGGTCCTCGGCCAGCAAGCGTTCGCTTCGACCGCCAGCGAACGCAGCGCCTTCTATCGCACGATGACCCTCCTCGTCGTCGCCTCACCGTGCGCGCTCGTCCTCTCGATTCCTTCCGCCGTCCTTGCAGCGATCGCCTGGAGCGCCCGTCACGGCATCCTCTTTCGCGGCGGCGCAGCCGTCGAGAAACTCGCCGCCGTCACCACCGTCGCCCTGGACAAAACCGGCACGCTCACCACCGGCGAACTGCGCGTTGAAAAAGTCGAGAGCTTCCCGCCCGGCCGCGAAGCTGAAGTCGCGCAACTCGCCTGCGCCCTCGAACGCCTCTCCACCCATCCGCTCGCCCGCGCCATCACCCGCTACGGCAAACAGCAAGGCCTCGCGCCCATCGAATTCTCAAGGTTCGAATCCGTCACCGGCCAGGGCCTCCGCGCGCAACGAAATCACATCCCACTGGGAGCGCCGGCATCCTTGCCGGCAATCCTCTCCCCACCTGGAACGCCGGCCTGTCGGGCCATAGCGTCCTCGCGACGGCCGACATCCCTGCCGGCCAGCCCCTCCCCCGAATGCCGCCTCGGCCGCCGCGACTGGATCGCAACCGGCCC
>JADMIO011113649.1_pt1 | contig 12437 bp, 12 predicted proteins | sample 8958161 | NCBI WGS metagenome assembly JADMIO01 (sample SAMN16585339, study PRJNA669376) | soil metagenome | isolation source: Crop rotation soil | place: USA: Cullars Rotation, Alabama | collected 2011 | reverse complement strand
CCGCGACTTCAAGTCACGTGAATTCCAAGCTTCGGATCCCACTGTGCTGGAAAGGGTCGCCTTGTTCACGGCCAGCGCCCGCGCCGTCAAGCCGGATTTCGATGCCGCCGCGCAGCACGCGGCGATCTGTGCGTTGGTGGAGTCGCTGGGTGGCCTGCCACTGGCCGTGCTGCTGGCAGCGAACTGGGCGCGGCTGCTTCCGGTTGCGGCAATCGCCGCCGACCTCGAGCGCTCGCTCGCGCTGCTCGACAGCGATGACGACGGCGAAGAGCGGCCCGAGCATCGCAGCGTGCGCGCAACGTTCGAGCAGTCGTGGCAGATGCTGGCGCCGCGCGAGCGCCGCGCATTGATGCTGCTGTCGGTGTTCGCCGGCGGCTTCTCGCGCGTCGCCGCGCAGGAAGCGGCCGGGGCCTCCGCGCCGCTGCTGGGCACGCTCGCCGACAAGTCGCTGGTCGAGATCCATGCCGCGCGCTGCAATTTGCATCCGCTGCTGCGCCGCTTCTCGCTTGACAAGCTCGACGGTGCGGCGCATGCCCACGCGCTCCAGCGGCACGCCGCATGGTTCCATCGCCGGCTCGCGCATCTTGCCGATGCTTCCGATGCCGGCGACAGCGACGTCCACCAGGAGATCGAAGCCGATCTCGAGAACTGTCGCGCCGCCTGGCAATGGGCGGTCGCGCACGACGCGCTGCCGCTGCTGGGTGCGAGCGCGCTGGCGCTGATGCGCTTCTTCGAAGTCAAGGGGCGGCCCGCCGAAGGGCTCGCGTTGTTCGCGACGGCGTTGCCGCTGTGCGCGGCCGCCGGCGCGCCGCCACGTCCGGCCGCCGATGTGCTCTGCGCGATGGCCTACCTGCAGTTCAGGCTCTATCGCCTCGACGAGGCGGCCGCGACTGCGCGGCGCGCACTCAAGCTTGCACGCGATGCCCGCCATCGGCGCACGCTCGTTCGCTGCCTTAACGTGCTCGGCCTGTGCCATTGGCAATGGGGCCGCAACGCGGAGGCGTTGCGCATCCTCGAGCAATCGTGGCGACACGCGCGCGATCTGCACGATCTGCGTGCCGAAGCGGCGGCGCTGGGCAATCTGGCTACGGTCGAAAAGGCGCTCGGCCACTATGCGCGCGCCCATGCGCTGATGCTCGAAGTGCTCGAACGCCAGCGAGCGCTCGGCGACTGGATCGGAGTCGTGATCCGTCTCAACGATCTCGCCGCACTCCATCAGGCCAACGCGGAATGGTCACCCGCGCTGCGCCATCTGCAGGAAGGCTTGTCGATCAGCGAGCGGCGCGGCATCGCGTTCGTGCGACCGCACCTGCTGATCAACCTGGCGCTCGTTTCATTCTTCGACGGCCGCCTCGACGATGCCGAACGCATCGGCCGGCAGGTGCTCGCGGAAGCGCGGCTGGCGGCCAATCGCCAGGCTGAAGCGACGGCGCTCTTGCATCTGGTGCGCGTCGCGGTGCACCGGGGTGACCTCGGCGACGCGCGCCTGCTGCTCGCGGACGCGCTTGGGGTCGCAGGCGCGATGGCCAGCGTGCCGATGCAGCTCGATGGCGTCTTCTGCTTCGCCGAGATCCGCGCCGCCGAAGGCGACACGCGCCAGGCTGCCGCGCTGCTGCGTTACTACGTGGCGCGGCCCGAGATCGAGCCGGGCGATCGGGCGCTGGGCGAGGCGAGCCTGGCTGGTCTGCCGCAGGAGACGCACGCACCCGAGGTGCCACTGGATACTCTGCTCGCGCAGATACTCAGCCAGCTGCGAGGAATGCCGGCCACGACGACTCCCGTCGCTTAAGCGCACCGGGCACAACCAGTTCGCAAAAAAGCACAGCCCAGCGCGGTGGCTGGGCTGTGTGTGCTCGAGATGTCCTCGGGGTTCAGACCACGCGTTTACAGCGGCCCACAGCTCGCCTTCACACCGGCGTCGCCGTCGGCGAAGTTGCCGAACGCCGACGACTTCGCTGTCGAGAACACACACGAGGCCGACGTGCCGGAGAGCTTCGGGCCTGCCATGCCGGGCTGGTTCGTGTAGCCCCACGAATTGACCGACATGATCGGGCCGTTGCCCGTGCTCGTGTTCATCGGCTGGACCCAGGGCCCGCCCGACGAACCGCCGGAGAGCCCGCAATCACCGAGCCACCAGTTGTCCGAATTGAGCGATTGCAGCGTATCGGCGCAATACATGAACTGCGGATCGACATCGTACGAGTAGCCCAGCGCGTCGGTGAGGCTCAACGTCGGAGCCGAGAAGCTGATCGACATCGGGTTGATCGCCATATCCAGGACGTTGGTCACCGCCGTGAATCCAGCCTGATGCGCGCCGGTATCGTTGACGACGTAGAACGCGTAATCCCAGTGCACGTTGTTCGGGAACGTGCGGGTCGTCCAGTTCACGTCGACCACCCCGAAGTTCGGCACCCAGCAGCCCAACGGATCGTTACTGCACGTGAGGTCCGTTCCCGCGGCGGTCGTATCGGCCTGGTCGGGAATGAAGAGGACGCGTCGCGCGAACGCCTTGTTCGCATCGTCGTAGACGCAATGCGAGGCAGTCAGGATCATCGAGCGTCCGCTGGTCCCGTCGGTAACCACCGTGCCCGAGCAGACATATCCGACCCATCGCGTACGCGTGGCCGAGCTCGGCATTTCGAAATAGAGCCGGCCGGCCGCTTCCTGCACGACACCGCCGCTCGTCCATTCAGCATTCGGGACGGCGCCGCCTCCTCCGCCTCCCCCGCCACCACCGCCGGTGTCGACGTTGAATGCCACCGTGGCGGACGTCGTCGCGTTGCCGCCGCCGCGCTTCGCGCCGTCTCTGGCAACGATCCACCAGCTCCATGTGCCATCGGTGAAGCCCGACAGGGTGACGCTCCAGGAACTACCGGCGCCCTTGCTGGCTGCAAACGACTGCGCGACGCCGCTGCCCTGCCGCACGTTGACAGTGACCGACTTCACCCCGCTCGGATCGGTGACGTTTGCCGAGAACGTCACGCTTGCGCCGACCGTCGCGCCGGCGGCGGGACTCATGCCGGTGATCGCCGGGCCGGTCGTGTCGCCGGAGCCGGCCGCGTTGGGTGTGGGCTGATCGGATGCGAGCGCTGCGACGCTGTGGCCGTAAGGGACGAGCACGTTGCCGGGGTTGCGCATGTAGCCCAGACCGCGCGAATCGACGACCAGGTCGCGCGGGATCGCGGCCGCGCGGCGATCGGGAGTCCAGTGTTCGATGACGGCTGCGGCACGCACATCGAGCGCACGTGCGCTTTGTGCGGTGGCGTTATCGGATGCGAGTACAGCGGTGAGAGAGGCGAGAAGTCCTACGAGGACGGGAGCAAACGTTCGGATGGCCATGAAGCTTTCTTCAGAGACGATAAGGCCCGGGCATTTAAGCACAACCCTGGTTGGCGTCGTCAAGTCAAATCAGATGCAAGCCATGATGCAGGCCGACAGCCGGCGCCCTGAACTGCTGAGCAGCGGGAACGTCAAGCTGCAATTTCACGTCTCGTATCGCGCAACGAACGAAACGAAACTGCGCGTTATCCGCGCGTCATCCATGCCAAGCGCGGAACGCCGCGGAACGCTCGCTGCGTAATCTTCTTCGCCATGGAGTGCTCGACGCTATTCGTGGTGCGTGTATGGCGGCAGATCTACCGGGGCCGCGGCGCATTTCGTGCCAGTGTGCGCGCCGTCGATGCGGAGCAGGAACACCTGTTCACGCGGCCCGCCGAGCTGGCGCGCTTTCTCGAACACGCGAGCAGTGATGGCCCGAGCGCGGCCACCCTCCAGACGAACCCTCACCCTCAACTCTTGCGGAGAATTGAATGACGAACTACTTGTTGATCGAATCGCGCGACGCCTTCGAGGTGCGCGACAACGGCGGATTCTGCTGCGTGCTGGCCGCCAGCCTGGCGCAGCGCGGCAACCGCGTCACCGTCTTCGCTCTGCAGAACGGCGTGCTGTCGCTGCGCGCCGGCGCCGACGTACCGGCGCTGAGCGCGCTGATCCGGGCCGGCGTCAATGTACACGCTGACATTTTTTCGCTGCGCGAGCGCGGTATCCCCGTCGACGGCCTTGCCGATGATGTGCTGCCCCGCGAGCTCGACACCGTGATCGACTGCCTGGCCGACGGCTGGCGCGTGATATGGCACTGACGTTCGTCTTCTCCCATTCGGAAAAGGATGCCCTCATGAACAACAGGATTGGATTGACCTTCGCTTTGATGGACGCACCGTTCGAAAGCGCGCGCTCGACCACCGCGCTGCGGCTGCTCGAGATCGCCGCCCGCCGCGGCTATGACATTCGCGTGTTCGCGTACGAAGGCGCGGTGATGCAGACGTTCGCGTTGCAGCGGCAGCATCCGAATGCCGTCCATGGCCGCACGGCCGAGGAGGAGAACCACTTCCTGCCGAAGGACGCGATCGCGGCGTTGATCGAGGAAGCGCAGCGCCACGGCGGCACACTCGACTGGGTCAACTGTGGACTGTGCGTCGACGAGCGCGGTGCCGGCGAAGCGATTGCCGGCGTGCGCCGCGGATCGCCCGCCGACTTCTGGAAGCTGGCGGAGGCATCGTCCAACACGCTCGTCATTCCCACCCGCGACTGATACAGGAGATGACCCCATGAAGACGTTGAACATCATCGCCAGCGCCTATCGCGCGACCATCGAGGAGCAGGACGACACGATCGTATGGATCTGCCATGCGATGAAGGGAGCCGGCGCCGACATCGAAGTGCTGCTGCGCGGCAACGCCGTCAACTACGCGGTGCGCGGGCAGAGCGCGGAAGGCCTGACCTTCGGCAGCTGGTCGCAGACGCAACCGCCGCGCATCGAGCACGACGTGTCGAGCCTGTGCGCCAAGGGCGTCGTCGTGCACGTGCTCGACGACGACCTCGTTCGCCGCGGTCTGGACAAGGTGCCGCTGATCGAGGGCGTGTATCCGGTTCGTGCATCCGCGCTGCCGGCGCTGCTGGCCGGGTTCGAACGGGTGTGGCACTGGTGATACCCGCCTCGTCATCAGCCGTTCGCTCTACTTCAACGTGCCACCTTCGACGACGATGTTCGCATCCGCTTTCAACGTGGCACCTCCAAGCTGAGTCGAAAGACCGAAGTCGCTCGCATTGGTCCCGCCGAAGCCGCGGTTGTCCCCCAGACCCACGGTCACAGCGCCTGGCGCGGTCCACACGATGCGGCCCGTGCCCACCGGCAGCTTGACCTCGGGATTCAGCCCGATGTCGAGCCACCCGAACTGATCCTTGCCACCGCCGGCGGCTTCATAGCGCGCCTTGAGCCGGTCGATGTTGGAGCCGGCGGTCATCGATGTGAGACGGCCTTTGCTGTAGGCGAGTGTCAGCCCGGTGATTTCCTGACCATTCCACAGCATCTTGTCGACCACCAGTTTGCCTTCAGCCGTGCCCGCCACAGCCGGCAGACTCAGCTCACCGGCCGGAAGCCAGGTATTCGTCGCCGCGCCCCCTTGCTTGACCTTTTCCGGCGTGAGCGTGCCGTCGGACACGAAGCCGCGACCGGCGTCGACGGCGAAGGTCAGGTGCGTTCCATTGGGATGGGTCAACGTGACCTGCCTGGCGCCTGCAAATACACCGCGCAATGCTTCGCCCTTCGTCCGCAGCGTCTGCGGCGGAACACCCGCGGCCTTCCAGAACGCCGACGTGAGCTCCGGATGGGGCACGCCCAGTCGCCGCGAGAGCGTCGCCGTGGGATAAAGCTCGTTGCCCAGATTCACGGCGCGCATATTGCGCTGAAAGTAGGCCTGCATGACCGGTTGAAAGGCCTTCGCCCGAGCGGCCTGGCGCTCCTGCGGAACGCCCGCGAGGTTGTCGTCCGCTTCTCCGACATCGAGCACGATCTGGACGTCGAACGTGTTGACGATCGCGAGCGACAGCGCCGGCGGCAGCGTGTCGTAAGTGGCCGGCACTTCGTCGAACGAACGACGGCGCAAGCGCTCGCTGTCGAGCGAGATCATCGGCTCCGCTCCCGCTTTCATCGTTTCGATCGCGATGTGCTCCATCAGCGTTTCGTCGCGCGTGCTGCCGGTGATCAGGACCTTGTCGCCGGCCTTGACCATTGCGGCTTGAACCAGATTGCGCGCGACGGCCTGAAGGTCGCCCGGTTGAGCAGCAGCCAGCGCGGTCAAGGCTGCGAGGATCACACCAATTGCAATTCGCAACGTCCGTGCAATGTAAGACATGAGCATCTCCCTTTGTATTCGACGGAATGCTGCGCGAATACGGAGACGGTGCGGCGGTGACCCGAACATCAAGCGCTGTACACGTCAGATACGCGCAGGTCGTGGCCCGAGAAGCTTGCTGTTGTTTCGATCAGTCTACACCGGCTTCTGGCGACCGGAGCCGTTCCTCGATCCGCGCGGCGCAGTCGTCCGCGCATCGTCGCGCGCACCCGCATGCCCCAGGTCGCTCGAGATCGAGCCCGCTGTCGCGACGACCGCAGGCGCAAGGCTTTTCAGCCGCTTCGGTTTCAGCCGATCGGCCGGACCGGATATTCCCACCGCGGCGATGACGACGCCGCTGGCGTCGCGGATCGGTGCGGCCAGACCGCACACCGACTCGCGCCATTCGCCGCTGTTGGTGGCATATCCGTCCTGGCGAATCTGTGCGAGCGCCTGGCGCAGAGCGGGTTCCGTGCGGATCGTGCGGCTCGTGTATGGAATCAGCGACGCGCCGGCCGCACGGATCACGTCGTCCGAGGCGAACGCAAGCAACGCCTTGCCCGTCGCGACGCAATAGGCGGGAGCGCGCCCGCCCAGGCTCGAATAGGCGCGTACCGGCTCCGGGCTGTCGATCTTGTCGATGTAGATGACGTCGCGCTGATCGAGCACCGACAGGTGCACGGTTTCGCGCGTCAGGTCAGCGAGCGTCTGCAGATGCCCGTACGCGACGTGCTTCAGATCCAGCTTCGCCAGCACCAGCGAGCCGAGCTCCCACAGTCGCAGCGACAGTTCGTAGCGGCCGTCGTCGCGGCGCCGCAGGTAGCCACGGCTGCCGAGCGTCTGCAGCAGTCGATGCACGTTGCTCTTGGTGAGCTCCAGCTGCTCGGCGAGCTCCGTGATCCCTCGCGGGCGGTCGCTGCGGGCCAGTGCCTCGATCACGTCGATCGCCTTGATTACGGTGGTGTCCAATCGCTCCTCCACTCGGCGCAGCGTTCTCGCGCGCCGGTCGTATGTACCAATTAATGATACCATGTTCCGATATATGGAAAACGATCCGAACCTGAAGATGAATGAAGCGAACCGCAACTCCGAATCCGCAGATGCGACGCCGTCTCCGCTGCTGGCCACCGAGCGCGAAGGCGTGGCCACGATCGTCCTCAACCATGCGCAGCGCGGCAATGCGCTCGGTCCGGACCTCGTCGAGGCGCTGACACGGCAGATCGCCCACTACGCGGGCCGTGCCGACATCCATACGCTCGCCTTGCTGGGCTCGGGCACCAACTTCTGCACCGGCTTCGACTGGTCCGGCACCGACGGCGCGAGCGACGGCGAGCTGCTGCTGCGCTTCGTGCGCATCGAGCTGCTGCTGCAGGCGCTGTGGACGGCGCCGATGCGGACGGTCTGCGATGTGCACGGACGTGCCTGGGGCGCGGGGGCCGATCTCGCCGTCGCGTGCGACGTGCGGAGTGCGCACAGCGATGCGACGTTCCGGTTTCCCGGTGCGGCGTTCGGCATCGTGCTCGGCACGCGGCGGCTTGCCGAGCGGATCGGTGCCGCGCAGGCGCGGGCGATCGTGATCAGCGGCCGCGAGATCGGCGCGACCGAGGCGCTCGATCTCGGGCTCATCACCGAAATAAGCGAGCAGCCGCCCGGCGAGGCCCTTGCGGCGCTGCCGGTGCCGCGCGTGGATCGAGAGACGCTCGCCGGGATCGCGCGAGCGACGCGCCAGCCGATGGACGATGCGGACCTGGCGAGCCTGGTGCGATCGGCGTCGCGACCGGGGCTTGCGGAGCGATTGCGAAGGTATCGTGAGCGTTTGAGAGGCCTCAAATAATTCTTGACGCATTGACGGGATTGAGGGATACTGTTCCACTATTCACATCGTCGTTCTAAATACCAGAACACGATCCGAGCGCGCCCCGCGCCAACAGCAAGCTTTTCCGGAGATTCCATGAGCGAGTGTTTTCACAGCCCCACCGACCGCCGTTTCGCCAAGTCGCTGCGCGAGGCAGCCCCCACCGAGTTCGCCGCCTACGTCGAGTTTTCGCAGAAGGTCATGCAGCGCGAAGGCGGAGCGCTGGACCTGAAGACCAGAGAACTGATTGCGCTCGGCGTGGCGCTCACGACGCAGTGTGCGTATTGCCTCGAGTCGCATACGAAAACCGCGGCGAAGCTGGGCGCGACGCCGCAGGAGATCGCCGAAGTCGTCTACGTCACTGCCGCGATGCGCGCGGGTGCCGGTGCGGCGCATGGGATGCTCGCGATGAAGCTGTTCGAGTCGGCGAAGGTCGCTGCTTGAGCGAACGCGGTTCAGAAAACACGCAACGCGCCATGTCGATGGAAGCGCGAACATCGGAAGGTCTCCTCGCCGGCGTCAAGGTCGTCGAGTTCTGCCAGGTCGCGGCCGGACCGTTCTGTGGGATGCTGCTCGGCGACTTTGGCGCCGAAGTCGTCAAGATCGAGCCGCCAGAGGGCGATTCGCTGCGCCAATGGCCACCGGTCACCGGCGGCTACAGCGAAAACTTCGCGTCCCTCAACCGCGGCAAGCGCTCGATCGCGCTGAACCTGAAGGATCCTGCCGATCGCGATTACGCGCGCCAACTTGTGCTCGAGGCCGACGTGCTCATCGAGAACAATCGCCCCGGTGCGATGGAGCGCCTCGGTCTGGGCTGGAAATGGTTCAGCGAACGAAAGCCCGGACTCGTCTACTGCTCGATTTCGGCGTTCGGCCAGACCGGCCCGAAAGCGGGCGAAGGCGGCTTCGACGTGACGATCCAGGCGGCGTCGGGCGTGATGAGCGTTACCGGCGAGCCCGATGGTCCGCCGGTGAAAAGCGGTGTTCCGATCGCGGACTTCACCGCCGGGCTGTATGCAGCATTCACCATCGCGTCGATGTTGCGGCGCGTGCAGCGCGACGGTCATGGTGGCCATATCGACGTGCCGATGTTCGCAACAACGCTCGCGATCGCGGCGCTGCAGACGAGCGAGTACTTCGGCACCGGCCGCAATCCGCGCCGGCTGGGCTCCGCGCACCCGCGCAACGCGCCCTACCGCGCCTTTCGCTGCAAGGATGGCTGGTTCGTCATCGCGGCGGGCAACAACAAGCTGTGGGCCGCGGTTTGCGAGGTCGTCGCAGCGCCGGAGCTCCTCGCCGACGAGCGCTTCGCGACGCCCGCGCTGCGCGCGCAGAACCAGGACATTCTCAAGGAACTGCTGGAGCGGCGCTTCGTCGTGCGCGATGCGGCCGACTGGCTGCGGCGGTTCAGCGATGCCGGTGTGCCCAACGCGCCGATCAACGGCTATGCCGAAGCACTTGCCGATCCGCAGACCGCGCACCTCGAGCTCGTGCAACCGGTTCGGCTGCCCGGTGGCCACGAGACGCGAACGGTCGTGTGTCCGATCCGGATCGACGGCGAGCCGGTCGAGGTTCGCACTGGATTTCCGGTGCTCGGCGAGCATACGGCCTCCGCACGCAGCGAGACGGCCGAGGGGATCGCGTGATCGCGAACGGCATCGCGCGCCTGCGTGAATTCGTCGTCGCGACGACCCGGCTCGTCGAGCGCGCCGCCGGTGAAACCATCGTGCTCGAGGAAGGCTCTCAGCTGATGCGCTCTTTGATCGAACACGACGACTGGCTGCCCGACGAATTCGCGATGCCGCATCCGCTCCGCTATCGGCAATATTTACTGTATGCCGACCCGCTCGAACGATTCTCGGTGGTGAGCTTCGTCTGGGGACCAGGCCAGCACACGCCGATTCACGACCACACGGTGTGGGGCGTCATCGGCGTGCTGCGCGGCGCCGAATACAGCCAGCGCTATCGTATCGACCAACAGGGCATCGTGGCCGACGGCGCGGAGCAGCGGCTCGAGACGCGCGAGGTCGAGGTCGTCTCGCCGGCGGTCGGCGACGTCCATCGCGTGCGCAATGCGCTCGACGACCGGACGTCGATCAGCATTCATGTCTATGGCGGGAACATCGGCCGCATTGCCCGTCATGTGTTCGCACCCGACTCCCCGGGCGCGCAGAATTTCGTATCCGGCTATTCGAACCAGATGGTCCCGAACTTGTGGTGGGCCACGGAGGACAAACAGTGATGACTCGACGATTCTTTCTTTCGGCCCTGATGCTGATCGCATCGGGTGTGGCGCATGCGCAGGATGCCTATCCGTCCAAGCCGATCCGGCTGATCGTGCCGTATCCCGCGGGCGGAAGCTCGGACAATGCGGCACGCATCGTCGCCGATCGCCTGGCGACGCAGCTCGGGCAGCCGATCGTTGTTGACAACAAGGGCGGCGCGGCGGGAACGATCGGCGCGCAGGCCGCCGAGAAGGAAAAGCCCGACGGCTATACGCTGCTGCTGGCACCGACGGCGGTGTTCGCGATCACCCCGCACCTGCGCCAGGTGCCGTATGAGCCGTTCGGATTCGAGCCGGTCGGCCTCATTGCAACCGCGCCGAGCATCGCGGTCGTGCAAAAGGACTCTCCGATCCACAGCATCCAGGATTACGTCGCGCTCGCGAAGAAGCAGCCCGGCAAGCTCACGTTCGGCTCCGCGGGCCCGGGCAGCATCACGCAGCTCTATGGCGAAATGCTGAAGCAGCGCGCCGGAATCAACATCCTGCACGTCCCGTTCAAGGGTTCTGCCGAAGCGCTGACCGGACTGCTCGGCAAGCAGATCGACATGATCATCGACCCGGTCGCGCTGCCGCAGGCGGTCGGCGGCGCGGTGCGGCCGATCGCGATCTTCGGCGAGCGGCGCATTCCGGAGCTGCCCAATGTGCCGACGATCGCCGAGAGCGGTTACGACATGGACATTCCGAGCTGGTTCGGACTCTTCGCTCCGAAGGGAACGCCACCGGCGATCGTCGCGAAGATTTCCGCCGAGCTCGCGAAGATCCTGAAGACACCCGAAGTCGAGCAGAAGCTGCTCAGAGTCAATCTGTTCGCCGCGTACCTCGATCCCGCGGCGTTCGCGAAGAAGCTGAAGGAAGACGACAAGCTCTTCGCCGATCTGATTCGCAGCATCGGCATCAAGCAGGAGTGAGCGGATGCATCCGATGTTGAAATCTCTGGTGCTCGGCGCGTTCGCCGCGCTCGGGTTCGGCGTTGCCGGAAGCCACGCTTTCGCGCAGGCCTGGCCCGACCAGCCGATCCGCTTCGTCGTCCCGTTCCCTGCCGGAGGCACCGCCGACAATCTCGCGCGGCTCGTCGCCGAAAAGCTGCGCGAAGGACTGGGACAACCGATCGTCGTCGACAACAAGCCTGGCGGCACGTCGTCGATCGGCACGGAGGCCGTCGCGCAGAGCAAGCCGGACGGCAACACGCTGCTGCTCGGCGTGAACGCCGCGTTCTCGGTGCTGCCGCATCTGCGCAAGCTTCCGTACGATCCGGTCTCGAGCTTCGAGCCGGTCGCGATGGTCGCGCAGTATCTCGCGACGATCACCGTGCGCAACGACCTTCCGGTCAAGACCTACGCGGAGCTCGTCGCGTATGCGCGCAAGAATCCCGGCAAGCTGACATATGGATCGGCCGGCCCCGCGTCGTTCGGCAACATCGCCGGCGAGACGCTGAAGCAGATCGAGAAGATCGACGTGCTGCACGTGCCGTTCAAGGGATCCGGCGAGCTGGTCGCCGCGCTGCTCGGCGGACAGATCGACATGTTCATCGACGGTGTCGGCCTCCCACTGATCAAGAGCGGCCGCGCGCGCGCGATCGCTGTGTTCAGCAGCCAGCGTCATCCCGACCTGCCCGAAGTGCCGTCGCTCACCGATGTCGGCGTCAAGAGTGCGGTGCCGGCCGCGTGGTTCGGCATGTTCGTCCCGAAGGGAACGCCCGCTCCGATCGTCAAGCGGCTGGATGCGGAGCTCGCGAAGATCCTCAACGATCCCGCGATGAAGCAGCGGCTGAACTCGATCAGCGTCGCCGCCTGGTACCTGCCGGCCGCGGATATGCGCAATCTGATGAAGCAGGACAGCGACTTGAACGCCGAACTGATTCGCTCCACGGGGATGAAACTCGAATGAATCGACATGCAAGCAGCGCTGGTCTCCACCAGTTTCTGAATCCGAAATCGATCGCCGTCATCGGCGCATCGGAGGACACGAGCAAGTTCGGCGGGCGCGTCCTCGAGTATCTGCTGAAGTTCGGTTTTCCCGGGACCGTCGTGCCGATCAACATGCGCGCGAAAACGCTGCGCGGTGTGACCGCCTATCCGTCGGTGAAGGCGAGCCCGCATCCGATTGACGTCGCGATCATGGCGGT
>JADMIO010983932.1_pt1 | contig 12437 bp, 10 predicted proteins | sample 8958161 | NCBI WGS metagenome assembly JADMIO01 (sample SAMN16585339, study PRJNA669376) | soil metagenome | isolation source: Crop rotation soil | place: USA: Cullars Rotation, Alabama | collected 2011 | reverse complement strand
GGTCAGGTTGGTGTTGAAACTCCTGTGATCAAAATGTTTCAGGTCTATTCCGAAATTCACGGCCGACTCAATTTTCTGCCATGCGCTCAGCGGCACCGTAATTCTTGCGCCCACGTTTTCGATCGTGCTCAATTCCCGGTCGGCGCTCTGCCGGCTGATATCTGCCAGCACCGTGTTCGTCACCGTCGAGATTGGCCCCAACCGCGTTGGGGCTTCCGTATAGGAACGCGAGGCGGTGATGATCAATTCCGGGTTGCCAGTCGGGGGCGGCAATCGCACGGATCGCGTAACCGGGTCGAACCCAAAATCCGAAGGCATTTTAGCGTAAGTTTCCCTTAGCCCGGTACGGTTCCCAAATGGAATGCGGTAGAAGCCGGCGTAGTTGGCAATCTCCGGTTGATCCCAAAACCTGGGCATTTGGGAATCGGACTTCTGTTCGGGGCTGAAATTGTAGTTCAGGCCTGCCTGATGCTCCAATTGCCAAAAGTTATTGTACTGGACTGTCGTATCGATTCGGAGCGGAGGGGTGTCCGGTGTCGCTCGATTGTCCAGCCGCACATGGCCGTGCAGTGGCATCCGGTCCTTCACTTTCAGCGTCAGTGCGCTCGTCCCCGGTTCACTCCCCGGGGAAATCACTGGGTAAATCTGGCGATCCCGGTTTCTGTTCGCAATGTCCAGCTCCGGTTGAAACCAGCGCGTGTTCAGCATCACGTTTGTCGTGAGGCTCGGCAACGCTCGTCGGACATTGTTGGAACTAAAATACCTATTTCCAGTAACGCTGATTTCGTTGAGCCGTCCTTCAGTAACTTGCACCTTGACCAGCCCGTTGGTCAGTTGTTGCCGGGGTAACGCCACACTGACGCTCACAAATCCCAGCTCACGATAGGCAAGTTGCAATTCTGAAAGTGCCTTGCGAATGTGGTCGATCGTTACTGCGCGGCCGACATAATTTGTGAAAATCGGCTCCAACTGTTCATAAGTCAGTATCGTGTTCCCTGAGATCTCATAGCCGTCCACCTTGAACCCGGCAGGAGCGGGTGGATTTGTCATCAGGGGACGCTCGCCAGCCGTCGGAGTCGCGGCCAGAAGGCTATTCGTCACGCCGAGCCTGAGCAGAAGAAAAATCGAAAACTTCATCCGTTGGTGGTGGTCCTCTCTACGGGTTTGCAGGCAGGGAAACGCGCCCGTCTGAGTGCAGGCGCGCTTCCTGCGAGGCAGGCTATGGACTCCGCTCCACGCTATAGAATCCAATTGCCCCGGTCCCGTTAGTCGCTTCCAACGTCCGAACCGCTCCATTCCCACTCACCGAGTCGCTGACGATCGGCCACGTGCCTGCAGCCGTTTCCAGGCTGCTGCTCCCGCGGAGCCGATACGTGCCACCCTGCGTGGTTGTGAAGCTGATAAGCTGGTTGCCGTTCGCCCGGCTCGTCCCAACAATAGTCGGCGGTGTAGCTCCGCCCACGTTGAAACTCAGCACTCCATTCGTGCCAAAGGTGAAAGTTCCCAGAGCTACCGAGGCGGGCTTGGGAATCGCGGCGCTCGGCTTGATTTCCCAAAACACCAGCGAAGCCGGAATTGCCTGTTCCACCGTAAACCCGGCCGACCCGCCAAACTTCGGCAGCTCATTATCGGAGACATGCGCGTTTGAAACGATGTAGTCGTACGAAGAAATGTGGCTGGGAGAAACCACGTAGAATGGCACGCTGCTCGTTTGGGTGTAGCTTTGCGGTTTGTCTCCAATGGCATTGATCTTCGAGTAGAGCTGCGACTGCCACTGCGATGCAGTCCGATCGGAGACCGCTGTATTCGGCTCGGCACTGCTCAGCCATGCTCGGCGATTGTTGCTGAAGGTGCTCGTCGTGGCCGCGAGGATCACCCGTACATCATCCAATTCCGGCCCGAAATTCGAAGTCACAAGGTTTAGGTCAAAGTTCGAGATCACAGCGCTATAGCCTGCGGGTTTGTCGAGGAATTGGCTCACGTTCCCGATGTTGAATAGCACGTTGTCATAACCCGGCTTGCGAAAGATCAGGAGCACGTCCTCATCGTGATAGGTCAGCGCTTGGGCCAGCGGAGCCACTGCCATGGGCAGCGTCGCCAGCCATAATCTAAAAAGTCTTTTCATATGGTTCTGCTTTGAATGTTGCGGCCTTAGTACAGGATGGATGTAATCGGCCCCCCATCAGTCGTTCGCTCCACTTCTAGATCCCCCAATGGCACAAACTTCCCCGCGCTGAATGGATTGCCCACGGTATGCTGGTAAGTGCTATCGGTTACGGCGTTGTAGAGGGCGTTGATCACGGCCACTTGATTCTGGCTCGGCTGCCCTGCTCCTGAGTTCTTGTAAAACCACCGCTCGTAGCCCCAGATAGGATAAAATCCTTTGGCGACATTCGTCGGCGTCGGCGCGTACCCTTCATACGAAAGCACCGTATTTGTTCCAAAGTCCCCGGAGGAGACAGTGCCGATGGCATTCGAGAGCACCAGGAGATCAGCCACCACTAGCGCGCCGCTGTTGTGGCCCCCCAGCGGGCTGGGCACGGCCGCGCCGATCGCCGAATCTGCGAATACGTTCCCGTACGCGCTATTGTAGGCCACGTTCGTCCGGTACGCGTCACGATTGGTCGTGTAAAACGCAGGCGTTCCTGTGAAATAGATGTTGGCGTCAATGATCTGGCGAACCGCCGCGCCTGTATCTCGTCCAACCGCATAAACGATGTCATTGCTGCTGCTGCCTCCGAAAAACGCCGAAGGCAGCGTTCCCGAGGCGCTCTGCAAATACGCAGCCTGGCGCTGGGTCAGATTCGTCACCCCCGCAAGGTTCGGCGACTTCGATGCATTCTTCACGAACCCAAACGGCACCACCAGGGTGGCGCGATAGGTGAATGCTGCCCCGTCGATCCCCACCGTTTCCGGTGCTGCCCCGGATACGGCTAGTTGCGGCGGGGCTGCGGTGTTATCCGCCAGCGGTTCGCTCACCTGATCGCGCAAATTGAATAAGCCCAGAGTCGCGCCGTTTTGTGCAAAATGAATATTCACCTTTCCCAGCCCCGGCTGGCCAATCAGGTTTCCATTCAGGTAGGAGCGGGTGTTCGCATCTTTGATGACCACGCTGTATCCGCTCAGAATGTTCGAGGCTCGATCGAACAGCACTGTGCGGCTCGCGTTTCCTCCATCGACCACCAGGGTGACGTCCGCATGCGCCATCGCGGTAACGAGGCAGCCCGCAAGGACGGCAACGGCATAGAATTTTTGTTTCATAGGATTTTTAGCTTCAGTTTAGGTTTCGGTCTCGCCTGGCCAAAACGCCACGGCTGACCAGTTGATTTCTGTTTCACTCGAAAAACCTCCAGGAGGACCGGTCAGTTTTCCTAATTTGGTTCATGCCTCCCTGCTCAAGGGACGGCCTCCTCTGCACAACCCAGTTTTACTGGAGCAGGCAGAGGCAAATTGTCTTTTAGCGCGCCAGCTCTGGCTCGGGCAGTTCTACGGTGTCGCTCTCCGCGCTCACGTCGTTGAATAGCCATGAGGAAAGGTAGCGCTCCGTGGACGAGGGAATGATCACCACGATCACTTTGCCTTTGTTCTCGGGCCTCTTCGCCACCTGCAACCCGGCCCAAACGGCGGCGCCGCTTGATATTCCCACGGGGATGCCGTCCAGTTTATTGACCGCCTTGGAAATTGGCCCCGAGTCTTCTTCGTGCACCGCGATAATCTCATCGAGTATCCTCGGATTGAGGTTTTGGGGCACAAATCCCGCCCCCAACCCCTGAAGTTTGTGCGGCCCTGCCTGCCCGCCCGCAATCACTGGTGACTTGGCCGGCTCGACCGCTATGGCCTTGAAGCTCGGCTTCCGTGGCTTTAACACCTCTGCGATTCCAGTTATCGTTCCTCCAGTCCCGACGCCCGCCACGACAATGTCCACCTTCCCATCCGTGTCTCGCCAAATCTCTTCCGCTGTTGTCTTTCGGTGTATCTCCGGATTCGCTGGATTCGCAAATTGCTGCAGAATGATGCTGTTCGGAATGCGGCTCCGCAGCTCCTCCGCTTTCGCGATTGCACCCTTCATGCCCTTCGCACCTTCTGTGAGCACGACCTTCGCTCCCAGGATCTTCAGGAGCTTGCGCCTTTCCAGCGACATCGTCTCCGGCATGGTCAATAAAAGTTGCAGCCCTCGAGCCGCCGCCACGAATGCGAGTGCTATGCCCGTGTTGCCGCTGGTGGGCTCGATCAAAACGGTGTCGCTGTTGATCAGTCCTTCCTTAAACGCCTGGTCCACCATCGCAAGGCCTATACGGTCCTTCACGCTCGAAAGTGGATTGAAGAATTCCAGCTTCAGCAAAATCTCACCCAGCGCTCCGTGCTTTTTTGCCGTTCGGTTTAACCGCACGAGCGGTGTGTTGCCAATCGTTTCGGTAATGTCGTTATAAATACGGCTCATTGCGTCACCATTTGTTGATTTTCAGCTTCCCTTGCACATTCGCTCATTTCGTGGAGGTGTCAGGGTGTCCGGCCTTCTCGAACGCGTTCGCTCCGATTTGTTCCAAATTTGAATCGAAGCAACTTCATGTTCGCTCCAAAAAAGGCCAGACACCCTGGAATGCTCTGCGTTTAGGGTTCTGTCCGCTCCCCTTCCTCTGCGTTCTCCCCCTCGCTGTCAGCTCCCACAAATTCCCTCAGAACACGTCCGGCCACCCTCTGCCCCAGCTTCTGGCCTTCTAAGTTGTCGAAACTGTAATGGATGCCTCCATAGATTCGGCTCAATCCATTTTCTTCCTCGATTTGATTCAAGTGCCGCACGGTTCGGGGCGGTTCACCGGGCGTGGTCGTATGCAACGTCAATGCTCGCCCGTTCCCGAAAAATGCCTTCAACACATCCACTCCGGCGTTCACCGTCGCGCTATGGCCGCTTGGATAGGAGGGGTGCGAGGGCGTCACCAGGAACGGAGTCCACGCCGCATAATTATTGCGCACTGCTCCGTCTCCGTCCGCATTCAGCGCGGTCACGGGCCTCCAAAATTTATACGTGTACTTCGCTTCCCATGCCGCTATCCGGGCATCCGCAACCGCCAAATCTGTCAGCAGAAACAGCACAGCGCTGGCTTCCGGCGGTAGCTTATATTCGCTGGCCAAAAGGCGTGCGGCCTCGTTGACCAGCAGCTCGGCGTCCTGTTTATAGAATTGTGCGATGTGGGTCTGTTCCACGCTTCGGGTAGCGCTCGCGATTGCCCCAAGCGATTTCACCTCCGCCAATGCTTTCTGGTACTCTCTGCTTCCCACCTCCGGCGGTGCTTTGGGTCGAAAAATATCACCCACCGGCAACACAAATGGCGTCACATCTCCCCACTGTTCGTTAATCCCTGGCGGAAAGCTGCCGGGTGTCGGCCCAGGCGCGGGCCGCCACTCGCCAATCCCCGGGCTTACCGGACCAGGATAAACCACGTTGGGGCTGGAACCATCGTTGGCGCGCAGGATGATAATGTCCGAAGCAGCCGCTGAACCAGTCGTCTTCCCATCCTCTTTGGCAGGGCCTTCCGGAATCGCTGCCAGACTCGTTGCCAGCTTTTCGTCCAAATCACTCGCCTGCGCGGGGAAATAATGCACCAGCACGTCGTGGGCTGCCTGGGCGGCCGCTGCCTCCACGGACGCACCTCCTTTCGCTGGATCATAATAATGGTAGGGTTTGCCGACTTGCTTAATCGAGTTGACCGCATCGTAAACCGCAATGGCTTCGATGGCGTCAATGCGGGACCCGAGGTTGCTGTTCAACCCCGCCGTTTTGGTCGCCTCCAGGGTAATTTTATTCCAATCCGTCACCACATCCGCAAACGTGGCTGGCGTTGTGGTTGCAAACGCCGCGGTCATGGCCGCGAGAGTCAGGGGCTTCACTTTCATATTTATTTCAGTTGGTTTGTTCGTTGTTTAGCAGCCGGAGAGTCGAGGCTCTTTAGGCGACTTTAGTTATTGGGAAACGGCTCTGCGGTCTGCAGTGGAACTGCTCAACCGAACAAGTTTGCGCCTCGGGCGAGGTAGCAGATTTTTGGGAACGGCTCGCTCAGCGGTTCGCAGATTGTATCTGATCGAACACGCCGCCTTCTGCGAAATGGACTTTCTGGACCTTGGCCCATCCGCCGAATATCTCGTCTACCGTGACCAAATTTAATTTAGGAAACTGGCCGGCGTGCTTTGCCGCCACTGTCCCAGCTCGCGGCCGATAATGGTTTTTCGCGATAATTTCCTGGGCTTCTTCTGTGTAAAGAAACTCGAGGTAACTGCGTGCCAGTTTCTCCGTCTTGTGCTGGCTCGCCACTTTTTGCACCACCGCCACCGGCATTTCGGCCTCGATGCTTTGCGACGGCGACACCGCCTCGAATTTGTCCGCTCCCAGCTCGCGGATTGTGAGAAAGATCTCCGCCTCGAAGGTCAGGAGCACATCCCCTATGGCGCGCTCGGCAAACGTCGTCGTCGCTCCGCGTCCTCCCGTGTCGAGAACCGGCACGTTTTTAAAAAGCTTCCGAACAAAATCCTTGGCCTTCGCTTCGTCCTGGCTAAATGCTTTCAAGGCATAGGCGTAGGCCGCCAGGTAGCTGTAACGTCCGTTGCCCGACGTTTTCGGGTTAGGCACAACAACCGAGATACCGGGCTTCACCAGATCGTCCCAATCCTTGATCCCTTTTGGATTGCCCTTGCGCACCAAAAAAAGAATCGGCGAGGAATAGGGCGCGCTATTGTTCGGTAACAGACTTTGCCAGTTTTGTGGCAGCAACTTCCCTCTTTCGGCGATCGAGTTGATATCCGTTGCCTGGTTGAGCGTCACCACGTCTGCCTTCAGCCCATCGATAACCGCTCGCGCTTGCTTGCTGGAGCCGCCATGCGATTGCTTTATCTCAATCTGCTCACCGCTCTGGGCCTTCCAGTGCGCAACAAATGCCGGGTTGATCTCTTGGAACAACTTGCGCGACACATCAAACGATACATTCAGCAGCACCGTCTCAGCCTGGCTAATCGGCGCAAGGCCCATGATGACCGCGATGAATCCCCACAGCGCAAAGGTCTTCCCCAGTGAAAAAGACCTCGCCCCTTCCCGGCAGGAACAGGAAGGAGCGCAGGTCTCGTGTCGGGTCCTCATCACGGAATGAACTGTTTGAGTCATTGTGTTCACTCCTAAATATTCTGCGCGAGCGCCAGTAGATGACGATATTCCAGCAGCACGCTTTGCAGCGCCGCTGTCATCGCTTCCACTTGCAAATAATGCGGGGCCTCGCCAGGTGTCTGCAGTGTCAATTCAAAGGGAAGCGGCTTCAACCCCGGTACTGCCTGCAGCGCTCCGGCCACGGTTTCGTAAACGATTCCCCTATTTGCTGGCTGTCCTTCAATCTTCGTTTGCTCCGAGCGCGGCAAGTAAACTTCTGCTGCTTTCAATGCCGGTTTCAATAGATGCTCGGAAAGGATCGTTCCATTCACTGACCCAATCACTCCGCCGGACTCACGGCTCGATCTTAAGTGAATTAACCCGTGGAATGCGTGGGTCCACAGTTCTGTTTCCAAAAAGCGCACCTCCGGTTCCCTCGAGCTTGTCCAGAATTCACGATTTAAATCTTTTCCTGCCCGTGTTTCCCGCGTGTTGTCCTCATATCCCGTCGGATTGCAGACCGGATAGAAAAATAAAGCGTAGCCGGATGCCAAATCCCGCTGACGTTCCAATAGCCATGCCAATCTCTGCAACACAGCCGCCCCGATCGGTTCATCTCCATGGAGGGTTGCGAAAATGCCAATCCGAATAATGTCCCCTCCTCCCTTTGGGCCAAGGTAAACGTAGCGGGGAAGCTCATAATCCTGGCCCGCACTGACAAAGTGTCCGAAAGAACGTGAAATAAAATGACGTGACTCTTCCGCAAGCTTGTCGAGCGGTGCGAGGAGTTTCGCAAGTGAGCGATGCTCTTTCCGCTCGGACTTCCGTGCCGTCTCCTCTTTGTGCTGAATGTTCCACATGTTGTCTTCTCGAGAAAGTTGAACCTCTGCTCGCCCGGTCAGTGCGTGTTGTCTTTGTGTGACTGCTCTTTATCCAACCGGACCTTTTCCGTTCGCTCTATTTGCACCACGCGCCCTTCGTGAACCACGAGTTGCACCACCCCGAATCGCAGCGTTCGTACCTGCTCCTGAAGCAGTGCCAACCATTGCTCAGACTCGCCCTTTACAGATCCACTGTCTTTGAATGCACCAGTCACGTCGCGGAACATTATCTTTAATCTCTAGTATGTCAATAGAGATATTTAATAATAAATGATAATTTTTTTAATATGTTATATCCAAGCTACTTACGACTTTATCGTGACAGAAGTTTTGGGTGGTTGGCTTGACTGGATAACTTCCTGCGTAGTCCTCATCCGTCAGATTTGACGGTCGCCTGACGCTTCCATGACGGACAATCTCCAATGTTTACAAGGGTCCTGACGGATTGACGGGTAAATGCTCCTTTGCCTCATCCATTATTCTCATCGCCTAAGTTCGCGTCCTTTCGCGGTTGAACATTTTGCAGTCAAGGCCCCGGCCGCTGCCATCAAGCCGAATCAAGGTCAATCAAGCCAAACAAAGGCTAATCAAGGTCTCCTGGAAAAATGCGAATCAAGCCTTGATATCAAGCCCTCACCCCGCCGACGCGACTCTCACCTTTGAGCAGCAACTTCTCCGGGAACCCCACTCGATCTGTGGATCAGCTGCGGCTCAAACGCGCCTTCAGGCGCAAAAACTTCGCGTAGCGACCCAGCTGAACCGTGGGTCAGCTGTGGCTCAACTCGCAACGCTTGCGTCTCGGACTTTGCGCCGGGACATCGCCTTGTCAAAATCCGAATCTAACAAAGTTTCACAAAGCGGCCACAAACCTATACTCACCTTAACAAAGCTATACAAAGCTTCACAAACCTTCCGAAAAAATCGCAATACAAACCTTGTTTACCCCGTGAGCTGTGAGGTTGCTTCGATTTGACGGACACCAGCTAAAGGAGAAAAGTAGAAAGCTTGTGTTATGAAAGTCGTTAAAGAAAAAGCAGCAAAAGCTGTAAAAATACAACCACGCAGAAAGTTCGATGCCGATTTCAAACGGGACTCTGTCGCCCTCTGGTTAAATAGTGGCAAGTCAGCACGCGAGATCGCGGCCGGGCTGGAAATCACTCAAGGCCATCTCTATGAATGGAAGCACTCCTATGGACCAGCTGAGCCAGGCTCCAAAGAGCAGGCTGAGAGTGAATTAGAGCGCTTGCGCCGGGAGAACGCTCTCTTGCGCCAGCAGCGGGACATTTTAAAAAAAACTTTGGGCATCATCTCCGAACCCCCGAACAACGCTTCGCACGGATCGACGTCTTGAAGGCCAATCACTCCATCATCCTGCTTTGCCAGACATTCGAAGTATCCGTCAGCGGATATTACGACTGGCAACACCGGCAGCAGCACCCCTCAGGACGGGCTCAGGAGGATCTCCTGCTCAAGGAGCAAATCCGAAGCATTTACCAGCAGAGCCGCCAAACCTACGGCAGTCCTCGCATCCAGGCCTGCCTGCGAACCCGGGGCCGAAGACACGGCCGCAACCGCTTGTGCCGCCTCATGCGCGAAGAGAACATTTACGGCCGGCAAAGGCGCCGCTACAGGGTCCGGACGACCGATAGCAATCATGAGCATCCGATTGCTCCCAATCGCTTGCGAAATCAGCCTCCGCCCGGCGGGCCCAATCAAGTTTGGGTAGCTGATATTACCTACATTGCCTGCGCAGGCTCTTCGGTCTATTTGGCCGCCATCCTGGATCTTTACAGCAGGCGGGTCGTCGGTTGGGCCATCAGTGAGCGCATCGATGCGAGCCTGGTCCTGGCCGCCTGGCAAAGAGCTCTGCACCATCGGCAACCGGCCGATGGATTAATTGTTCACTCGGATCGGGGAGTCCAATATGCCAGCAGCCCATACCGGCAGGCCCTCAAAACCATGCGCGCCAGCGCCTCGATGAGCCGGAAAGCAAACTGTTACGACAATGCCGCCATGGAAGCCTTTTGGAGCACTCTGAAACTGGAGCTCATCTATCGGCGCGAACGGGAATTTAGCAGCCTGGCTGAAGCTCGGGCTGCGCTGTTCGATTATATCGAAATCTTTTACAACCGGCAGCGGCTCCATAGCGCGCTGGGCTTTCGGACGCCAACGGACTTTGAACTCAGCCGCAATTAAATCTCCCCGAGGGAAGAAAACAAATGACCAAAAACAAAACCTTAGCAGAGCACCATGACGGAGGGCTGGACAGTCAAGGTGGAGCGCAGCAGGGCACGGGGGCCCGTGGCGAGCAATACCTTGACGGTCCGGGCCGGAGTCATAAAATCGCGCGCAAAGTTTTGTTTGGGACCTCAACAGTTGGCGCACCCAAACACGTCCTCAGTCACAAAAAAATCTCGCTTAGTCACTGTCCGTTTTTTCGAAGCAAGCGCACTGCACAGCTATCTCACGCGGGGTTAACAAAGCGTCTCAACCTCCCGTTCTTCGTTGGCTGTGAACGACAACATCACAACCTGACAATTCCCTTCCTTCGCCTGTTATCTCTCCTTTTCCATTGCCCCTGTTCATCGTATGCTGAGGCATCCGCAAGCGCCTCAGCCTCGCTGAATAATTTGACTGAAGAGGGCGTCCGAGCGGCAGGGTTTTGATTCGTATGCGCCTGATTTGTTTAGCATTTTTTGCTTTTGTGGCCAGCCTCTCTGCGGCTGATTCTCCGGATTTTCTCCGCGAAGTCCGTCCCATCCTTTCCACGCATTGCTTCAAATGCCACGGCCAGGACGAAGGCTCGCGCAAAGCCAAGCTTCGGCTCGATTTGCGGGACTCAGCCCTGAAGGGTGGCAAATCCGGCGAAAAAGCCATTGTTCCCGGCAAACCCGACTCAAGCGCGCTCGTCTCCCGCATCTATTCCAGGGACGAAGACGAGTTGATGCCTCCCACCAAAATCAAGCAACCCCTTTCGGACGAGCAGAGGGAAATCCTGAAACGATGGATCGCCAGTGGAGCAGATTACCAGCCCCATTGGGCGTTCGCAGCTCCTAAAGCGGTGGCTCCGCCAAAGGTGAAAGATCCAAAATTCAAAATCCGCAATCCAATCGACGCCTTTGTGCTGGCTCGCCTGCAAAAGGAAAAGCTCTCCCCGTCACCGGAAGCGGATCGCTACACACTCTGCCGGCGGCTTTACCTGGATCTCATCGGTCTTCCTCCCACGCCTGAAGAAGCAGATGCCTTCGTGAAAGATCCTCGGCCCGACGCCTACGAGCAATTGGTCGATCAGCTGCTGGGCTCGGAGCACTATGGTGAGCGATGGGCGCGACGCTGGCTTGACCTCGCGCGCTATGCGGATAGCAATGGTTACGAGAAGGATCGCACCCGCAGTATCTGGCCCTATCGCGATTGGGTCATCCGGGCTTTGAACAACGACATGCCTTATGACGAATTCACGATCGAACAAATCGCCGGGGATCTCCTCCCCCACGCTACCATCGACCAACTAATTGCCACTGGCTTCCATCGCAACACAATGCTGAATGAGGAAGGTGGCATTGATCCCCTTGAGTTCCGCTATTATGCCGTCGTCGACCGGGTGAGCACCACCGGCACTACCTGGCTGGGGCTAACCGTTGGCTGTGCCCAATGTCACACGCATAAGTATGACCCTATTCTCCACAAGGAATATTATCAGCTTATGGCGTTCCTCGACAACGCGGACGAACCCGATCTCGATCTGCCCGCGCCCGACGCAGCCGCGAAACAAAAAGAGCGCGAGAAAACCGCAGCAAAACTGATCGCGGAATTGCCCAACAAATGGCCCGTGCCGACCGACTCACTTCGTTGGGAGGTGGCCAGGCTCAAAGTGGACGCCGTTTCGGTTGGGGAAGGCGATAAAGCCGACCAATGGAAAGTTCTCGAGGACGGTTCCATTCTCCTTTCCACGCCCGGACCAGATCAAAATCATGTTACAGTAAGTTTTGATACTGCGCTCACCAACATCACCCACCTGCGGCTCGAAGCACTGACGGACGACTCGCTCCCCTCCAAAGGCCCCGGACGCACTCCCCATGGCAATTTTGTGCTGACGGAGATCAGTGTGACTAATTTTCCATCAGGCGGAGGTGGGCCGGGCGAGAGGGTGCGTATCTCCAAAGGTGTAGCTGACGTCGAGCAGGATACGTTTCCGATCACGGCCGCTTTCGACGGGAAGCCGAAATCGGGTTGGGCTGTGCACGTGCCAGGCAAGCCGCTGAACACACCCAGGACGGCGACCTTCGAGTTTGCGAAGCCGTTCGGCTCAGCTTCCGGCCGGCACGTCAGCGTCCGTCTCGATCAAGAGTATGGAGGCCAGCACACCCTGGGTCGTTTTCGCCTCAGTTTGGGCTCGCCCACGCCCGAGGCTCGCTCGATCGCCA
>JADMIO010809414.1_pt1 | contig 12437 bp, 8 predicted proteins | sample 8958161 | NCBI WGS metagenome assembly JADMIO01 (sample SAMN16585339, study PRJNA669376) | soil metagenome | isolation source: Crop rotation soil | place: USA: Cullars Rotation, Alabama | collected 2011 | reverse complement strand
GACCTCCCGGGCTCGTCGCCCGATGGCGCCGGTTGCTCGCGGCGGACGAACGGTCCGCCGACCGGCGCGGGTCGGAGGACGGTTCCCGGCGTGGCGGCGGCGCGCAGCCGCCTCCCGCCGCTCCGCGTCACCCCGGCCCCATGCCGAGCGCGCGCGGACGTCCTCCGGCGAAACAAGGGCGCAGGAGTCTAGGCACCGCCCGGGGGCGGTCAAGCGCACCCTCCCATGCAGAGGCCTGCCGCGCGGCCTGCCCCTTGGTCGCAGCCCGCGCGCGTGCCAAATTCCTCCGGTTCCGCCGCCGTCCGTCCGATCGATCTCGCAGCGAAGGCAGGCACCATGTCGGATCGGGTCGAACGCCCCGCGCGCGTCCTCGTCGCCAACCACCACACGTCGGCGCTGGCCGACGTCGAGCAGCGGTTGGCCGAGCGCGGGCACGCCGTCACGACCTCGACCCACCTCGTCGAGACGATCGGCCAGCTCGGCCGCGAGCCGCCCGACGTGATCGTCTTCCAGCCGCTGACCGGCGCGCTCGACGGCTTCGAGGTGCGCCACGTCCTCGAGGCCGGCGGCGAGGGCCGCGAGCACGCGTTCGTCCTCATCCTGCCCGAGGCCCCCGCCGGCGAGCGCATCGCCGAGGCGCGCTTCGGCCCGTTCGACGACTTCGTCGTGCTCCCCTCCACACCCGAGCTGATCGTCGCGCGCGTCGAGCTCGCGATCGCCCGCAGCCGCCGCTTCCGCGAGCTCGCGCGCGCCGCGCGCCTGCGCGAGCGCGACGCGGTCACCGACTTCAAGACCGGCCTCTGGAACGACCGCTTCTTCTCGCAGCGGCTCGGCGAGGAGGTCGCGCGCAGCCGGCGTCACGGCCTCGCGCTGGCGCTGATCGTCCTCGACCTCGACCACTTCAAGGAGATCAACGACCGCTTCGACCACGTCTTCGGCGACCACGTCCTCTTCGAGTTCGCGCAGAAGGTCCGCAGCGTGATCCGCTCGATCGACATCCCGGCGCGGCTCGGCGGCGACGAGTTCGCCCTGCTGCTCCCGAACACCGACCTCGGCGAGGCGGTCCGTCTGGCAACGCGTCTGCGCGAGGCGCTCGCGGGCCACGAGTTCAGCAAGGACGGCCGTTCGACCCGCGTCACGCTCTCGATGGGCATCGACGCACTCCGCGGCGACGAGGGCGTCGACGCCCGCCAGTTCCTCCGCCAGGCCGACGCCGCGCTGTTCGAGGCGAAGCGCCGCGGCAGGAACCGGATCTGCCTCTGGCCGGAGATCGCGGGCTCGGCGGCGGAGAAGGACGCGGCGGGACCGGCGTAGTCGGCGTCTACTTCGCGGCGCGCCGCAGCACGACGATCAGCGGCTGGCCTTCGAGGTCGAACGTCTGACGCCTCCAGTCGGGGCCGTTCGGTTCGCTCCCGCCGAAATCGAGCTTCGTCGCGAGCGTGTCGGCGGCGATCTTCGAGGCGTTGGTGCGTGCGGGCGCGAGGAGTTCGTCGGCGCCGCCGAGCCAGAGCTCGATGCGGTCCTCGACGCGCAGCTTCGCCTCCTTGCGGCTCGCGTTGACGCGCTTGACGATCTCGCGCAGGCCGCCTTCGGCGAGGAGCTCCGGTGTGAGCTTCGTGTCGAGCGCGACGAGAGTCCGGCCGTCGGTCTCGACGTCGAAGCCCTCCTTGCCCTGCACGACGACCTCGATCTCCTGGCTCGTGAACTCCATCGGCGCGCCGGCGATCGGCAGCGTGACCTTTCCATCGCGCAACAGCGACTCGATCGCCGCGGTCGGCAGCGCTTCCAGCGCCTGCTTCGCGGCGTTCAGCTTCGGCCCGAGCTTCGGCCCGAGCACGCGGAAGTTCGGCTTCGCCTTGAGCGTCCTCAGGTTCGCCAGCTCGCCGCCGGAGACGACCACGACCTCGTGGACGTTCAGCTCGTCGGCCGCGAGGGAATTGCAGCGGCCGCGCAGCACCTCGTCGGCGCGAGCGTCGGAACCCTTCACGAAGACGCGCGCGAGCGGCTGGCGCAGGTTCACGTTCGCCACGTTGCGCGCCCGCCGGCCGAGCGTCACGACGTCGAGCACCGCCTCCATGTCGCTCTCGAGCTGCGGGTCGCGCAGCTCGGCGCGCGGCTTCGGGAAGTCGGCGAGGTGGACGCTGTCGGCGCCCGGATGGAGCCAGCCGAACAGTTCATCGGGGAAGAACGGCGCGATCGGCGCGAGCAGCCGCGCCACTCGATCGAGCGCGTCGAACAGCGCGTGATACGCCGAGAGCTTGTCGGCCCCGAGCTCGCGCGCCCAGAACCGCTCGCGGCTGAGCCGGATGTACCAGTTGGAGAGCTTGCGATCGACGAAGCCGCCGATCAGCGTCGCGGCGCGCGTCAGGTCGTAGCGCTCGAACGCGGCGCCGACGTCGGCGGCGAGCTTCTCGAGCTCCGCGAGCAGCCAGCGGTCGAGCTCCGGCCGCTGCGCGTGCGGCGGCGGCGGGCTCTTCGCCGGATCGAAGCGGTCGATCTCGGCGTAGGTCGCGAAGAAGCTGAAGCAGTTGAAGAGCGTGCCGAAGAGCTCGCGGCCCGCGACGCCGACCGCCTCCGAGTCGTAGAGCTTCGGCAGCCACGGCTGGCTCTGCGAGAGGAAGTACCAGCGGATCGCGTCGATGCCGTGGCTCTCGATCTCCTCCCACGGGTCGACCGTGTTGCCGCGCGACTTCGACATCTTCTGCTTCTTCGCGTCGAGCACGAGGTTGCCGACCAGCACGCGCTTCGACGCCGGCCGTCCGGTCAGGAAGACCGACAGCACGTGCAGCGTGTAGAACCAGCCGCGCGTCTGGTCGAGCCCCTCCGCGATGTAATCGGCGGGCGTGTCCTTCGGCGGCGCCTTTCCTTCCTCCGCGATCCAGCCGTGCTGCGCGAAGGGGACGCCGCCCGAATCGAACCAGCAGTCGACGACTTCGGGCGTGCGCTTCGCCGTACCGCCGCAGCCGGGCTTCGTGCACGGCAGCGTCACTTCATCAATGAAGGGGCGGTGGAGGTCGAAGTTCGCCGGCAGCGACGGCACGAGCTTGCGGAGCTCGGGCTCGCTGTGGACGCAGCGCATCGTGCCGCACTTCTCGCAGATCCACAGATTGAGCGGCGTGCCCCAGTAGCGCTCACGACTGATCGCCCAGTCGACGTTGTTCGCGAGCCATTCGCCGAAGCGGCCCGTCCCCATCTCGGGCGGGAACCACTGGATCGTCTTGTTCTGTTCGACGAGAGCGTCGCGGATGCGCGTCGTGCGGAGGTACCAGCTCGGGCGCAGCCAGTACAGGAGCGGCGTCTTGCAGCGCCAGCAGTGCGGGTACGAGTGCGTGAACGTCTCGCGGCGGAAGAGCTTGCCGCGCTGCTCGAGCTCCTTCACCAGTTTCGAATTCGCGTCGCGCACGAACTCGCCGGCGACCGGCGGGACGACCGGCAGGAACCGACCTTGGAGGTCGATCGGGTTCAGGACCGCGAGCCCTTCCTTCACGCCGGCCGCGTGGTCGTCCTCGCCGAACGCCGGCGCGAGGTGGACGATGCCGGTCCCGTCCTCCGCGCTGACGAACGGCGCGGCGATGACGACCTCGTGCTTCCCCGATTCGAACGGGACCCAGTCGAACGGCCGCTCGTACTTCGCGCCGACGAGCGTCTTGCCGGCGAACTTCTCGACGACCTCGAACTTCTCCTTGCCGAAGACCTTCGCGGCGAGCGACTCGGCGAGGATCAGCTCGTCGTTGGCTTGGGGCGCGTTGGGCGCGCCGTCCTTCGCCGCTCGTCGCACTCGGACGTACGTCAGCTCCGGATTCACCGCGAGCCCGACGTTGGCCGGCAGCGTCCACGGCGTCGTGGTCCAGACGAGGAAGGCGACGCCCTTCACGTCGGTCCGCGGGAAGCGGACGAAGACCGACGGATCCTGGACGTCCTGGTAACCCTGCGCGACCTCGTGGCTCGAGAGGCCGGTGCCGCAGCGCGGACACCACGGCAGGATGCGATGCCCCTTCTCGAGGAGCCCCTTCTCGAAGAAGCGCGCGAGGATCGACCAGAGCGAACTGATGTAGGCGTTGTCGCAGGTGATGTAGGGGTGCGCGTAGTCGAGCCAGTAGCCCATCCGTTCGGAGAGGCGCTCCCACTCGTCCTTGTACTTGAAGACGCTCGCGCGGCAGCGCGCGTTGAACTCGGCGATGCCGAACTTCTCGATCTCGCTCTTGAGCGAGATGTTCAGCTCCTTCTGGACCTCGATCTCGACCGGGAGGCCGTGCGTGTCCCAGCCGGCTTTCCGCGGGACATGGAACCCCTTCATGGTCCAGAAGCGGCAGACGACGTCCTTCAGCATGCGCGCGAGGACGTGGTGGATGCCGGGACGGCCGTTGGCGGTCGGCGGGCCCTCGCAGAAGACGTAGGTCGGGCGGCCGTCCTTGCGGTCGATCACGCGCTCGCGCGTCTTCGCGCCGCGCCAGCGCTCGAGCACGCGCGCCTCGAGCGCGGGCAGGTCGAACGAACTCTCGGGCTTGCGGAAGCGCGGCGCGTCCAACGTTCAGGTTCCTCGGGCTTCGGCGGCAGCGCGAGAGGTCGCGCTGCGCGACGTCGAAGCCGGAGACCTTACCAGCGGCGCGCGCGGATCTGGTCGAGGACGCCCTGCGCGGCTTCCAGCGCGCGCAGCGCCTCGTCGGCCGACACCTCGGGCGGCGTGCCGTCGCGGACCGCCTGGACGAACGACGCGAGCTCCGCCTGCAGCGGCTCCTCGTCGTCGAGCGTGAGCTCCTGGATCTCGATCAGGTCGCGGAACGCCGTCGCCGCGATCTCCGCGAGCTGGTCGGGCGGCGTCGCCGCGATCAGCGACCACTTCTGCATCAGCCGCGCGTTGAAGTCGGACGGCTTGCGCGCGAGGAAGGAGTACTTCTTCCCGAAGTCGAGCGAGAGGAAGAAGTCGCGCGAGAAGACGCGCGTGCGGCGCATCGGCTTGAGACTCACGCGGCTGGCGGTGAGGTTCGCGACGGTCCCGTCCTCGAACTCGAGCCGCGCGCTCGCGATGTCCTCGTTGCGCGAGAGCAGGGCGCCGCCGACCGCGCGGATCTCCTTCAACGGGCTCGGCACCATGTGCAGCACGATGTCGAGGTCGTGGATCATCAGGTCGTGCACGACGCCGATGTCGATCGAGCGGAACGAGAAGGGCGCGAGCCGGTGCGCCTCGATGAAGCGCGGCTGGATGTTCAGCCGTTTCGCGGCGCGCAGCGCCGGATTGAACCGCTCGACGTGGCCGACCTGGAGGCAGACGCCGCGGTCGCGCGCGAGCTTCGCGAGCGCCCGCCCCTCCTCGATCGTCGCCGTCATCGGCTTCTCGACGAGGACCGGGACGCGCCGTTCGAGGAAGTGCGTCGCGACGCGCGCGTGCTGCTCGGTCGGGACGGCGACGCTCACCAGGTCGATCGGCACGTCGAGCGACTCGACGTCGGCGAACGCCTTCGCGCCGTGCTTTGCGCCGATCTCCTTCGCGCGCGCGAGGTCGCGGTCGACGACGGCCGCGAGCTCGACGCCCTCCATCCCGGCGTAGATCCGCGCGTGGTGGCGGCCGAGGTGCCCGACGCCCACCACCGCGGCGCGCAGCTTCGTCATCGGCGCCCTCTCCTTCCCTTCGCGCGCGGGGCCGCGGCGCCCGGTCGGTCGAGTCGTGCCGGCGTCAGCGCGGGACCGCCGGCGGATGGTCGGTGCGGAACTGTTCGAGGAAGCGGCCGGCGGGCGCCTGCGTCCACTCGCGGACGAACTGGATCAGCTCGGCGGCGAGGCTGCCGGCCGGCGCGTCGATCGTCGGCAGCACCTGCGACAGCGCCGTCTTGCGGCGGAACAGCAGCGCGTAGATGCGCTTCAGCTCGTCGATCTCGCGCTCGGGGACGCCGCCGCGCTGGAGACCGACGAGGTTCAGCGCGCGCACGCGCACGCGCTCGCCCGCGACCTTCGTGAACGGCGGGACGTCGTGGATCACGCGGCTCATGCCGCCGACGTAGGCCATGCGACCGACGCGCGCGAAATGGTGGCAGGCGACGGCGCCCGCGAGCACGCTGCGGTCGCCGAGGTGGACGTGGCCGGCGATCAGCACGCCGTTCGCCATCACGATGTCGTTGCCGATCCGGCAGTCGTGACCGACGTGGCTGCACGCCATCAGGAGGTTGCGGTCGCCGACGGTCGTCGCGCCGCCGCCCTTCACCGTGCCGCGGTTGATCGTCACGCACTCGCGGATCACGTTGCCGTTGCCGATCGTGAGCGTCGTCGCCTCGCCCTTGAAGCTGCGGTCCTGCGGCGGGCCGCCGAGGATCGCGCCGGGGTGGACCAGGTTGTCGCTGCCGATGGTGGTGTGGCTGCCGACGACGACGTGCGAGACGAGCTTCGTGCGCTCGCCGATGCGCGCCCCGGCCTGCACGTGGCAGAAGGGTCCGACCTCCGCGCCGTCGCCGAGCTCGACCCCGGCGTCGATGAGCGCGAGAGGGTGGACCCGCGCCGTGCTCACGAGGCGTCCACCAGCGTGAACGTGAGCAGCGCCTCGGCGACCTTGTGGCTCCCGACCTTCGCCACCGCGGCGCCCTGCCCCATCTTGCTGCGGACCTTGGTCGCCTCGATCTCGATCCGCAGCTGGTCGCCCGGCACGACCGCCCGCCGCAGCTTCACCTGGTCGATCGACCAGAGCACGGCCAGCTTGCCGGTGTTCTCGAGCCGGCGCAGCAGCAGCAGGCCGGCGAGCTGCGCCATCGCCTCGAGGATCAGCACGCCCGGCATGATCGGCTGGGTCGGGAAGTGGCCCTGGAAGAAGGGCTCGTTGATCGTGACGTTCTTGATGCCGACGGCGCGCCGGTAGCCCTCGAGCTCGATCACGCGGTCGATCAGCAGGAACGGGTAGCGGTGCGGCAGGAGATTGAGGATCTCCTTGATCTCCATGCCGGACGCGGGCTCGATCGTGCGCGCCGCCTCGTCGGCCTCGAGCTGGTCGAGCAGTCGCCCGACGAGCTTCCGGTTGGCGGCGTGGCCCGACTTCGTCGCGACGACGCGGCCCTTGAGATCGGCGCCGAGCAGGAAGAGGTCGCCCAGCAGGTCGAGCACCTTGTGGCGCACGAGCTCGTCGCCGAAGCGCAGCGGCTGGCCGTTCCCGTCCGGCGTCGACTTGACGACGATCGTGTTCTCGGAGGACGCGCCCTGGCCGAGCCCGCGCTTGCGCAGCTCGTCGATCTCGCTCTCGAAGCAGAAGGTGCGCGCGGGCGCGACCGACTTCGCGAACGAGTCGGGCTCGACGTTGAAGCTGAAGAACTGGCTCGCGACGCCGTTCTGCGGGTAGTCGAGCGTGTAGGAGAGCGAGAGGCCGTCCTCCTCGCTCGGGACCGCGGTGATGAACGAGTCGCCGATGGTGACGGCGACCGGGTCGCGCACCTCGAGCTGCTTGCGCGGCGAGCGCTGCTCGACGATGCCCGCCTTCTGCAGCGCCTCCGCCCACGGCAGCGCCGAGCCGTCGAGGCCCGGCATCTCGGCGCCCTCGATCTCGACGACGAGGTTGTCGATGCCGAGGCCCATGAGCGCCGCGCAGAGGTGCTCGACGGTGTGGACCTCCGCCTCCTCGTTCTTGAGCGCGGTGCGGCGCGGGTTGTCGGAGACGAAGCGGTACGCCGCGGGGACCTCCGGTGCGTCGGGGAGGTCCTTGCGGACGAAGACGACGCCGCTGTCGGCGTCGCCGGGCAGGATCCTGACGCGCGACTGCGCGCCGGTGTGAAGGCCCACGCCGGCGATCTCGAACGAGGACTTGATGGTTCGCTGGTTGCGCCGCATGTCCGACCGCGGGTGGGCGAAGTGCCGGTCGGAACCTACTACTTCGCGTCGAGCACGGCAAGCACGGCGTCGGTCACGTCGAGCGTGTCGCGATAGGCGACCACCGAGCGCACGACGATGTCCGGGAAGACCTCGCTCCGCGTGTTCCCCGCGACCGGCGTCGACGTGTACTGGAGGATCGCGTCGATGTCGTGCGACTTGAGATAGGTCCTGCACGCGACGACGACGCGAGCGTGCGCGTCGGCGAGCGAGTGCGAGATGCGGACCTCGAGCTCCTCGTTCAGCGACTTCTGCTGCTGGTTGAGCTTGAACTCCTCGACCTTGAGCTCCGCGACCTTCTTCCGGAAGTCGTCGCTGCCCGGCTTGAACTGGTCGAGCGCGTCCTGCGCCGCCTTGAAGTCCTTCCCCATCTTCTCGAGCAGCTTGTCGCTCGCTTCCTTCCAGTCCTTGATCAGCGACTGCTCCGCCTGCGACTTCTGGTTCTGCGAGACGAGCTTCGACATGTCGACGAAGGCGACCTTCGGCGTGTCGCTCGGCCGGACCGCGACGGAGGCGACGGCGGCGGCGAGGATCAGGGCGAGGCGGTTCATGCGGCGCTCCGGGTTCCGGGGAAGCGGGGCATCTTCTCAGAAACGCGTGAAGAGGTTGATCTGGAAGCTCTCGCGCTCGTCGTAGCGCGTGCGCTGGAGCGGGATGCCGTAGTAGAGCTCGAGCGGCAGCGCGAGGATCGCGATCGGGATGCGCAGCCGGATGCCGACGCCGGCGCTGAGGCGCCAGCGGTCCTCGAAGAGCTCCTCCCACCCGCCGGCGAGCATGCCGTGGTCGACGAAGACGAGGCCGCGCAGGAAGGGCGTGTTCTCGCGCAGGCGCGCGTCGTAGTAGTCGACGAGCGGGAAGACGTATTCGTGGTTCAGCACCCAGCCGTGCGTGCCGCCCTGCGAGAAGTCGCGGTCGTGCGGACCGACGCCGCGCCACGCGAAGCCGCGCATCTGCAGCAGCCCGCCCGGTCCGCCGGCGAAGTAGCGCTCGAAGAACGGCACGTTCGGACTGTCCCAGAACGCGCCGGCGACCGCGACCGCGCCGCGCGTCGAGAAGACCTGGCGCTGCTGCTCCTCGTTCTCCCAGACCGGGATCAGCCACTCGCCCGACACCGAGGCCTTCCAGGCGTCGGCGTCGCCCCCCAGCCCGCCGCCCACGAGCTCGGTCTCGAGGTCGACCTTCTGGCCGCGCGTCGGGTAGCGCAGCGAGTCGTAGTGGGCCCAGCTGAAGTCGCCCATCAGCGCGCGCACGGTGTTGCCGCCCTCGACCTGCTCGAGGTCCTCGATCGGCGGCGAGTCCTCGAGGATGTGCGTGATGTTGACGCGATCGCTGCGCACGCCGAGCGAGACGTTGGCGTTGCGCGAGAGCCACTTGCCGACCGTCACCGTCCCGCCCGCGCGCTCCTCGTCGTAGAAGCGCGACAGGTACTCGTTCAGGTGGAGGTTCGCGTTGAGGAAGAGCCGGTCGATCTGCGGACCGTTCAGGTAGGGGTCGGTGAACTCGACGAGGTAGTTCGAGTAGCGGTTGCCGGGGTTCGCTCTCAGATGGAGCTGCTCCCCGTCGCCGTGCAGCGCGCGCTGGTCGGCGAAGTCGCTGAAGAGGCGGTTCCACGACTCGGGCATGTCGGTCGCGTCGAAGTTGATGAGCGTCAGGTCGACGCCCGCGAAGACGCCGCGGCCCGAGGCGAGCCCGCCGAAGAGGTTGAAGATCCCGTTGCCGCCCTCGTCGACCTTCATCACCGCGTCCTTCGACTTCGGGTCGTCGGTCTTCTCGGTATCGATCCAGACGTGGGGGCTGCGGTGCTCGTCGGTGAAGTACTCGAGGGCGCGCAGGCGGTCGAGCGCGCTGTCGACCTCGTCGGTGTCGAAGAGCTCGCCGGGATGGAGGTCGAGCTCGCGGCGCACGACCTCGTCGCGCGTCGTCTTGTTGCCCACCACGCGCACGTCGTGGACGCGCTTCGGCTCGTCCTCCGTGACGTGGATGGTGAGGTCGACCTCGGGGCGATCGGGCGCCCACGTCTCCGCGGGCCGCAGCGGCACGAGGCAGTCGACGTAGCCGCGGTGCCCGTAGTACTTGAGCAGCCGGTCGCGGTCCTTCTTCCACAGCGTCTGGCGGTAGTACATGCCGGGCTGCAGCTTGATCAGCTCGGCGTCGAGCAGCTCCTGCGACGAGAAGTGCTGGTTGCCCTCGAGCTTGATCGAGCGCACGACGTAGCGCTCTCCCTGCTCGACGCGGATCAGGATGTCGACCGAGTCGCCGCGCGCGTTCGACGTCACGGACTCGACCGCGACCCGCGCGTTCAGGAAGCCCTCGTCCTGGAGGAACTGCTCGATCTGGAAGACGTCCTCCTTCAGCATCTCGGGCTTGTAGGTCGAGGTGAAGAACCAGAAGGAGCGGCTGGTCTTCATCAGCGCGCGGAGCGGATGGCTCCAGAAGCTCGAGAAGGCGGGCGTGAAGTCGTGCCACCCGACGAAGTCGACGTGGTCGACGTGGACCTTCGGGCCCTCGGTGATCCGGAAGACGAGGACGAAGTCGTCGCCCTCCTTCTCGGGTCGGGCGTCGAGCTCGACGTGGAGGTAGCCCTCCTCCTCGTACTTCGATTCGAGCTTGCGGACCAGGACGCGGAGGCCGTAGCCGTTGGGCGTCGGGACCGGGATCATCCCGTTCTCGGAGAGGCCGAGCGCCTTGCGGAGGTCGTCCTCGCCGAGCGCCTGGTTGCCGATGAAGCGGACGTGGCGGACCGTCGCGATGTCGACGAGCTTGAAGACGACGCGCAGCCCGCCGCCCGGCAGGCGCTCGGGACGGACGTCCTTCGTCCACACGAGGAAGCGCGCGAGCGTCTTGATGTCGTCGTCGATCGTCTTCGCCGAGTAGGGCTTGCCCTTCTGCGTGCGCACCTGCAGGCGCAGCGCCTCGTCGGACATGCGCTTGCTGCCCTCGAAGACGACCTCCTCGACCACGCCCTGCGCGGGCGGCGCGGGAGCGGGATTGGCCTGCGGCGTCGCCTGCGGAGGCGGCGGCGTCGCCGTCGTCTGCAGGGGGCACAGCCAGAGGAGCGTCGCGATGAGCGGTGCCGGCAGGCCCACACCTCACCCGCGGAAGTCGAGATCGGAGAAGGGTTCGAACCGGAGCTGGTTCGGGAAGAAGGCGAGCTTGAACTCGCCGATCGGCCCGTTGCGGTTCTTCGCGATGATGCAGTTGGCCTGGTTCTGCGTCTGCGGGTTCTTCCCGCCGTCGTAGTAGTCCTCGCGATACAGGAACAGCACGACGTCGGCGTCCTGCTCGATCGAGCCCGACTCGCGCAGGTCGGACATGCGCGGGCGGTGGTCCTCGCGCGCGTCCACGGAGCGGTTCAGCTGCGAGATCGCGATGACCGGCACCTCGAGCTCGCGCGCGAGACGCTTGAGCGACATCGAGATCTGCGAGATCTCCTGCTGGCGGTTCTCCGCCATCGGCGCGCTCATCAGCTGGAGGTAGTCGACGATCACGAGCCCGATCGCGTGCGTCGCCTTCAGGCGCCGCGCCTTGGCCTTGATGTGCAGCGCGTTCATCCCGGGCGTGTCGTCGATGAAGATCGGCGCCGACGACAGGTAGCCGGCGGCGTCGCCGAAGCGCGCGCGCTCCTCGTCGGTCAGCGTGCCGCGCCGGATCAGGTGGGCGTCGACCTGCGCCTGCGACGCCGCGATGTTCACGGCGAGCTGGGAGCGCGGCATCTCGAGGCTGAAGATCGCGACGCCGACCGGCGGATCGTTCTCCGTCGCGGCCTTGCGGGCGATGTTCAGCGCGAACGTCGTCTTGCCGACGCTCGGCCGCGCGGCGAGCACGATCATCTGCCCGCCCTGCAGGCCGGAGAGCTTGTCGTCGAGCTCGGGGAAGTGCGAGCGCACGCCCTGCAGGTCGCCCTCGCGGCGACGCTCGGTCTCGAGCATCATCGCCTTCATCAGGCTGTTCATGTCGCTCGCGTCGCCGCGGACCGAGCGGCGCGCGACGTCGAAGATCACCTGCTCGGCGACGTCGACCAGCTCCTCGATAGGCCGGCCGATCGTGCGGCTCTCCTCGAGGATGCGCTGCGCGGCCAGGATCAGCCGGCGCTGCAGCGCGCGCTCACGGACGATCGAGGCGTGGTGCGCGGCGTTGGCGGCGGAGGGGACGCGCTCGAGCAGGCGCGCCAGCTCGAGGGCCCCGCCGATGCGCTCGAACTCGCCGCGCTTCTGCAGGTGGTCGCCGACGATCGTCACGTCGACGCCGAGTCCGCGGTCGCGCAGCTCGACGATCGCCGAGAAGACGATCTGGTTCTGGACGATGTAGAAGTCGTCGGGCTCGAGCAGCTCGACGACGTCGTCGAACGCGGCCGGATCCTGGAGGAGCGAGCCGAGCACCGCCTCCTCGGCCTCGCGATGGTGCGGCGGCGCCTTCGACGCCAGCGCCTCGAGGATGTTCGGATCGACGGAGACCACGCCAATCCCTCCCCCGTCGACGCCGACCGCCGGCCGCGCACCGATCGCCGGGACGGACGGACGTCGATCCCCTCTCGCTCAGCTCCCTTCCTTGGCCGGCTCGCCCGCCGCGGCGGGCGCCGCTGCCGCGGGGGAAAG
>JADMIO011631582.1_pt1 | contig 12438 bp, 10 predicted proteins | sample 8958161 | NCBI WGS metagenome assembly JADMIO01 (sample SAMN16585339, study PRJNA669376) | soil metagenome | isolation source: Crop rotation soil | place: USA: Cullars Rotation, Alabama | collected 2011 | reverse complement strand
CGCGACAACTTGTCCACGTGGAATTCTAAGCTTAGGATCCCAATGTGCTGGAAAGGACGAAGCGAACCTGTCGCTGCGGCTGATCCCCCACCTCGGCCCCGGCGACCTGCCCGCGGACGCGGGAAGTCGGGGGAGACGACCTGCAGCGGCGGACCGCCGTCCTGCTCTTCCAAGCGCTGATCCTGTGCGAGCTGGACGACGCGAGCAGGCGGTCTACGACTACGACGTCGTCGTGCCGGGGTCGCCCGAGGCGGTTCCAGAGCTCGTCGTGGAACGCCCCGGTGGTCATCCGGATCCGATGGGACAGGTCCCGGAGGCCCATCCGGGCGTCGGTGAGCGCCTCGGTGCGGGTCGCGAGCTCCTCCAGCACCGCTCGTCCCCGGGCCAGGGACTTGGAGAGGAACTCCTCCGCCTCCTTCGCCCAGACCCCGCCCCGATGCGCCGCGGCCTGCGCGGCGGTGTCCACGTCGTCGAGGATGTCCTCGGCGGCAGCCTTGGCAGAGATGACCTGTCCCATCGCCGTCCACCTCCCGATGTGGACGGTATTACGCAGTCACCGTTGCAGCGCGACCACTCTATTTCGTCGACGGACTGCAATAGTCCGCGGGTCGGCCTGTGTCGGCCGTCGACGGGGTCCCCGATCGCGGTCCCCCACCTCGGGTGCGATCCGATCGACGGCCCGTCCGGGACGCACCCGAGTCGGCGCAGGTCGGTCGCCCGCCCGAGCGACGTGTACCCGAGTTGGTGCGGGTCGATCGAGCGGTCGATCGACTCACACCGCCTCCGGTGTGGGTCGATCGGGCGGCCGATCGGGTGGCCCCATCTCTGGTGCCGGTCGCTCGTGCGCCCGATCGGGCCGCACCACGCACGGAGTCGGTCGCGCGAGAGGCCATCCGAGCGGCGGCGGATCAGGTGCGGGTCGCTCGCGACCCCACCCGTGCGGCTCCCATCGCGTGGCCGCGTCTCGGGGCTCTCCGCGGACCCGCTGGGAATGTGTCGGCCATCCGGTTCGGGCGTACCGCCGTGGCGATCGCCGTTGAGTCAGGGCGGGGCCGAGCCGCGTCGAGCCGCTCACCGCCGCGCCCTCGGAAAACGACGCTCGAATCACCCGCGGGGGCGTTCGACTTGCTCGACCCCTCGGAGCGGATCACCCTCGATGGCGCTCGGGCGATCCTCGCTGTCGTCGCGAGTCGGGCATCGCCTTCGGCAATGCCCGACTGGCTCCTAGTTCACGTCGTCGTCGTCGCTCGCGGTGGCGTCGGCGGACTCGGCGGCCGCCGGCGGCTTGACGGTCTCCCGGACCCGGATCGCGATCTTGCCGTCGACCAGATCGATCTCCGCGTGCCCGCCGTCCTTGAGCGAGCCGAACAGGATCTCGTCGGCGAGCTGCCGCTTGACGTGCTCCTGGATCACCCGCCCCATCTCCCGCGCGCCGAACTCCGGCTTGTAGCCCTCCCGCAGGAAGAACTTCCGGGCCGCGTCGGTGGCGGCGAGGGTGATGTTCCGCTCGGTCAGCTGCTGCTCGAGCTCCAGCAGGAACTTGTCGACGATGAGCAGGATCACCTCCTCCGGGAGGTGCTCGAAGATGACGACCGCGTCGAGACGGTTGCGGAACTCCGGCGGGAACACGTCCTTGAGGACGGTGTCGGCCCGCGACGACGACCCGGGGCCGGTCGTGAACCCGAGGCCGCCCTTCGCCTGCTCTCGCGCGCCGGCGTTGGTGGTCAGGATCACGATCGTGTTCCGGAAGTCGGTCTTCCGACCGTTGTTGTCGGTGAGCGAGGCCGAGTCCATCACCTGGAGCAGGATGTTGAACACGTCGGGATGGGCCTTCTCGATCTCGTCGAGGACCACCACGCAGTGCGGGGTCTTGTGGACCGCGTCGGTCAGCATCCCGCCCTGCTCGAAGCCGATGTAGCCGGGAGGAGCGCCGATCAGGCGGCTGACCGAGTGCTTCTCCATGTACTCCGACATGTCGAACTTGTGGAACGCGACCCCGAGGTGGAGCGCGAGCTGGCGGGCGAGCTCGGTCTTGCCGACCCCGGTGGGTCCGGCGAACAGGAACGACCCGACCGGCTTCCTCGGCGAGGCGATGCCGGCCCGGGCGAGCTTGATCGAGCTCACCACCACCGAGAGCGCCTTGTCCTGGCCGAAGATCACCCGCTTCAGGTCGGACTCGATGTTCTTCAGCTTGTCGCGGTCCTCGGTCGTGACCTGCTTCGGCGGGATCCGGGCGATGCGGGCGATGGCCTGCTCCACGTCCCCGACCGCCACCGCCTTGCCGCCGCCGAGATGGACCGCGGCGCCGACCTCGTCCATCACGTCGATCGCCTTGTCCGGCAGCTGGCGGTCGGTGATGTACCGCGCCGACAGCTTCACCGACTGCTCGATGGCGTCGCCCGAGTAGGTCAGCTCGTGGTGCTCCTCGTAGCGGGGCTGGAGGCCCTTGAGGATCGCGATCGCGTCGTCCTGCGACGGCTCGGTGACCTCGATGGTCTGGAACCGGCGGGCGAGCGCCTTGTCCTTGCCGAACGACTGGCGGTAGTCCTCGTGGGTGGTGGACCCGATGCACCGCAGACGGCCGCCGGCGAGCGACGGCTTCAGCAGGTTCGACGCGTCCATCGAGCCGCCGGTGGTGGCCCCGGCCCCGACGATCACGTGGATCTCGTCGATGAACAGGATCGCGTCCTCGTTGTCCTCGAGGGCCTGGATCACGCCCTTCAGCCGGTCCTCGAAGTCGCCGCGGTACCGGGTGCCGGCCATCAGCGAGCCCATGTCGAGGGCGTAGATGTGCACGCCCTTCAGCATGTCGGGGACGTTGCCCTCGAAGATCGCCTTGGCGAGCCCTTCGACGATCGCGGTCTTGCCGACGCCCGAGTCCCCGACGAACAGCGGGTTGTTCTTCCGCCGGCGGGCGAGGACGTGGATCGCGCGCTGGACCTCGTCGGCCCGGCCGATCAGCGGGTCGATCTTCCCGTCGGCGGCCCGCTGGTACAGATCGCTCGTGAAGTCGGACAGGGCCTCGTTCGGCGAGCGCTTCTGGTCCTCGGGGTCCCCGGTGCCGGCGGGCGCGCCGACGTCCTTGCGGGCGCCCTTCTTGCGGATCCCGTGGCTGACGAAGCTCACCACGTCGAGCCGGTCGACCGCCTGCTTCTTCAGCAGGAAGACGGCCTGGGAGTCGGGCTCGGCGTACAACGCGACCAGCACGTTGCCGCCGTCGACCTGGCCCTTGCTCTGGCTCTGGACGTGCAGCAGGGCCCGGTTCAGCACCCGGCGGAAGCCGAGGGTCTGGATCGGCTCGTAGTCGCCTTCGATGTCGATGCCTTCCACGCCGTCGAGGTACTCGACGAGGTCCTTCTCCAGCGTCTTGAGGTTCGCGCCGCACGCCTCGAGGATCTCGGATGCCCGTGGATCGTGGAGCAACCCGAACAACAGGTGCTCGAGGGTGAGGAACTCGTGCCGGCGCTGGCGCGCATCCTCGAGCGCCATGCCCATCGCTACACGTAGGTCGTCGCTGAACATCTACTCAGGCTCCATCGTGCACTGCAGCGGGTGGCCGGCCTCTTTCGCGACTTCGTGGACCTGGGCGATCCGGGTCTCCGCCACTTCCCGGCTGTAGATGCCTGCGACACCGACGCCGTTGTTGTGGATGTGGAGCATGATCCGGGTCGCTCCGGCCTGGGAGTGGCGGAAGATGGTCATGAGCACCCACACGACGAACTCCATGCTGGTGTAGTCGTCGTTCAACAGGATGACCTTGAACTTCTTCGGCTCCTCCGTCCGCTCGCGCGTGAGGACGTCCTCTTTCTCGTTCTGGCGGGTTTTTTCCGACATCGGACACCCTCTCCTGTGCACCGACCACTGCTCGGAAAGACTACCGCGCTCGTTCTCGATATCCACCGCGCCACGGGATCGGGACGGCGTCCTGCCCGAACGGGCGGGTCCGAGCCGCAGCGCGCTCCCGGCCGCCGACGATGGAAAAGGCTCTCCCGTCGGGCTACGAGTTCCGATGCTCGAGGCCATCGATCTGCCACGTCTCCTCGCCTGGCTGGAGGAGCGCACAGCGGACCCGGCGGTCCTCCGCTCGGCGCGGGAGCTGTCGTCGGCCGAGCCGGACCTCGACCTCCAGCAATGCGGGCTGCTCCTCGGCGGGCTCCTCGCCCAGGCCTGCGACCCGCGGGTCGAGAGCAGCCGCCTCGACGCCCTCGAGGAGGTCGGCTCCCGCCTCGGGTTCGACGACGAGGAGATCGGAGCGTTCCTGCGGGACACCCTGCGGATCACCATGCGGCGGTTGCGCGGCTACGCCACGTTGAACCTGCCGCTCGGCGCCTCGCCCTCGGAGATCAAGGCCACCCACCGGTCGCTGGTGAAGGTGTTCCACCCGGATCGGCACCCGCTCGCCGACTCCGCCACCCGCGACTCGGCCGGCCGGATGCTGGCCCGCCTGAACGAGGCCCGCGCGGTCCTGCTCCGCCCGGTGGAGGACGAGGTCCTGGAGGGAGACGACGACGTCTGGCTCGACGAGCCCTGCTTCGAAGGGGAGGACGCCCCGACCGAGGAGTACACCGGCGACCTGTCGTTGCTGGACTGGTACACGTCTTCGTGAAGATCGGAGTCCTCGGCGCCGGGGCCATCGGCTGCGCGGTCGGCGGGCGGATGGCCCTCGGCGGGGCCGACGTGGTGCTGGTCGGGCGGGGGCCGATCGGCGAGCGGGTCGCCGCGGGGCTCCGGCTCTCGCGGTGGGGCGAGGCGCCGGTCGCGGTCCCGCCCGAACGGGCAGCGTTCACCACCGATCCGGGGCGACTCGAAGGCTGCGACGCGGTCCTGGTGGCGACCAAGTCCAGCGGCACGGCCGACGCCGGGCGGACCCTGCGGGAGGTCCTCCGCCCCGGCGTTCCGGTCGGGAGCCTGCAGAACGGCGTCCAGAACGCGGGGATCCTGTCGAACGCGCTCCCTGGCCACCCGATCTGGCCGGGGATGGTGCCGTTCAACATCGTGTGGACCGACGACGGGCGCCTCCACCAGGGGACCAGCGGCCCGGTGGTCCTCCCGACCGACGCCGCGCCGCTGGTCGCGCTGATCCGCGCCGGCGGCGGCGACGCGGTGACCCACCCGGACGTGCCGGCCGTCCAGTGGGGGAAGCTCCTGCTGAACCTGAACAACGCGGTGAACGCGCTCTCCGGTCTGCCGCTGCGACAGATGCTGTCCGACCGCGGGTATCGGACGATCCTCGCCGACGTTATCGACGAGGGCCTGGCGGCGCTGGCCTCGGCGACGATCCGGGTCCGCGGCGTCGGGAAGATCCGTCCCGGCCTCGCGCCCTATGCTCTCCGTCTGCCGGACTGGCTGTTCTTCCGCGCGGCATCGGCGATGATCCGCATCGATCCCGAGGCCCGCTCGTCGATGGCCGACGATCTGGCGCGGGGCCGACCCACCGAGGTCGACGAGCTCAACGGCGAGATCGTCAAGATCGCCGGCCCTCGCGCGCCGCTGAACGCCGGGCTGGTCCGGTTGATCCATGAGCGCGAGGGGAAGCCGGTGGTCCCGATGCCGCCGGTGGCCCTGCGCGAGGGGCTCACTGGCGCTGCAGTCGGCACGCCAGGGTGATGGTGTCGTAGCCGACGATCTGCACCTCCCCGCGCAGCTGGTTCCGATCGAGCTCCAGCTGGAAGCCGAGGGTGGGGAGGGCGGTCGACTGGTCGGGCACCGTGGTGTAGGTCCCGGTCGGGACGAGGTCGAGCTGGTCGTCGGTGCGGGTGCCCTCGACCCCGAACCCGGGCGGACCGTCCGCCGGGTCGACCTCGAACGCGTATGCCGCGGTGCCGGTGATCGCGCCGGCGTCGTCGTCGAGCACCAGCCGGACGCCGACGAACACCACCCCGTCCTCGACGGGCCCCGCGCACTCGCCCCGCCAGACCCCGGTCGCGGGGCCCGCGGGGTCTTCCTCGGCGCCGGCGTCGTCGGGGTCGCTCGGCGTGGTGAGGTCGGGGCCGTCGCTCTGGGGCTCCGCGGCTGCGCCGGTGTCCGCTGGCTCCTTGTCCCCCGTGCACCCGGCGACCCCCAGCAGCCACGCGATGCGGATGTTCATCGCTGTCTCCGGCCGGCCCCTGTCCGCAAGCTAGCCATGGTCTCCGGATCGGCTGTGTCACACGGTGTTACCGCCTCGAAAGGCGCGGCGGACAGGGCTGCCGCTCCGCGCTTCGAGGTCCCGCGGCCCAGCGGGTCGCATGGGTTTTCGGTCGCGGGTCGCACGTGGCGCGGAGCGGTCGCCGAGGTCGATCGAGGAGGAAGTAGTCCGCCGCTCGGGACGCTCCCGGTTTCAATGGGTTTCGACGGGTTCCCCCGGCGCCCCGGGAACGCCGGTGTGGACTCTCCGGAGGTCCGGACGGCGGCCGCCCGACGCTCAACCGTCCGCCTCGCGAGTATGCTCGAGCGTGGCTCTCCCGGAGCGGGTGCTGAAGCTCGACGGATGCAGCGTGGATCTGCGCCGGGCCGAGGCGCGCACGCCGACAGGGGTCTCGACGCTCACCCTGCTCGAGGCTCGGCTGCTCGCGTACCTCGGCGATCGGGCGGGCACCGTCGTCGGCGGCGGGGAGCTCGGCGAGATCTGCCGTGGCGCGCCTCCGTGGGAAGCCGCGGACCTGGACCTCCTGATCCACCGGCTCCGGAGGAAGCTCGGGGCAGCCCGCGCGCTCGAGAGCGTCGGCGACAGCGGCTATCGGCTGCGCCTGGTGGGGTCGGAGGCCCCGATCCGCCTCCCGCCGATCGTCGGGCGCGAGGTGGACCTGGAGTCGCTGCTCGCGATGGACGCTCCGACCGTGACGCTGGTGGGGCGCCCGGGCATCGGGAAGACCCGCCTCGCACGCGCGCTCGCGACGGCCTGGAGCGGCATCGAGCGGTTCGTGTCCCTCCGGGGGTGCACCACGCTCGACGACGTGCTGGTCGCGCTGGCGTCCGCGCTCCACGTCGCTCCGCTCCACGGGACCGAGCTGCCCGGCTGGCTCCCCCAGCTGCTGCGACGCCGATCCGGCGCCCTGTGGGTCCTCGACCACGCCGACGGCTGCGTCCCCGCGATCGACGCGCTGCTCGGCCTCCTCGAGCAGTCCCCGATCGCGGGCAGCCGGTTCGTGGTCACCTGCCGCGTCGCTCCGAGCGTGGGGGCGCTCCATCCCGTCGGGCCGCTCGGGCCCGCGAACGCCGCGACGCTGTTCGTCGCGAGGGCCGACCCGAAGCTCGACGGCCGGTCACCGGAGCTCGCCCGGTTGGTCCAGGACCTCGAGGGGGTCCCGCTGGCCATCGAGCTCGTGGCCGCCCGCTCGAGCGCCGGTCCCCTCGGTCAGCTCCGCCAGAAGCTCGCCCGCGGGTCGAGCCCCGACGTCCGTCGCGACACCGTCGAGGACGCGCTCGCGCTCACCTGGTCGTTGCTGTCGCCCGAACGTCGGCTGGCGCTCTGCCGGTGCTGCGTGTTTCGCGGCGGCTTCGGAGCGGCCGCGGCGGAGGTCGTGCTCGGCATCGGCGAGGTGGGGGCCACCCTCCGGGGGTTCCAGCAGGCCCGGCTCCTGGCGGCGATCCCCGGCGACCGATTCGAGCTCGCCGCCGCCGTCGCGGCGTTCGCGGAGCGGAGGTGGGCGGCGGAAGACCGCGCGGCGACCGAGATCCGTCACGGCGCGTTCTTCGCCCGCGCCGGCACCGACGCCGCCCTCGAGGCGCTGGACGGGATCGACGGCCCGGCTCGCCGCCAGGCCCTGTCAATGGAGCGCGAGAACCTGATCGTCGCCTGTCAGCGGGCGATCGCGAGGGAAGCTCCGGTCGCGGCGGTCACCGCCCTCGCGGCCTGGCGGGTGTTGGCGTCCACCGGATCCCTCGAGGTCGGTCGGGAGCTCCTCGAGCGGGCCGCCGCCGTCCCCGGCCTGTCGCCGGATCTGTTGGTCCAGCTGGGGGTGGCCGTCGGCGAGGCGCTGCGATGGGAGGGCCGCCTGGTCGACGCCCTCGACCGCTGCCAGCGGGCGCTCGACCTCGCGCGGTCGTCGGGCGATCGGAGCGGGGAGGCGCTGGCGCTGCGCGGGCTCTCGTTGGTCCGGCGCTTGCGGGGACCGCGGGAGACCGCCCGATCGCAGGCCGAGGCCGCGCTGGCGATCCACCGGGACCTCGGGAACACCGGCGGCGAGGCCATCGTCCTCGCGGACCTCGCGAGGGTCGACCCGCAGGGGACCGAGGCGATCGCGAGGTACGAAGCGGCGGCGACCCTCCTGCGCTCCGTCGGCAACCGACGGGTCGAGGGGATCGTCCTCGGGAACCTCGGGACCCTGAGCCGCGATCTCGGCAGGCTGGACGTCGCCCGCACCCACTACGAGGCGGCGCTGGTCGTCCACCGGGAGTTCAGCGACGCGCGGCTCGAGGCGCGGATCCTCGGCGAGCTCGGGGCTCTGAACCTCGAGCAGGGGAGGATCCACGACGCGTTCGTCCAGTTCGACGGCGCGCGGACCATCCACGGCGAGCACGGCAACCGGGTCGACGAGGCGCACGCGCTCGCGGGCCTGGCCGCGGTGTACGCGCTCGAGGGTCGCCTGGACGAGGCCCGGGCGCTGCTCGAGGACGCGGCGACGGTCCACCGCGCCACCGGCGACCGGCGAGCCGAGGGCGTCGTGATCGGGAGCCTGGCGATGTTGGATCACCGGCAGGGGCGGTTCGTGGTCGCGCGCTCCCGGTTCGAGGCAGCGCTGGCGATCCATCGGGAGGTCGGGGACCGGCAGGCCGAAGGCAAGGCGCTCGGGGAGCTCGCCTGGCACCTCACCGAGGTAGACGGGCCGACCGCCGAGCCCTGGACCCTCATCACCCGCGGAGAGGCCCTGCTGCGGCAGAGCGGCGGAGGCAGCGAGCTCGGCAAGGTGCTGTGCAGGCGCGCGTGGCTGGAGGTGAGGACCGGCTCTCCGGTCGTCGCGCGCCAGACCTGGTTCGAGGCCTGCCGGGTCGCGAGGAAGCGCGGGGCCGGTCCGCGGTCCGAGCTCGGCCGGGCCATCACCGAGCTCAGCGACCTGCTGGCGCGCGACGCCCCGCCGCTGCGGCGCGACTGAGCTCAGCGGGCGCGGGTGGTGCTGCCGAGGGTGATCGCCACCTTCGGGGCGCAGGCCACCCGGTGGGTGGTGTACACCCCGGCGCCCGCCCGGACATCGAGCGTGAAGCCGTGCCGGGCGATGATCTTGCCTCCGCCGGTGGCGCTGGCCCCGATCAGCGAGAACGTGTCGATGATCGAGGCCCCGCCGACCCACTCCGCCTCCAGCCCGAGGTGCAGGCCGCCGCGCGGCCCGCCCGTCAGGTACCGGCGGTAGCCGACCCCGGCTTCGGCGACGTTGACGACCAGCAGCGGCAGCAGTCCGGTGTCGACGAAGACGGCGTCGCGCAGGCCGGCGTAGCGCTCGTAGGTCACCATCGGGAGGGGGAGCAAGGGCCCACCGAGCCCGACGGTGATCGTCCCCACCGGTCGGCCGAGGTCGGCGACCGACCCGGCGTGCGCGCTGCCGCAGGCGAGCAGGCCCAGGACCGCGGCCGCGAAGAGAATCCGACGCATGTTGCCCTCGACGTGCCCTCCAATCCGGTAGCTGGCGGGTGCCGCTGGGCGCGGTCCATGTGACCATGTCACGACCAGCAGCTCCGGGCTTCCGCCCGTCCCCCGGGGGGCCGGATAGGTCCCGGACATGAAGCGGATCCTGGTGGTCGTCGCGGGGTGCGTGCTCGCCGTCCTGGTGCTGGGGCTCGGGCCCCCCGGCCGCGAGCCGGAGGTCCTGCGGGCCGTCGCCTGTCCGGTGGGCCCGGGCTGCCTCGCGGCGATCCCCACGGAGCTGCGGAGCCTGCCGTCGCGCGAGCAGTACGTCTCCTGGCGGACCTCCGACCTGGTCCGCGCCTGCCGGCGCCCGTTCGAGGAGAGCCTGCAGGCCCACCTGCGCGACGAGATCCCCGACCCGGCGGTCGTCCTCGGCGCCCTCGAGCCGCCGGGGCCCCCCGAGGAGCGGCTCCGTCGCCTGATCGCCGAGCGGGATTGGACGGCGGAGCCCCCACCGCCCCCGCGTCCCCTGGGGGAGGCCGACGCCGCCGCGGTCGACGGGGTCGAAGCGATGTTCGCCCGCGACGTCCTGGTCGACGACGCCCGACTCCCGGCGACCGCGCGGGACGCCGCCGAGGATGCGGCCGACGAGTGGGATCGGCTGGCCTTCGGCGTGTACGAACGCTACTGGGCCGTCGCCCAGGCCGACCAGCAGCGCGCTCACGCCGCGTGGGAGCGCCGGATCGCCTGGGGCTCTCGCTCGCGGGTCCTCCTCGGCGCCGCGCTGGGGACGGCGGTCGGCCTGGCCGTCGGCGTCCGGTGGTTCCGTCGGGGGTGACGGACGTCGGTGACGGACGTCCGTCACCTGACCCGTCGAAGATCCCGTTCGAACCGTTGGGCCAGGCCTTGCAAGGGTCGGCGCGCAGGAGGGCGTCGATGGGCAGCGCGTACCAGAGCCAGAGCCGGAGCCAGGGAGAAGGGAGCAGCGCGATCGCGCTCCAGCCGTCGTCGTCGGACCTCGACGTGGGCGGGCTGGACGCGTGGGGGAACGGCGCGGTGGCCGAGCAGATGCCGGCGGTCGCCGGCCCGGCCGCCGGTGGAGGCGGAGCCGGAGGAGGCGCCGCCCCCTGGTGGGCCGGCGAGGGGGAAGCCTCGGCCTCGCGCCAGCCGACCGATGCCCGCCAGCAGTTCGACGAAGAGATCGCGAAGCCCCATCCCGACGGTGAGGTCGTGTTCCGCCTGCTCCTCCGGTTCAGCCGGCCGGAGCTCATCGAGGTCCAGAAGGACCGGGCGACCTGGTCGAAGGTCGAGTCGGTCTGCACCCCGCAGCAGCTGGCGCTCATCCAGGAGCGGCTCGGGGTCTACGAGGGGATCCTGGAGGACGATCCCGCGGTCTGGAGCGCGGTCCAGACCCTCCGGAGCATCGTGGCGAAGGACGTCCGGGACCGGCTGAACGGGTCGCTGACCGAGGTCCCGCTGGAGTACGGGAAGTCGGTGGTCCTCCCGGGGACCCAGCCGCGGGTGGTCGACGTGACCCTCTCGGAGGAGACCCGGAGCCAGCTCGGCCTCGCCGGCAACGGCGCGGCGCAGGTCAGCGTCTGGCAGCCGGACCTGACGGTGATCCCGATCGCCGGCCGGATGGGGTTCTTCACGATCCGGGTCAGCGGACCGCGGGCCGCGCAGGCCCGGGTGCTGCTGCAGCACCCGATGACCCCCTGGGACCTGCCGTGGACGATGGCCGACTTCGACGTGGTGCCGTTCGTCGGCCCGATCTTCGACCCCGAGCTGGTGTGGACCTGACCTCAGTCGACCGGGAGGGCCGCCGGCGGCTCGTCGTCGTCGCCCTCGTCGCCTTCGGGCTCGCTCCCTTCGGCGCGCTTGGCGTCCCACCCGTCCTCCGGCTGGTAGTGGTCGGGGTCCGCCGAGTCGTACTCCTTCTGGTCGACCCAGTAGCCCTCGACCCAGGAGTCGCCGTCGAACCAGCCCGGGATCCAGACCTTCCCCGGCTGATCCTCGATCGGCTCCCAATAGCCGGCGTGGAAGATCCCGTCGTCGTCGAGCCAGGCCGAGACCCAGTTCTGGTTCGGACGGTGCTTCGGCCGCCAGAACCCCTCGACCCAGTAGTCGCCGTCCCAGTAGCCGCCTTCCCACACGTAGCCGGCCACCGGGGGCTCGTTCGTCGGCACCCACCAGCCGCGGACGTAGCTGCCGTCGTCGAGGTAGTAGCCGTCGACCCAGGTGAATCCGCGGCGCTCCGACGCCCGCCAGAAGCCTTCGACGTAGGTCTTGCCCATCCACCAGCCGGGCACGTACACGTAGTTGACGCCGTACCTCACCGGCGCCGCCGCCACCGGCGCCCAGTGGCCGGGGTTCCAGTGGCCGGCGGGGCCGACGTGTCCGGGCACCCAGGCCCAGCCGGCGCGCGCCGGAGGGACCCACACGTTGACCCACGGGTCCGCCGCGAAGCCGAGCCCGATGACCACCCGGGTGGAGTGGGTCCACCGGTAGTAGGGATGCACCCACCAGTGGGTCCAGTACGGGCGGTAGTACCGGTGGATCGGCGCGGGATGCAGCGGATGGACGTGGACCACGAACGGATCGGGCCGGGCGTACCGGTGGTCGATCGGGCCCGACGGGCGGGAGGTGTGGACCACGACGTGCACCGGCCGGGTCTCGCGGGCGGTGAAGTGCACCGCGGCCGGCTCGGAGGCCCGGACCACCGGGGCGCTCGGCCTGCCCACCGCGATCCGGGCGGTGTTCGCGTCCTGCACCGGGCGACCGGCCGACGGGTTGGGCTTCGCCGCGGCCGGCGCCGTGCGGGCACCGGTGGCCGGCGCGGGCCTGGCGGTGGCCGGCGCAGGTTTGGCGGTGGCCGGCGCCGTGGTCCGCTCGCCGGC
>JADMIO010690549.1_pt1 | contig 12439 bp, 12 predicted proteins | sample 8958161 | NCBI WGS metagenome assembly JADMIO01 (sample SAMN16585339, study PRJNA669376) | soil metagenome | isolation source: Crop rotation soil | place: USA: Cullars Rotation, Alabama | collected 2011 | reverse complement strand
GCATACGATATCAGCGTCAGGTAGGTAAGGTTGATAACATACTCTGAAAGAACACCTTTCGATTGCCAGATCAACATAAAAAGCTCCGGCGGAATGATACCGAATACGATTTCAGAAACAGTAAAGATGCCGAGTAGCAATGGAAGCCGATCACCGATGTCGTTGATCTCTTTTTGGTAAACTTTCAAATCCTCGCTGGCCAGGATATAGGCCGTAATGATCACGGCAAACCAGATCAAGCCGCGGATGAGGTTCTTCCAAAGAAATCCGGATCGTGTTTCTTCCTGTTCCATAGTTATCGAAGGATCGGGTGTCTTTTGAATGGCTTGCTGTCGTCAAATAATTTCCGGTAGGTAATATGCCTTTTTGCCACGTAACCACCAACTTGTTCAACCACCTGAATCATTTTTGGGTTAAAATCCCCAATCCAATTCATCTCAAACTCTTTATACGGCATTTTTCCGGATTGATATTGTTCTCGCGCAGCGGCCATGATAATCGCCCCGTCGACGCCGATGCCCTGGTGCTCCGGCACAACGCCGAACAATATTCCGAAGGCTTTCTTATTTGTGCCCAACAATTTATGCCATACAAACTTGGCTTTGCCAATCCAGTCAAGTTTGCCGTTCACATATTTAAATATCTGGTTGATCTCCGGTAGTGAAATGAAAAATGCAACCGGATCTGTTTTGTAAAATCCAAACCATAGCAGGCGCTCATCAAGAATGGGTTTCATTTGTTTTACCAAACCCACCGCCTGGGCCTGCGTGAGCTCGGGATTTTCCGCACGATTCGCCCACGCTTTATTGTAAACAACCCGCACATACTCTGGCAACTTCGCCATCTCGCTACCTTTGATAATTCGAAAGCTATAGTCTGGATTCTTCTTTATCAGATCCGCTTTGTAGAGAAGCCTCTCAGCGACAGGCTGCATAACATCCCTTGCGTATGTCAGCTGATTGAAATACAGCTTGAATCCGTAGTCCTCAAAAAATTTCTGATAGTATGGAAAATTGTAGGTTGTCTGATAGTTCGGTTCATGTTGAAACCCCTCGACCAGCAGTCCCCACCACCGATCTCGACTTCCAAAATTGACTGGTCCATCCATCGCTTCCATACCTCGTGCCTGCAACCAGGACTTACAATGATCAAACAACATGAACGCCGCCGCCTCATCTTCAATGCATTCAAAAAACCCCATGCCGCCAGTCGGCTGGTCATTTCCTTTGTTCACCAGCTTGTCGAGGATGAACACCGCAACTCTACCCACGACTTCATTCTTGTCGTTTCGCAATAGCCAGCGTGTGCACTGGCCGTGCCTAAAAGATTTGTTTTTCTCTTTGTCAAAAACTGCCTCGATATCAGCATCCAAAGGGCGGATCCACTGCGGTGTGTTTTTGTACAACCGGATGGGAAGGTGTAAGAATTCGTGGATGTCTCCAGGGGTCGTTACTTCTGTGATTTTCATAGCTGGCCGACCCGAAAGATAGCGGTTATTTTACAAGACGATGGTTGGGCAACGTTATTTTAAAGGTCGTTCCGCTGCCAGGTTCACTCTCGACCTTCATTGTGCCGCCCAATTTTTCGATGGCATTCTTTACGATATAAAGTCCAAGTCCGCTTCCATCCGACTGCGCGCTCGCCCGGTAAAACATTTCAAAGATCTTTTCGAGGTTATCCTTGCTGATACCAATACCATCGTCCGAAAAAACAATGTTGCATTGACCCTTACTTCCCTGCTCGATAAAAATGTTGATGTGCGCTTTATCCGCGGTGAGTTTGCGGTACTTGATTGCGTTGGACACCAGGTTCCTGAATATTTCACCTATCCGCCATGGGTCGCTGTAAAATCCGGACACAGCAATCTTCACATCCGTTTCCACCGTCTCAGCTCCTTTCAGGTAATTGAGTCCATTGAATGTCTGGTCGATCGTTTTTTGGAAATCCACCTCTTCGATCTTCAATTCCATCTTGAGGTTCTTGGAATGACTTAGCACATCGCTGATAAAATGGTCAAGCTGTTCGGCCTTTTGACCTACGAGCTTGAGATAATCAGCGAGGCTGTCGTTGTTGCCGGGAAGACCAGCAAGATGAACCAAACCAAGCACGGAGGAAAGCGGCGCACGCAAGTCATGTGAGACTTTATACACGAAGTTGTCGAGTTCGGTATTTCTGATCTTCAACTCCTCTTCAACTTTCCGTCGTTCGGTGATATCGACGTACATACCGAAAATGCCTATCGTCTGATCCTCGAGGAGCACCGGGACTCCGTAAATGATGACCGATAGGATTGTCTTGTCTTTGCGGTGACGAATCGTTTCCATTTTCACTACCCGGTTGCTGGAGATGATTGTATTCAGATCGTTGCCCTCGGATTCAAGATCGTCTGGTACAATGAACTGATTCAATCCTTTGCCTTCCAGCTCTTCAACGGTAAACCCGAACATCTCTTCGAACCCCTTGTTGATTCGTACCACGTTGCCCTCCTCGTTAAGGAGTGTGACAGCGATCGGGGTGTTCTGAAACATCTGAGAGAAAAGTGTCTCTGACTTCCGCAGACTCGCTTCGGCTTTCTTGCGCTCGGTGATATCCGAAAATATCACCTGGACCGCAGGTTCTCCAAGGTAGGTGTAGGGATAACCGGAGGCTTCCACGTCAATCACCTTCCCATCCAGGCGGATGTACTTTTCTTCAACTGGTGGAACTGAAAATCCATCGAGGACTTTTTCCACCCGCTCCTTGACAACATTCCGCGAATCGGGATGCACGAACTGCGCTACGTCGAGTCCTTCGACTTGCGTTAACTTATCTGCTCCAACCATCCGGGCCGCAGCGGCATTCATATATCTGACCTTTCCCTTAGAATGAATTGCAAGACCCAGAGGTAATTTCTCCACGAGCTCCCGGTAGCGTTGCTCTGTTTCGACCTGTGTTTCTTCCAGGCGCTTCTTCGCAGTGATATCCGAGAATATCCCGTTGTAGAGAATCCGCCCGTCATCGGTCTTCACAGGCGTCCCGCGTGTCTCCAACCAGATAATGCCATCTTTCCCCTTGCATCGTCCCTGCCACGACCACTCACTCATACGCTCCACGCTCGATTCAATACTGTGATTGAATGAGGGCATATCATCGACTAAAATGAAACTGCTGATATGAAACTGCTCGTCCATGATCGTCTCCGGCCGCACACCAAGAAGCTCCTCACACCGGGGACTGACATAAGTAAATCCACGTGTCCCATTTGGAAAAAAAGTATACTCAAATACCACCACGGGTAGGTGGTCGATCAGCCGCTGCCAGTTCTCTTTTTGCTTAAAAGTCATTGGGACGATAAAAATACACTTTGCAGGCGGTTGTGAGGTGGGGGTGTAATAAAGAACAGGAAATTTAAGAATAAGCTGTACAACAGGTACGAAATGGCAGTTCCTTATCGATTTTTCTAACTTAGTTTAATGAAAATTTTAAAGTACATCGGGATCGTTGCCATAGCTCTAGTAGCCGTCTTTTTATTGGTCGGAATAATAAAACCCTCATTTGAATACACGACGAGCATCTCAATCAAGGCACCGAGGCAGCACTGCTGGGACGTTATGCAGGACACGACGCAAATGAAATCCTGGATACCGGGATTTAAGGCTTTAACCTTAAAGCGTGGGCAGCATGAACAACCAGGCGCGGTTTACGAGCTCATCGTCAGTCAGGACGAAGTGTATGTCATGAAGGAAACAATTCGCGACATTCGTGAGCCTGAAATCATATCATTCAATCTTGACAACGAGGTGATGAATCTTATGTATGAAATGTCATTTCGAGACGAAGGAAATCAAACAACCATTGAAGGTCATTACATTGCAACCGGAAACAACGTTGTATGGAAATCACTTTTGTTCCTCTCACAATCTTACTTGCAGAATGGCGCGCAAGAACAGCTCACTCTGCTCAAAACATTGATTGAACAGCAGCAATAGAATCATTTACATGGCCCAACCAAAAATATATTCCTTTCAGGCAACATTGGAAAATTCTGGTGACGGGATGGACACAAGTTTTGTGCGGATCCCGCTCAATGTCGAAGAAATATTCGGAACAAAAGGACAAGTAAAGGTTCAGGCAAGTTTCGACGGAGTACCTTATCGCGGAGTACTTGCAAACATGGGACAGGGGTGCCATGTGATTGGCGTAAGAAAAGACATACGGAAACATCTGGGCAAAGGACCCGGAGATCGTGTTAAGGTGACAATACAACAAGACCTGGATGAACGCACGGTTGATATTCCTCCACAGCTTGCACGACTTCTAAAATCAAATGTCAACGCACGAAAATTCTATGACACCCTTTCGTACACAAATCGAAAAGAATATGCAGTGTGGATAAGCTCGGCTAAGAAAATCGAGACACTGGAGAAAAGACTTTCGCAGACACTGGTCAAACTGCTCGCACGAAAAAAAAACCCGTCTGAGAAATAATCAGCCAGCCGACCATAATCCTGATTCGATAAATCCCCCGTAAAAAGTTCGCGATTTTTTTTCGCAGATACCTTTGGCCTTCAAAGCGTCCTGCCATGCCGGAAGTTTACCGTTCTTCAACCCCGTCGTGATCCGAAAAAAGAGATACATCGTCGACAGCATGGCTGCGTGCCACCACTTACGATTCACAAAATCAACGATCAACCAACTTGCGCCGGGCTTCATCGACCTCCAGATGCTGTCAACAACAGTCGGTAGCGTACGCGTGTCAAACAGGTCAAAAAAACAGAACGCGATCAAGACGTCAAAATCTTCTCCTCCTTTCAAAAAGTCCTGCGTGCCGTGAACAAATCTTACTGAAAGCCCCTGTCCATTTGCGTGCGCTCTCTTTAACATCGCATGAGAGCTATCAACGTATGTGATTTCACAATCAGAGCGGCGAATGGTTCCTTCTCTCAGCCATCGGCCCGTTCCGCCTCCAAGCACGAGCACCCTCGATCCGGGTGGAATATCTCCTAAAAATTGGGCCTGCGCCCTGTATAAAGATTTGCCGAAAACGATAAAGCCAAGCGCGTCATAAAAAGGCGCAAGGACATCGTATCGCCCTTCGCTATCCATGAAGAAGGAGGTACGGCAATGGAAAAAGAAAAATTACGTCCCCGATAATCCTGTAGAGATCATTCTTTTTGAATGTCTCCGGGTAAAATAGCATGAATGCAAGTACGACATTCATTGCAAGGATCACGGCCGACTCAATTATATAGACAGTTGTGATCATCAGGAAACCGAGTATGGCAAATTGAATTGTAAACAGCACGGTAAGTACCACGCTCGAAGCACGCTTGCCAATAAACGTCACCAGTGAAAGCTGACCATCGCGCAAGTCCTGCTCCAACCCAAACCATGAAAAAACGATGAGGTTGATAAGGGCCGTAAGAAAAAACGGGACCATCAAATACACACCTGGGTGCTCCACGGGCCAACTGTGAAGGGACACTGCCGGCAGAAATACACCGCCGGAATACAGCACAGCTCCGGCGATTTCCTTCAACGGATACATCCACCGGTGGAACAACAAATAGAATATTACAACCCCGGCAAGGAGTAGACCTGAATTCAAAACCGATGGACGTACATAGAAGATCAGCACGGCATCCACCAGTGAAAATAGAATCACCGCCGTCGCAATTTGCTTCAAGTGCTTTTGATGAAACTGATGACGCTCGGAAGAAGCAATATTTTTTAATCGATACGCATCCAGCAAATGATCCACCGAATAAATGATCCATACACTGATCCCCAGCGCCGCAAGCCCCTGGGGTAAAAGCGATGTTCGAAAGACCGTTGCGAAAAAGGCTGCACCCGTTACCGCGCCCAATGCAACATCCAGGCTGATAATATTGATGAACCGATATATTCGAAGCGCCTGCTTCATGGTTAAAGCAAACAAAAAAGTCCCGACGATCAGGTCGGGACTGTAAATTTTATTTCGATTTTACTTAAGCGGACTTTAGGGCCTCTGCACCGGCCACGATCTCCAGGATTTCCTTGGTAATCGCTGCCTGACGGGTGCGGTTATATGTCAACCTCAATTCTTTGAGTAACTCACCTGCGTTTTCATTTGCCTTATCCATGGCTGTCATCCTTGCTCCATTCTCTGACGCATTCGAGTCAAGAATGGCCTTATAAAGCTGCACTTTCAGGGACTTGGGAATAATGCCGGTCACTATTTCCTCCTGGTTTGGCTGGAAGATGTAGTCAATGTCCTGCTTCTTACCACCAGTTACCGGTAGCACAGGAAGGAACTGTTCAAACATCAGGATCTGTGTTGCTACGTTCTTGAACTGGTTGTAGACAATCTCAATCTTATCAAATTGACCATCGCGGAAAGCACGCATTAGAAACTCCGCCGCGGCAGATGCCTGCGCAAAAGAAAGACTCTGAAATATCCCAGTGAATTCACCCTCAACAGGAAAATTGCGCTTACTGAAGAAATCAAATGATTTCTTGCCGAGTGTGAGCACCGTCACGTTCTTTTTCGCCTGTTGCGATGAGTATTTCTCCTGGATAAGACGAAGGACACCTTTGAAAACACTTGAATTAAAAGAACCGCAAAGACCTCTGTCGGAAGTGATGGCCACGATAAGGATCTTTTCTTCAGGACGCACTTTGCTGTACCAGCTGTCTACATCGCCGGTCATATTGCTGGAGAGGTTTTGCAGGATAGAAGTCATCTTCTGCGCGAAGGGGCGCATCTGGATAATCCTTTCCTGTGATTTACGCAGCTTTGCCGCGGCCACCATTTTCATGGCTTTGGTGATCTGCTGCGTGCTGATCACTGAAGTTATTCGTGTCTTTACCTCTTTTAAGCTAGGCATACTGAATTCTTACTTACCAGTTCCTTTATTAATACTTGCCTGACAAATCCAATGCTACTTTCTTAATGACTTCCACATCGGCATCTTCAAACTTGCCTGCTTTGAAATTATTCAGCACGTTCTTGTACTGTGCCTTGAGCAATCCCAGGAAGTCTTTTTCAAACTCTTTAACCTTGTTCACCGGCACTTTGTCGAGATAACCCTTTGTTGAGGCCGTCAAAATTGCCACCTGGTCTTCTACCGCGAATGGTTCGTACTGCGCTTGCTTCAACACTTCAGTGTTCCTGCGACCGCGTTCGATCGTCAGCTTGGTGGATGCATCGAGGTCCGAACCGAATTTGGAGAACGCTTCAAGCTCGCGGAACTGTGCCTGATCGAGCTTCAGCGTTCCGGCAACTTTCTTCATCGATTTGATCTGTGCAGAACCTCCCACGCGCGATACAGAAATACCTACGTTGATCGCAGGGCGAATACCTGAGTTGAAGAGGTTCGTCTCCAGGAATATCTGACCGTCAGTGATTGAAATCACGTTCGTCGGAATGTATGCCGATACGTCGTTAGCCTGTGTCTCAATGATCGGGAGCGCCGTCAGTGATCCGCCACCTTTTACAAGGTGCTTGATTGACGCAGGGAGGTCGTTCATTTTCTGCGCAAGCTCATCGTTGTTGATAACCTTCGCAGCTCTCTCGAGCAGACGTGAGTGCAAATAGAATACGTCTCCGGGATATGCTTCGCGGCCGGGAGGTCTTCTCAAAAGCAAGGAAACCTCGCGATACGAAACCGCCTGCTTTGAAAGGTCATCATAGATAACCAACGCAGGACGTCCGGTGTCACGGAAGAATTCGCCGATGGCAGCACCGGTGAACGGAGCGAAGAACTGCATCGGGGCAGGATCTGAGGCAGACGCGGATACAATAACTGTGTAAGGAAGTGCACCAGCCTTTTCAAGTGTCGCAGCCACACCCGCCACAGTTGATGCCTTCTGGCCAATGGCTACATAGATACAGTAAACAGGTTTGCCTGCTTCGTAAAATTCGCGCTGGTTGATAATCGTATCAATGGCAACTGCCGTTTTTCCTGTCTGACGATCACCGATGATAAGCTCTCGCTGACCGCGACCGATCGGGATCATGGCATCGATAGCCTTAATACCTGTCTGAAGCGGTTCGTTCACAGGTTGACGGAAAATAACGCCGGGTGCCTTTCTTTCAAGTGGCATTTCAAATAGCTCGCCAGTGAGTGGACCGCGTCCGTCGATCGGATTTGCAAGCGTGTCCACTACCCTGCCCAATACACCTTCACCGACTTTTACAGACGCAATGAGGCCCGTACGTTTTACGATGGCGCCCTCTTTGATTCCCTGGGGATCACCCAACAAAACGGCTCCTACGTTATCCTCCTCAAGGTTGAGGACGAGTGCGCGAAGACCATTCTCAAACTGGATCAATTCACCAGCCTGTGCTTTTGTAAGTCCATATATACGAGCAACACCGTCACCAATTGTGAGGACGGTACCTACTTCTTCTAATTCTGCATCCGTCCGCGCTTTGGAAAGCTGTTCGCGTAAGATTGCGGATACTTCTTCAGGTCTGATTTCTGCCATATTGTATGTGATGAAAGGGTGATTCGGTTTTTATGCTTCTTTAATGAAATAATTTTCGTTGAACTTCAGGCTCAATGCCTTGAGTTTACTTTTGATGGATGCATCGATCTGGCGATCACCAACATTTAATACAAAGCCGCCGATGAGCGCAGGATCAACTTTTTCAACGATCTCGACCTGCTTCTTGTTGTTCAGCTTTTTGACCAAGCCTTCGAGCTCCTTGCGGAAGTCGTTATCGATTGCCACGGTGGTAGTGATGTAAGCCTTACCAATGCCCTTGTATTCATTATAGGCATTGTGGAATTCGGATGCGATCGTTGGCAACAACGATTCACGGTTCTTGAGTGTCAGGATATTGAAAATCGCCATGGTAAGCGCATGAACCTTTCCTGTGAACACCTTTGTCAGGACGGCTTTCTTTTGTTCGTGGCGAATAACCGGACTCCTCAACATCACGGTGAACGGACGGCTCTCCTTGCATACTTTGGAGAACGCCAGCATATCAGCATGAACAGCGTCCAGCGCATTCTGCTCCACCGCGAGGTCCAGCAGCGACTTTACATACCGTGATGCTACGCGTAAATCGGCCATGGATTAATTAACCTTAATGTCTTTTACAAAACTATCGACCAGCTCTTTTTGAGCTTTGTCGCTGGAAAGATTCTTCTTGATGAGCTTCTCTGCGATCTCGAGGGAGAATTGCGCGACCTGTGCGCGTACATCGCGAAGTGCAGCTTGCTTTTCTGTGTTGATGACAGCTTTTGCATCGGCAATGATCTTATCGGCATTCTTCTTTGCGTCGGCCTGTGCCTGATCGTGCAGCCTGGCGGCAGCCTCACGCGCTTCACGCAAAACGAGATCACGTTCCGCACGCGCTTCCTTCATCAGTTTTTCGTTGTCAGACTTAAGGGCTGCCATTTCGGCCTTGGCTCTTTCAGCTGAATCCAGCGCTGACTGGATAGTGTTTTCGCGCTCTTTCAAAGATTCGAGGATCGGTTTCCATGCCATTTTTCCCAACAGGAATACAAGGGCAATGAAGACAACGAATTGCCAAAAGAGTAGTCCGGATCCTGGTGTCAATAATTCCATACAAATTCTATTTTTCTTGAAAGCGACTGATCATCTGTTCTCTTCAGAAAGAAACCTGCCCGGCCCATCGCCTAAGGCAAGTTTCAATCATGCAGTGAATCCAAAATCAAAAACGAACCTTAGCCGATCGCGGCGCCGGTTTTGTTTGAGATAAGGAAGCAAATAACGAGGGCGAAAAGCGCTGCAACTTCAACGAGGGCGGCGATAATCAGCATAGAACCCTGCAGTTTGTTTGCAGATTCCGGCTGACGTGCCATTGCCTCCATTGCCGAGCCGCCGATGCGACCAACACCGATTCCAGCGCCAATTGCTGCCAGACCAGCGCCGATTCCGGCACCCATGATTGCGTAGCTAACGTCCATCAAAAGAGAGAATAACATAACTTTTATAATTAAAGTGAAACAAAATCCGGGTTTATCCCGGAGTATCTTTTTGCAGTTACCTGCTTATTAAACTACTCAATGCCCGTGTTCATCGTGTCCATGTTCCTCTATCGCCATTCCAATGTACAGCGATGAAAACAGCGTGAACACATAGGCCTGTATCCCTGCAACCAGCAACTCGATCAGGCTGATGAACAAAACAAAAATTGTTGAACCTATCCCCACATACCAGCTGTGAAATATAAATGTTAATCCAAGCAAGCTTAGTAATACTATGTGGCCGGCGGTGATTGCGGCAAACAAACGTATCATGAGCGAGAAGGGCTTGGTGAAAATTCCTATTAACTCAACAGGAAGGATAATGACTCGCAATGGAAGCGGCACGCCTGGTGTCCACAAAATGTGTTTCCAATACGCCTTGTTTCCACTGAAATTTGTGATCAGGAATGTAAGAATTGCTAACACGAATGTTACCGCTATGTTTCCCGTCAAATTTGCCGATCCAGGAAGCAATCCCAGAATGTTGCCGAAAAGAATGAAAAAGAATAAGGTCAACAGGTAAGGAAGGTATTTCGCATACTTGGGTCCAATATTGGGCTTAACAACTTCGTCCTTGACGAACAAGATGATCGGTTCCATGAAAGATTGGATGCCTTTGGGAGCTTTGCCCACGTTCTTCTTGAATGACCTGGCCGTTGAGGTGAAGACGAGGAGCAATAGTCCTGCATTGAGGAAAAGCATCATTACATTTTTCGTGATCGAAAAATCCAGTGCCTGCTTTTCGCCACGGTATACCTTGCCGTTCTCAAGCTTGTAACCATCGTATTCTACGGGTTCGTGATGTTCATTGAAAAAGTGCCTGGAGGAGAAAACCTCCAACCCGCGTTCCTCAGAATATACGATTACAGGTAGGTACAGGGTCCCATAGTGGCCATCGAAAAAGTGCCATGTATGGTGGTCCATTACGTGCTCGATGATCACCTCGCTGATGGGCCTTTCTGCGCCATGCGTGGTCTCCGTATCTAGCCTTTCCTTCTCGTGGACTTCCTGCCCAAAAACCGGTGCAAAAATCCCGGCGAAAAAAAATAAAATAAGGGTAAAAAACGCTGTTTTGGCGCTGAGAAGGGGGTTTTTGGGGTAGGTTCGCACGGTCCTTTATAATCGACCGCAAAACTATTCATTAATGATGCAAAAAAAAATCTTTTGAGTTTTTTTTGGGGGTTTTAGGAGCATTTGGACACCGAAAAAAGGTTAACCGAAAATACACGTCGGATCGCTGCCGCGCGAACGGCATGAAAGACAAAATCCTCATTTGAATCTTATCCTTGAAAACTGCTCACGATGGAATTTTTGTCCATACAACAGAACCTCCCTTTCAGAAACCTGCATACTCAACGCAGGGCTCATTATCATCGGCCATTCGGCTGAGGCATAGATTAATTCACGAACGGCCTGCCCGCTATCATCAAGGGTTACGATGGTGATGACAGGCTTAAATCCAGAAAAATCCTTTTCCTTACGGATGGCAAATCCTGTGATGTTGCGTCTGTCTTCATTGAACAGCAGCCGAACTCGACCCCTGATGTTTAGCACCATGTAAGACGAAAAGATGCTTCTGTGGTCATTCGTGTCCTGCGATTTGTGAATCTTGTTTTCCCAAACAATAACACCTTTCGCATCGATGCCCAGGGCCACCACATCTCCCCGATAAAATCTGGATGGCTGATAAAGGTTTCTGTTCGCCCGATAGCTGCTACGGGTTTGCACGTTCGACCTATTTGTTGGATACTCATTTCCGAGCGAATAGTCATAGAGCTGCTCGCCGATCAAGATGAATCCTCCGTCCTGTTCTGGAATAATGTGATCGATAAAAAATTGGTTGAGCTCGGCGGCATAGTCAAGCTCTGCCTTCTTTTGCATCGCAGCAAAATCCCGTGCATGCACATCCTGCAGCACGAGCTTGGCGTCAAACGCAGAAGTAGACTCGGAATGGGCCAATGTTTTTGTGTCAACGCTGTTTAAGAAAATTCCGGCCGCCGCCTGTCCGCCAGTTTTTGAATAGAAGCCGGCACAAACAAGTTTTCCATCAGTCAATTCAATTTGCGCACTCGACACGTAGCCATTTTTCGCCTGGACAGGATACCGCCGTGCTGCCTTTCCTCCATCCCTCGTGATCACGACGTCGAAAGTCGGATTATTTTGAGCGAGCGCCCTGAACATGGTCAAGGCATAAGCGTCACCTTCATTACTCAACTTTAGGTCCACGACCCGAACCAAACCAGACGGATAAGGAAGTGTTATTACCTGCTTCCACTGCTCGTTGAGACCGCTATCGAGCGTAGCAAAAAAAACAACCTCCCTGTCGAGTGAATCGCGGGAAAAGCTTCGCATGAAAGAAATCCTGGAGCGATCCGGCGACACGGCGAATCCAATACGGCCTGATTTTAATGGACGATGCCTTGCTCTTTCCAGCACAGTGGGATCCGAAGCTTGGAATTCACGTGACTTGAAGTCGCGGC
>JADMIO010607319.1_pt1 | contig 12439 bp, 8 predicted proteins | sample 8958161 | NCBI WGS metagenome assembly JADMIO01 (sample SAMN16585339, study PRJNA669376) | soil metagenome | isolation source: Crop rotation soil | place: USA: Cullars Rotation, Alabama | collected 2011 | reverse complement strand
CGTCCGGCGATACCGGTTGACGCGCATCGCGACAAATGATCGGATGCCGGCAAGGGTGAGGGGCCAGGCCGCACACGGGATGGCGCAGCGAAGCGGCACGCGCTTCGGCGCGCGTTCGTCGGCAGGCGCGGCATGGCCAAGGCAAAAAATTGTTTCAAAGGGTTGCGGTCGCGTCGAGCGCGTACGCTCTAGGCCATGCCCAACCCTTTTATGCTGTTTATGCCTCGCACGGTACGGATGGCCATGCTGCTGCCAGGGGGAGTCTCATGAATACTAGCGATTCGCTGGAAACCACTCAGGATCTCGTCGCCCGCATCCGCCAGGGCGACAACCGCGCCCGCGATCGTCTGATCGGGCGCTACATGCCGATCCTCACGCGCTGGGCTCACGGCCGCCTGCCGCCACAGGCCCGCGACCTCAACGAAACCGCCGACCTGGTGCAAGTGACCCTGGTGCGTGCGCTGGGCAACCTGCCTGCGTTTAACGTCCATGGACAAGGCGCTTTCTTCGGGTTCCTGCGTCACGTGCTCACCAATCTCGTCCGCGACGAGTTGCGCCGCACCGGCCGCCGGCCAGCCCACGACGAAGTGCCCCCGGATCTTCCCGACGGCCAGGCCGAGCCGGACGTGGAGGCCATTTCCGCCGAGGCGCTTTCCACCTACGAACGCGCGCTGCAGCAAATGGACTCCGACGAACGCGACCTGATCATCATGCGGGTGGAGCTGGGGCTGTCGAACGAGGAAATCGCCATCGCGAGCGAAGCGCCCTCCACCAATGCCGGGCGCATGCGCCTGGCCCGCGCGCTGTTGCGCCTGGGGGAGTTGATGCATGAGTACCGAACGTCATGAGAACCCTCGACTTCTAGCCGCCGCAGAGGCGCTGGCCTCGCGCCAGGCCGTGGACTGGGAGCGCCTGCGCGAGGAATGCGGCGAGGCCGCCGTCGGCGGCCTGCGCGCCATCGAGAAACTGCTCGGCCGCGCTTCCGGCGCCGATCCGGCCTGGCCTGAACCTGGCAGCCAGTGGCGCCACCTGTGCCTGCGCAGCCAGCTCGGCGCCGGCGGCGACGGCGTGGTGTACCGCGCCTTCGACGCCCTGCTCGAACGCGACGTGGCGCTGAAGCTGCGCCTCCTGCGCACCCCCAGCACCTCCTCGCGCCTGGCCGAGGGCCAGCGCATGGCCCGCGTGGACCATCCCAACGTGCTCAAGGTGCATGGCGTGGCCGAGGACGGCGGCTTCCTCGGCCTGTGGTCGGATCTGGTCGAAGGCGAATCCCTCGTGCAATGGGTGGAAGAGGGCAGGCGCCTGGGCGCCGCCGAACTCGTCACCCTCGGCAGCGAGCTGTGCGCCGCGCTGGCGGCGATCCACCAGGCCGGCCTCGTGCACGGCGACGTCAAGCCGGGCAACGTCATCCGGGCCAACAACGGCCGCTTCGTGCTGGTGGATTTCGGTGCCAGCGTGCTGATCGGCGACGTCGACAAGATCTGCGGCACGCCGCTGTACCTCGCCCCGGAAGTGCTCGACGGCGGCCTGCCCTCGGTGGCCAGCGACGTGTACAGCCTCGGTGCCCTGCTGTTCCGCTTGGCCAGCGGACAGCCTCCGGTGATGGCCGAGTCGTTCTCCGATCTCGTCGAACGCCATCGCGGCAACGACCGCAAGCGCCTGCTCGACCTGCGCCCGGACCTGCCGCCGCACCTCGTCGGCATCCTCGAATCCGCCCTGCAGCCGGAGCCGTCCCAGCGTCCGCGCAGCGCCGGCGAACTGGCGGCGCAGCTGGGCGATTGTCTGCCGCGCTCGCCGCAGCGCTGGTCGCGCAAGGCCATCGCCGCCACCGTGCTGCTGATCGTGGCCCTGGCGGCGGCGTGGGCGGCTTTCGCGCCGCGCGGCGTCGCGCCGGTCGGGCCGAACGTGCATTTCGTGCGCACCGGCGGTTCGTTCGAAACCGGCCTCAGCGATGGCGCCTCGATCGCTCCGGGCGACACCTTCGCCCTCGACCTGCGCCTGCCCGAAAGCGCCTTCGTCTACGTGATCAACGAGGACGCCCGCGGCGAGAGCTTCCAGCTGTTCCCGCTCAAGACCGCGCGCCTGCAGAACCCGCTTCCCGCGCAGGCGGAGGTGCGCCTGCCCGGCGACGTGGACGGCAGCCCGCTGGACTGGCAGGTCACCAGCCGCGGCGGCATGGAACACTTCTACGTGCTGCTCTCGCCCCACGCCATCCCCGAGCTCGAGTCGGGCCGGATGTTCGATCTGGCCAGCCGCGGCCTGTCCGTGGACTACGCCGATGCGCTGGCCGACGAGCCGCGCCGCGGCGCCGGCGGCCTGGGCAAATCCGCCCGCGGCGCGCGCACGGACTCGGCCCTGGCCGCCTGGATCCGCAGCCTGCGCGCCCGCGATAGCGCCGTGCGCGTGGAGCAGATCGCGCTCAACAATCCCTGATCGCTCCCGGGCGCCGCCGGCGCCTCGCCATTCGGCGGCGCCCTCGCTAGGATGAGGCGCGCAGGGCCCCGGTGGCGAAACCGGTAGACGCAAGGGACTTAAAATCCCTCGACCGCAAGGTCATGCCGGTTCGAGTCCGGCCCGGGGCACCAAGTCGCTTGCGTGGGCGAAGCCTGGATTCCGGCCCAGCCCGCGAGCGCCGCGCGGCCCGCGCCGTGTGCCGCTCGCGCCGCGGACAGCCCGACGAACCGGCGACGATCGATGCCGCACCCGCAGGAGCAGCGCGAATGCTGAAGCAGGGCGCGAAGTTCTTGGCCGCGATGGCGCTGCAGCTGCTGTGCTGCTATCTCTCCGTGGCCTTCACGCGTGGCGCCTCGGGCATTTCCTCGGTGTGGCTGCCTGGCGGTGTGCTGGTGGGCTTGGCGCTGGTCTCGCCGCGGCGCGAAATGGCGCTCCACCTGGCCGCCGCTTTCGTCGGGCAGTGCCTCGCCAGAATGCTGGTGGGCGATGCGCTGGAATTGAGCCTGGCGCTGACGGCGATCAACGTGGTGGAAGCCGGTCTGGTCGTGATGTCGGTGCGCCGCTTCGGCGGTGCCGTGGACCGGCTCGACGGCATGCCGGCCACCGGGCGCGCCGCCACCTTGAGCACGCTGGCCGTCTGCACGGTGTCGGGCGTGCTGGCGATGCTGGCGCACAGTCTTCTGCGCGGTGCTTCGCCCTGGCTCACCTTCCTGTACTGGTATCCCGCCCACGTGCTGGGCATGGTGATCTTCGCCACCCTGGTGATCGTGGTGGCGGTGCAGGGCTCGCGCTTGTGGGGCCGGCCTGGGCGACGCTTCGGCTTCCTGCTCGACCTCATCCTGATCGCGGTCGTGAGCGTGGCGGTCTTCAGCCAGGCGTCCTACCCGGTGTCGTTCTTGGTGCTGCCACCCTTGCTGATGGCGGCCTACCGCCATGGTTTCGCCGGTGTGGCTCTCGGCACCTGCCTCATCACGCTGATCGCCACGACGCTCACCATCGCCGGTTACGGCCCCTTGAACATCTTGCCGGGGGGCGACCCGGCGCAGCGCTCGATCCCGCTGCAGCTGTTCGTCGCCACCGCCTGCCTGATCGGCCTGCCCATCGCCTTCCAGCTCACCGAACTGCGCCGCCTGGCGCGTCAGGTGCGGGAGAGCGAGCGGCGCTATCGCGTGCTCGCCGATCACTCGCGCGACCTGGTGGTGCGCATCCGCGCCGACGGGCAGCGCAGCTACATCTCGCCGTCCTCGCGCGAAATCCTCGGCTGGGAGCCGGAGGAACTCATGGAGCCGCGCTGGGAGCTGGTGCACCCGGACGACCGCGCCGGTCTGATGAAAGCGATGGCCGATCTGGTCGCCCACGGCGGGCTCACCACCGTCACGTATCGCGCCCAGCACCGCGACGGCCACTACGTGTGGATCGAAGCGAACGCCAGCCTGGTGCCGACACCCGACGGTTCGCACGAGATCATCTACGCCGGCCGCGACGTGACGCGCCGCGTGGCCGCCGAAGCCGAGCTGCAGCGCAAGGAAAGCCAGCTGCGCGCCATCACCGACACCATGCCGGCGATGATTTCGCGCCTCGATCGCGAGGTGCGCTACGTCTTCGCCAGCCCTAGCGTAGGCAGCTATTTCGGCCTCGATCCGGACCAGCTCATCGGTCGCACCATGCGCGAAGTGCGCGGCGAGGTGTACTACGAGCGCGTGCGCCCCTACGTCGAGGCCGCTTTGCGCGGTGAGCGCGTGAGCTTCGACTTCCAGGCCGAAACCCTGGGCCAGACGCGCTATTTCCACGCCGAATTCATCCCTGACCTGGACGACGCCGGCGCGGTGATGGGCTTCTACGCGATGGGCGTGGACATCAGCCAGCTCAAGCGCGCCGAAATGGCGCTGGAGCAGCAGGCGCGCCAGGACAGCCTCACCGGCCTCGCCAACCGCCGCCATTTCAACGAGCGCCTGGACCTCGCCCTGGCGCGCAGCAAGCGCCACGGCGAGCCGGTCGCCCTGATGTACCTCGACGTGGACAAGTTCAAGCAGATCAACGACAGCCTCGGCCATGCCGCCGGCGATGCCGTGCTGGTGGAATTCTCGCGCCGCGTGCAGCAGTGCGTGCGCAGCATCGACCTCGTGGCGCGCCTGGGCGGCGACGAGTTCGTGGTGCTGCTCGAACAAGTGGAATCGGCCGAGGTGCCCGAGCAGATCGCCCAGCGCCTGGTGCAGTCGATGCGCCAGCCGATGCGCGTGGACGGCAGCGACGTGGCCGTGACCACGAGTATCGGTATCGGCTACTGCCGTCGCTGCGACGCTGCAGAAACCTTGATGCACCTGGCCGACGCCGCGCTGTACCGGGCCAAGGACGCGGGGCGCAATACCTATCGGCTGCAGAGCGACGAGGGCGGCGGGCGCCCGTCGCTGCACTGAGCTTCGCGTCGCGCTGGCTTGTCCGCCCGAGTTCGATGCTCGCTGCGGCGCAGGTCCAGACAAATAGCGGAATCTCCATTTCGCTGCGGCGGTTGCGCCGACGCAGCGGCGTATCGGCTACCGCCCGTGGGAGATACGCCGGGCATACGCCTGCGCATCGCCGGGGTCGCCGCGGCGGCTGCGGTAGAATTGCGATCCGACCTGCCCTCGCCCGAGACGCTGCATGAGCACTCCCGCCCACACCGTCCCCGCCACCGACCTGTCCATCGAACCGAGCCCGCTGCGCTTCGTCACCGCCGCAAGCCTGTTCGATGGCCACGACGCCGCGATCAACATCATGCGCCGCCTGATCCAGGGGCAGGGCGCGGAGGTGGTGCACCTCGGCCACAACCGCTCGGTCGAGGACGTGGTGCGTGCGGCGCTGCAGGAAGACGCCGACGCCATCGCCCTGTCCAGCTACCAGGGCGGCCACGTCGAGTACTTCAAGTACATGGTGGATATGCTCAAGGAACGCGGCGCCGGCCACATCCGCGTGTTCGGTGGCGGCGGCGGCACGATCACGCCGGAGGAGATCCGCGAGCTGCAGGCCTACGGCGTGGAGCGCATCTACCATCCGAACGACGGCATGCACATGGGCCTGGTGGCGATGATCGAGGACGTGGTGCGCCGCGCGGGTGCCGCTCGCGACGCGTATGCGCCTGCGAGCCACGCGCAGACCCGTGCGAAGGACGCGGCCCCCGACCAGGGCGACGAGATCGCGATCGGGCGCATGCTCAGCCAGATCGAAGAGAGCGGCTTCACCGACGCCGAACTGGAGCACCTGCGCAAGCAATGGCAGCTGGCCGGCGGCAAGACCCCCGTGGTCGGCATCACCGGTACCGGCGGCGCGGGCAAATCCTCGGTCACCGATGAATTGCTGAATCGCTTCCTCGCCTGCTTCCCGGCGATGCGCATCGCCGTGATCTCGGTCGATCCCACGCGCCGCCGCACGGGCGGCGCCCTGCTGGGCGACCGCATCCGCATGAACGCGCTGCGCTCGCCTCGCGTGTTCATGCGCTCGATGGCCACGCGGCGCCAGCACATGGCCACCAACGTGGTGCTGAAGGATTGCATCGCGTTTTTGAAGAGCCTCGCCTACGACCTGGTGATCGTCGAGACCGCCGGCATCGGCCAGAGCGATTCGGAGATCGTCGACCTGGTCGATTTCCCGATGTACGTGATGACCAGCGACTTCGGCGCGCCGAGCCAGCTGGAAAAGATCGACATGCTGGATTTTGCCGAATTGGTCGTTCTGAACAAATTCGACAAGCGCGGCGCCGAGGATGCGCTGCGCGACGTGCGCAAGCAGTGGAAGCGCAATCGCGTGGCGTTCCAGACCAAGGACGAGGATGTGCCGGTCTATCCGACCATCGCCAGCCAGTTCAACGATCCGGGCATCAGCTGGATGTTCGTGAATCTGTGCCGGTTGTTGCGCGAGAAAACGGGTGCCGGGAACCGGGAAGCGGGAAGCGGGGGCTGCGATTTCCAGCCTTCACTGGATACGTCGCTGAAGGAACCGCGGGCGACGGTGCTGATTCCCGGCGCGAGGGTGCGTTATCTCGCCGAGATTGCGGAACAGGGGCGCGGGATCAACGCCAAGATCGAGTCGCAGGCCGAAGTGGCCGAGCGGGCGCAGAGCTATTGGCAGTCGTTGCGGGATCTGGGTGATGCGAAGTTGCCGAAGGCGCTGGATCTGTACGACAGCGGCGATCTGCTGGAGTCCTTCGACTCCGGCGCCGCACGCCTGCGCTCGGGACGAACGGATGGGGACGGTGACGCTGCGGGAAGCGTTCACGCTGAGCTTCGCCCGCAGGGCGAAGTCGAGGCGCCGCGTAGCATCGACCGCAGCCTTGTTCTGCTGCGCCAGCGCTACAACGACGCCGTGCAGTCCCTCACCTCCGAAGCGCTGAAGCTCCTGCGCGACTGGCCCGCGCGCCTGAAATCCATCACCGACGAGTTCACCGAATACAAGGTGCGCGACAAGACCATCCGCGTGGAGAACTACCGCGACTCGCTCTCGCACCAGAAGATACCCAAGATCGCCGCGCCGACGTACCGCAGCTGGGGCGAGCTTCTTATATTCCTGCAGAAAGAGAATCTTCCCGGAAGCTACCCGTATACCGGCGGCGTGTATCCCTACCGCCGCACCGGCGAAGATCCGATCCGCATGTTCGCCGGCGAAGGCACACCCGAGCGCACGAATCGGCGCTTCCACTATCTGAGCGTGGGCCTGCCCGCCGCGCGCCTCTCCACCGCCTTCGACTCGGTCACGCTGTACGGCGAAGATCCCGCTCCGCGCCCCGACATCTACGGCAAGATCGGCAATTCCGGCGTGAACGTCCCCACGCTGGACGACATGAAGAAGCTGTACTCCGGCTTCGACCTGTGCGCGCCGACCACCTCGGTGTCGATGACCATCAACGGTCCCGCGCCGATCATCCTCGCCATGTTCATGAATACGGCGATCGACCAGCAGGTGGAGAAATACCTGCGCGCCGACCAGGCGCGCTGGGACGAAGCGCATCGCCGCATCGAGGAGTTGTTCGAAGGCAAGGTGCGGCCGCAGTACGGCGGCCTGCTGCCGGAAGGCAACGACGGTCTCGGCCTGGGCTTGCTCGGCGTCACCGGCGACCAGGTGGTCGATGCCGAAACGTATGCGCGCATCAAGGCCGAGACGCTCAAGACCGTGCGCGGCACGGTGCAGGCCGATATTTTGAAAGAGGACCAGGCGCAGAACACCTGCATCTTCTCCACCGAATTCGCGCTGCGCATGATGGGCGACATCCAGCAGTTCTTCGTCGAGAAGAACGTGCGCAATTTCTACTCGGTCTCGATCAGCGGCTATCACATCGCCGAGGCCGGGGCGAATCCGATTTCGCAGCTGGCCTTCACGCTCTCGAACGGTTTCACCATCGTCGAGTACTACCTCGCGCGCGGCATGAAGATCGACGACTTCGCACCGAATTTGTCGTTCTTTTTCTCGAACGGCATGGACCCCGAATACACGGTGATCGGCCGCGTCGCGCGGCGCATCTGGGCGCGCGCCATGCGCGAGCGCTACGGCGCGAACGAGCGCAGCCAGATGATGAAGTACCACATCCAGACCTCGGGCCGCTCGCTGCACGCCCAGGAAATCCAGTTCAACGACATCCGCACCACGCTGCAGGCGCTGTACGCGCTGTTCGACAACTGCAATTCCCTGCACACCAACGCCTACGACGAAGCCATCACCACGCCGACGGAAGAGAGCGTGCGCCGCGCGGTGGCGATCCAGATGATCATCAACAAGGAGCTGGGTCTCAATTTCAACGAGAACCCCTGGCAGGGCAGCTTCGTCGTCGACAAGCTCACCGACATCGTGGAAGAGGCCGTGTACAAGGAGTTCGAGGCGATCAGCGAGCGCGGCGGCGTGCTCGGCGCGATGGACACCATGTACCAGCGCGGCAAGATCCAGGAAGAGTCGCTCTACTACGAACACAAGAAGCACGACGGCAGCCTGCCGCTGATCGGCGTGAACACCTTCCTGCCCAAGGAACACGGCGGCGACATCGTCACCGAGATCGAACTGATCCGCTCCACCGAAGGCGAGAAAGGCCAGCAGATCGACAACGTGGCCGGCTACCAGGGCAATCGCAACCCCTACGCCGACGGCGGCCTCGCCTTCCTGCAGGCCACCGCGCGCGAACGCCGCAACGTGTTCGCGGCGCTGATGGAAGCGGTGAAGACGCACAGCCTGGGGCAGATCAGCCATGCGCTGTACGACGTGGGCGGGGAGTATCGAAGGAACATGTAATCGATGCGGCGCCTCGGCGACCAGATGAAGCAGGCACTGGTCGTATGCCACACCGCTTGCCGACGGCGAGCCGGTGCTGTTCCGGGAAGGTGGTGTGCCGTATCGATCTTCCGGCGCAAGGGATTTCTTCCAGGCCTTCCTTGAGTTGATGGAAGTGATGGAAGCGCCGTGCCCGCGCTGGCCCGTGCGCGAGCGCATCACGACGGGCACCTTTCTGCTGTAACACCCGTCGTGACGCCACGCAATTGGTCAGGCGCGCTTGCGGGATAATGCACCGCCCCCGCTTTCGATCGCGCCTATGTCCATCGTCCTCACCGACTTCGCCCGTCCGCGCCTGTTCCCGCGCGAACCACGCCGCAACACCATCCAGGACATCACGCCCGAAGCCTTCGAGCGCCATCTCAACGAGGCCGCGCCGCTCAAGGTTCTCGACGGCTACGCGCCGTTCTGCACGCTGCCCGTGCATCGCAACTGGACCTCCACGCGCTGCCTCGCCGTGCCGATCACCGACGCCAACCGCCACTTGCTGCGCTCCGACTACGAGGCGCGAACGAAGGAGGAGTTGCCGGTGCTGGTACGCTGGTTCGAAGGCCTCGAACCGCCCGTGGCGGCGTACCTGATTCCCATCCTCTACAGCCGCGAGCAACTGGCGAAGGAAGGCACCGCGATCGACGCGGATTGGGGCGTGGTCGGCTGTCTGTACACGGCCGAGCCCGAGGCAACGCCGCTGGCGCCGATCACGATGCTGCGCAATGCGCTAGGTGTGGAGGAGGGCGGCTCGGGCGTGCCGCTCGACCGCGAGGCGTACCGTCTCAGCGTGGAGTTCTGGCGCACGCACGCCAATTGGCGCGGCTAGCGCGGGCTTTTCTCAGCGCCGTACGGCGAGTACGCCGTCCAAGGCCAATTCGGCCTTGAATCCGGCTTTCTCCAGCCGCTTCGCCACTTCCCGCGGCACATCGCGCCCGCTGGTCAGTGCGTTCGGCGTGCCGGTGTAGTGGAACAGGCGGCCGCCGCGGCGCAGGACGCGAGCGAGGTGATCGTAGAAGGCCTGCGAGTACAGCTCGCCGGCGATGCCGAAGCGCGGTGGGTCGTGCAGCACGGCATCGAAAGCGGCCGCGGGCAGTTCGGCGATCTTCTGCGCCACATCGGCGTGCGCGAGCTGCAGGCGTCCGCCGCTCGACGGCGCGTCCGGATCGGGCGACCAGGGATTGAGCGTGCGCAGCCACAGCACGTCGGCATTCTTCTCGAACGACTGGATACGCGCCGCGCCGGCTTCGAGGCAGCAGGCGGCGAAGTAGCCCAGGCCGCCGCAAGTATCGAGCACCACCTTGCCCGAAGGCTGCACCAGCGCCACCTTGCGCCGCGCATCCTCGATCGGCGAGGCCTTGGCCGTGGGAAGCATCTTGATGCCGTCGATCTCGAAGGTGGGCGCGCCCCAGTCGGTCGGCACGAGCTTGATGAGCGAGCCGGAATAGCGCGATACCGGCGCAAATTCCACACCGTCCCAGAAATGGATCGTGCGGTCCTTGAGCTTGCCGGGATAGGGATAGTCCTGCCCGCGCCATTGCCAGCGATCCTCGAGCAGGACGGCTTCGCCGGTCGAGCGCTCGAGATCGAGCGAGCCCTGCCATGCGCCCGCTCGCGCATCGCGGGCACGCAGCAGGCGCTCGGCGGACGCGCGGACGAGCAAGGGGCCGGAATAGTGCGGCACGGCATGGACCTTGGGGAAAGGCGCGCAGCCTACCTGTTGCGGGGACGGTGCGCGAGGTGGCAAAGCCGGCGCGTGGCGCGTGCGAAGGGCCGGGATGACGACTACGTGGCGCTGCGCCAGAATTGGCGCCATCGTTTCCGACTTTTGGAGAGCGCCATGCACAGCGGATCCTGCCTCTGCGGTGCGGTGAAGTTCGAGGTGGCCGCCGATCTGCACCCGCCCGACGCCTGCCATTGCATCGCCTGCCGCAAAAGTTCCGGCCACTATTTCGTTTCCACCGACATTCCGCGCTCGGCGATCACGCTGCAGGGGGCGGAGAACATCACCTGGTACCAGTCGTCGGAAAAGATACGTCGCGGCTTTTGCCGCCTTTGCGGCGCGACCCTGTTCTGGGACCCCACCCACCGCGACTGGACCAGCATCGCCATGGGCGCCTTCGACACGCCCACCGGTACCCAGATCAAGATGCACATCTTCGTCGCGGAAAAAGGCGATTACTACGCGATCACCGACGGCTTGCCGCAGAATCCGCACTAGCCGTAACGCGCGTCCCGCAGTTTGGCGAAACGGCGCATCCAGGGCGCGCGCGCAGACTATCGCGACGCGCGCGAATCGGGCAGCCTTGCGACGATCCGCGCCGGTACCGCCGGCGTCGCCGCCATTCCCCTCTCTTGCGAACGAGCCTTGCCATGACCCAGTCCGCCCCCTATCCCATCGGTACCCCCGGCCAGCCCTGGGGCGAGGCCGAACGCGCGCTCTGGCTGTCGCGCCAGTCGCGCCAGCGTGGCTACGATGCCGATGTCCTGAGCGCGGTCGAGCGCCTGCGCGAGCGCTTCGACGTGGTCGACTACGGCCGGCTCGACTACGCCCCCGACAGCTATCCGCTGGTCGCGCTGAAGAGCCGCGATTGGCGCGAGAACCTGCCCTGCGTGCTCGTCACCGGCGGCGTGCACGGCTACGAAACCAGCGGCGTGCATGGTGCTTTGCGCTTCCTCGAGCGGGAAGCCGAGCGCTATGCCGGGCGCGTGAACCTGCTCGTGGCGCCGTGCGTGAGCCCGTGGGCGTACGAGCGCATCCACCGCTGGAATCCGCAGGCGATCGATCCGAACCGCTCGTTCCGCGAAGACAGCCCGGCGCAGGAATCCGCCGCGCTGATGCGTTTGATCGCGCCGTACCGTGGACGCTTCATCGCCCACATCGATCTGCACGAGACCACCGACAGCGACGAATCCGAATTCCGCCCCGCCCTGGCCGCGCGCGACGGCAAACCCTTCGAGCCCGACGGTATTCCCGACGGGTTCTATCTGGTCGACGACAGCGCCAACCTGCAGCCGCAATTCCAGGCCGCGGTGATCGACGCGGTGGCCAAGGTGACGCACATCGCACCCGCCGATGCGAAAGGCGAAATCATCGGTTCGACCGTGATCGCACCGGGCGTGATTGCCTATCCGATGAAGCAATTGGGGCTGTGCGCAGGCATCACCGATGCGCGCTACACGACCACGACCGAGGTGTATCCGGACAGCCCGCGCGCCACGCCCGAACAGTGCAACGCGGCGCAAGCAGCGGCGGTGTGCGCCGGCATCGACTTCGCCCTGACAGCGTAAGGTGGGCCTCACCGCACCATTCCCCACCTCGGCCAAACCCGTCAGCCGTTTCTGACGCGACAACGCGGCGCCCGGCCGATGCCCGGGCTTCCGGCATCAGCCATTCTCTGGCCATGCCGAACTGCCGCCGCTACCCCCGCCACAGGGATTACGTGCATTGCAATCCCGTGAAGCACGGGTATGCGGCACGGCCCGCGGATTGGCCATATTCCTGGTTTCGGACGTGGGGCTCGAGGCGTGTACCCGATGGAGTGGGTTTGTCAGCAGGTGGAAAGGCAGAGCGGGCGAGATTGACAGATCGCGGCGATGGCGGGTCGAGCCCGCCCTAGGCGATGGGTCCTGCCTCGTGGCGTCAGCGAGAGGGATCGCTCGTTCGCACTTGCACCTCCACCAGCTCCTCGGCGGTTGGTGCTCGTGT
>JADMIO010328151.1_pt1 | contig 12439 bp, 9 predicted proteins | sample 8958161 | NCBI WGS metagenome assembly JADMIO01 (sample SAMN16585339, study PRJNA669376) | soil metagenome | isolation source: Crop rotation soil | place: USA: Cullars Rotation, Alabama | collected 2011 | reverse complement strand
CGCGACAACTTGTCCACGTGGAATTCTAAGCTTAGGATCCCAATGTGCTGGAAAGTCTGCGCGCCTCAACATCTCGTTGAGCACTTCTGCACGCGTCAGGATTCCGTTTTCGAGAGCGTTCACCTGCGACTCGCTGTCCGCCGCCAGCCCTCGATCTGCCTCCGACAACTTCAAGACGAAATCTCTGTCGGAAAGCGCGCCGTATCTCTGCTTGAACGCGGGGCGCTCCACCCATTCAGCTAAGAATGTCCCGTAGCCGCTCGCCCCTTTCTCCTCATGGACGATGCTTCTGATTCGATTCGTGTCGCGTATGAACTCCCTGTAGAGGGGCGCTCGCCCGAAGGATAGTTTGTAGAGACGGTAGATCGTGTCGCCCCACGTCTTGAAGTTCCGGTTAAAGCTCTCGGAGAGGGCGGCGCGATCACACAGCCCCTGCGCCACGCATCGTTTGAAGTTCTCTGTGGAGATGGAGAGCACATCAGGGTCAACATCCCTGTTGAGAAAATCTACGTGCTGCTGGCGGACGAAGAAGGCCGGATCATCAATCGGGTTGGATGCCGCTGCATCCGTGTCGTTATCTTTGACGGTCACCGTGGCGATGGAGACATATCCCGCCTCGGCTCCGTTCGTCTCGTTGCTGAGCGTGAGATTGATCGTCTCATCACCTTCGACATAAGCGTCGTCGGTGATGAAAATCCTGAACGTCTTGCTGGTCTCACCGGCGTCAAAGCGAAGCGTGCCCAAGGTCGTGGAGTAATCGGAACGATCCGAAGCCGTATTGTCGTGCGACTCGTAGTCAACCGTGGCTGGCTGAGACACGTCGCCGGAACGCGTGGCGGTGATCTCGACGGAGCCGTCGCCTTCTCCGACACGATAGTCGGACTCTGAGAACTCGACGATACTCGGCCTTGGGGCGGTGGGCGTGCCCGTGAAACTGGCCGCCGCGCCCGTCTGGTTGGCGCTCAGGTTCGTGTAGCTGCGGCTCGTCGGATTAAAAGTGAAGCCGCTCTTCGAGGGCGTTAAAGTGTAGTTGCGCGCCGCCGGGACATTGGCGAACGAGAAGTTGCCTGTGCTGTTGGTCTGCACGGTGCGCGGGGTGAATCCCGCAGGCGTCGGGCTCGACAGCGTCATCGTGACAGCACCGATGCCGGTGGTCGTGCTGCTCGACTGTGTCACGCGCCCGCTGATCGTATAGAGCTTGAGCGTCGCCGCGAAGTTCTGGTTCGCTTGATTGGCGCTCAGGTTCGTGTAAGTACGCGTCGATTGTGTCGTGTCTGAAGTGTTCTTGAACGTGTAGTTGGTCTTCGAGGGCGCTAAGGTGTAATTGCGTCCGCCGGGCACACCCGTAAAGGAAAAGCCTCCGGTGCTGGTGGTCGTCAAGGTGCGCGGGGCAAAGCCCGCAGGCGTCGGGCTGGTCAACTTCATCGTCACACCCGCCAGTGCGGTTGTCCCGACTTTAACGAACCCGCTGATGGTGAAACCGTTGACCGTCGCGGCGAAGTTCTGGTTCGTCTGGTTGGCGCTCAGGTTCGTGTAGGTGCGCGTAGACTGCGCCGTGTTCGAGGTGTTCTTGAACGTGTAGCCGGTCTTTGTTGGTGTCAGCGTATAGTTGCGCCCGCCGGGCACATTCGTAAAGGAAAAGCCTCCGGTGCTGGTGGTCATCAAGGTGCGCGGCGTGAATCCGGCAGGCGTCGGGCTGGTCAGCGTCATCGTCACACCCGCCAGTGCGGTCGTCCCGACTTTAACAAACCCGCTGATGGTGAAGGCGCTGGTCGTGGCGGTCGCGGCGAAGTTCTGGGCTGTCTGGTTGGCGCTCAGGCTCGTGTACGTGCGGTTCACAGGGGTGAAGGTGAAGCCGCTCTTCGAGGGCGTCAGCGTGTAGTTACGCCCGGCAGGCACGTCCGCGAAAGAATAGTTGCCTGTGCTGTTGGTCATCAGGGTTCGAGGGGTGAATCCGGTGGGGCTCGGGCTCGTCAACGTCATCGTCACACTCGCCAGTGCAGTTGTCCCTTGCTTGACCTGCCCGCTGATGGTGAAGCCTGTAGCGGCGGCGGTGGCCGTGAAGTCCTGATTGAGCTGATTCGCGCTCAGGTTCGTGTAGGTGCGCGTAGACTGCGCCGTGTTCGAGGTGTTCTTGAAGGTGAAGCCGCTCTTCGAGGGCGTCAAGGTGTAGTTGCGCCCGGCGGGCACATTCGTCAGAGAGTAGTTGCCAGAGCTGTCCGTCGTCGTGGTGCGAGGGGTGAATCCGGCAGGGGTCGGGCTGGTCAGGGTCATCGTCACGCTGGCGAGGCCGGTTGTCCCTTGTCGTACCTGTCCACTGATGGTTAAGGGCTCAGGCGTCGCAGTGTAATCCTGATTCGCCTGGTTGGCGCTCAAGGCTGTGTAGCTGCGGCTGCCGGGCGTGAAGGTGTAGCGTATGTCCGTCGGTGTGACGGTGTAATTGCCTGCGGCGAGATTGCTGAACGAGTAAGTGCCGGTCGCGCTGGTCGTGGTCGAAGCAGACGCCGCGCCGCTCAAAGTCATCGTTGCGCCGCTCACGGGGTTGCCGCCGGTCGTCACGGTTCCGCTGATGGAGAACGTGCTCGCCGCTCCCTGGACGATGACCTGCCCCTTCATGTTGAAGGTGCTGCAATGTATCTTACAAAAGTAAAGGTAGGTTCCGGGCGTGTTGAACGTGTGCGTGTAAATGAAGCCGGTGGTCGAAGCCGACCCGACGCTGCAATTCGTGTTGCTGGGCGAACAGTATGCATTGTCATTGGTGCAGCCGGGGCCGCTCGTGACGGTGTGGTTGGGGCTTCTCCATGTCCAACGAACTGTATCGCCGACGTTGATGTTCACTTCAAACGGATCGAACATCAACTCGCCGTTGGGGCCGACATCAACATCGTGTATCTGCGCCACTCGCGTAGGGGGGACGTTTGCGGCTGCCGCCATCTCTTCCTCTTCGGACGGCAGCCCGGCGATGAAAGGCTCGTGCGGGTCGGGCGCGGCTTCGATGGTGCTCATGCCTGCGCCAAACGCCGGAGCAATGATGTGCGCGAATTCCGCGTGCGACTTGAGATGTGGAAGGTAAGAGTCGGAGTCAAAAGATTCTCCCCATGTGCCGGATGTAGCCTGATGTTGCTGCTGCTGCCAGACCCTGGCGTCGCACAGAGCCTCTGTCGCGGGGCGTTCAGAGGCGTTTGAGCCTGCCCAGCCTGAAGCGATCTGGCGCGCGCGGGTTTCTGTTGACGCGCTATGAGAGCCGGAAGAAACAATGCAGAGTGCCAGCAGCGTTGCGGCGAGCACGATGAAAAGTCTGGTGTGGGATCGCATGGGGGTTTCTCCTTCTTAGAGAAAGCCGGACGGTTGTCGAGACCGAACCGGCGCTAATGACCGGCTCAGCGAAAGAACCTTCGATACAGGTTGAAGCCGATGATGAATCTTTTGGGCGGCAAGCCAAAGTTGCTCGAATTATAGCGGCTCGTGGTCGTGGTTTGTGTATTCGAGAAGGTCAGGGAAAATGAGTGACGGCCAATCCGCCGCTCAATACCGAATCCAATCTCTGCTTCGGTCGTCTGTTTGAAGCCCTGAATCGCCGTAAAGCTATCGTTGAAGATGGGCTCGATCAGCCCCAGCTTGAATCCGACGCGCGGCGTGTACTCGAAGAGCAGAGAAGTATTGGGGCGGACGCGAACGTCTACGCCGAAGCCGAAAGATACCGTGTGCTGCGGCAGTTGAATGGTCGCTTCCGGCAGGAAGGGCAGAAACAAATCTTCGGGTTTTGGGTTGAAGCGATGCTGCCCGTTGGAGTTGATATGAACGGCAGGCGAGAAGAAGACGTGCGCGTATTTAGTCACGCTGCGACCCAGCATCGCCTGTAGATTGTAGGTATAGTTGCCCGTAAAATTGTTGTCGCCCTCCATGCTGGCGTAGGTCGAAAGCGCCAGGGGCGAGCGCCCGCCCTCGTCCAGCCAGTGATAACCGACGCCGATCTCGATGGTTTTGCAGAGCGCGACCTGGCACAGCGGCGAGCGATAGGCGCTCACATAGAGCTTATCCGTGATGCCGTAAAACAGCCCTAGAGAGGAGACGGAGAAACTGTCCAGGCCGAGTAAGTCTCTGGCGCTTTCACGAAGCGGGCGCACGGGTTCAGAGAACCTGTGCGTGAAGTAAAGATTCAGGCTGTGCCGCAGCACACGCTTGGGCGTCGGCACGTTGACCAGCCGATAATCATAAGGCTCACTCTCGCGCTTCCTGCTGTCATCCGCGACGCGCGCTGCCTCCTGCTCCTCATGCGTCTGTGGCATTGCTTCTTCGACAGGCTCAGGCCGTGGGCTGATGCTCGTCACCGTTTTCTTAGACGTGTCTATCCTGATGCGTTCGCCATTCGACTCCACGATGACAACGCCAGGCGCATTCTCGTCAAAAGTCACCTGCATCCGTGAAGCGTCATCGCTACTGCTCTGCTCCTCCGTGACGATCAACTCGCCTTCCATATCCTCGTGGCCGTCGCCGCAATAGATGGAGCAATAGAATCGGAAGCGTCCAGTCTTGTCCGGGGTGAACTCTATGACCCTGGTCGTGTGGGCTTTGATCTTCTCCTTGACGTTGAAGTCCCTGATCGCAAAGCCATGATCGACATCGACCGAAGTGATGACGAGCTTGACCGGCTGGCCTTTGTGGACAGTGATCGTCTTCGGCTGGAATTCAAAGCGCCGGGCGATGATCTTGATAGTAACGGGCGGGGACGGATCACTCTTATCAAGATGCGCCTGCGCGAGAGGAACATAGCCAAAAATCATTAACAGCAACGGAAGCGTGTTCCAAAATACTCTTTTCACTTTGAGCTAAGGGTATCAAGCCCCTCCCTCCTCCTGCGAAGAGTTGTCAGATGGAATTCTCAGGCTCCGTCCGACCGGACGAACGGGCTGCCTGATCGTTTCCTGAGAACCTATTCGCAGGGAGGAATAAATTCTGTAGGGACAGGGTTCAAGCAGCGCCTCTCCACAGGCGCTGCCAAAGATGCGATTTTCAGCGCCCCAATATTACGCCGATTTATCTCTATGTCAAGGAATTCTTGGTGGTGGGACAAATTGAGAGTGAAAGCAGGGGACGAGACGAGATTCACCACCGCAGAGACACAGAGAAAACAGGAGAGATTAAAACAGGGGAATCGATTTTTGTTGTCTTCTCTGTGTCTGCGGTGGTGAGTTTCTACTGAATTCTTTTCACCTGAACCGCCGTCAATTCTCAAGCACGCCCCACAGTGAAACCTGCTGGCGGTTCGCGTTGATGACGTAGAGCGTTTTCCCGTCTTTCGACCAGCCTGCTTTCCAGACCAGAGACCCCTGGCACTTCTTCGGATTCCTCTGGCAGAAGCCTATCTCCTTCGCGGCCAGATCAGGAGAGATGACCGTCTGCAACAGCGCGCCCGTTCGCGCATCGAAAATCTTGACGTACTGGTTGCTGTACGTCATGAACATTTTGCCGTTCGGATGGGCGATGATGCGTGTGTAGTCCACGACGACGGTTTCCGTGTTCTCTATGGTGTTACCCATCGAGTCCGTGCCATAGCCCGTGGTATGGCTAGCGGTATCGTAGATCAGTTTCTGCTCGTAAAGCATCCTCCCGTCTGTGGTCTGAAAGACCTTCATCTTCTTGATGTCCTCCTCCAGGAGGGTCTGGTTGTCGTTGAGCCAGAGGGTGGGCAAGCCTACGTCCTGCAACTCGTATCTCTTTTCTCCCGTCTGCGTCTCGTAAATCTGTAAAGTCTTGCCGGCGTCCAAAGCGAAGTACTTTGCGTCGGGGCTGAAGCTGACGCTGGAGTTGGCTATTTTCGGGTTCGCCTTAAACTCATATTTGGGGTTGATGCTTCCATTCATCTCCCAGACCAGCAGCCTGTGTTCTGTGGACTTAGACTTGTGCTTGTTGACAAAGACCAGAAACTTCTCGTCGGGGCTCACGGAAATCTTGCTGGTTCTGACGTTGAACTCATCGTTGCTCAAGGCAATCGTCTTTTCCAGTTGCCCGCTTCGCGTGTCCCAGACGTAGATGACCCCTCGCGAATCGCTGATATATGGCACGCCAAAGAATCGCTTCTTTCTTCCGGTCGCGGCGAAGAAGCGTTGGCCGTCTTCGCTCAGATATACCCACGTCGGATTTTCTACGGAGACCGTGCGGAGGTAGTCAAGCGTTTCGCCGTCCCAGAAAGAGAAGTTTGCTGTGGAGGGCGTGGCGAAGATGAAGTTATAGTTGAAACTAATAAACGTCTTACCGTTTTTGCTCCACATGCCGTTGCGGATTCGGTCAGGACTTTTGTCCTGAAGTCCGGCCAGCCGCTTCCCCGTTTGCAAGTCTATAATCCAGGCGTCCTCCTTGATGCCTTTTTTCTTGTCCGCGTTTTCGAGGATGAGCATTTTTCGCCCATCAGGGCTAATCACCGAATCGTCGGTATCTGTATAAGCATACGAGATGTTCGGTGATAAGGGGCCGTGACGATCTTCCAGTACTTTCGCATTCCCCACGTCTATGAGCTGGAGCTTCTCATAGCCGACCAGCAGAAGCTGGTTTTCACGCTCCAGGTATTTATGCAGAAAGATGCGGTCGTCTTTATCTGAAATGCCGAATTCGCCCTTGAGCTGAACCAACTGTCGGGTCTGACCGACCAGCGACAAGGGTGAGCAAAGCAGGCACAGAAGAAAAATTTGCAAGGACTTCATTTTCCCCTCCCTCTTTTGATGCGCTGATGTGATTAGGATAAGCCGACACGAGCGTCAACAGCAGCAGCACGAGGTGTGCGCCAGGTGCTTTAGACCTTGAGCCTTGCGATCACTCCCCTTTGATAGCCGTCTGCTATGACCTTACATCTGAAAACGTGGCGTGGCGTCCGGCGGTTACAATTTTTTTGTCGAGAGGAAAAATCTGACCGGGCATCCCAGCCTCGCCGATGAAATCCAGGCTGGTTTTGCTACGGTTAAATGAGGTGTCAGACTGCGCCTGCCACAAACGCACTCTCACTTGGCTCTGATGGAACTTACCACTTGGTCGAACGCCTTGGTGTCACTTTCATCTGTGTAGTTGTAGAGTATGACGAACGCATAAGACCCCTTTATGACGACTAAATGTTTCTGCATCACAATGCCGACCTTGGCGGTGACTTTCAGGGTGTAGCTGCCGAAATCCGTCGCGTCTATCCGCTTCGTCTGAAACGGCTCTACTACCTCAACGCTTACCTCCTGTGAGAGTTTCAGCGAGTGCAGCAAGAGGGAGTAATAGTCGTTCGGTGTCTTAACGATTGCTGTCGGGATCTGCTCTACCGCGCAGATGAGTACGGCGTTGAATGCTCCGGTTGTACCCGGCGGTAGCTTCGAGGCGCTGAACAGTGTAGTTGTCCGGTCAACGCTCTCCTCCAGGGTGCGTTTGAGTTTTTCATTCTTCTCGCCGCTGAACAAATCCTTAGCATTCTGATGCATTTCTTTCATCGCTCCGACTTCCAGGATCGTCCATCCCTTTGGGGCAGTGAAGGAAATGCCGAAGTGTTCGTTTATGTAGGTCGAGCCTTCGACCTTACCTAAATCAAACGGTCGGTCGGCAGGTGATAAAGGCTTAGGGGGCTGCGAGACTTGACTGCCACTTCCGCTCTGGGCAACAGTGACAGACGCTCCGGTTAAGACTACCGTTAACAACAGGGTGGCTAATATAGATACTTTCATCATCAATGACCCTCTCTCGGCTGACATAGAAAATATAGAACCAGTCTAACGTCCTAATTAACCCGCTGCTTTAAGCTTGTGGTGCGATCAGGGCTTTAACGACTTTGCCTGCCGCCACGTCAGCCAGCGCTTCATTAGCCTGGCCTAGATTGTAACGGTCGAGCTTTAAGAGCGACCAGGCTTCAGAGCGCACAGGGTCGGCCATAATCTGGACGCCACGGTAAAAATGCGAGAAGTCCGAGCCCCAGCAGCCGCGCAGGGTTAAGTGCTTCTTGTTCAAATCAAGGTGTGGATTGAGAGAGACCTCGCCGTGATCCGTATATTGCCCGACGATACAGACGCGGCCTGCATCGCGCGTATAGCGCATGGCCTCGACGACGGCTACCGGTACACCTGTAGCTTCAATGGTCACGTCTGCCCCGCGCCCCTCCGTGTGTTCAAGTACCCATTCCCCGCGCGCCTTCACGTCGCTTGTCTCCACGTTGAGAGCGGCGACGACTCCTAACTGCCGTGCCGCTTCAAGGCGGTGCTCCGGCGCGCCGATGCATAAAACCCGCAACGCCCCGCGCATCAACGCAAAGATAATAACGGAGAGTCCGACCGGCCCACTGCCCAGCACCAACACGGTGTCGCCCAGCATCACTTCCGCACGCTCCACCGCGTGCAGAGCTGTCGGCAATGCACAGCCTCCGGCCATGAACTTTTCAAAATCAACTTCGCCCAGATTGATGCAGCGCGTCTCCGGCTTGAGGTAGAGCTTTTGCGCCCACCCACCCGTCAGCCCATCCGCCAGCCCGTAAGTGATGCCATAAACTTTGCGGTGCGGGCAGCGCGTCGTGGCCTTTGCGACGAGACAATGCCAGCAGGCGTTGCAGGTGCGATGCACATCAAGAAAGGTAACGCGATCACCTTCACTGAACGGCTGCCCTGTCACATCCAGCAATCGACCACGTATCTTGCTCAGGTGACCTACCGAGACGTGCCCCGGAATAAGCGGGTAGGGCACGCCGGCCAGCCGTCCCTGTTGCAGGTAAACATCTGTTCCGCAGACCTCACTCAGCGCGACCTCCAGTAAAGCCGAGTCCGGCTCTAATTCGGGCTCTGAAAGCTCCCGCACCTCGACGGGTGCGTGCGGCTTTGGTATGACTGCTGCCAGGACTTTTGCCATCATAAGATCAACACCTGAAGCTGGGAGGAACCGAACGCCCGAGTTCTCCCGCGAGCGCACATTCAACCGAGCATGAAGGCAACGCTGAGGGCGGTCGCGCTTGAATGAGTTGTTAAGCGCGTCCCGCTATTGATTCAAGGCGGCCTCCATCACATCTACGGCTTCGGCTAACGTGATGGTGTAGATGCCTGCGTGCCCCGCCTCAAAAGCCTCTCTCCACATATTGTAACCTTCTTCGTAATCGGGTAAATCAACCTTCTCCTTTAGGATTTTGACAGCACTTTTGTTCATCGCCTCTTCAGCAAAAGGCATATGATCCACCTTATCACTGATTCCATCCGGGCTACGCGGGTTCTTCATCTTCAAGTCACGAACAGCAATATGAATGATATTACCGAGCTTCGGGTAATTTTCAACTTTCACCACGATGAAATAAGAATCCTTCTCATTTGGACGAGTCTTGTAGCTCCACTTTTGTCCAACCTGATAGCGAGATTCAGTTGTATCTTTGAGCATCGAATCCTGAGCCATCGCGAATACCGTAGTTGCCATCAGCCAGCAACCGCAAAGTAACAGTCTCCAAAATGTTCTGTTCATCTGTTACCTTTCAATAAATCTGTTGTTACCCGATTGAATCAGTTGTCAGGTACGCCCTTAATTTATGGAATTCTCCGTTTCCTGATAAGCCATTCAACGCCACAGCCAACCAGCATCCACTGGGTTGAGCTACAGATGAGAAAGATAACCAATTCTACTCTGGCAGTAGGATAGCATGATAAGGAGAAGAGAATATCCACCGCGCCCGTCAAAATTTTCGTAAGCAGCATGGAAGGGAAATAGGTGATTCCGATGGCAAAGACCCAGGTGGGCGGGTATTTAAGCACTTCGGTAATAGTGTAGACCTCTTCTTTCGTGGGCACACAACTAACGAGCTGAGGAGGATTCAAAGATAGAGGGTAAAAAGCTATCAGGACAAAACACAGGCTCAGGACGAACAGAAGATGACCGACGCGACTGCGAGCGACTTGCTTGATAAAAGGGCGGATTCGTCTGCTCATCTAAAATTAGACGACTTTCGATCCGAATTTGTTCCTTACCCTGCCGCCTGGCGGCGAAAGCACATCGCACAGAGACCCACATCCCTGTGCCCGAAGCCGCTCAAGAATCTCAGGATCGCTGCCCGCATATCGGAGCGCCTCAACACAGGAGGCACGGACGGCCTCGATAGCGTGTTCTAATTCTTCAAGGGTCTTCGGTTGCCGCTTGAAATAACATCCTGTCGCTTCATCCAAGCCCATCAACTCTGGCGCCTCGTGCTCAGGAGACAGGCAGGTGATACACGTATCCTTCAAGACGTAGAAGTCGCCTTCGGCGTTTAAGGGTGTTCGCTCTTGCTTCGTCTCACTCATATCATTTACCACCACAAAAGACTCTAACGCTCGAATTAACCGGGCGCGACGAGCCGCCGATACGGCCAAGTTAACGATGAAAGGCAAGCTAACTCGCGCTCCGGTTGAATGAGTTGTTAGATGCGGCGTCAAAGATAAGCGACTACGCATTGCCTAAATATTTCCGGCTCACCCCAACGACTAAGAAATTCGCGCTTCGGCATCAGTCCTTTATCTGAATACGGAAGAATAATCTTGCCATTCTCGGTTCCTAAGAGAGGAGTAAGATGCCCGTTGTTCTCAGCCGTGTTGTAAGAGACAACCGGAATACAATTGGCCCCAATTTGCGCGAGCAAAGCTTCAAGACCGATAGCACCATTAATTTGAACACCAACTTTCTCGGCGATCCGGTAACATCGTTTCTCAATTGCATTCGGATTCGGATCGGGCTCGGAAAAATACCTAACTGATAAACCGCGCTCACGTAGGGCAACGGCAAGAGCAATAGTAAATGTTCCATGCTTCTTCGTATAGCGGCACGACTTAATGAGACGCTCGGAAGATGTGCGCTTCTTGAAATATTTGAGAATGCCCCAGGCTGTTATTACCCCACAACTACCATCAAGCTGTAGCAGACGTGATGGCGCATCCCAATAATCTGGAAAGTTTTTAATCATCACCTACAAAAAAGCATCTAACGCCCGAATTAACGCGGCGGGAGACAACGCTATTAGAGCCAAGTCTCGCGGATGAAATCAATGCTATTTCCGCTCGCGTTGAATGAGTTGTTAGATGGCGCTGTTCACCAGGGTACGGGCGCAGGGTCAGCGATCTCCTCACAAGACAATAAACAAGATTCATGAACCCAGCAAGGCAGGCCGTAAGAGAATCCGCTATCGAAATACGGATAAATCGTCGCGGCAATTCGATGATCGGCAGAGGTGACATTTCCGCATACCGGACAAATTTCAGATTTTCGCCAAGCGATGTCAGAGAACTGAGGTGGATCAGCCGCGATTTCAATTCGCATCACTTTTCCCCAAGCAGGGTCTGGTGTTGGGAGGACATCAATCTGAACAGGAGATATAAGTAGGCGGAGAGACCGTTCACGCCACACTCTATCCCATTCAGTTCGGTCTTCGTCTTCGGTGAACTTCATTTCACGATATTCCACACAGCCATCTAACTATGATTAGGCCGCTAGTAGCGGCCTAATCATATCATGGGCGACTTTTACCGCCCTCCATAGCCTGAGGCACGACGGGTAGGTCTATTCATTTGCAGATTACTGTTCAAAGAGCGCGCCTTGGGTGGAGGGACGGCGGAAGGTGTTGCGCCTGGGCGCGGAGGCGTAAGCTTCCTGGTTGAAGCCGAGGCGCTGGCAGTGAAGCTTGAAGATTTGGACGGCCAGACGCCATTGCTCGCTCGTACCTTTCATGCGCGCGCCGAACTCGCTTGAGTTGAGGCGGCCACCCCGCTCCTCGCGTATGTGTTTGAGGATGCGCGTCGCTCTGGTTGGAAGACGCTCACGCAGGCGCTGCTCGAAGTAGGGGGCGACGCTGCCGGGCAGACGTAGCATGGTGAGCCAGGCGGTGGTCGCTCCAGCCTCACGCGCACGCTTGAGAATCTCAGGGATGTGCGAGTCGTTGAGGCCGGGCGCGAGCGGCGCAATCCCGACTCCCACGGGAATGCCCGCCTCCGCCAGTTCAGCCATCGCACGAAAGCGCGCTTCGGGCGACGGAGCGAAAGGCTCTAAGGCTCGCGCCGTCTCCGTGTCTCTGAAGGGAATCGTGAAGTAGACAGCGCAGCCAGCCTCGCTTGAGAGCGCCTGAAGCAGCTCCTTGTCGCGGCGTATGAGAGCCGACTTGGTGACGATGCTGACGGGCTGTCGAAACTCCAGACAGACCTCAAGACACTTGCGCGTCAGCTCGTAATGGACTTCGAGTGGGACGTACGGGTCGGAGGTGAAAGAGAAGGTCAGGTCGTCGCCTTTCCAGGAAGGCTTCAGCAACTCCTCGCGCAGTAGCTCCGCCGCACGGACTTTGACGACCAGCTTGCGCTCGAAGTCTGTGCCCGCTCCGAAGCCTAGGTATTCATGCGTCGGCCTTGAGAAACAGTAGCTGCATGCGTGCGTCTTTCCAGCACAGTGGGATCCGAAGCTTGGAATTCACGTGACTTGAAGTCGCGGC
>JADMIO011456594.1_pt1 | contig 12442 bp, 19 predicted proteins | sample 8958161 | NCBI WGS metagenome assembly JADMIO01 (sample SAMN16585339, study PRJNA669376) | soil metagenome | isolation source: Crop rotation soil | place: USA: Cullars Rotation, Alabama | collected 2011 | reverse complement strand
AGGTGGCGGCGTAGCCGATGACCGGCTTCCTCACCGCCGCTGTTCAGACGAAGGCCCTCTGGTACCTGACGCGCGGCAGCGGGATCGTGAGCCTGCTGCTGCTCACGGCTTCGGTCGTGCTCGGTGTGACCGTGACTGCCAGGTGGGCGACGGCGCACTGGCCTCGGTTCCTCGTCGAGGGCCTGCACAAGAACATCTCGCTCCTGTCGATGGTCTTCCTCGGCGTGCACATAATGACCGCCATCGCCGACGGCTACGTCCCCATCCGCTGGCTCGACGCCGTCCTCCCCTTCGGCTCGCAATACCAGCCGCTGTGGCTAGGACTGGGCGCGCTGGCCTTCGACTGTCTTCTCGCCGTCGCGATCACGAGCATCCTGCGTATGCACGTCGGCCATCGCGTGTGGCGCGCCGTCCACTGGCTGGCCTACGCCTGCTGGCCGCTCGCCATCGTCCACGGCCTGGGCATCGGCAGTGACAGCACTCAGGGCTGGATGCAGGCGCTGAACCTCGTCGCCGCCGTGGCCGTTGGCGCTGCCGTCGCCTGGCGCCTCACTCTCGGCGCCCGCCAACCGACACCGGTGGTGAAACCAGCATGACCATGACCGATTGTCTTCGAGATGAAGCGGGCGCCGTCGCCGCGGACGCAACCTCTCCCAGGATTCCCCGCCTGCTGGTGGGTCTGGCGAGCGGGTCCCCCATTTCGCTCGCCGATCACCGTCAACAGTTTCCGGTGCCGCCCGTATCCACCATGCCGCGCCGGGAGATTCTCGACGCGATCACGCAGTCGGGCCTGCGCGGCAAGGGCGGCGCCGGCTTTCCAACCGGCCGCAAGATGCAAGCCGTCGTCGCCAACGCGACGCGCAGCCGGCGACCGATCGTCGTCGTCAACGGCTCGGAGGGGGAGCCGACGAGCAGCAAGGACCGCCTGCTGCTCGGCCTCAACCCTCACCTCGTCATCGACGGGGCGTTGCAAGCGGCGGCCGCCGTGGGCGCGACCGAGGTGGTCATCGCCATCGATCGCAAGGCCCGCCGCGTCATCGACGCCGTGCACGCCGCCCTCGCCGAACGCCGCACCGTCAACGAGCGCATGGCGAACGTCACGGTCGCCGCCATCCCCCACCGCTACGTCGCCGGCGAGGAGACCGCGCTCGTCCAGTGGCTCGACGGCGGGCCGGCCAAGCCGATGTCGACGCCGCCCCGGCCGTTCGAAGCGGGCGTCGGGGGGCGACCCACCCTGATCGACAACGTCGAGACGCTCGCCCACGTGGCCCAGATCACGCGCTGTGGCCCCGAATGGTTCCGCGAGCACGGCACCGAGGACGAGCCGGGCACGATGCTGGTCACCGTGTCGGGCGCCGTCACCAAGCGCGGCGTACAAGAGGTCCCGCTGGGCAAGCGCCTGTCGACCGTGATCCGCAACGCGGGCGGCTCGCTGTCGTCGACCCGCTGCGGCGGCGTCCTCGTCGGCGGCTACTTCGGCAGCTGGCTGACGCCGGCGGAAGCGCGCACCGCCGTGCTGTCGAACGAATGCCTGCGCTCGCTCGGTTCGGGACTCGGATGCGGCGCCATCGTCGTCCTGCCGCCGGACGCCTGCGGACTCCGCGAGACGGCCCGCATCCTCCGGTGGCTGGCGGGCGAGTCGGCCGGGCAGTGCGGCTCGTGCGTACACGGCCTGGCGGCGATCGCTGGCGGCACCGTCGACCTCTTCCGCGGCGACAACGGCGACAGCGTGGGCCAGCTCTTGCGTTGGGCCGACCAAGTCGAAGGCCGGGGCGCCTGCCACTTCCCCAACGGAGCTGTCCGCCTCCTACGCAGCGCCCTGCGAGTGTTCGCCGACGACATCGAGCGGCACAGGGCCGGAGATGGTTGCCGCAGTCCGTCGGTGCTCCCGATCCCCGACACCAGCACGGAGCCGTGGCGATGAGTGCCCGCTTGAAGGTCCGCGTCGACCCCATCCTCTGCGACGGCCACGGCCTGTGCGCCGAACTGCTCCCCGAGCGCATCAGCCTCGACGACTGGGGCTACCCCATCGTCGACGGCACCCCGATCGAGGGAGCCCTGCTCGCCCACGCCCGCCGGGCCGCCGACGCCTGCCCGGTCGTCGCCCTCAGGGTCGAACGGGCCGCCGCCGAGGCCGCAGCTACGCCTCCGGCGCGGTGACGTGGATGGGGCGGTTCGGCTGACTCAGCCCCAGTGCGAAGTGAAAGCGGACCGCAGACAGACGGCCCAACGCATCACGGATCTCTGACGGTGCCTGCGACGTCAGGATGATGTCGACCACGACGTTTCGCAACATGTGGTCGGCCTTGCCCGTGATGACTTCCGCGGTCGCCGACTGGGTCGACGCCTTCAGCCGATCAGCGAGCTGACCTTTGATCTCCGGCGCCTTGACGTCGGCGGCCCCGAAGTTCTGGCTGACCTTGAAGAGGTCGTTCATGGCCGCTGCCGCGTCGAGCCGGCCGGTGATGCGCTGAGCGCGCACCCCGTCGACCACACCGGCGTCGGTGATCTTCGGATGGTCGAACCACTTGTCGAGGTGGAGGTCGACGCCGCTGCCACCGGAGACCTCGAGGTCCTTCGTCTCGGCCTCCGACAACTGCGTCGTCCGGCCGCCGCGGACCACAAAGGCTTTGTTGCCGGACGTCACCAGGCGCACCTTCTCCTCGGCGCGGCCCTCGAACCGGGTGTAGGTGATGTCCGCCGTGGGCAGGCGGCCCTTCGCCGACGCCTCCGCAAACGGGCCCTGCAACCGCAGCCCGGCCTCCTCACCCGTCTGCCGTTCACCTGCGGCGGCCGTGAGTCGCAAGTCGAGGACGCCGCTCTTGACCTTCGCCAGGTTCGACGCCGTCTCGCCGAGGACGCCACCGCTCCCGCCACCACAGCCGGCGACCAACGTCGCCATGGTCAGCACGGCGATGCCGCTGACGACGAACCGGAGCATCAACCGGCGGTCGTGGTCTGTGTCGTCGCCGCCGACGTGGGCGTGGTGTCGCTCGACACTGACGTCGGCGTCGTGGCCTCCGTCGTCGGTGTCGAAGTGGAAGGCGCCGAGGTCGTCGATTGCGTCGGTGCTGACGTCGTCGTCGATGTGTCCGTCGACTGGCCAGGAGCCGAGTCCTTGCCCTTCGGGACGAGCTCGGTCGAGAACACGTCGTAGACCTCTTGCGCCAGCGTGGCCACCTTCGCCTGTAACTCGTCTGGCGTGAGCGAGCCGCCGTTCTTCTGGAGATCCTTGAACTCGCGCTTGATCTCCTTCAGACGGTCTTTGCCCTCCTTGGTGAGGTGCACGGGCTCCGACCCGGTGCCGAACACGAACTGGAACGCGTCGGCCAGCGTGGCGCACTCGTAGCAGTCCTGGTTGTAGGCGATAGCCACGTTCTCAGGAGTGAAGGTGGACGGATCGCCACTGACCAGTACGACCTGGATGGCCACGGCGACCGTCTCGCAGTAACTGCAACTGGCGGTGGCAACTGCAGCGTTGCCAGAGTCGACCGTGTCGCCTGCGGCCTTGGAGACCTTGAAGGAGAACTTGAACAGGAAGGAGTCGTCCTTCGTGTTCTGGGCCACCGCGGTGTTGTCGTTTCCGGTCTGCGCTGAGGCCACAACTGGCGAAGCGGCCACCCAGACGGTGGCCGCCACCAGCGCCCCCACAACCGGCAGGGCAAGTCTTTTCATCGTGAGGAGCTAGCTCTTCTCCTCGGTGAGGATCTGCTGCGCAGCCTCGATCTTCTTGTTGACGTCCTTTACGAGGTCGTCGCCGTGCGTCTTCACGTGGTCGAGGAACTCGGTCCGCGTGTTGAACCCACTGGCGTCGCCCTCCGGGCAGGTGTACGTGACTCGCATTAGATCCCCTGTTCGATCGGCGCGGTCTGCGTGGCGTTGGCGTAGGCAATCGAGTTGTCCGACGCCACGTTCAACGCCACCGCCGCGTTGATCGGGGCTGCCAAGTTGGCATTGATGAGCGACATGGCCTCACGGTCAGGAAGCTCCTCGCCAACTTCAGCATCTAGCTCTTCGCTGGTAAGTCCCTTGTTCTCATCCATGTCTCTTTTGTTCCCGACATGCGCGCAGACCTAACGCATTACGGCGTAGAACTCGCGCTTGTTGTTTGCGTCGTGTACGACGTCGTCTGCGTGCTGTACCGCGAGACCGTCGTCGTCGTGTAGCGGCGCACGGTGGTAGCCGTGCGGCCCGCGACCGTGGTCGTCGAGTGCGGGGGCAGCGTGGTCGTGGTCTGCGGCTTGTTCTCGGGGTCGTGGCTCGACAGATCCGGCGGCGGAGTCAGCGACCGGAGATGTGCGATGTTCTCCGGGTTGGCCGCCTTCACGCCTTGGGTGATCGTGCCCTTCTCGCCCTTCTTGATGGGCGAGTAGTTGCCTTTCGGGATCCAGAGATAGACGAGCAGGCCGGCGGCACCGAGGAGCAGCAGAAGCGCGAGCGAACGGCGCCCCGGCTTGCCCGCGGTCTTGAGCAATACCCACTGGGCCGAGCGTTGCCCGAGGCGGAAGAGCATCAGCATGATGCCGAGAATCGGCAGTGCCAGGGCGACGATCTCGACGACAGCGGTCACCGCGCCGAGGGGCCCCGACGCATGGGTGACCTGCTCGAGCAGATGCCCGAGCGAATCCCACGCCGTGCCGAGGATGCGCGGCAGCTGGATGAGCACGAGCACAAGCTGGAAGAGGAGCGCAGGGATGACGATGAGCACCCAAGCAGTCACCGCCACGCGCACCCACGGCTTGAGCACCGTCACCTTGTCGTCGGCCTTCCGCCACGGCAGCAGGCTGACGAGGATGGGCCGCATGCGCGTGAACAGGTCGGGTACGCCCGTCATGTCGGCGATGATGTAGTAGCCGTCGAGGCGGATGACCGGGAGCAGCTGGTGCACGATCTCGACGTGCTCGACCAGGATGAGCAGCAGCAACGGCTCGAACCCCGTCGCCATGTAGGCGGCCATCGTCACGAGGATGACGATGACGTTGAAGTACACACCGCCGAGGTCGGTGCGGAGACGACCCCGTCGGTCCAGCCGGTAGGCATCGGTGACGTCGGTGTAGAACGCCGGCCAAGCCAGATAGAGGCCGCAGCCCATCTTCCCGGGCTCGGCGCCGCCGTAGCGACAGCCCGTGGCGTGCCCGATCTCGTGGAAGGCGGCCGAGAGCACCAGGCCCACGAACATCAGTAGGAAGATGGCGGGCTCGTACAGCGCCTGGCGGGTCGCCTGGGCGACGCCGTGTTCGAAGAACAGCCAGTAGTCGCTGACAACCAAGGCGGCGAGGGCGGCAAGCACGACCGGTGGCCAGAAGAGCGGCCGGAACAGCGTCCCGAGAACCCGTGATGCCTTCTCGGGAATGACGGCGTACCGGAACTTCAGCGCGAGGAGGGGATCGAGTTTCTCGACTTCTGGCTCGGAGCCGTCCGGGGCCGTAACGAGCCCGAGCGGCCGGAGCTTCTTGTCGACCAGCGTGTGGACGTTGTCCGCTGTGACGGTGCGCCCGATCTCCTGACCCACCTGGTCGGCGATCTCGCGCACGTGGGTCTCACCGTCGGCCTTCTGTGCGACCGAGTACAGCAACGGTGTGAGCTGGATGACCTGCCCGTCGGCCCGGCGGGCGAGCGAGGGCGGCTCCTTGAACCCCGACCCCTCGTACTCCCCGATCAGGTCGATGCCGTCGGCGAGCTTGGGATGTTCACGGACCGGGCCAGGCGCTTGCGGCTGGGATTGCGGCTGCGGTGCAGGCTGCGAAGGGAGTCGCTCGGTCCGGTCGGGCTGGGATTCGGGCGGCGGGTCTTGGCCGGGACCCGGCTCAAACGTGTCGTTGATTGTCACTGACGTCCCGTCCCCCCTGCTGCTTGATCTCGACGTGCTGCTCGGCGCGGGCGCGGGTCTGGCCGCCGTTCTTTGCGACGTTCTTGGCGACCTTGATGTTGCGCGGCGCTTGCACGTTGATGCGTGCCCGGCCCGCCCGCTTGGCTTCCTGGAGGAGCTTGCCGAGGTTCATGGGCGTGAGCTACCCGGTTCGTGACCCTTCCGAAACGCGGCAGAGGGGCGGTTCGTGAAAACCGCCCCTCTGCCGTTCGTTCTCGGATTGTGCGTGTTACCCGATGCCCTGGGTGATCGGCGCCGTCTGGGTGGCGTCGGCGACAGCGATCGAGTTGTCGGACAGGATGTTGGCCGCCACTGCGGCGTTCACCGGCGCGGCGATGTTGGCGTTGATCAGCGACATGGCCTCGCGATCAGGCAGCTCCTCGCCGCCCTCAGCCTCGAGTTCCTCTGCGCTCAGACCTTCGAGTTCCTTGCTCATTGTTCGTGTCCTCCTAGATGCCCTGCACGATGTTTGCGTACTGGTCAGCGTCGGCGTACGCCGTGGCGCCGTCGGACAGCACGTTGGCCGCCACTGCGGCATTCACCGGCACAGCGATGTTGGCGTTCACCAGCGACATTGCCTCACGGTCGGGCAGTTCCTCACCCGTCTCCGCGTCGAGCTCGTCAGCTGTCAGGCCCTTGTTCTCGTCCATGTGTCCTCCTCCGAGTCGTACCCTTTCTTGCTTCCCGACGCCGGGACGACGGAAACTTCCCCGCTGGGAACAATGACTGAGATGGGGAACCAGGAGCCGCAGCGGCTCACGATCGTCGACCTGCTGCGCGAGGACGCCGACGGGATCACCGAGGAGTGGCGCGAGTTGTGCCGCTGGGATCCCATGCTGCCCCCGCAGAGCAACCCGCCGATCGCCATCGCCCTGATCTCGGCGTTGGCCGACGCCCTCGAGCACCCGCAGCCGTTGGGCTGGGGCGCGGACCCGGAGATGGAGAAGGTCGTCGGCGCCTTCGCCCTGAGCGCGGGCTCGCTCGACGTCGCCATCGGTCAGCTGGTGTGTCTCGGCGAGGCGCTGCGGCGGCGACTGTTCGAGCGGGTACCCCGCAGCGAAGCCGAAGAGACGCACATGCGCCTGGAGATGATCATCGACCGGGCCATCGGCGTCGCCGCCCAGCAAGCCGCAAGCAGGGCCGAGAGCCAGAGCCTCATCGACGACGAGACTGGTCTGCTCAACCGCGCTGCCCTCGACCGCGATCTGCGCCGCGAGGTCGCCCGCTGCGTCCGCTATCGCCGTCACCTCTGCATCGTGGTGCTCCGCGTCGACGACCCGGCGAGAGTCGCTGTGTTCGCGTCCTCGCTCCGCGACGGCGTGCGCGGCGGCGACCTCGCCTACCGCATCGACGACAAAGAATTGGCGGCCGTGCTCTCGGACTGCGATGCAACGCTCGGGGAGAAGGTCGCCCACCGTCTGTCGGACAGCGGTGCGGTCGCGTACGGCCTGGCGTCCTACCCGGACGACGGCGAAGAGCCCGACGACCTCCTCGACGCCGCCCGCGAACGGGCGGCTATGCGACGACGGTGACGTCTGAGGGGCCGGGGACTCTTGTTGGCTCCAGGCCGGCCCGGATGCACGCCGCGGCGAAGACACGGGCGTCTCTGACGGCGCAGGCGCGGTGGTCGTTGTTGAAGAACACGTAGACGTCCTCGTCCGTGGACCAGCATTCGGCGAGGCGTTCGGCCCAGTGGGTCAACGCTTGGCGGCCGTAGCAGGGGTGCGGCGTGGCCCGGCCCTCGTGCAAGCGGAGATAACCCCACGACGACGTGCGCCACACCGGCGTACGTCGGCGCGGCGAGTCGGCGAGGCAGAAGGCAGCGTCGTAGTTCGACAGCACCGCACGCGTCTCGTCGACGAACCACGAGTCGTGGCGGAACTCGACGGCGACGCGCACGTCAGACGGAAACCGCGACAGCGTGTCGTCGAGCCGCTCCAGCGACAGCTGCAGATTCGGCGGCAGCTGCAGCAGCACCGGACCCAGCTTCGAGCCGAGGTGGCGGGCCCGCTCCATGAACCGCGCCACCGGCTCTGCAGGATCCTGCAGGCGCTTGATGTGCGTCAGGTACCTACTGGCCTTGACACCGACGACGAAGTCATCGGGCGTGCGCGCCGCCCACTGGGCGAATGTCGTCGCCTCCGGCAACCGGTAGAAGGCGTTGTTGACCTCGACGACTTGGAAGTGCTCCGCGTAGCTCTCGAGCCACTGCTTTTGCGGCAGCTTCTGCGGATAGAAGCTCCCGCGCCAGTCGCGGTACTGCCAGCCCGAGGTCCCGACGAAGACCGTCAGAGGCGCTTGCCCTTTTCGTCGAAGCGTTCGACCTTCTCGGGACCGTTCGCTTGCAGGAGCTCCTCGTGCTTGGCCGCCTCATCGTCGTTTTCGGCGTGGGTGGCGACAAGCACCTTGCCGTCGTAGACGTCGTCGTACGTGAGCTCCCAGTCCTCGGACTGGTCCATGGACGCCACCCCACCGGCGACCCCGCCCACGGCACCGCCGGCGATGGCGCCACCGAGCGTTCCCGCCCAGATGCCTACGCCGACGGCCGGCCCGACCCCGGGGATGGCGAACGCGACCGTGCCGGCAATCGCACCGGCCACGGCGCCGATCGCGCCGCCCTTGGCCGTCTTCTCGCTGACGTCGCCCACCAGGTGGGCGTCGCGGTCGCGTGTGTCGGTCACCACGGCGGCCTCTTCGGCGTTGCGCCCCAGCAACGACATGTCGTCGCCGTCGACGCCCGCGGCCTCGAGCGCGTTGAACGCCTTGCGGGCGGCAGCCATGTCGGGATAGGTCGCAACCACGTTGATCGGGGACAGCTGTTCGCGTGCCATGTCTCCTTCCTACTACCCGTACTGCTTGCCGATCACCCTGTTCCGCAGCCGTGGCGATGGGTAGATACCCCTCATGTCTGAGATCGGCCAAGACCTGACCGACAAGCTCGGGGAAGCAGTTGAGACCGCCAGCCGTCCCCAGCGCGTACCCGTCAACGTGTACGAGACCGATGAGGCCCTCGTCGTCGTTGCGCCCATGCCGGGCGTGATGGCCGAGGACATCGAGGTCCGCGTGCGCCCAGGGACGCTGACGATCTCCGCCGCCATGCGCACGGCGGCGCCCAAGGACTACCTGCTGCACGAGTGGCACTACGGCCCGTACCGCCGTGAGGTCGGCATCCCCGACCACTTCGGTGGCGAGGTCGCGGCGTCGTTCGGCAACGGGCAGCTTGCCGTGCACCTCGGACGGGGGAGCCCCCACGACGAGGAGACGGTGATACGACCATGAACGCCTCATGAGCACCAGCAACGGAAGCAGCGCAACGGCCGCCAACCCCGCGATCGGCCTCGGCCTTTCGAGCGAGGAGCACCCGCCCAACGAACTGGTGCGCCAAGCGGCGCTCGGTGAGAACGCGGGCTTCGGCTACGCCCTCATCTCCGACCACTTCCATCCGTGGGTCGACGCGCAGGGACACAGCCCGTTCGTGTGGAGCGTGATCGGTGCCATCGCCCAGGTCACCGACACGTTGCGGCTCGGCACGGGTGTGACGTGCCCACTCATTCGCACCCACCCGGCCGTCATCGCCCAGGCGGCGGCCACGTGCGCGGCGATGATGCCGGGCCGCTTCTTCCTCGGCCTCGGCACCGGTGAGAACCTCAACGAGCACGTGACCGGCGACCGCTGGCCGCCCGCCGACGAGCGCCAGGACATGCTCGAGGAGGCCGTCGGCATCATCCGCCTTCTGTGGGAGGGCGGCGACCGCACCCGGCGCACCAAGCACTACCGGGTGGAAAACGCCCGCATCTACACGCTGCCCGACCCCCTGCCCGAGATCTACATCGCGGCCGCAGGGGAGGACGCTGCCGAGATGGCGGCCAAGATCGGTGACGGGCTCATCTCGACGGCCCCCAAGGAAGAGACCATCAAGCAGTACGAGCAGGCGGGCGGTAACGGCAAGCCCAAGTACGGGCAGGTCACCGTGTGCTGGGACACCGACGAGAAGCAAGCCCGCAAGACCGCGCACGAGGTGTGGCCCAACGCCGCCATCAAGGGTGAGCTCGGCCAGGAGCTTCCGCTCCCCCGCCACTTCGAGCAGGCCGCCGACATGGTCAGCGAGGACGACATCGCCGAGCTCATCACATGCGGTCCTGACCCCGAGCGCCACGTCGAGAGCATCACCGAGTACCTCGACGCCGGCTACGACCACGTCTATGTCCATCAGGTCGGCAAGGACCCCGAAAAGCATGACGGCTTCTTCGAGTTCTACAAGAGCGAGGTTTTGCCTCGACTTTCGTGACCTTTGCAACGGTTTTCGTCGGGCCGCGCTCGGGTACATATACCTCTGCAAGCGAACTGCAAGGAGTGAGTTCCCACCATGGGTGTTTTCGAAGAAGCCAAGGGCGCCGTCAAGGAGAAGGTTGGAGACGTAACCAACAACCCTGACTGGCAGCGCGAGGGCCAGGCTCAGAAGAAGAAGGGTGAGGCCGAGCGCGAGGCAACGGAGGCTCGCGCCGAGGCCAAGGCCCACGAGGGCAAGGCCAAGGCACACGAGGCCGAGCAGGAAGCGGCTGAGAGCAGCAAGTAAGGCTTTCGGCAAGGAGTGGTCTTGGCGAGCACTCCTTGCCCAAAACGGGGAGCCCCGGTTTACACCGGGGCTCCTGCGCGTCTGGGGGCCGTTTGACACGCGAGGACGGCGGGCAAAGCTAGGCCGTGCCCCGCCTGCGCCGTGTCAGCTGTGCCGACCCCGGCTACACCCGTCGTCGGGCGGGCAAGGGCTTCGTGTACGTCGACTGGAAGGGCACCCGCGTCACCGGCGCCGAGCTGATCGCCCGCTTCAAGGCGTTGGCGATTCCGCCGGCATGGACCGACGTCTGGATCTGCACCAGCGAGAACGGCCATCTGCAGGCGACCGGCGTCGACGTCAAGGGTCGACGTCAGTACCTCTACCACCCGGTCTGGCGCGTGCAGCGAGACCGCGAGAAGTTCGCCGACATGCTGACGTTCGGAAGCGCGCTCCCTCGAATCCGCAAGCGCTGCGCGAAGAACCTGCTGCGGCCCGACCTCGACCGCGAGCGCGTCTTGGCGTGTGCCGTGCGTTTGCTCGACCTCGGGTTCTTCCGCATTGGCACCGAGGGGTACGCCGAGCAGAACCAGCACTACGGGTTGGCGACCATCCGCAAGGATCACGTGACCGTCGACCGCGCCAACGACATGGTCACGTTCGACTACGTCGCCAAGAGCGGCAAGCGCCGGATCCAGACCGTCGTCGACCCGGCCGTGGCCGAGATCATCGGGGAGCTCAAGCGTCGCCGGAGCGGTGGTCCGGAATTGCTGGCTTACAGGGTCGACGGCCGGTGGCGCGACGTGAAGTCCGTCGACATCAACGACTACATCAAGCAGATCAGCGGAGCTGACTTCACGGCCAAGGACTTCCGCACCTGGAATGCGACCGTGCTGGCGGCGGTGGCGTTGGCGGTGTCGGTGCAGGCGGGCGGCTCCCGGACATCGCGCAAGCGGGCCGTCACGCGAGCGATGAAGGAGGTCTCCCACTACCTTGGCAACACGCCCACCGTGTGCCGTGCCTCCTACGTCGACCCCCGCGTGATCGACCACTACGAAGGCGGGGTCACCATCGCCCCCGTCCTGGCCAAGCTCGGTGAGGGCGCCACCTTCGGTCAGCTGGCGACGCAGGGCGCCATCGAGAAAGCCGTGCTGGACCTGCTGGCCGAGGAGCCCGCTGCAGTGGCGGCCGCGTGACCTACGCCGGAGACGCCCGCTCGCTCGGCGAGGTCCTCGCCATGTACGAGCGTGACGGCTTCACCGCGCAGTTCGGCGTCCGCCCCGAAGGTCGCATCGTCTGCTTCAGCTGCCACTTCGAAGGTCCGGCCCAGGACTTCGAGCTGGTGTCGCTGTCGCGCACGGAGGGGGCCTCAGATCCCGACGACATGCTCGCCGTTGCGGCGTTGCGGTGCCCGCAGTGCAAGGCCTCGGGGACGTTGATCCTCAACTACGGCCCGGAGGCATCCGAGGACGACGACGACGTGCTGCAGGCGCTCGAGGCCGTCGACAAGAGCCGCGAGAACCCGACCGCGTAATCGGGGCTAATCCCCGAGTGCGGTGTTGATCTTCTCGGCGGTGGCCGAGTCATCACCGAGGATCAGGTCCACACGCGCGCCGGACCGCACGATGCGGCCCGCGCCCTTGGGACCGGCGAAGCGGCCGTCGGCGGCCGGGCCGGCGGTGCTGCCCGACCACCGCTTCGACCACTGGGATAGGGCAGCGGCGAGAGCGGACGCGCTGTTGTCGTCGGACACCCACCGGTCGACAAAGCCTCGCTTGGCACCGCACTGGATGGTGACGTAGACGTCGCCGTTCCAGTCGGCGACGGCCGCTGACGCCGTGTTCTCCGACACTGGGCCCTTCAGCATTTCGTCGACGGTGAACTCACCCATGGTGTTGGTGCGGGCGAGGGCGCAGCCGGTGGCGGCCGCGACGTTGGGGATGGGCGGCACCGACCACGTCTTGCCGGCGACATACAGGTTGGGGTGGATGATGACCTGGGTGGAGTCGGGCGGGCGGCGG
>JADMIO010965060.1_pt1 | contig 12442 bp, 11 predicted proteins | sample 8958161 | NCBI WGS metagenome assembly JADMIO01 (sample SAMN16585339, study PRJNA669376) | soil metagenome | isolation source: Crop rotation soil | place: USA: Cullars Rotation, Alabama | collected 2011 | reverse complement strand
GGACGGTCTTGACCTCCCCTTTGGCCAGCTCGTCCGAGTAGCACACCTGGTACCAGCTGTTGGGGATGCCGAACGGGAATCGGGCCATGGCGGAACCTCCAGGCATTGGGTGGCGAAACCTCCCTCATATAGAACGTGTTCCAGTGTCCGTGCAAGGGCCGCCCGGCGCCGATAGGATGCGGCGCCTCGCGAATTGCGCGAGCGCACAGGCCTGCGGAGCGCGCTCCGGCGCGACTGCGGGATCAGGCGGTGGCAAACCCGCGGCGGCGGCGGCTCGCACAGTCCGCAGCCCGAAAGGGCGAGGATCAAATAGGAGAATCGGCATGGCTGGGCGTCTGGCAGGCAAGGTAGCCGTCGTAACCGGGGCGGCTTCAGGAATCGGAAGGGCGACGGCGCTGCGCTTTGCGGCCGAAGGCGCGTGGGTCGTGGTGGCGGACGTCTCCGAAAGCGGCGCGGATGTCGCGGCCGAGATCATCAGCGCGGGCGGCGAGGCGATCGCGCACCGGGTGGACGTATCGGTCTCTTCCGAAGTGGACGGGCTGATCGACGCGGCGGCGTCGCGCTTCGGCCGCATCGACGTGCTGATGAACAACGCCGCCGCGCCGCACGGCGGGCCGGTCTCGGCCATCACCGACGCGGAGTGGCGTCGCGTGATGTCGGTGACGCTCGACGGCGTGTTCCACGGCGTGCGCGCGGCGCTCGTGCGCATGGTCGCGCAGGGCTCCGGCAGCATCATCAACATCGCGTCCGGGGCGGGGCTGGGCGGTGAAGTGATGCTCGGTGCGTACGGAGCCGCCAAGGCGGCGGTCATCAATCTTACCAAGACGGCGGCGGTCGAGAACGCCGCTTCGGGCGTGCGCGTCAACTGCATCTGCCCCGGCCCGATCGCGACGCCGCCCCTGGAGGCATGGCTGACGGCGATCCCGGGCGGAGCCGAGGCGTTCGCGAAGCAGATCCCGGCGAAGAGAATCGGGAAGCCGGAGGAGATCGCGGCGGTCGCGCTGTTCCTTGCCTCCGACGAGGCATCCTACGTGACCGGTGCGATCGTCGTGGCCGACGGCGGCGTGAACGCGCGCACTGGCACGCCGCGTTTCGACTGAAAAATCGCGAGCGGAAAACGGGCTCGCGCCCGGGTCTTGCAACTCGCACGCGAAACCCGTTACGAGACCGCGTTCGAACATGGGAGAGCACATGAGCTACGAAGACATTCTCGTCGAGCGCGAGGGCGGCATTGCGTGGATCACGATCAACCGTGAAGCCAAAGGGAACGCCTTCCGGACAAAGACTGTCCACGAGATGATCGATGCGCTCGAGGGCGCGCGGCGCGACGCCGACGTGCGCTCGGTCGTGCTTACCGGTGCCGGCAGCCGCTTCTTCTGCCTCGGCGGCGACCACGACCACAGCGGCGAGCCGCACGACGACCGCATCCACTACGGCAACGTGTTCCCGGTCGTGGACCTCTACGACCTGATCGACAAGACGCCCAAGCCCGTGCTCGCGATGGTCAACGGCTTCGCGGTGGGCGGCGGCAACGTGCTCGCGCTGATGTGCGACCTTACGATCGCGGCGAGCACCGCGACCTTCCGCCAGGTCGGCCCGATGATGGGCAGCTTCGATGCCGGCTTCGGCACATGGTACCTCGAGGAGGCCGTCGGCAGGAAGAAGGCCAAGGAGATCTGGATGCTCAATCGCAAGTACGCCGCGTCCGAGGCGCTCGCGATGGGACTCATCAACGAAGTCGTCGAGCCTGCGCAGCTGCGCGCGCACGTCGTCGGTATCTGCGACGAGCTGGCCGACCGCGGACCGCAGGCGCTCGCGGCGATCAAGTCCTCGTTCCACGCGCGCCACAGCGGCGTGAGCGGCCTGTCGCGCGTGGCGCTCGATCTCCTGACGCCCAACTACTACCGCAGCGAAGAGAGCAAGGAGCTCGGCCGCTCGTTTGGCGCGCGCGAGAAGCCCGACCGCTCGAAGTTCTACCGATGACCCAGGCCTCCTGGCGCCAGGGGCCGGTGTTCCTGCTCGTCACGCTCACCCTGGTCAACACCAACAACTGGGCCGACCGTCAGGTCGTGCCGATCCTGGTGCCGTCGATCAAGGGCGAGCTTCAGCTCTCCGACACCGAGCTGGGTCTGATCGGCGGCCTGGCGTTCTCGCTCATCTACTCCGTCTCGGCATTTCTGTTCGGCTTTCTCGCCGACCGGCGCTCGCGGCGCGCGGTCATCACGTTCGGCCTTGTCTGCTGGAGCGTCGGTACCGCCGCCAGCGGCATGGCGCACAGCTTCTGGGCGCTGTTTGCCGCGCGCTTCGTGACCGGCTTCGGCGAGGCGTCGCTCTATCCCTGCGCGATGTCGCTGATCGCCGACGCGTTTCCGGTCGAGCGGCGCGGCAGCGCGATCGGCCTGGTCGGTGCATCGACGGCGCTCGGCGGCGGGCTCGGCATCGGCCTTGGCGGCTGGCTCGTGCAGCACGCGGGCTGGCGCGAAGTCTTTCTGCTGTACGGCGCGAGCGGACTTCTCGTGCTCCCCTTGCTGCTCGTGCTGAAAGAGCCCGCGCGCGCGGAAGGTCATGACAAGGAGGCGCACGATCCGCCCGCGCGCATTATCGGCAAGGCGCTGCGCGACGTGCGGCTTCTGGCGGTCTGGGCAACGGGCTTTCTGATCCTCGTTGCGGCGACCGGCTGGATCACGTGGGCGCCGACGTACTTCAACCGCGACCTCGGCTTCGACATCGGCGAGACCGGCGTGGTTTTCGGCATCGCGCAGCTGTTCGGCGGCGTGATCGGCAGCATCGTCGGCGGCCGGCTCGGCGACAAGTGGCGAAAGAAGAGCTTCGCGGGCCAGCTCAAGGTGACGGCGTTCTTCTGCCTGATCTCGCTGCCGATGGTCTCGGTCGCGCTCCTGGACGTGCCGCGCGCCGTTCTGATGTTCGGCGCTGTGATGGGTCCTTTCACGATCTTCGCGGCGCTTCCGAGCCTGCAGTCGATGGTCGTCGAGATCGTGCCGGCCCGCCGGCTCGGCCTCACGTTCGCCGTGCACATGCTGTTTCTTGCCGGCTTCGGTGCGGCTACCGGCCCCTTCGTCGTCGGGTGGCTGTCGGACGCGACGGGAAGTCTTCGCACCGCGCTCGGCGCGCCGATCGTCGCGATCGCGCTGTCGGCGTTCGGTGCATGGATCGCCGCGGCCTTCGTGCGTGCGCGCACGCCGGAGCGTGCCGCGTGAGCGTACCCTCGGACGAAGCCGGCCGCTCGGGCGACATGGCTTCGCGCCAGCCGGGTGCGGCCTGGCTGGAGCGTCCCGCGGCCGCGCCGCCGTCGTGGAGCGCGGGGCTCGTCGTGCCGGAATATCTTGCGCTGCGTGAAGGCACGCGCGCGGTGATCGTGGTGGCGCCGCACGGCGGCCGCCGGCAGCGACCGTTGCGCCGCGGCGACAGCGTCAACGACCTTCAGACGGCCGAGATCGCCTGGGAGCTGGCCGAGCGCGTGGACGCGCACGCGATCGTGAACCATGGGCTCGACCGCAACGACATCGACCTCAACCGCATCACGCATCTGGCGACGCGCGCGCCCGAGGTGCTCGCGCTGTTGACGGCCGCGATCGTCGCGGCAGGGCGCGGCGACGCCGTGCCGATCGTGCTGTTCGTGCACGGCTGGAACATGGTCGTGCCGTGCTGCGATATCGGCATCGGCATCACGCGTCGGCGCTGGCGGCTTACCGGACGCTACCCGACCCTCAGCCGCGCGCGCTTCGACAGCACCATCGCAGCCATCGAAAGCGAGCTCGGAAGTCGCGGGCTCAGCACCGCGTTCGGTCGCCACTATGCGGCGAGCGGCAGCGACAACGCTGCGCAGCTTTTCAGCGGGCGCTACACGTCGCATCACAACGATGCGGTTGCGGCGCTCGCGCGCCTTGCCGTCGAAGAGAAGGTGGATGCCGCACAGCTCGAGCTCGGCATTCCGCTGCGCTGGCCGGGCCGTCGACGCACGGAACTGCTGGACGGCCTTGCGGCAGCGCTCGAAGTCGGCGGCGCGCGCGCGCCGAAGGAGACGCCGAGCCTGCGAGCCGTGCGCGACGACGCCGCGCCGTCGGGCGCGATCGTCGAGGTGCCGCGATCGTCGTCGGGCTGGCGGCTTCACGCGCGCAAGCGCAACGTCGAGGCGCCGGCGCTCGAAGCCGGGTTCGCGTTCCAAGCCGTGATGCATCCCGAAGGCCGCCTCGCGGCGTTCTGTGGAGTCGAGGCGACCGGCCGGCGCTCGATGGCCGCGCGCCTGTCGCTGGTTTCAACCGACGGCTCGATGATGCTGCTCGTCGGCGAGGGCGAGTGGAGCGGCGAGCCCGGCCGCTACAATCTCGAAGGATTCGACTGGCGCACGAGCGCCGACGAGCGCCACGTGGAGCTCACGGTGCGCGCTCCGATGATCCACTACGCGACGCACGAAGCTTACCTCGACCTCGAGAAGGGACTTTCGACGTCGCGCCTCGTCGATGCCGACGTGCAGCTCGTCTACGACGCGATCTCCGATTCGTACGGCCGCCTGCGCGGGCACGTGCGCACCGCGCAGTCGTCTCTGGAAGTCAGCACGATCGCGTTCATCGACCGCGGCCGCCGGATCGGCGCGGCGGTGGAGGCACGCGTGCGCGTCGTCGCTTCGCGTCCCGACGCGAGCCCTGTCGTCGTGCGCAGCGTGACCGGTCCCGGCGCGACGCTCGAGCTCGACCGGCAGGCGGGCGCGCTCGGCACGATCCGCCGCGCGCCGGCCTCGCGCGCCGATCATGCGATGGGCGAAGCGGAGATTCTCGCAAAGGTTCCGCTCTGGCGTCCGCTCGCCGACGGAAATCTCGCGCGCTGGACGTTCGGGATCGTGCGCTGCCGGCTCGAGGGCCCGGACGAGACGGTGTACGGACTGTTCGACTCGACGGAGCTCTTTCCGCGCCCGCGCGCGATCGGCGAGGATCTGGTCGAGCCGTCGGAAGACTAGCGATCCGCGTCGCGAGATCGCTTTGCGATGGTCACTTCACGATCGCGTACGACCAGGTCTCGGTCAGCGCCGCCTTGTCGTCGCGAAGGTACGCGCGCAGCTCCACCGGATCGCTGATCTTCGTCTTGAGCTGGAAGGAAAGCCGCCAGCCGCCGGTGTCGGGGTTGCGCATGACGTGGTGGTCGAGCAGCTCGGCCGACCCGGACGGCGCTGCCGTGATCACCGCGACCGGCGGCTTGTCGTCGGCGAGCGCGTTCAGGTCCTTGCCGCCGAAGTCGACCACGAACCGGTTGGTGTCGTGCTTCGCGCCGCTGTCCTGCCGCGTCGCGAGCACGCGCGCCCCGGGCGGGATCTGCGGGTCGTCGGTGTAGAAGGAGACCGCGTACGAGAAGTCGAAGCGCTGGCCCGGCTGGATGCCGGTTGCCGGCACCCAGTACGCGACCATGTTGTCGACGAGCTCGCTGTCCGACGGGATCTCGTCGAGCTCGACGCGGCCGTCGCCCCAGTCGCCGTGAGGTTCGACCCACGTGCTCGGCCGCAGCTCGGAGCGCGTCTCCAGGTCCTGGTAGTTCGCGAACGCGCGGTCGCGCTGCACCAGGCCGAAGCCGCGCGGGTTGTGCATCTGAAGGCCGCTGGCGTTGACGCGCTGCGGATTCTCGAGGGGTCGCCACAGCCACTCGCCGTTGTCGAAGTGCAGGAGCAAGCCGTCCGAGTCGTGCACCTCGGGACGGAAGTCGTCGAAGCGGCGTCGCGAATTCTCGCCGAAGAAGAACATGCTCGTCAGCGGCGCGATGCCGAGCTTGGCGATCGGCTTGCGCGGGAACAGGTGCGACTCGACGTCGACCATCGTGCGTACTCCGGGCGTGACGACGAATTTGTAGGAGCCGGTGATGCTCGGGCCTTCCATCAGCGCGTAGATGGTAAGGCTCTTCGCATCTTTCGCGGGCGTCTCGAGCCAGAACTCGACGAAGTGCGGGAACTCCTCGCCTCCGGATTCGACGGTGTTGATTGCAATGCCGCGTGCCGAAAGGCCGTAGACGTTGTCGCGTCCGAGCGCGCGGAAGTACGTGGCGCCGAGGAAGACGATGACCTCGTCGAAGTACTCGGGGCTGCGCATCGGAGCGTGGATGCGGATGCCGGCGTAGCCGATGTCGCGCGGGATGCGCGAGGCGAAGTCGTTCTTGCCGTAGTCGAACGACCCGATGTCGAACGGCACGGCGTGCACGCCGTCGGGGTCGATCGTGTTGATCGCGACCGTACGGTCGTAGTACAGGCCCGGGTGGAACATCTGCACCTGGAACGGAAGGCCTTCCTTTCTCCACAGCGAGCGCGCGGGATTGAAGCGGATGTCGCGCCATTGGTCGTACGTCATCGAGCCCGTCACCAGCATCCACTTCGGGACGGGCTGGCGGTGGTCGCGGTATTCCTCGCGCGACAGGCCGAGAGCGCGCGCGGTTACGTCTTCGATCGAGAACGCGCGAGCATGGCCGGCGGCGGCAAGGACAACCGAAGCCGCGAGCAATCCGATGAACGTCCGGCGGACGGGGAAGGGGCTTCTCCAGTGCATGGCGCGCGGAGTTTCCGGAAGAAGCGGGCGCAACGCAACTGCGGCGGGGCGTGGCCGGTGGGTTGCGACGGGGCGGCTGGCAACTCGGACACTCGCGCCGTACAAGGCCCACTTGCGGGAGGCGTGTCGATGATCACGGGAAGCTGTTTGTGCCGCGGCATTCGCTTCGAGGTCAGCGCCGAGCTGGGGATGGTGGGGCAGTGTCACTGCGAGGACTGCCGCAAGGCGAACGGGTCCGCGTTCGCGGTCAATGCTCCGGTGCCGCGTGAGTCGTTCCGGTTCGTCTGCGGTGAGGAGCTGCTCGTGCGCTACCTGTCGAGCCCGGGCAAGGAACGATGCTTCTGCTCGCGCTGCGGCTCGCCGGTCTTCAGCGTGTTCTTCGAGCGCGACCCCGGGACGCTGCGCCTTCGCCTCGGCACGCTCGACGCGGACCCCGGCGCACGGCCCGTGGTGCACGGATGGGTAAGCGATCGCGCATCGTGGGAGCGGCTTCCCGACGATGGGCTGCCGCGTTTCGCGACCGGCGACCCGAAGAGCCTCATGCCGCGCGTGAAACTCCGCGCAGAGGACCCGGGATCGCAAGGCGCGCAGTCGCTGATCGCCGAGCTCGATGCCGAGCTGTCCAAGGTCTACCCGCCCGACGCGATGTTCGGCCTGCACGGCGACGATCACGAGGAGGGCCGCATGGTGTTCCTGGTCGCGCGAGTGCGCGACCGGCCCGTTGCGTGCGGTGCGCTGCGCACCCTCGACGCGAAGATGGGCGAGGTGAAGCGCATGTACGTGGTACCGGACCTGCGCGGTGAGGGGATCTCGCGACGGATTTTGTCGGCGATCGAGACGATCGCGATCGGCAAGCGCCACGAGGTGCTGCGGCTCGAGACCGGAAGCCGCCAGCAGGCGGCGCAGTCGCTCTACCGCAGCGCCGGCTACCAGGAGATTCCGCGCTACGGCGAGTACGTGAACGGCGCGTTCAGCGTGTGCTTCGAGAAGAAGCTGTAGCCGGTCGCTCTTTCGCGCCGGGATCACGGAGGGTAGAAAGGATCGATGAAAACCAACCGGACGTTCCAGGTCTTCGCGGTCCTTTTCGGACTGCTTGCCGTTTCGAACTTTCTGAAGCCTTTCGGCGGGCCGTCCGACACCGGCTTCGTGTTTCTCGGCCGGCGGCTTGCGGGCACGCCGAATCTGATCGCAGGCTGGACGTTCGCGGTCTTTCTTCTGAACTACGCATGGGCCCTCTGGCAGCAGCGCGCGAGTGCGCTGCCGATGGGGCTTGCGTACGCGGGGTACGTTTCGGCGAATCTCTTCCTGTTCACGTTGCGCAACACGGCGGCCGGGCCGAGCGTATTCGACATCGTTTACACCATCATCGCGCTCGGCGGCGCATGGGGCGTCGTCTTTCTGATGATGCGAGGCGGTTTCGTCGAGCGCAGCGGCGCACCGGATCGCGTCCTGCTTCGTGCGTTCGCTCTGCTGTTCGCGCTGATGGCGCTGTCTGACGCGCTCAAGCCGTTCGCGTACACGCCCGACGTCGGTTTTGTGCTGTTCGGCCAGCGCCTGGCGGGGGAGGCGAACGCGATCGTCGCGCTCACGTTCTCGGCGCTGCTCGCGACCTACGCGGCGAGCATCTGGGCCGAGCGACGACTCGCGCTGCAACTCGGCGTCGCGTACGCGGCCTACGTCATCTTCAATCTCGTGCTGTGGAACTTCCGCAAGCCGGCCGACGCGAACGCGCCGCTGATCTTCGCGCTGCCTTATCTCGTGAGCGCGATCGGTGTATCGAGCGGCGCGGCTTACCTGCTCTGGCGGAACCGCGAGCGGTTCGGATGAGATCTACGCGCGCTGTGATATCCGGGCAGCGTGTCTGCGCGCTGGACGCCTCTTAGCGAGAGTCTTTCTCGAGACGACGCGCTGCCGAGCCCGTTCGACGAGCTCGGCCCTTCACCGTTGGCGCGCCGCGCCGCGGAGAGCCTTCAGGCCGAGCTGCGAGCAGGGACACTGGCGGAAGGGGTTTCTTCAGCGACACTCAACGCGCCGGGCGGCGGAAAGATGTTTGGTGTTCTCGTGGCCGAAGCGCCCGACGGCAGCATCGGCTTTCTGCGCGCATTCTCTGGAACCATCGAAGGTGGCTTCGACCTTCCGGGTTACGTACCCCCGATCTTCCTTCACGAGGCGAGGGCGGCCGTCGAGGTTCCCGGTGAGAAGCTCGTCAAGAATGTGACGGCCCGCGCAGCGAAATTCGCCGCCTCGCCGGAAGTTGTTCACGCCCGTGGCCGGGCCGCGGCGCTCGCGCTCAGGCAGCGCGACGAGCTTCGCGCACTGCGCGAACGGCACGCGGAAAATCGCAAAGTGCGCCGTGCGCGTCGGCGCGAGATCGCGCAGTCGGCCACAGACGCCGAGCTCGGCGTGCTCGACCAACAGAGCAGGCGCGACAAGGCCGAACGCCGCCAGCTCGAAGCCGCGCATGCCGGCGAGCGCGCCGTGAGCGATCGCGAGCTTTTGCGCGTCGAGCGACGGCTGGCCGCGCACGCGCGTCTTCGCCGCATGGTCTCGCGGCACGTGATGCGGCAGATCCACGACACCTACCGCGTTGCGAATGCGCGCGGTGAATGTCGCCCATTGCGCGAGCTCTACGCGCCGTCCGAGCCACCCGGCGGCGCGGGCGACTGCGCGGCGCCGAAGCTTCTCGCATACGCGTTCGCGCATGGACTTCGCCCGCTCGCGCTCGCCGAGTTCTGGTGGGGCGCGCCACCGCCGACGGGCGGCCGCATCTCGGGCGCGTTCTATCCGGCCTGTCGCGAAAAGTGCGGCCCGCTGCTTCCGTTCATGCTGGAGGGGCTCGAGGTCGCGGCGCCGCGACGCTTCGAGCCGCCGAAGGCGAACGCGCTCGAGCTTCGCATCGTCTACGAAGACGACCGGATCCTCGTGATCGACAAGCCGGCGGGACTGCTCAGTGTTCCGGGGCGGGCCGGTCGCGAAGACTCGGTGCTCGCGCGAGTTCGCGAACGCGAGCCGCAAGTCCAGCTCGTGCACCGGCTTGATCTCGACACGTCCGGTCTTCTCGTCGCTGCACGCGATGCCGATGCGTACGCGGCGCTTCAGCGTCAGTTCCTCCGAAGAACGGTCCAGAAGCGCTACGTTGCGATGGTCGAAGGCCATCCACTGTCCGATCGCGGTGTCATCGAGCTCGCGATGCGCGTCGATATCCACGATCGGCCGCGGCAGATCGTCGACCCCGTGCATGGCCGAAAAGCCGTCACCGAATGGCACGTGCTCGAGGCCGGCGAGAAGCGCACGCGTGTCGCGCTGTTTCCGCGCACCGGCCGCACGCACCAGCTTCGCGTGCATGCGGCGCATCCGCTCGGGCTTGCGGCGCCGATTGTCGGCGACCGGCTGTACGGTTACGAAGGCGAGCGTCTCATGCTGCACGCCGAGGCGCTCTCGTTCTTGCATCCGGCCACGGGTGAGCGTGTATCGTTCGAGAGCCGCGCACCGTTCTGAGAGGCGATTTTCCGATGGGCGGCTACGGTGTCTGGAGGACCGGCACGGGCGAGAGCAGCTACGAGGTGGCTACGCCCCGGTGCGGTCGCCGGCGGCTCGAGCCGGCATATGGAGCGGAAATCGTAGACCGGTTCATGTCGGCAGTTCTGCGCCTGACTGCTCCGCCACCATGTACGCCGCGTACCACTCGGGCCAGTTCGCATCGCGCTGCCCGCCGGTGCGCTTTTCGTGCTCTCCGTGGGCAGCCTCCGCGCGTCGAAGCGCGCCCGCCAGATCGCTCGCCGATGCGAAGGCCGTCGTCGCAGAATCGATACGACCGGGTAGCCGCGTCGTCAACTCCTGGAGCAGCCAGCCGTTGCCGTCTGGATCACGAAACGAGGCGAATGAGCGATAGCTGCTATGGTCGGGATGAGGCCCACTGACCCTGTTTCGCCCGAACAGGTAGGGCTCGTTCGTGCCAGTGTACGTACCGTCGGTGCCGTGGAACGCCTCACTGATCTCTACTCCGCGACGGAGCAACTCGCCGCGGGCAGCATCGATGTCGGAGACAATCAGGTACAGGCCCTGGGCAGAGCCGGGCGCCGCCGCGGTAACATTCTTGCCGAAGATGACTGAGCACCCGGAGCCTGGCGGGGTAAACTGGATTACGCGCCAATCGTCAGCATGTGCGAAGTCCGCGTCGAGCCGCCATCCGAGGTTCTGGTAGAAATCCTTCGCGCGGTCGACGTCCGAAACCGGAATGACGACGATCTCGAGTTTCATGTCCATCTGCTTTCCTCCTATGCGTTCACCAACCCCGACTCTTTGGCAGGCGGGGAGAAAGTTGCGGCATTCTTCCTGACGAACTCCTGCACGCTGAGCGGTTCTTGCCCTGTCAGCGTGCGCACGTCGTCCGACATCCGGTCGTAGCGCCCCGCGCGGTGCAGGTCGGCCATCGTCTCAAGGTGGTTTACCAAGTGAATCGGCAAACCGCGTTTGAGCAGCCCGTCTCGCCAAGGCCCGACCGGAATGTCTTCAAAGGTGATCGTGCGGCCAAGCGCCTTCGAATACTCCCGTGCGTAGAAATGCATGTTCTCGGACTGCGGACCGGTCAGGTGGTAGATCTTGCCGATATGCGGCTTGGGATCGGCGAGCAGCGCGGCCAACACTCGCCCAACGTCTTCCGCAGCGACCGGTGAGGTCTTGCCCTCCCCGAACGGAAGCCGGATCTGATCGGCTGTTCGGACCGAATCCGAAGTGAAAAGCAGGAAGAAGCCTTCGAGAAACACTGTCGGTCGCACGTGCACGACCGGCAGGCCCGACCAGTTCAGCGCCTGCTCGGCGAGCCAATGCAGCTTGTGCTGCGGGCTCGAGGTGGTTTCGGTGATGCTCATCTGAGAGAGCGTCATCTGCGACATGTTGACGAACGCTTTCAGGCCGTGATGCTTCGCCACCGCCGCCACGTTGACCGTTGCGGCCAGATAGGAATCCGAGACCGACATACCGAAGTACATCGTCTCGCACCCGGCAATCGCTCTGTGCATCGAAGCGAGATCGAGAAGGTCGCCGGCCACGACTTCCGCACCCATGTCACGCAGCGCCTGTGCGCGTTCATCGTCGTTTCGCACCATCGCACGCACCGTCTTGCCCTGCTTCAACAGCAACTCGGTGACCTTGCGCCCGACGGCGCCGACGCGGCCCCCCGCGCCGGTGACGAGGATGGGACTTGCCATGTTCCTCTTCTCCTAAGTCGATGGACGCGTCGGCTCGATCTCAAAAATAGCGTCGACGATCAGCGGCGCACCAGCCGGCAGGCTTTGCACTCCGTAGACCAGGCGCGTGTGTCCGGGTTGCGAGCCGAAGATCTGGACGAACAGCTCTGACGCACCGTCGGCGACGCGCGCATGGTCGCCGAAGCGCTCCGTCGTCACCATCAGTACGGTGAGCTTCACGAGCTTACTCAGGCGGTCGAGGGAGCCCAGGTGTTGTCTTGCCGTCGCAAGTGCGTTGAGCGCCGCAATGCGCGCGGCCTTCTGGCCCTCCTCGACCGAAAGACTCTCGCCAAGGCGCCCGGTCATCGCGAGCTTGCCACCTGCGACCGGGAGCATCCCGCTCAGGAATAGCAGATTGCCGGCATCCGAAGACTCGACGTAAGCTCCTAGCGGCGTCGGCGCCGCGGGCAGCACCAGTCCGAACTCGGCAAGACGCGACTCCGGACCGCCTGCGACAGTCGCACTACCACTTTGCACCGGCGTGGGCTCCTCCATCGATTCGAAGGTTCTCACCGTTCACCATGGGTGCCGACTCCAGATAGAGCACGGCGTCCACGATCTCCGAGATCTCGATCACGCGCGGAATCGGATGGAGCTTCTTCAGGAACTCGGGATCGTCGTTGGCGTGCATCGGAGTGTCGACGATGCCGG
>JADMIO010909370.1_pt1 | contig 12442 bp, 12 predicted proteins | sample 8958161 | NCBI WGS metagenome assembly JADMIO01 (sample SAMN16585339, study PRJNA669376) | soil metagenome | isolation source: Crop rotation soil | place: USA: Cullars Rotation, Alabama | collected 2011 | reverse complement strand
CGCCGATCGCGTCGGCCTCGGCCGCCGTCGCGCCGCGGCCGCCCCGGTCTGGTGGCAACGTCGGTGCCGCCCACCCGGCGGTGCCGAGCAGCGTCCACCACCGGCCGACCGTGGCCGACGGGTCCCAGTGCTCGTCGATCCAGGCGTCGAGCGCCGTGACGTCGTTCGTGGTCAGCGCCGGGACGGAGGGAACAGGCGCGCCGACGGGTCGAAGTCGGCGTAGAGGCCCTCTTCGGTCGTCATGTGCATGAACTCCGACATGCGAGCGATGGCGGCGTCGTTGCCGTTGGTGCTCGTCTGCAGCAGCTCGTGCAGCTCGGCAGGGGCGGAGTCGGGCAGGCGGGCGGCGGCGATCTCGTCGAGTCGGGCCCGGGCCTTGATGAGCGTGCGGGGCCGGAACCGGGTCGGCCACAGGTCCTGGGTCGGCTCGTAGTCGCGGAGCACCTGACGGGCCAACGACACCTTGTGCACCTCCGTCGGCCCGTCGGCGATGCCGAGCCAGTCGGTGGCCCGCGTGATCGGCAACGTGTTGGTCGTGCCGAGCGCGCCATGGATGTGGGTCGCCTTGTACGCCATCTCGCGCTGGATCTCGGCGGCCTTGACCTTGCACGCCGCGACGTAGCGCCGGGCGGCGCCGTAGCCATCGCGCTCGATGACCCACGCCGCCTGGAGGATGAGGAGGCGGAACTGCGTCAGCTCCAGCCAGGCGTCGGCGACCATCTCCTGCACCAGCTGCTTCTCGGCGAGCAGACCGCCCTGCGTGTAGCGCGACAGCGCCCGCTCGCAGATCATCTCGAACTCGCGCTTGGCCAGGGCGACGGCCCGCATGGCGTGGTGCATCCGGCCGGCGCTCAGCCGCCGCTGCGCCATCTCGAACGCCTTGCCCTGGTCGCCGATCAGGTGGTCGGCCGGCACGCGCACGTCCTGGTAGCGGATGTACGGGTGGTGGCCGAAGCCCACGCCGCGGTACTCCTCCTCGTCGTCATCGCGACCGCCGAGCTCGCCGAAGATGCGCACGCCGGGGGCGTTCGTCGGGACGATGAACATCGACATGCCCCGGTACGCGCTCTGGTCGGGATCGGTGACGGCCATGAGCAGGATCAGCTCGGCCTGCTCGGCGCCCGACGAGAAGAACTTGTCGCCGTTGATGACCCACTCGTCGCCGTCGCGGACCGCCTGGCAGCGGAAGCCGGTCGGGTCGGCGCCGCCGTGCGGCTCGGTCATCGAGTAGATCATCGTGATCTTGCCCTCGAGCAGCGGGTACAGCCACCGCTGCTTCTGCTCGTCGGTGCCGAACACGGCCAGCACGTCCGACTGGCCGCTGCCCGGCGTGCCCGGCCCGGTGGCGAAGACGTGGGGCGCCCAGTACGAGCGGCCGATCACCTCGTTCAGGAGGGCCAGGTTGACCTCGCCGAAGCCCTGCCCGCCCCGGTCGACGGGGAGGTGGGCGGCGTAGAGCTGCTGATCCTTCACCTCTTGGCGCCACTGCTCGAAGAGCTCGGCGATCGCGCCCTCCGGCCGACCGACGTCGACCACGTCGTAGAGCAGCGACTCGACCGGCTCGATCTCCTCGGCCACGAAGCGGTCGGCCCAGTCGAGCCGCGCTTGGACGTCGGGGTCGGTGCTGAAGTCCCATGCCATCGCCAGATCCTCCCAGATCACGTGTGCTGTCCCCGATGCTGCCATCGTCGACGGCCCGGTGAAGAAGCGGGGTCGGGATCGTGCCTCGCGAGGCGGCGGGGACGGTGCCTGGGCCCGGCCCATCAGCCGGGGGGCGGCGGTCGCAGCCCGGCCGGGACGGCGTCCCACTCGTCGATGTCATGGGAGAAGATCAACCGCGCGCCGGCCGCCTCGTGGCGCTGGAGGCTGCGGTACGACGCCAGTTGACCGGGGACGTCCGTGGCGTACTTCGGCGTGATGCCCGGCGCCAGCATCCGCCGCAGGTAGCAGGCGTCGCCGACGAGCAGCGCGGCGTCGGTGCCGGGCCCGGGTCCGGCGCGCACGAGCAGCGACTGGTGGCCGACGGTGTGCCCCGGGGTGGGGACGAGCACGACGGTGCCGTCGCCGAAGAGGTCGATCTCGCCGTCGACGAGCCGCAGGTCGCCGGCCCCGATCTCGTCCAGCGGCACGCCGGCGTAGGAGTACGGGGTGGCCGGCGTCCGCGCCGCTTCCCACTCCGCGACCTGGACGAGCGTCACGGCGTCGGCGAACGGCCCGTTGTGACCGCAGTGATCGAAGTGCAGGTGGCTGTTGACCACGTGCGTCACCGTGGCCGGATCGATGCCGGCCTCGGCCAGGCGAGCCTCGGGCAGGTCGGCCGGCGTGAGCTCCACCGTGAACATCGGCGCCAGCACGCCGAGCATCTCGTCCGACGTGATCAGCGACTCGTGCAGGCCGGTGTCGAACAGCACGGTGCCCTGCTCGTGCACCACGGCGTAGCCGGGGACGGGGTAGCGGATGGAGCCGGCCTCGCCGGGCACGAACATGTCGGCGTCGTTCGACATCCATCCGAGGCACAGCGGTACGAGCGTGGTCACGACGCGACGGTAGGCGCGGCGCAGGCGGGCCGCGAGCGCGTCTCAGCCGGTGCGGGCCGTGACGCACCGTCGCATCACGCGACGTCGGGGATGGTGGTCGGTGAGGGCGCGGTGGCAGGTGCTGGTCTCGTCCCAGATCACGAGGTCGCCGGCTTCCCACCGCAAGCGGACCTGCACGTGGGGGTCGTCGAGCATCGAGTGCAGTCGTGCGAGCAGGCGGTCGTCGACGCCGGCCGGCCCGATGATGCGGCGGGCGTAGAGCGGACAGAGGAACAGGCTCCTGCGTCCGGTGCGCGGGTGGGCGTGCACGAGGGGGTGCTCGATCCCCGGATGCCGTCGTCGGAGCCGGTCGGCGACCTCCGGGCCGTGGTGGCGTTCCACGGAGGCCAGCAGCGACTCGTCGGGCGCGTGGACCACGGTCGATCGCTCGCACAGTGTGCGCACCTCCGGGGGCAGCGCGTCGTAGATCGCCGCCGTCGAGGCCCAGATCGTGTCCCCGCCGAACTCGGGGATCACGACCGCGCTGAGGAAGCCGACCGCGGGTGGCTCGCTGGTCCAGCTCACGTCGGTGTGCCACGGGAACCCGGCCGGCGGGCGGGCCGCGGTGTCCTCGATCGTCGACACCGGACCAGCCGGCCCCCGACGACCGGCGGCGAGCTGCACGGGTGAGGCCTGGATGGGCCCGAACGCCCGGGCCAGCGTCGCATGGTCGCCGGCCGAGAGGTGCTGGCCGCGCAGGACGACCACGTGGTGCGCGTCGAGGGCGGCGCGCAGCACGCCCACGACGGTCTCGTCGACGCCGGCGCCCAGGTCGATGCCGCGCAGCTCGACGCCGATGCTCGCCGTCAACCGCCGCGCGACGACACCTCGACCGCCGTCGGCCCCATCGGTGCCGGTGCCGGTGCCGGTGCTGGTGCCGGGGCGGGGCAGCATCCCCGTCGAATCGTCCATGGCCTGCATGCTCGGGACGGCACCGGCCGGTGACAACGGCCGTCCGGACGGTTGCCGGCCCGCCCGAACATCGTCCGATCGGCCGAGGTGCGCCGGGGGCCGGGCTCGTTAGCGTCGCCGAGGTGGATCTCTCCCGCGCCGCCCCGCCGCTGCGCCTGGTGCTCAGGATCGCGTTCGTGGTCGTCGTGGCCGCCGCGGTGCTCGTGGACCTCTGGATCACGACGGGGCGCTCGATCTCGAACCCCGACGCCGCGCTCGCCATCGGCGCGATCGCCGTGCTCGGCGCGGCGTGGGCCGTCGAGCCCCGGCACGTGCTCCTGCTCGCCACGGCCGCGTCGGTGATCTCGCTGATCGAGACCAGCGCCCGCACGGGCGCCCCGGGGTTCGGGTTCTTCACCGAGCTCGTCGTGATGCCGGTCGTGCTGGCGGCGTCGCTCCTGCGACCGTCTCGCCTGCGGTGGCCGGTCGCCGCGCTGGTGGTGGTCGCCGCGGGCGCCGTCGCGCTGCGGGCCGGGCCCGGGCCGATCCGGACCGTCCTGGCGCTGTCGATGTTCGTGCTCCTCGGCACCGCGGTGGCTGCGGTCGCCTACATCCAGGTCCGCGAGAACGAGCGACGCACGAGCATCGCCCAGGCCCGCGCCAACGAGCGCCTCGAGCTCGCCCGGGAGCTCCACGACATCGTCGGCCACCACGTCACCGGCATCGTCGTGCTGGCCCAGGCCAACCGCTTCACGAACGGCGCGGAACCCGGCTCGTCCGCCGATCGAGCGTTCGCCGACATCGAGACGGCGGGCATCGAGACGCTCAACTCCGTACGCCGGCTGATCGGTCTCCTCCGCACCGATCCGACCACGTCGCCACCGCCCCAGCTCGCCGACCTCGAGCGCATCGTCGAGGACCTCCGCAGCACCCATCCGTCGACCCAGCTGGTCGTCGACGACGTCGTGCGCTCGGCGCCCGTGCGGGCGTCGCTGGCCACGACGATCGAGCGGCTCACCCAGGAGGCTGCCACCAACGTCCGGCGCCACGGTGACCCCACGGCCCCGGTGACGTTCTCGATGAGCTCGACGCTCGACGCGTTCGAGCTCACCGTGGAGAACCGGATGCTGCACGCTCCCGTGGACACCGGCTACGGCCTCGTGGGCATGCGCGAGCGCGTCGACGCGCTGGGCGGCACGTTCCACGCCGGTCCCGACGGGGAGCTGTGGCGGACCCGCGCCGTGATCCCGACGACCGTGCCCGTGCCGTGAGCGTCACGGGCGGCGACGCCCCGATCACGGTGCTGCTCGCCGACGACCAGGTGATGGTCCGGGCCGGCTTCCGCATGATCGTCGACAGCCAACCCGACATGACCGTGGTCGGCGAGGCCGACGACGGGCGGGCCGCCGTCGAGCTGGCCCAGCGGATCCGCCCGGACGTGTGCCTGCTCGACATCCGGATGCCGGTGCTCGACGGGTTGGCCGCCACCCGACTCCTCGCCGGCCCCGACGTGCCCCACCCGCTGCGAGTCGTCATCGCGACGACGTTCGACTCCGACGAGCACGTCGAACTCGCCCTGCGCAACGGCGCCGCCGGCTTCATCCTCAAGGACAGCGGCCCGCACCTGCTCCTCGAAGCGGTCCGCGCCGCCGCCGCCGGTGACGCGCTGATCTCCCCGTCGATCACGGTGCGGTACCTCGATCGCTTCGTCAGCCCCGTGCCGGCCACGGCGCTCGACGACCACCCACTCTCCGAACGGGAGCTCGAGGTGGCCCGCGCCGTCGCCCGGGGCCTCGGCAACCAGGAGATCGCGGCCGACCTGTTCATCTCCCTCTCGACGGTGAAGACCCACCTGACGAGCATCCAGACGAAGCTCCGCCTGCGCAACCGGGTCCAGATCGCGATCTGGGTGACCGAGCACGACCCCGACCGCGGGTCACGCACGCCCCGCTGGCGACGACACCCCGGGCGGTCGTGAACCGGCCGGATGGCGGGCGACGATGACCGCTCGGCCGATGTCGGGGTGCGCTCCGGCACCGCATCGTGGCCGGCATGACACCGAGCCCCCCGATGACGAGCCGGCGCGGCCGGACGACGTGGCGCGCGCTGGTGCTGGTGGCCACCACGGCGCTCGTCGGCACCGTGGCGTGCCGTGCGGCCGGCGACGCGACGGACGAGACCGAGGGGGCGTCGCGCCCGGCGGTCGTCGACGACGGGACCCTCGCGGCGCCGCCGGTCGACGCGTCCGCGTACGCGGTCTTCGACGCCGAGGCGTCGAGGATGCTGGTCACCACCGACGCCGACGCCCGTCTCCCCGTCGGCAGCCTGATGAAGCTGCTCAACGCGGTCGTCGCCTACGACGCCGGCCAGCAGGACCGGGACGTCGTCGCACCCGACGGCCTCGCCGGCGGCGACGGGGAGTCCGTCATCGGCATCGGCGCCGGACAGGTCGTGTCCCGCTCGTCGCTGATCCGAGCCATGTTGAAGGTGAGCGCCAACGACGCGGCCCGTCTGCTCGCCATCGACATCGCCGGGTCGGAGGACGCGTATGCGGCGATGATGAACGACGCCGCGTCGTCGCTCGGGCTGTCGAACACCCACGCCGTCAACGCCACCGGGCTCGATGCCCACGGCCAGTTCTCGTCGGCCCGGGACCTGATCACGCTGGCCACCGACCTGTCGGCGAACGCCGACTTCCGCCGGACCGTCGCGGAGACGACGGCCCGCTTCGACGGACGGACGATCCCCAACACGAACGACCTCCTCGGGACGTATCCCGGCGCCGACGGCATCAAGACGGGACACACGAGCGACGCCGGCTACTGCCTCCTGGCGTCGGCGACCCGTGACGGCCGACGGATGATCGTCGCCGTCCTCGGCGCACCGACCGACGACGACCGCGACCGGGCCGCGGCCACGCTGCTCGACTGGGCGTTCACCGTGGCCCCGCCCCAGGGATGACGAGGCGGCGGCGCCGGAACGCAGCCGCCTTCGTCCGGTTCTGGCAGACCGTCGAGCAGAACCGGCGGCTGGCGTTCTTGGACGTGTCGAGGAACACCCGGTCGCAGTCGACGCCGGCGCAGGTGCCGAGGCGGTCGGCGTGACCGTCGCCGATGGCGCGGGCCAACCCCTCGGCGCAGATCGACGTCCACATCGGGACCAGCGCGGCGTCCAGCGGGTGGTGGTGGAGGCGCCAGCGGCCGTCCTCGCGGGCGAGGTGGGGTTGGGCCGGGTGGTCGACGAGCAGGTCGTTGAGGCGTCCGGCAGCGGCGTCGACGTCGCCGACGCGGAGGTCGTCGAACACCGCCCGCAGGTGGTCGGCGAGCGCCAGGAACGCCGGGACGTCGTCGGGACCGAGTGCCGCCGACGACGGCGGATCGTCGGCCAGCACCGTGGCGAGGCGCGCCAGCGGGTCACCGAGGTCGGCCACCCGACCGGATGCGTGCTCGAGCGCCACGGCGTTGACGAGGTCGACGGCGGCGCGCACACCGGCCTGATCGTCACTGGCGAACAGCTCTTGACCAGTCATCGGTGGGCTCGTACCATCGTCACTGGTGAAGCACGCTACAACAGTCACTCCGATCACCCTCCGGCCGGCGGCGGCCGGCGACATCGCCGACCTGGCCGCGCTCTGGTACGACGGCTGGCTCGACGGTCACCTCGGGCACGTGCCCGACGCGCTGTACGCGCACCGCCGCCCGGCCGACTTCCTGGCCCGGGTGCCGGCCCGGCTGGCGACCACCACCGTGGCGGTCGACGCGAGGGTTCCCGTCGGCTTCGTGACCGTCGTCGACGACGAGGTCGAGCAGCTCTACGTCGCCCCGGGCGCCCGCGGCGGCGACGTGGCGACGGCCCTGCTCGACCACGGCGAGGCGCTCGTCTCGAGGCGCTCCGGCACCGCCTGGCTGGCCGTCGTGGCCGGGAACGCCAGGGCCCGGCGCTTCTACGCCCGGCGGGGTTGGCGCGATGCCGGCCCCTTCGACCACCGGGCCGACATCGCCGGCGGCACGATGGTCGTCCCCTCGCGCCGCTACGACAAGACGGTGGGCGGGCGGTGAGCGGGCTGCCGCTGACCGGACGGGTGGCCCTCGTCGCCGGCGCCACCCGGGCCGCCGGGCGGGGGATCGCCGTGCAGCTGGGAGCGGCCGGCGCCACCGTGTACTGCACCGGGCGCACGACACGGACGCAGCGATCGGAGATGGACCGGCCCGAGACGATCGAGGAGACCGCCGAGCTGGTCGACGCCGCCGGCGGGCGGGGGATCGCCGTCCCGGTCGACCACCTGGTGCCCGACGAGGTCGAGGCGCTCGTCGCCCGCATCGACGCCGAGCAGGGCGCGCTGCACGTGCTCGTCAACGACATCTGGGGTGCCACCACGATGGAGTGGGACAAGACGGTGTGGGAGTCGTCGTTGGACGTCGGCCTGCGCACGATGCGCCTCGCCGTCGACACGCACGCCATCACGGCCCACTTCGCCCTGCCGCTGCTCATCCGCACACCCGGCGGCCTCGTCGTCGAGGTGACCGACGGGACGGCCGAGTACAACGCGTCGAACTACCGGGTGTCGTTCTTCTACGACCTGGCCAAGGCGGCCAACCTGCGCATGGCGTTCTCGCTGGCCCACGAGCTGGCGCCACACGGCGCCACGGCGGTGGCGCTGACGCCGGGATGGCTGCGCTCGGAGGCGATGCTCGACGCGTACGGCGTGACCGAGGCGAACTGGCGCGACGCCACGGAGGTGTCGCCGCACTTCGCCATCTCCGAGAGCCCGGCGCTCGTCGGACGGGCCGTCGCCGCGCTGGCCGCCGACCCGGACCGGGCCCGGTGGAACGGACGGACGCTGTCGAGCGGCCAGTTGGCCCGGGACTACGGCTTCACCGACCTCGACGGCAGCCGCCCCGACGCCTGGCGCTACCTCGTCGAGGTCCAGGACGCCGGCGGGCCCGCCGACACGACCGGCTACCGCTGACGGGGACTGGGCGCGCACCGTCTCGAGAGCCCGTCCGGGCGCGCCGGGTCTCGATGTCGAGACCCTGCGCGCCCAGGACGTCGACCGGCCGCTCAGCCGAGGGTGGCGGCCACGAGCCCGGCGGTGGCGGTGGCCTGGGCGATGCAGGCCGGGATGCCGATGCCGCCGTAGCTGGCGCCGGTGACGAACAGGCCGGCGGGGAGGGCGGCGGTGACGGCGGCGGCCCAGTCCGGGTGGTGGGGCCGGTACTGCGGGAACGCGCCGGGCCAGCGGGACACCCGCACCGCGGTCGGCTGGAGGTCGACGCCGATGTGCCGCCCGACCTCGGTGACGGCGCGATCGACGAGCTCGTCGTCGGCGAGGTGGTCGACCACGAGGCCGTCCCGACCGAGCGAGACCCGGAGCACCTCGCCGTCGCCGCCGCGCCAGTGGGCCCACTTCTGCGACCCGAACGAGGCCGCCGTGACCGTCGTCTGGTCGGCCTTCGGCACGAGGTACCCGCTGCGACCGGCCAGCCGGTCGGGCCAGTCGTCGACGGCCAGCGTGATCAACACCACGCCGGCGTGGTCCATCGTCGCCATCAGACGGGCGGCCTCGGGTGCGACGGACACCAGCAGCGGCGCCGTCGGTGCGGCCGGGCTGGCCAGGATCACGGCGTCGAACGTCTCGTCGTCGACGCGCCAGCGGGGCCCGTCGGCGGCGACGGTCGAGACCGGCCGACCGGGCGACAGCGTCACGCCCCTGGCCCGGGCCGCGGCGGCCACCGCGTCGGCGAGCGACGCCATCCCGTCCAGCGGGGCACGGAAGATCGGCCCGCTGGCGGCCGGCGCCGCCGCCTTCAGCCGGCGGGCGCTGAGCAGCAGGCTGCGTCCCCGTCCGGCCAGCGCGGCGAGCTGGGGCACCATGGCCAGGCTGAACCGGTCGGTGTCGGCGGCGTAGATGCTGCCGACGAGCGCGTCGACGAGGCGGTCCTGGACCTCGTCGCCGAACCGGGCCCGCACCAGCGCGCCGATCGAGTCGCCGGCGTCACCCCGGCGGGGGAGCAGCGGTTCGAGGCCGGCCCGCAGCTTGCCGCGCACCGACAGCAGTCGGCTGGCCGACAGCTTGAGGAGGTCGGCCGGCACGCCGAGCATGAGGCCCTCGGGGATCGGGTGCAGCCCGTCGTGCCACACCGAGGCCGTGGCGCCGGTGGGCGACGTCAGCCGGTCACCGAGTCCGACGGCGCCGGCCAGCGCCGTGCCGTGCGGGACGCGGGCGAGGAACGCGTCGGCGCCTTCGTCGACCGCCGGCAGCCCGGCGAACGGCGACGTCTTGAGCTTGCCGCCGAGGCGGTCGTCGGCCTCCCGGACCTCGATCGACACGGTGTTGCCCGTGGTCAGCCCGGCCAGCTCGTGGGCGACGGTGAGCCCGCTGATGCCCCCGCCGACGACGAGGATCCGGATCACGACGTCCCGGCGGCGGTGACGACGCGGTCGGCGAGAGCGCCGATGACGCGCCGGTCGGCGTTCATCGAGGCCGTCCGCGCGAAGGCCAGGCCGAGCCCGTCGGCCCGGCGCCGGGCCTCCAGGTCGAGGTCGTACAGCACCTCGAGGTGGTCGGCGACGAAGCCGCACGGGCACACGAGCAGGCCGTCGACGTCGTCGGTGGCGGCGAGCTCGTCGACGACGGCGAGGATGTCGGGCCCGATCCACGGCTCGGGCGTGCGACCGGCCGACTGCCAGCCGACGGACCACCGGTCGTCGGCGAGGCCGGCGGCGGCGGCGACCGCGGTCGCCGTCGAGCGCAGCTCGTCCGGGTACGGGTCGCCGCTGGACAGGATCCGTTCGGGGAGCGAGTGGGCGGTGAACACGACCCTCGTGTCCTCGGGCATGGTCGCCAGCTGGCGGCGGACCTCGGCGGTGAGGAACGCCAGGTAGGCGGGCTCCAGGGCCCAGCTCTCGACCCCGACGAACGGGACGCCGGCGGCGTCGGCGACGGACCGGGCCCGGCCGAGGTACTCGCCGATCGACATCGAGGAGTAGTGCGGGGCCAGCACCAGCCCGACGATCCGCTCGACGTCGGCGGCGACGAGCGCGGCGACGCCGGCCTCGACCTTGGGGTCGGCGTGCTTGAGGCCGAGCTCGACCACGTAGTCGCCCGGACGCCGTTCGTCGAGCGCCGCCTGCAGCGCGTCGCGCTGGGCCCCGGTCAGGCGGGCCAGCGGCGAGATGCCGCCGATGGCGTCGTACCGGCGCGTCAGGTCGGCCAGCTGCTCGGGCGTCGGTGCCCGCCCCCGCCGGATGTCCGTGTAGTACGGCTCGATCTCCTCCGGCGCCCGCGGCGTCCCGTACGCCATGAGCACCACCCCCGTCGTCACGAGCCCCCCACCACCCGCGCCGCGCACGGTCGTTCCTGCCAACTCTTGTACCAGAACGACAAAAAGTGTCGTTCTGGTACAAGAGTTGGCAGATCTGCCGGTCGCGTCGCGGTGCTCGGGGTCATCGGGCGGTCTCGGTGTGGACGAGGTCGACGATGGCGGCGAGGACGCCGGGGTCGGACGAGGGCTGGACGCCGTGGCCGAGGTTGAACACGTGGCCGGGGTGGCTGCCGTTGTCGGCCAACACCCGCCGGGCGCCCGGGAGCGCGACCTCGGCGCCGGCCAGGACCAGCGAGGGGTCGAGGTTGCCCTGGACCACGAGGTCGGCGCCGAGGCGCCGGCGGGCGGACGTGATCGACGTCCGCCAGTCGAGCCCCATGATCCGCGGCCCGGCGTCGTGCATGGCCTCCAGCAGGTGGTCGCAGCCGATGCCGTAGTGGATCCCCGGGGCCCCGGGGTGGCGCTCGGCGAGCTCGGCGAACACCCGTCGGGAGTGGGGGAGCACGTAGCGCTCGTAGTCGGGCCGCGACAGGGCCCCGGCCCAGGAGTCGAACAGCTGGAAGGCACGGGCCCCGCTCGTGAGCTGGACGTCGATGAACGTCACGGCCATGTCGGCCAGCCGGGCCATCACGTCGTGCCACAGCGACTCGTCCGTGTGCATCAGCGCCTTCGTGTGCTCGTAGGTCCGGCTCGGCCGGCCCTCGATGAGGTAGCTGGCGACCGTGAACGGCGCGCCGGCGAAGGCCAGCACCGGCACCTGCGGGCCGAGCGCGGAGGTGACGGCGACCACGGTCTCGGCGACGTAGGTGATGTCGTCGGGCTCGAGCGCTCGCAGGCGGGTGAGGCCGGCCCGGTCGCGCAGGGGCTCGGCGGCCACCGGTCCGGTCCCCGGCGCCACGTCGATGCCGAAGCCGACGGCGTGGGGCGGCACGACGATGTCGCTGTAGAGCACGGCGGCGTCGACGCCGTACCGCCGCACGGGCTGCAGTGTGATCTCGGCGGCCACGTCGGGCTGCTTGATCGCTTCGAGGATGGACCCCTCGCCGCGCACGCCGCGGTACTCGGGGAGGCTCCGGCCGGCCTGGCGCATGAACCAGACGGGTGTGCGGGCCGACCTGACCGTCGGCGGCGGCGAGGAAGGGCGAGGAGATCAGCGAGACCATGCCGCGGGCGACGCTACCGGCCGCCGTCACGGCCCGGTCAGCCTCCGGAGGACCGTGGGGGCGCAGCCACCTGGGCGCGACGTCCCGATACAGTTACACGACCTCTTTTCGCCACATTCCCACCCACGAACGGATGACGGACGCACGACGGTCGAATGACGCAGCAGCACCCCGAACTCGCCGAAGAGCAGGCCTACGTCGATCACGCCTACGAGTGCCTCGAGCGCTCCAAGGCCTCCGCATGGCGCCTGCGCACCCTGACCGAACCCGACCTCGGCGGCACCTTCCAGGCCCGCTTCGAGCGCAACGCGTTCGACGAGGCCCTGCTCAAGCGCCTCACCGACCTCGACCTCGGTGACGCCGCGCTCGTCTTCGGGCGCATCGACCGCTACGCCGAGACGCCGGCGACGACCGAGAGCTTCCACATCGGCCGCCTGGCCGTCGCCGACGAGCAGTCGGAGCCGATCGTCGTCGACTGGCGGGCGCC
>JADMIO010809413.1_pt1 | contig 12442 bp, 7 predicted proteins | sample 8958161 | NCBI WGS metagenome assembly JADMIO01 (sample SAMN16585339, study PRJNA669376) | soil metagenome | isolation source: Crop rotation soil | place: USA: Cullars Rotation, Alabama | collected 2011 | reverse complement strand
CTTTCCCCTGCGCGTCGGGCGCCGGGGCCGGCACGGGCGCCCAGTCCGCAGGGGGATTCCGGCGGCTGCCGGAGTGGCTCAAGGTCCAACTGCCGGGCGCCGGCGAGTACGCCGAGACCAAGGCGCTGCTGCGCGAGAAGAAGCTGGTGACGGTGTGCGAAGAGGCGCACTGCCCGAACCTCGGGCACTGCTGGGCGCGCGGCACCGCGACCATCATGATCCTGGGCGAGCTGTGCACGCGGCGCTGCGGATTCTGCGCGGTGGCGCCCGGCAAGCCCAACGGCTTCGTCGACTGGGACGAACCGCGGCGCGTCGGCGAAGCGGTCGCCGCGATGGGATTGCGCCACACCGTCATCACCTCGGTGGCGCGCGACGACCTGGCCGACGGCGGCAGCACCATCTTCGCGATGGTGATCCGCGAGATCCGCAAGCGCTCGGCGACCGTGATCGAAGTGCTGATCCCCGACTTCCGCGGACACCTGAACGACCTGATGCGCGTGATCGACGCGCGGCCGGAAGTGATCAATCACAACATCGAGACCGTCGAGCGCCTGCATCCCATGGTGCGCCCCAGCGCGCGCTACACGCGCACGTTGGAGCTGATCCAGCGCGTGAAGCAGCACGGCGGGGGCATCAAGACCAAGTCGGGCCTGATGCTGGGCCTGGGGGAGCAGGACCACGAGATCGAGCGCACGCTCGACGACCTGGTCGCGCACGGATGCGACTTACTGACGATCGGACAGTACCTACGGCCGTCGCCGCACCATCTGCCGGTCGTCGAATACGTCCATCCGGACCGGTTCGCGCATTGGCGCGACCGGGCCGAGGCGCTCGGGTTCGAGAGCGTCGCCTCGGGACCGCTGGTGCGGTCGTCGTTCCATGCCGACGAGCTGGCCGGCACGGTGCGCCCCGGGGAGAGCAGCAAGGCCGCGTCATGATCCGCGGCCGGTGGGGCGCGTGGATCGCGGCGCTCGGCGTGTTGCTCGCGCCGCTCACCGCGCGCGCGGCGGGGCACGACAACAACGTCGAGTGGCTCGGCATCTCGCACGTGGCGTGGGAGGACCGGCGCCCGCTGTGTCCGGTCGACGGCGAGAGCTTCGAGGTGCGCTTCCAGACGTTCCACGACGACCTCACCAGCGCCCAAGTCGTGATGATGACGCCGGCTGCCGCCACCTACGATGCGCACCTGGCCGGCCGGCGCGGTCCGTACGACGTGTGGTCGGCCACCGTGCCCGCGACCGCGGCCTCCAGCGAGACCTACTACCTGGCGCTCACCGACGGGTTCACCACCCATTATCTATCGAGCGCCGGAATGAGCACCGTTCCGCCCGCCGTGAGCGATGCGTTCGGCCTAGACTTCGTGACGCTCGGTCACGCGCCGCTCGGGGCGACGCTGGTGAGCAGCGGCGGCACCGTGTTCCGCACCTGGGCGCCCGATGCCAGCACCGCGTACCTGCGCGGCGAGTTCAACGCCTGGGGCCTCGGCAATCCCATGACCAAGGTCGGCGAATACTTCGTCGCCCGGGTGCCCAGCGCGACCGACCGCAAGCAGTACAAATACTTCTTCAACAATTCGACCTGGAAGCCCGATGCGCGCGGCCGCGCGCTCAATCCTGGCTCGGATTACAACACCTACATCGAGAACCCATTCCGCTACACGTGGGGCGACACGGGCTGGATGACGCCGGCGCTCGACCAGATGGTGATCTATCAGCTGCACGTCGGCATGTTCGCCGGACTCAACGATCCGCAGGGGCCGACGCCGTTCCCGTCGCGCTACGTCGACGTGGCCGCGCGGGTTTCGCACCTCAAAGATCTCGGCGTCAACGCGGTGATGATCAACCCGTTCACCGAGTTCCCCGGGGATTTCTCGGGCGGTTACGACCCGGTGACGCAATGGGCGCCGGAGTCGAAGTACGGCACGCCGGACGAGCTCAAGTCGATGATCGACGTATTCCATGCGAATGGCATCGCGGTGCTGCTCGACATCGTCTGGAATCATTTCAGCAATACCGACAACTACCTGTGGAACTACGACGGCGGCCAGATCTATTTCGACAATCCACAGGTCGAAACCCCGTGGGGATCGCAGGCCGACTTCGATCGCCTTCAGGTCCGCGACTACTTCGTCCACTCCGCGATGCAGTGGCTGCAGGAGTTCCATCTCGACGGCTTCCGGATGGATGCGACCTCCTACATGACTCAGCCCGGCCAGGCCAACGCCTGGGGGTTGATGCAGCGCTACAACGACACCATCGACAATCGCTGGGGCGACAAGGTCTCGATCGCCGAGCAGCTGCCGAACGACGCGTACGTCACGCGCCCAACCGGCGCGGGCGGCGCGGGGTTCGACTCCCAGTACTACGGTGCGTTCCGCGACGCGGTGCGCCAGGCGATCTTCGCCGCCGCGAGCGGTGATCCACAGATCTACCGGATTCGCGACGCGATCAACGGCAGCGGTACCTATCTGCAGGGCCACTCGGTCGTCGACTACATCGAGCTGCACGACGAAGCGTGGGCCTCGAGCGGCGGCCAGCGCTTGGTGAAGACCATCGACACCACGGCGCCGTACGACGACATCTACGCCAAGGGCCGCACCAAGCTCGGCCAGGGCCTGGTGCTGACCGCGCCGGGGGTGCCCGCGTTCCTGATGGGCACCGAGTGGCTCGAGAGCAACGACTTCGGCACCGGCAGCGCCAACCGCCTCGACTGGTCGAAGAAGGTCACGTATGCGCCGATCATGGCCTACTACAAGAAGCTGATCGGCCTGCGCCGCTCGGTCCCCGCGCTGTGGTCGGATGCCGATCGCACGGTGACGGTGGTGGACGACACCAACAACCTGATCGTGTTCCGCCGCGCGGGCGGCGGCAAGCAGGTGATGGTGATCGCGAACTTCTCGAACTCGAACATCAGCGGCTACCGCGTCGGGCTACCGGCGGCCGGCAACTGGGTCGAGGTCCTGAACAGCCAGTCTACCGACTATTCCGGCAATGGTTTCGGCAACGCGGGGAACATCGCGACCGATCCGATCGGTGCGCATGGATACGGACAGTCGGCCGCGATCAACATTCCGCAGATGGGTCTTCTGATCCTGGCTCAGGCAGGAGTGACGCTGGGCGTCGAGAACACCGCCGCGTCCGTCGATCGTGCGCGGATCGCGCGCGTGTCGCCGTCGCCGGCCCGCACCAGCGCGACGATCGAATTCACGCTGCCGCGCGCCTGCAACGTGCGACTGACCATGCACGACGTGAGCGGTCGCCGCGTCGCGACGTTGGCGGATCGCACCTTCGAGGCCGGAACGCACAGCGTTGCATGGCACGCGGATCCCTCCGCGTCCTGGTCCCCGGGCGTGTACTTCGTCCGGCTCGAGACGCCGTCCGGCATGGCGCGAGGGAAGCTGCTGCTCGTCCGGTAGGGCTTCTGCCGCGCCCCGGTGCGCAGGCTGCATTCGTCCCGGACAATAAGAGTTTCGTCCCACCATGCGTGGGTGCTGGAAGCCGCATGTGGTTGACTCGTCCCTGATGACCCCTCCCATTCCGGTTTCGTCCCAAGCCATGGTCCACGCGCCGCGCCCGAACGGCCCCTGGACCGACGCCGTGCCGCGGTGGCTCCGGTTCGCGGCCCTGGCGCTGGGCGGTGCCGTGGTCGCCAGCCTGGTGGAAGGCACGTTCGGCAGCCTGCCTCCGCACTCCGATACTCCGCGCACGATCTGGCGGGATTCCGTGTTCGTGACCCTGCCGACCTGGCTGGTCGCGGCGGCAATGCTGCCGTTGGTGCTGCTGGTCGCGCGACGCTTCCCGTTCGTGCGCGGACGCATGTGGCGGGCGATCGTCGTGCATCTGGTAGCTGCGTCCGCCTTCGTGATGCTCCATCTCTACGCCACGGCGTCGATGATGCGGATGGCGCATCCCCATGCGCGGCCCGCGTGGTTCATCGTGGTGGACCTGTTGCGCTTGTATTCGGTTGCCGAGCTGCTGATCTACGTCAGCGTGGTCGGGCTGTGGCATGCGCTCTTCTACCAGCGGGCCGCGATCGAGCGCGAGCGCGACGCGGCCAGGCTGCGTGAGGATCTCACCCGGGCGCGGCTCGAGTCCCTGCGGCTCCAGCTCAATCCACACTTTCTGTTCAACACCCTGCAGGCAGTCGCCGTCATGGCGCGTACCCACGAGACCGATGCGTTGGTGGGTACGGTCCAGGGGCTTGCCAACATGCTACGCGCGGTGTTGGACGACGAGTTCGCGCACGACGTGCCGCTCGAGCGCGAGCTGAAGCTGTTGCGTCACTACGTCGGCATCCTCGAGGTGCGGTATCGCGACCGGCTCACGGTCCACTGGGACATCGACTCGGCATGTCTCGGCGCGATGGTGCCCGCGCTCATCCTGCAGCCGCTGGTGGAGAATGCGATCGTGCATGGCATCGATGCTCGTCCTGGACCCGGCGTGCTCTCGATTCTGGCCCGCCGCGAGGGCACCGAGCTGCTGCTGGTGGTCGAGGACGACGGCCCCGGGTTCTCGCGACCAAGCGAACCGCGCGTGCGTCGCGTCGGCTTGTCGAACGTGAGGGCGCGTCTCGAACACCGCTGGGGTGGCCGCGCACGGTTCGAGCACGGCAACCCTGCATCGCGCGGCGCTCGGGTTGCGCTGCACATTCCATTCGTTGAAGCGCCCGCGGATGGAATCGCTCTACAAACCGGGCACACCGCGTCCGGCGCGCGTGGCGAGGCGGGTCCGGAAGAGAGCATCGCGTGATCCGCGCGGTCATCGTCGACGACGAGCCGCTGTCCCGCACCGGCGTCCTCAAGTGTCTCGCCTCGGTGTCCGACGTGCGAGTCGTCGGCGAAGCGAGAGATGGTCCCGAGGCGATCGACCTGATCCTTCGGCAGCGGCCGGACCTGGTGTTCCTGGACGTCCAGATTCCGGGCTTCGACGGTTTCGAGGTCGCGTCGCGCATCCGCGAGGACCATCTGCCTGCCTTGGTATTCGTCTCGGCCTACGATCGCTACGCGCTGCGGGCCTTCGATGTGCACGCGGTCGACTACTTGTTGAAGCCCTACAGCGACGAGCGATTCCACGAGGCGCTCGCCCGCGCGCGCCGTGAGCTACTGCTGCCGGGTCCGGATCGCCTGGCTCGATTGCTCGCGCTGTTGTCGGACGTTGCACCGGCCGGCATCAATCCCGCCTACGTCGAGCGCTTCACCGTGCGCGACCGCGACGCCTGGCATCTGGTGCGCGCGCTCGACGTCGACTGGTTCGAGTCGGCCGCCAACTACGTGCAGATCCGCGCCGGCGACCAATCGCACCTGGTCCGCATGACCATGAACCAGCTCGAGCGCTCGCTCGATCCTCAGCGCTTCGCCCGCATTCACCGCACCACGATCGTCAACCTCGACCGGATCCGAGAAGTTCGGGCCGACGTGGGGGAAGGCTACCTCGTGATCCTGAGGGATGGGCGGACGCTCGCCATGAGCCGACGCTACCGCGATCGTATCCTCGGCTGAGCTCGTGAATCGTGCCGCCCCGGCGGGCGCTCCGCGGCGCCGGCCGTCCCCGTGCGAGTGAGGTTCGTCCCGGCGGCGCGAGCCTTGTTCCCTTTCGCCACGCTCCCGGCGCGCCGCTGCGGGCACTCTCTTCGTGAAGCGTACGAGCGGCTACCCCGCGTGCGCCGCATTCACCTGGAGAGCGTCATGAATCCGAATCCATCCGTCACTCGCGCGACCCTGCTGGCCGCCGTTCTGCTCGCGTCGCTGCCGGTAGGAGCGAGCGCTCAGGCGTTCACCCAGATCACCTCCGGGAATCCGATCGTCACGGATCCGGTGCCCGCATCGGCGGCATTCACCGGCTGCGCGTGGATCGACTACGACGGCGACGGAGACCAGGATCTCTACATCGTTCAACAGGGCCTCTATCGCAACGACGGTGGCGGCTCGTTCACGCACGTCCCGACCTGTCCGGCTGGCCATGACGCCTCGATCGGCGTGACCTGGGCGGACTTCGACAACGACGGCGACCCCGATTTCTACGTGTCCGGAGGCGAACCCGCCGGCTCGATCATGGTACGCAACGATGGCGGGGACGCATTCACTACCGTGACCACCGGCGCCGCGGGGGACTCGGTCGGCAATCAGGGTTGGGGGTGCGCATGGGGGGACTACGACCGCGACGGGTGGGTCGACCTGGTGGTGGCTGCGGCGTTCGGGTTCGGATCCACGACTCCGAACCATCTTCTCCACAACGATGGCGCCGGGCTGTTCACCAGCGTCGACACGTCGATCGTCTGCGCGGCGACCGGGCCCTATACCATCCCGACCTGGAACGACGTGGACGGGGATGGAGACCCGGACCTGTTCATCGCATCCGGGCCAGCCAACGGCACACGCGCGCCGGATTTCCTCTACCTCAACCACTGCGACGCACCGGGCAGCGCGTTCTTCACCCGCATCACGACCGGCGACCTCGCCACCGACAACCACGACGCTCAAATCTACAACTGGGCCGATATCGATGAGGACGGCGATCTGGACGTCTACGTCACGAACTACGCCGGCATGGGTGCAAACGATCTCTATCGCAACGACGACGGAGTGTTCACGCGACTGACCAACGCCCAGGCGGGCACCATCGTGACCGACGCCGGACACTCACTGGCTTCGGTGTGGGCCGATCTCGACAACGACGGAGATCTCGACTGTCTGGTGACCAAGGACGGTCCCACCAACAGCATCTACTACGTCAACAACGGCGCCGGCTTCTTCACGCGCTCGTTCTCCATCCTGCGTCAGCCGGGCCCAACCTACGGCGCGGCGGCCGGAGACTACGACGGCGACGGCGACCTGGACGTTTACATTCATGGCGACAATTCGACGCGCGGACTCTTCCGCAACCAATCGAGCGCCGTGAACGGCTGGTTGGAAGTACGTTGCCTCGGCACCCGGTCCAACCGCTCGGCGCTCGGGGCGCGGGTGCAGGTGGTCGCCACCATCAATGGCGTACGGCGGCGGCTGGTGCAGCAGGTTTCCGCGCAAAACAGTTTCGGTGGGCACGATCCGCTCGAGCTGCACTTCGGGGTGGGCGACGCGGTCGCGATCGATTCGCTGAGGGTCGAGTTTCCGAGCGGCATGAAGCAGATCTACCTGGGCGTCGTCCCTCGGCAACGCCTCACCGTGGTCGAAAACACCGCGACCTCGGTCGAGTCTCCGAGTGTCGCTGGCGACGGCATCCGCTGGCTAGGCTCCAACCCCGCGCGCGGTACCCTGCGCCTGGCGATCACCCTGCCACGCGCCGCGCGGGTCGACGTCGAGTTGATCGACGCTTCGGGCCGCGTGGCGCTCGCGCGCCGGTTCACTTCACTCGGCGCCGGCACACAGCGTGTCGAGCTCGGAGACAGTGGTGCATTGGCGCCGGGACTCTACTGGGTGCGCGCGCGGAGCGGCGCCTGGGTGCGAAGCACGCGGGTGGTGGTGCTGCGGTAGTGCTGCCGCCAAGGTTCCGGCTCACCGACGACGAAAAATCCGGCGGCGGCACGAGAATTCCGCTCGCGACGAACTCCAATCTTAAAACGACGAACGCCGCGCGGCATCGAGCCGTGCGGCGTTCGCGGGTGTCGCGGCTTCACGCCGCGTGAGTCAGTTCGCTTCGTTCAACCACGCTCGATAGGACTCGAACGCGAACGGGCGTCCCAAGAAGTCCTGCACCAGGTCCGCCGCCGGCTTGGAGCCGCCTTGCGCCAGCACCATCTGGCGGTAGCGGGTCGGCACCTTGGGATCGAGCAGGTTGGTCTTGTCGAACGCGCTGAACAGGTCCTTCGCGATCACCAGCGACCACATGTACGTGTAGTACACGGCCGAGTAACCGTCGAGGTGACCGAACGAGCACTCGAAGTGCGTGCCGTCGACGAACGGGAACGGCTGGTACTGCGCGACGAGCTGCTTGATGGTTCCGTCCAGGTCGACCTGTGCGGGGTCGCGGTCGTAGTACGACAGCGACGTGTTGGCGTAGACCATCTGGCGGCGCACCACCAGGCCCTTGCCGAACTCGTTCGCGCGCTTCATCTGCGCGACCAGCTCGGTCGGGATCGGCTCGTGCGTCTGGTAGTGGCGCGCGAACGTCTGCAGCACCTTCGCGTCGCGCATCCACTCCTCGAGCAGCTGCGACGGCGCTTCGACGAAGTCCTGCTCGGTGCGAATGCCCCCGGTGCCGACCCACTCGTGACGGCCGGCGAACAGCGTGTGCAGCAGGTGGCCGAACTCGTGGAAGAACGTGGTGGCGTCGCTGATCTCCATCAGGCCGGGCTCGTTCGGCTCACCGCCCGGGAAGTTGCAGATCAACGCGGCTTCCGGAATCTGCCGGCCGGCGAGGCCGGTCTGGATGTCGAACTGCGCGGCGTGGTTGTACTTGTTCGCGCGCGGATGCATGTCGAGATAGAACTTCCCGGCGAGCTTGCCGTTGTCCCACATCTCGTACGCCTCGACCGACGGATCCCACACCGGTGCGTCGGTGATGCGCTTGAACGTGACACTGAACATGCGGCTCGCCAGATCCAGCACGCCCTGCTTCACCTCGTCGTACGGCAGGTACGGGCGCATCTTCTGCGAGTCGAAGTCGAAGTCCGATTTCTTGACCAGCTCCGAGTAGTAGCCGGACTCCCACGCGTTCACGACCTTCGCGTCGGGGACGTCCTTCTGCTTGCGCGCGAGCAGCACGGTGTAGTCCTGCGCGGCGCGCGCCTTCGACGCCTCGACGATCTTGTCGATGAAGTCGCGCGCGTTCTTGCCGCTGCCGATCATCTTGTTCGCGGTGATGTAGTCGGCCCAGTTGTCGAAGCCGCACAGCTTGGCCAGCTCCGAGCGCTTCGCGATCATCTTCTTCAGCACGTCCATGTTCTTCGGGAACGCGCGATTGTTGTACTCGAAGTACATCTTCTTGCGCAGCTCTTCACTCTTCGCATAACTGAAGATCGGCACCGCGTCGGGGTAGTCGACGGTCAGCGTGATCTTGCCGTCGGCGTCGGCCTTGTGGCGCGTGACGAAGTCGTCGGGCAGGCCGGCGAGGTCCTTGGCGTCCCAGGTGAACGGACGCTTGTCCTCGCGGATGTTGCGCGCGAAGTCCTGGCCGATCAGCACCAGCTCGTCGTTCAGCTCCTTGATGCGCTTGCGGGTGGCTTCGTCCTTGTCGACGCCCGACAGCTTGAAGTCGCGCAGCGTGCGCTCGAGGTAGAACTTGGTCTCGGGATTCAGCCCCGCGGTCGGGATCGCGGCGAGCGCGTCGTAGACCGGGCGATTGAGCGACAGGTCGGTGCCGAGCGCCGACGCTTCCTGCGAGAGCTTCTCGGAGGCGGTGCGCAGGCCCGAGTCGGGATGCACGTTCTCCATCAGCGACGACTGGGCGCCGACCGCGTCCAGCTCGAGCAGCGCGTCGTCATAGGGACGCAGCGTGTTCTCGACCGTGTGCGGCGCCTTGGACGCGGCGACCTTCGCGATCAGCGTCTTGGCGTGCTCGAGGCGCGCTTCCTGGCGATGCTTGTAGGCGTCGGGGCCGCCGGCCCAGAACGTGGCTGCGCCCGCGGTCCGCGGATCGGTCATGGTTCCTTTCGCCTTCTTGGCCGCGGGCTTGGCCGCAGGAGTTGCCGCGGAGGCGGCGGTGACGCATGCACCCGCGACGAGCAGGGCAAGCACGATTCCTCGAACGAGCTTCACTGGGGCTCCTACTGATGAGTTGCCGGGCGCGGGGAACCTGCCGGCCGCGTGCGCCTGGCGTCGTGGGGACCAAAGACCGGAAAGCAGTCGAAGACCTTAATGGACCGGGTGCTCGGCCTCAACCGTAAAGCCGACCGGCGCACGTTTCGCGGGGGACGGACGCGGCAAATCCGGGAACACGGAGGACGGCGGGAACGCGGCGATCGCGGTGCTGCCCCGCGCCGTACGCCGGAACCGGCGGCCGTTAGCGGCGTGGCGGCTTGCTGGGGCGCATCTCGACGCGGCTGTAGAGCGCACGCGCCGGCGAGCGCAGCAGGTCGAGCACCACCTCGCCGACGTCCTCGGGGGTCAGCGCCCAGTTCTCCTTGGCGGCGCTGCCGCGGCCGAATTCGGTCGCGACGCTGCCCGGCATCAGGTACGACACGCGGATGTTGTCGTAGCGCACTTCCATCATCAGCGCCTCGCTGAATCCGTTGAGGCCGAACTTGCTCGCGTTGTAGGCCGCGGCGTTCAGCATCGGGTTCTTCCCGGCGAGCGAGCTGATGTTGAAGATGTAGCCGCCGCCCTTTTTCTTCATCTGCGGGATCGCCTCGTGGCAGCAGTAGAACACGCCGTTGAGGTTGGTCTCGATCACCGCGCGCCAGTCCTCGGGGTCCATCTCGGCGGCGGCGCCGAAGATGCCGATCCCGGCGTTGTTGACCAGGATGTCGGTGCCGCCGTGGCGGTGCTCGACCTCGCGGAACAGCTGCTGTACCAGCTCGTAGCTGCGCACGTCGCACGCGATGCCGAGCGCGCCGCCGCCGATCTCCTTCGCCGCCTGCTCCGCGCTCGAGGCGCTGCGCGCGGTGATCACCACGCGCGCGCCTTCGTTCGTCAGCTGCTCGGCGATGCCGCGCCCGATGCCGCGATTGCCGCCGGTGATCACCGCGATTTTGCCGTCCAGGGCTCCCATGGCGGGCGTCTAGCGATCCGGTTCCTGGTTTTCTTCCCACATGCGGCCGACGTTGCTCAGGGCGCTGGGATGTCGCCGCCACAAGTACAACGCCATGCCCGCCGCCGCGAGCAGATTGGCGACCACCACCGTCCACGGACGCAGCTTCTGCATCATCTCGGCGCGCAGCGCGAGGTCGAGTCCGAAGAACCCGATCTGGAGCGAGAGGAACAGCACCAGCAGCACGAAGAACATGATCGGGAACCGCTCGAACAGCGTGGCGAGGTAGGAGAGGACGACGCCGACCACGATGAACACCAGGAAGTGGACCGCGGTGTACGCGGCGACGTCGAGCGGCTGGATCGCCGTCATCTGCGCCCCGTTCGCGCCGTGCAGCAGCACGCTGCCGAGCATCGCCGGAGTCCACAGCGGGCGCCCCATCGCCAGGTCCAGCACGAGGAACCAGCCCGCGACCAGCAGCGCTCCGATCATGCCGGTGAACAATCCATCCAGCAGGATCTCGGAAGCCGTGGTCCGGGTTACAGGTGCGGCCTTTGCGATCGGGTCCGTGGTCATGGCTCCTCCTCGGCCGAAGTCGTGAAGTCCTTGGTGCTTCAGTTGTGTACGATACACCCGCGGCTGCCGCGGGCGTCAGGCGAGGATCCGATGCCCGGCCCGCACGCCGGCCCGGTCGGAACGATCCCCCGAGCGGTGGCCGGCGAAACGACTCCCCTTCAGATGCTCCGAGGCAAGGCGAGGATTTGCCTGGAGTTGCGGGCCCAGAGCCGGCCCGCCGGGTTGAGGGGGCTTGCTCCCTCCGATACTCTTGGCGCTACGCCCGGCCGTCCGTAGCACCCTTCCCAAGGAACCTTCGCTTCCATGAGCCGATTGCTCGAAACGCTCCGCGAGCGCGTGCTGATCTATGACGGCGCCATGGGCACCCAGATCCAGGCCCGCGAGCTGACCGCTGCCGATTTCGGCGGCAAGGAAGGGTGCAACGACTACCTGTCGCTGACCCGCCCCGACGTGGTGGAAGCGATCCACGCCGCGTATTTCGAAGCGGGCGCCGATGTGGTCGAAACCAACTCGTTCCAGGCCTCGCGGCTGCGGCTCGAGGAATGGGGCATCGGCGAGAAGACCTACGACGTGAACCGCGCCGCGGCCGAGATCGCGCGCCGCGCCGCCGACGGGTTCGAGCAGGCGGACGGCCGCCCGCGCTTCGTCGCGGGATCGATGGGGCCTTCGGGTTACCTGCCGTCGTCCGAGGATCCGGACTTGGGGCGCCTGCGGCTCGAGGACCTGGTTCCGGCGTTCGAGGTGCAGGCGCGCGGGTTGGTCGAGGGCGGCGCCGACGTGCTGATCCTCGAGACCTGCCAGGACATGATCGAGATGAAGGCGCAGATCCTCGCGTCGCGCGCGGCGATGGACGCGGCGGGCCGCCGCGTGCCGATCCAGTGCTCGGTCACGCTCGACCCCACCGGGCGCATGCTGCTCGGCACCGACATTCGCGGGGCGCTCGCGACGCTGGAGGCGATGGCGGCGGACATCATCGGGCTCAACTGCTCGACCGGTCCCGACCTGATGCGCGATCCGGTGCGCTGGCTGTCGCAGTACGCCGGCACGCCGATCCACGTCATCCCCAACGCCGGGCTGCCGATCAACGACGGCGGGCGAACGCTCTACCCGATGAAGCCGCAGCCGATGGCCGACACGCTGCGCGAATTCGTGCAGGAGCTGGGCGTCAACATCGTCGGCGGCTGCTGCGGCACCACGCCCGATCACACGCGCGCGATGGTCGCCGCGGTCGGCGGCCGGGAAAG
>JADMIO010842098.1_pt1 | contig 12443 bp, 13 predicted proteins | sample 8958161 | NCBI WGS metagenome assembly JADMIO01 (sample SAMN16585339, study PRJNA669376) | soil metagenome | isolation source: Crop rotation soil | place: USA: Cullars Rotation, Alabama | collected 2011 | reverse complement strand
CTTTCCCCTCTGTTTTTGTCCGTGGAATGAACAATGGAAGTCCGAGCTCATCGCTAATAACTTCGTATAGCATACATTATACGAAGTTATATTCGATGCGGCCGATCTAGCAGAAAGTCAAAAGCCTCCGACCGGAGGCTTTTAACTTCTGTCACCTAGGTTACGCCCCGCCCTGCCACTCATCGCAGTACTGTTGTAATTCATTAAGCATTCTGCCGACATGGAAGCCATCACAAACGGCATGATGAACCTGAATCGCCAGCGGCATCAGCACCTTGTCGCCTTGCGTATAATATTTGCCCATGGTGAAAACGGGGGCGAAGAAGTTGTCCATATTGGCCACGTTTAAATCAAAACTGGTGAAACTCACCCAGGGATTGGCTGAGACGAAAAACATATTCTCAATAAACCCTTTAGGGAAATAGGCCAGGTTTTCACCGTAACACGCCACATCTTGCGAATATATGTGTAGAAACTGCCGGAAATCGTCGTGGTATTCACTCCAGAGCGATGAAAACGTTTCAGTTTGCTCATGGAAAACGGTGTAACAAGGGTGAACACTATCCCATATCACCAGCTCACCGTCTTTCATTGCCATACGAAATTCCGGATGAGCATTCATCAGGCGGGCAAGAATGTGAATAAAGGCCGGATAAAACTTGTGCTTATTTTTCTTTACGGTCTTTAAAAAGGCCGTAATATCCAGCTGAACGGTCTGGTTATAGGTACATTGAGCAACTGACTGAAATGCCTCAAAATGTTCTTTACGATGCCATTGGGATATATCAACGGTGGTATATCCAGTGATTTTTTTCTCCATTTTAGCTTCCTTAGCTCCTGAAAATCTCGATAACTCAAAAAATACGCCCGGTAGTGATCTTATTTCATTATGGTGAAAGTTGGAACCTCTTACGTGCCGATCAGATTAAAACGAAAGGCCCAGTCTTTCGACTGAGCCTTTCGTTTTATTTGACCATGTTGGTATGATTTAAATTAATACGACTCACTATAGGGTCAGTGCGGCCGCGACTTCAAGTCACGTGAATTCCAAGCTTCGGATCCCACTGTGCTGGAAAGGGGCGCCCTCCACCCACGTGGGCCTGCCGGCGCGCGCGCCGGCGAACGCCGCGACCGTCCCGCCGATGGAGAGCACCAGGGCGAGGAGGAGGGCGCCCTGGCCGAGCGACGCCATCACCCACCACCGCGCATCTGGGCCTGCGTCGGCGCCCGGTAGTCACCATCGTGCTTGACCAGCAGCGTGTCGGCCCGGAACCGTCCGTCCCTGCCCAGGGCACCCTCCACCACGACGCCCTGACCGGCCCGGAACATCTGGGGCACGGGGCCGGTGCTCCGCACCGCCATCTTCGTGTCCCCGTCGGTCACCACGAACGTGACCGCACCGGCCGGCCGGTGCACGCTTCCGGGCACGACGTAGCCGCCGAGCCGGACCCGTTCGTCGACCTGGGCCTTGTGGTGGACCGCGATGTCCGTCGGAGTCAGGTAGTAGACGAAGCTGCCGGTCAGCCCGCGCACCGCGATCCATCCGAGCGCTCCGACCACGACCGCCACGCACAACACCAGGCGCCACCGTGCGGACCGCCGCCGGGGCGACTGGACCGGGTACGACGCGTCGGGCCGCTCGACCTGCGGTACCCGGGGAGCCAGCGTGTCCGTCATCGCCCGGGCCTCCCGCCACGCACCGGCCGACCCGAGAGAGCCGCGGTCAGCTCGCGGGCCGCCGCGCTTTCCCGGGCGAGCCGCCACCGGTACCACAGCAGCGCCGCGGCGGTGCCGCCGTAGCCGGCGACGATGTAGCCGAGGTCAGCCACGACCGCCACCTCCCACCGGTCGCGGGTCTGGCACCGGGCGAGGTGCCCGGGCCCGCGGCGACGGCTGGGACATCACGGTGGCGGCGGCACGGTCCTCGAGCCGCCCCACCCGCAGCCGCACGGCCATCAGGTAGCCGTAGGCCACCGAGAAGGCGACCGTGCCCACCAGCAGGGCGATCAGCATGCTGGTGTCCATCGTGGGTGCTCCCGGACGGATCACCGTCGCCTCCTGGTGCAGTGAGCGCCACCAGACCACGGACATGTGGACGATGGGCACGTCGACGAAACCGACGACCCCGACCACTGCCGACCAGTGCGCGCGCCGGCTGGGGCTGTCCGCGACGCTGCGCAGCGACAGGTAGCCGACGTAGATCAGCAGCAGCACCACGGTGGTGGTCAGCCGCGGGTCCCAGGTCCACCAGGTGCCCCACACCGGTCGGCCCCACAGGGAGCCGAGGAACAGCGTGAGCACGCAGAACAGCACGCCGATCTCCGCGGACGCCACCGCCACCCGGTCCCACCGGATCCGCCCCGTCCGCAGGTAGGCGACGCTGCCGACGAACACCACCCCGAAGGACAGGAACGCGAGCCACGCCGCGGGGACGTGCACGTACATCAGCCGTTGCACGTCCCCCTGCTCGGCGTCGGCCGGGACGACGTACAGCCCGAGGACTGCCGTCGCCGCCAGCCCGACCAGCGTGGCCCACCCGAGCAGTCGCTGCGCACCCCGGGTACCCGCCGTGACCAACAGCCGGTCGATTCCCTTCATCGTGCTTCCCTCCTGACTTTCCCGAGCGCCTACAGCGACTTCAGGTACTCGACGAGGTCCTTCTGCTGGGCCGTGGTGAGCCCCAGGTGGAAGGTGGTGTTGTAGTGCCGCACCACCGCGCCGAGGTCCGCGAACCGGCCGTCGTGGTAGAAGCCACCCTTCTGGTGGCTCCACAGGCCGGCCAGCGGGCTGGTCCGGTACATGTGGGTCGGCGAACGGTTTGCCTGGAAGTTGTCGATGCCGATCTCGCCCCCGCGGTGCATGTTGAACCCGGGCTCACTGAACGTCGGCGCCACGTGACAGCTCGAGCAGGCCGCCTGGCCCATGAAGAGGCGCTTGCCACGAGCGGCGGCGACCGCGTCGAAGGATCCCTGCGGCGCCTTCGGCGCAGCCAGTGCGAGCTGGTAGGCCTGCAGCGCGGGCAGCTTGGACGAGATCAGGTCGACCGGCGCCTTGACGTGACCGAACCCGTTCTCCGCGGCGATCGGGAACTGCTTGGCGTCGTCGAGGCGCGGGTCGTAGAACGTTCCCTGACCGTGCATCTCGAGGTTCGCCACGAATGCGTTCCAGTACGTCACCGAGCCCCACCCGGTCGAGGTGTGCTGGTTGACGCCCAGCAGGCCGAATGCCGGCGGGATCAACGTCGCGGCGGTCTTGCCGTCGGGCCGGAACGCCTTTCCGTCGAGGAACAGCTCGGCGTCGAACTTCCCGGGTCCCCACGCGGCCAGGACCGTCTTCACGGTGGGGACGTCGGTGTGCAGCAGGTCGGCGACCGGCTTCAGGTTCGGCGACAGCGAGACGATCGCCCCGACGTTGAGGTCGCGGTTCGCCCAGCCGTCGAGCCGCTTGCCGATCCCGGGGGCGAAGGAGTCGTCGACCGTCGAGTGGCACAGCGCGCACTCGATGCCCACGGAGCGCAGGCTGCCGTCGGAGGCGAAGAAGCCCTTGACCCCGACCACGGAGTTCAGCTTGAGCAGCGCGAGGGTGACCGCAGGGTCGTCGAGGTCGACGTTGCCTGCGGCGATCGCGTCGCGGGTGGCGGCCGGGAGCGCGTCGACGTCGACCTTGAGGCCGACCGCGAGCGCGGTCTTCGGGCTCACCCCGGGTCCGACGCCGCCGTTGGCACTGCCGGCGATGGCCTGGTGCAGGTTCAGGGTGTCGCCCCAGAACGCCTGGTCGCCGAACGTGTCGAACCGGAACGTCTGCCGCCCTGCCTTGACCAGGTCCTCGGCGTGCTCCTCGACGTCCTTGTCGGACTGGTACGCGGTCGTCGAGCCGAAGATGCCGGAGGACACCGCGGTGGTCTGGGACCCGATCGCGAGGACGCCCGCGAGGGCGAGGATCGCGAGCGCCGCCACGGTCCTGCGGCGATGTCTGCTGCGCGGGTGGTGCTTGGCGAGTGCCGCCACCTCGGGCGGCTTCTCGTGGTCCTGTGGCTTCGCCATAGCCATGCCTCGATTCTGTAACAGACACGAACATGTGTCTTACAGATGAGAGTGGCGCTGCCCTGCACCCCTGTCAAGGGTCGACCGGACCGGTTCAGTCCTCGATCAGGTGTCCGTAGACCAGGAACCCCGTGGCGAGGAACGCGGCGTCGAACGCGAGCAGGACCTCCAGCCAGCCGACGACGCCCGCGGTCCCGCCCTGGGCGAGCGTGGAGGTCGCCTTGATGGCGCCGATCACGACCGGGCTGACCAGCGGCAGCACGAGGATCGGGAGCGCCGCCTGTCGACGACCCATGACCGTGAGCAGGCCGAACAGGCTCCCGAGGGCACTGAGCCCGACCACGCCCAGCACCGCGGTGAGCAGCAGCAGGAGCGGCGACCGACCGAGCGGGAGCCCGAACAGCACCGCGACCATCAGCCCGGTGGCACCGACCAGGACCAGCACCTGGATGGCCGCTGCCAGCGCCTTGCCGAGGTAGACCGCGCCCTTGGGCACCGGCGCGAGCAGCAGGCCGTCCAGGGCGCCGATGTCGGCCTCGGACCGGTAGGAGCGGTGGAAGAGGTCCACGGCCGCGAAGAGCCCGGCCAGCCAGAGCAGACCGGGCGCGGTCTGCTGGAGCAGCGTCCGGTTCGGCCCCAGGGCGAAGCCGAACGCGAGCAGCATGGTGGCCGCGAACGGGAGGACCGACCCGAGCGCGTACCGGCTGCGGATCTCCACCCTCAGGTCCTTCTCGGCCACGGCCCACATCGCCTGGACGATCGGCACGGTCATGACTCCACCGTCTCCGCCCGCAGCGGCTGCGGCGCGGGCGTCTCCGGCGGCACGAGACGGCCGGCCTCCAGCGTGACCTTGCGGTCCACGGTCCCCTCCGGCGGTGGCTCATGGCTGGCGATCAGCACGGTGCGGCCGTGGTACGACGCATCGGCCAGCAGCTGGTCCACCAGGATCCGGGCCTCCACGTCCAGCCCCGCGTACGGTTCGTCGAGCAGCACCACCTGCGGGTCCAGCATCAGGCAGCGCGCGATGGCCAGGCGCTGCCGCATGCCCTGGGAGAAGCCCCCCGCGCGGACCCCGGCGACCTCGTCGAGCCCGACGCGTTCGAGCGCCGGGAGCGCGTTCGCCGTCCGGACGCCGTGCATGCGACAGACGAAGACCAGGTTCTCGAGCGCCGTCAGGTCGCCGTAGAACCGGGACTGGTGTCCCAGCAGCTCCACCCGCGCGCGGATCTGGTCGCGGTCGCGGAGCAGGTCGAAGCCGAGCACGGATCCGGCACCGAAGGTCGGCGAGAGCGCGGTGGCGATCACCCGCAGCAGGGTCGACTTGCCGGATCCGTTGCTGCCGCAGACCCAGACCGCCTGCCCCACCGGCACGTCGAGGCGGACCTGGCTGATCGCCGGGAGGCCGTCGAAGACGCGGGTGACCCCGCGGAGCTCGATCGCGCTGACGACCATGGCCGATCCGCCCTTCTATGGGCCATCGAGATGAACGATAGACACCGTACGACCGCTCCGACCGCCGGTCAATCGCTGGTACGGCCTCCCACTTCCGCTTTCGTCGTGTAAAAGGCACACTGATGATCCTTAGAACCCTGGAGTGATCCGGATGTCGACAGCCGACTACGCCCTGGCCTTCAGCGCCGGCGCCGTCTCGTTCGCCTCGCCGTGCGTGCTGCCGCTGGTCCCGGTCTACCTCTCGGTGACGTCCGGGGTCGGCGTCGCGGACCTGACCAGTCCGAGCCGGCGGACGGCACTCGCCGTGACCCGGGGTGCCTCGCTGTTCATCGTGGGCTTCTCGGCCGTCTTCGTCACCCTGGGTCTCTCGGCGACCGCGCTGGGCGGGCTGCTGCTGCGCCACCAGGCGCCGATCACGCGGATGGCGGGCGTCGTCGTGCTGGTCATGGCGGTGGGGATGTTGCTCGGGACCACCGCGCCGCGCGGGAGCTGGCTGTCGCGGGACTGGCGGTTCCATCCCGGTCCCGGCGGCCACCAGGTCTGGGTGCCCCCGGTGACCGGCGCGGCATTCGCGTTCGGGTGGACACCGTGCATCGGACCGGTACTCGGCTCGGTCCTGGCGATCGCCGCCACCCAGGAGGGAGTCCTGCGCGGCGGTGTCCTGCTGGCGACGTACTCAGCCGGGCTCGCGGTGCCGCTCCTCCTGGCCGGGCTGGTGTTCCACCGGGCGGTGGGCCCGATGAGATGGAGCCGACGCCACGCTCGCGGGGTGACCCGGGCCATGGCGGCCGTGCTGGTGGTCTACGGGCTGCTGCTCGTGTCCGACCGGCTGGCGTGGCTGACGCTGACCCTGCAGAACGCGGCGGGTTGAGCTGCACCCCACCGGGCGTTTCAGGGCTGGCGCGGATGGGCCTTCACGCAGCAGAGTCCGGGCTGCGGGTCCAGCACGGCCTCGAGGGAGTCGCAGCCGAGGCCGTCGAGCAGGCCGCCGACGAGCGCGAGGTTCATCGAGCAGACGAGCTCGGTGTGCTCCTTGGCGAGCCGGTCGAAGGGGCAGTTCGTCAGGCACACGCCCTGATCCGAGCAGCGGGGCTCGTACCCGTGGCGCGCGAGCACCTCCGCGGTCCGTTCCTGGTCCGTGCCGGGCGCGACGTCCCCGTCGTCCGCCATCGCACGTCCCCGCTCCTCCGCCACCTCGACGACGGCCGCCGGCACCCGCGTGCCGTCGTTGCCGGTGCGGTCGATGGCCTCCGCGAGGATGTCCCCGACGAGGTCGTACCTGCGCTCCGGGAGCGACACGGCCACCTCGCGGTCGGCGCGCTCGTACAGCTTCGCGGTGCGCCCGGCTCCGGGACCGGTCCGACCGGTCAGCCTGCGGAAGCTGACCTCCAACAGCCCCTCGGCGACGAGCCGGTCGAGGTGGAACTTCGCGGAGTGCAGCGGCAGGTCGCACGCGGTCGCGGCCTGCTCACGGCTGACCGGCTCGGGCTCCGACGCGACGTACAGGTACAAGGCACGGCGGGCGGGTTCGACCAGCACGCCCAGCCCGGCGATGCGTGACGCGAGCTCCTCATCCACCGTCGGCCCTCTTCCTCCGATCCCCCGGTCGACACAGACTTTCCGGCCGTCCTGCACAAATGTACTTGGACGTTCACCGGGAGGCGTCGAGTTGCGGTCAGTGGGCGTGTGACCTGCGGTTTCTCACACGTTGAAGCGGAACTCCACGACGTCCCCGTCGGCCATCACGTAGTCCTTGCCCTCCATGCGCACCTTGCCGGCGGCCTTGGCGGCGGCCATCGAGCCGGCGGCGACGAGGTCGTCGTACGACACGATCTCGGCCTTGATGAAGCCCTTCTGGAAGTCCGTGTGGATCACGCCGGCGGCCTCCGGGGCGGTCGCGCCCTTCCGGATCGTCCAGGCGCGGGCCTCCTTGGGGCCGGCGGTCAGGTAGGTCTGCAGGCCGAGCGTGTCGAAGCCGACGCGGGCGAGGACGTCGAGACCGGGCTCGTCGACGCCCATCTCGGCGAGCATCTCGCGAGCCTCGTCGTCGTCGCCGAGCTCGACCAGCTCGGCCTCGAACTTGGCGTCGAGGAAGATCGCCTCGGCCGGTGCGACGATCTTGCGCATCTGCTCCTTGAGCTCCTCGTCGCCGAGCTCGTCGGCGTCGCAGTTGAAGACGTAGATGTAGGGCTTCGAGGTCAGCAGGGACAGCTCACGCACGAGGACGGGGTCGATCCCGGTGGCGAGGATCGGGGTGCCGGCCTCCAGGGCCTCCTTGGCCTCCTGGGCCGCGGCGAGGTTGGCGGCGCGCGCCTTGTCGCCGCGGGCCTCCTTCTCCAGCCGCGGGATCGCCTTCTCGACGGTCTGGAGGTCGGCCAGGATCATCTCGGTCTGGATCGTGGAGATGTCCGACTCCGGGTTGACCTCGCCGTCCACGTGGGTCACGTCCTCGTCGCGGAACACCCGGGTCACCTGGCAGATCGCGGCCGACTCCCGGATGTGCGAGAGGAACTTGTTGCCCAGCCCCTCCCCCTCGGAGGCGCCCTTGACAATGCCGGCGATGTCGACGAACTCGACCGTGGCGGGCAGGACCTTGGCCGAGGAGAAGATGCCGGCAAGGGTCGCCAGGCGGTCGTCCGGGACGCCGACCACGCCGACGTTGGGCTCGATCGTCGCGAACGGGTAGTTCGCAGCGAGGACGTCGTTCTTGGTCAGGGCGTTGAAGAGGGTCGACTTGCCCGCGTTGGGGAGCCCGACGATGCCGATGGTGAGTGCCACGGGCGGCAACTCTACGGACGTGGCAGGGCCGACACGAATCGGCTCGGCCGACGGCCTCCCGCACGGGGGCGGCCGGGATCAGCCCAGGACGAACGCGTCGCTGGTCACCAGGTCACCCGCGCTGCTCGGGTTGTGCGCGCCGCGGACCACCACGCGGATGACGTGCTGGGCATTCGTGAGCCCGGCGTAGGTGTGTGCAACCTGGAACGCGTCCTTTGCGGCATATGCGTCGACCGTATCGACGTGCCGGCCGTCGACGAACACGTCCGCGATGCCCTGGCGTGGGCCTTCGACGGACAGCCACGTCACGGACGTCCCGGAGAACGCGAACGACGTGCTCGCACCCGGGGTCGCACTCCGCCGCAGGGAGCCACCGCTCGCGTTGGTTCTCAGCAAACCGCGCCAGCTGCTGTAGCGGATCACCGAGGCGCGGTCGTCGACCTGGGTCGCCCCCGCGACGAACTCGTCGACGTTGACCTGCGTGCCGGTCGAGGCGGGGTTCTTGGTGCCTGTCGGGCGGACGGAGATCACGTGCGAAGCGTCGGTCAGACCCCTCACCGGGAACGATCTGGTGCCGGCCCGGGGTGAGTAGAGGTCCACGAGAGTCGGGGTCGATCCGGAGACCGACACGGAGGCGATGCCCTTGGTGGGACCGGTCCGGGCGACATAGGTGACCTGTGTGCCCGTGAACGTGTAGGAGGCGACGTCACTGGACGTGGACGCCGACCGGTAGCCGCCGCTGCTGGCGGTCGGGTCGGCCACACCGCGCCACCCGTCGTACACGACGCCACGGTCGAAGTCCTGGAAGGTGTCCTGGACGGTCAGGGTGTGGGTGGCGGTCGCCGAACCATGCGTCGAGCCCGAGTTGGTGATCTTCGCGACGACGCTGTACGTGCCGGCACTCGGGAACGTGTAGGTGATGTTCGGGCCCGACCCCATCGTCGTGCCCAGGTGACTGCCGCCGGCCGTGAACCAGCGCCAGTTGATGGTGCAGGGCGGCGCGTCGCATCGTCCGGTGAAGGTGAACGACACCGGCTCGCCGAGCCTCGGCGTCGTGGGCGTGAACGTGAACTCGGCCGTCGGGAGCGCGGATGCGCCACCCGCGGTCGCGAAGACCGCCACCAGGGAGAGGAGCAGGGCGACGCCGAGCCTCGCCACCACGACGACAGGGGCTGCCAGGGTCTTCATGTTCGGTCCGCCTCCGTTGGCACTACCTCGGCCCCTCGCCTTGAGGATGCAGCGTCGACCCCGCTGGTGTCGATGAGACCTTTGGCCATATTGCAATGAGACCTTCGGGCAAGACCACCACCCCAAGGAGGTCAGAGTCGGGTCAGTCCGGTCACGTCGATCACCAGCTCGCCCTCCTCGTCGGAGGCGGACAGGTCCACGTGCGCGGTGATCCGCCAGTCGTGGTCACCCGCCGGGTCGCCGAGGATCTGCTGCACCTCCCACGCGCGTGGTCCCTTCTCGACCACCAGCATCCGGGGTCCCCGTGCGTCCGGGCCGGTGTCGATGGCGTCGTGGTCGGCGAAGTACTCCTCCAATGCCTCGGCCCACTCCTCCTCGGACCAGGAGGACGACTCCGTCAGCTCGGCGGTGCGACGCCTCGCGGCCCACTCGACCCGGCGGAACATCGCGTTGCGGACCAGCACGGAGAACGCGCGGACGTTGGCCGTGAGGCGGGTCTCGACCGGCTCGACCACCGAGGAGGGGCCGGGGACACCCGGAGTGGTCAGGGCCTCCCACTCGTCGAGAAGGCTCGAGTCGGTCTGCCGCACGATCGCGCCGAGCCACACCTCGATGTCGTCGAGCTCGTAGCTGCGCACGCTGTCCGGCACGGTCTGCCGCAGCGCACGGTAGGCGTCGCCGAGATAGCGCAGCACCAGGCCCTCGGACCGGGTGAGGCCGTAGAACGCGATGTACTCGGCGAAGGTCATCGCGCGCTCGTACATGTCGCGCACCACCGACTTCGGCGACAGCGCGTCCTCGGAGACCCACGGGTGACTGCGCCGGTAGACCTCGTAGGTGTGCGTGAGCAGCTCCTCGAGCGGCTTCGGCCACGACACCTCCTCGAGCAGCTCCATCCGCTCGTCGTACTCGATCCCGTCCGCCTTCATCTCGGCGATCGCCTCGCCGCGGGCCTTGTGCTCCTGCGCGCCGAGGACCGTGCGCGGGTCGTCGAGGGTGGCCTCGATCACGGACACCACGTCCAGTGCGTACGTCGCCTCCTCCGGATCGAGCACGTCGAAAACCCCCAGCGCGAACGTGGACAGCGGCTGGTTGAGTGCGAACCCGAGCTGGAGATCGTCGACAAGCCGCACCGTGCGTCCGTCGGCGTCGGGCGGGTCGACCGGTACGACGACCCCGGCCGCGAGCAGGGCGCGGTGCTGGGCGACCGCCCGTCGGACCAGCCGCACCTGCGCACGGCCGTCCTCGTGGTTGTCGCGCAGCAGCCGTCGCATCGCCTCCAGCGGGTTGCCCTCGCGGGCGATCACGTTGAGGAGCATCGCGTGGCTGACCCGCATCCGGGACACCAGCGGCTCCGGCTCTGCGGCGACCAGCCGTTCGAAGATCTCCTGGGTCCAGTTGACCTGTCCCTCGGGGGCCTTCTTGCGCTGCACCTTGCGGATCTTCTTCGGGTCGTCGCCGGCCTTGGCCAGGTTCTTGTGGTTCTCGATCACGTGCTCCGGCGCCTGTACGACGACCGTGCCGGCGGTGTCGTACCCGGCCCGGCCGGCCCGGCCGGCGATCTGGTGGAACTCGCGGGCCTTGAGCAGCCGCTGTCGCCGCCCGTCGTACTTGGAGAGCCCGGTGAACACGACGGTGCGGATCGGCACGTTGATCCCGACCCCGAGCGTGTCGGTGCCGCAGATCACCTTGAGCAGACCCGCCTGGGCGAGCTGCTCGACGAGCCGGCGGTACTTCGGCAGCATGCCCGCGTGATGCACGCCGATGCCGTGCCTCACCAGGCGGGACAGGGTCTTCCCGAAGCCGGGGCTGAACCGGAAGCCGCCGATCAGCTCGGCGATCCGGTCCTTCTCCTCGCGGGTGCAGACGTTGATGCTGGTCAGTGCCTGCGCCTGCTCCAGGGCGGAGGCCTGCGTGAAGTGCACGACGTAGACCGGCGCCTGGTGTGTGCTCAGCAGCTCCTCGAGCGTCTCGTGGATCGGCGTCAACGCCCACTGGTAGCTCAGCGGGACCGGGCGGACAGCGCTGCTGACCACGGCGGTCGGCCGCCCCGTGCGCCGGGTCAGGTCGTCCACGAACCGGGTGACGTCGCCGAGCGTCGCGGACATCAGCAGGAACTGCGCCTGGGGCAGCTCGATCAACGGCACCTGCCAGGCCCAGCCGCGGTCGGGCTCGGAGTAGAAGTGGAACTCGTCCATCACCACCTGGCCGATGTCCGCCGCCGCTCCCTCGCGCAGCGCGATGTTGGCGAGCACCTCGGCGGTGCAGCAGATCAGCGGCGCCTGCGCGTTGACCGCGGCGTCACCGGTGAGCATGCCGACGGTGTCGGCGCCGAACACGTCGATCAGGTCGAAGAACTTCTCCGACACCAGGGCCTTGATCGGCGCCGTGTAGAACGTGCGGCGGCCCTCGGCCAGCGCGACCAGGTGCGCTCCGGTGGCGACCAGGCTCTTGCCGGTGCCGGTGGGCGTGGAGAGGATCACGTTGGAGCCGGTGAAGATCTCCAGCAGCGCCTCCTCCTGCGCGGGGTAGAGGCTCAGTCCCTGCTCGCCGGCCCAGGTCTCGAAGATCTCGAGGAGGTCGTCCACGTCGGTCACGCCGGCTTGGATGCTGTCGAGGAGGGTCATGGCCGGCCCATCCTCCCCCAGCACGAACGCATCGGCACCGCCGGTCCTGGGACCGGCGGTGCCGATGAGGGGTGTTGCGAAGGGATCCGGGTGGGTCAGTCGTCCGAGCCGTGGCCGCCGCTGCCACCGTCGTCGCCACCGTGGCCGCCGTCGTCGCCACCGTGGCGGCTCCCGGAGTCGTCGGAACCGGAGTGCCGGTCGCCGCCGTTGTCGTCGCCGGCCTCCGCGTGGTCGCCGTTGTCGTCGCCGGGCTCCGCGTGGCTCCCGTGGTCGTCGCCGGGCTCGGCGTGGTTCCCGTGGTCGTCGCCGGGCTCGGCGTGGTTGCCGCGGTCGTCGCCGGGCTCGGCGTGGAAAG
>JADMIO011135938.1_pt1 | contig 12444 bp, 11 predicted proteins | sample 8958161 | NCBI WGS metagenome assembly JADMIO01 (sample SAMN16585339, study PRJNA669376) | soil metagenome | isolation source: Crop rotation soil | place: USA: Cullars Rotation, Alabama | collected 2011 | reverse complement strand
TTTTGTGAAGAAGAGTTTTTACTACGCTACATGCCCACAATTTGGGAATGCGCCCCATCGAGCAAGGAGTTCTACCGCCTGAAATTTTGCTACAAATAGAACAAGATTATCAGCAGATCCTCACGGAGGGTTTTGCGTATCACGCATCTCTCCCTCCTTTGCCTAGCGGCAAACGAGGGAAACAAAAGCAACGAGATGGGAAAAATCTCTTGGATCGTCTGAACGGGAAGCGTGATTGCGTGCTGCGATTTATCCATGATTTTTCAGTTCCCTTTACGAATAATCAAGGCGAAAGAGATATCCGCATGGTAAAATTAAAGCAAAAAATAGGAGGCTGTTTTCGTGCGTTTAGGGGAGGCGAGATGTTTTGTCGCATTCGCAGCTATATCTCGACGGCGCGCAAACAGGAGTGGAATATTTGGGATGCCTTGGCAGATGCAATAAGAGGGTCCCCTCGTTTATTGGAGATTGATCAAGCGGCTGTTCCTCAAGCAATCGCTATCTGACTTTTCATTTTTCACATACCCCGACGAAGGAGTGGGTATGTGAACTGTTACCATAAATCTTTATTTTGGAATAAGGGTGGGCTCATTTTTTCAATCAAAAATCTGCCATTTTAGGCAAATTTTTGACACCCCAGATCATATTCGACTTAGAAATTTAGTTTTTATTTGAAGCCTGAAAGAGATAGTACTCTATGTGCTTTGCAAGATCGGCTACATGGGGATGTTGCATCATGCTCGAGTGATCTCCTGATATTTCATGCACCAGCATAGGTCCCTTCACAGAATGTTTCCAGGTTGAGCCTAAAGAGACTTCTTTTGCGCGGAAAAATCTATTCTTTACTTCGAAAAAAGAGATATTCCCGTGATAGGGCTGGGGTGTATATTGCCTGAGCGCTTGCAGATGTTTCTTGATTTGCTCATAGATTTTGTGCTGGTGTGCGAGAGGAAAAGAATGCAATCCAATACTCTGAATTAATCGTTTTTTTAAATCTGTAGAAGAAAGCATTTTTAAGGCTTCAACCGATATTTCTTCCCCTTCCAACAACTCAAGCAAAAATGCCATCATTCCAAGACTGTCTTTCTGTTGAAGTAATTCATGTTGAGGATGAAGGACGTCAAGCATACCAAGCCACTCTACAAACTCCCCGGAATTTTGCATCTGTCTGGCTATTTCATAGGCAATTAGCGCCCCGAAAGAAGAGCCAAACAGTGAATATGGACCATAAGGTTGTACAGTCTTAATACTAGAAATATAAGAGGAGGCGATTTGTTCTATAGTTTGGTGGTTTTTTTCTGAATAATTTGCCTCGATTCCGAAAATCGAACCTTCAAAAGAGATAGAATCTGCTAGAGCCTTGCAAGACAAGACGCTCCCTTCTATGGCATGAACCAAAAAGAGTGTTTTATGACCACTTCCTGACTTTAGTTTTACGAGGTTCGAGCTCGGAGAAATATGTTGCTGCGCAATGAGAAGAGCTAGTTGGGCAATCGTTGAATGTTCATAGAGAGAAGCTAAAGGCAATTGACTATGTAATTTCACTTCGATTTGAGAAAGAACTTGTATTGCAAGCAAAGAATCTCCTCCCAAAAAGAAAAAATCATCGTGGATTCCAATTGCTTCCGACCCGAGAAATTCTTTCCATATCGCTATTAACACTTCTTCAATCTCTAAAAGAGATGTTACTAAAGACTGTTCTACCAGATCTATTTTCCTGTTTTCCTGAGATGGGGGATCTATCCAATACCGCTTTTTTTCGAATGGGTAGGTTGGAAGTGGAATCCGTTGTCGTTTTTTCTGATGTAATAAGAGCCAATCAACACATCCTCCAGAGGCCCAAGTATCGCCTAATTCCAGAAGTTGAGTTTCATCTGTAGGTTGCTGCTCAAATATTTGAAGCGAGATTATTGCTTCTTGCAAATCCCGACAGACAAAAGCTATTTTTTCTTTAAATTCTTTTCGTCCTACTTGCAAAGTATAAGCGATATTTGCAAGAGAAAAATGGGGATTCTCCTGTAAGTAATACGCTAAATTGGTCGCCATTTTTTTTAATGCATTGGGCGTTTTCGCAGAGAGAACGAGCAGCTGAGAATTGGAAGATAGAGATGATGTGGTCTCCGGTGCCTCCTCTAAAATGATGTGAGCATTCGTGCCGCCAAACCCAAAAGAACTAACGCCAGCTCGTCGAGGATTACAACCTGTTTTCCACTCTTGTAATCCATTATTTACGTAAAAAGGGCTGTTTTGAAAATCGATGTTCGGATTTGAAGTCTTAAAATGAAGTGTCGGCGGGATTTTTTTCTGCTGTAGCGCCAATATCGCCTTAATAAGGCCAGCGACGCCTGCAGCTTCCATCGTATGCCCTATATTGCTTTTGACTGATCCAATAGCGCAAAATTGCGTTTGATTGGTCGCACCAAATGCTTGCGTTAAGGCTTCTAACTCGATGGGATCACCTAATATCGTCCCAGTACCATGTGCCTCTACATACTGGATTGTGACCGGATCAATCCCAGCCATCAAAATGGCGGCTTCGATTGCTTCTTTTTGCCCGCGAACACTGGGAGCTGAAAAGCCCATTTTTTCAGCTCCATCATTATTTAGTCCATATCCTCTGATCACTGCATAGATAGAATCCCCATCTACTATCGCATCTTCGAGTCTTTTCAACAGAACGATACCTACACCGTTGCTGGGAACTGTTCCTGAGGCAGTTGCATCAAAAGGTCTACAAGTGCCGTCTGATGAAAAGATCATTTCAGATTGATGTAGATACCCGCTCTCTTGCGGTAAAGTAATCGAGACGCCTCCCGCCAATGCCATATCGCACTGATAGGTCAACAACTGGTTACATGCAATACAGACTGATGTTAGAGCTGATGAACAAGCCGTCTGAATGGAAAGACTAGGTCCTTTTAAGTTTAACTTATAGGAGACTCTTGTCGTAAGAAAATCTGGTTCATTCCCGATTCGTATCAAATAGTCGCCAAGAGTTTCCATTAACTTTCGATGGGGAAAAAGATGATGCAGAAAATAAGTACTTCGCCCCATTCCTCCATAAACACCGATCAAGCCGCTATAATGATCGCCTGAGTATCCCCCATTTTCTAGTGCCTCCCAAGCGCATTCCAAAAATATCCGTTGCTGAGGATCCGTTACCTCTGCTTCCTTATCCGACATTCCAAAAAAGCTCGCATCGAACATCTCTACTTCAGACAAAACCCCTCTTTTTCTTACGTAATGGGGAGACTGAATCTGAGAAAGGGAGGTTCCTGCTGCCTTCAATTCTTCATTAGAGAAAGAAGAGAGAGTGTCTTTACCTTCACATAGCTGCTTCCAGAATGTTTGAACATTCTTAGCACCTGGAAACCGCCCTGAAAGACCAATGACAGCAATTGCGTTTTCCATCTATGAGCTCTTTTTTTTAAAGCGATTAAAAGATACCTTTCTTTTCTCCGCAAGTTCTTGCGCACTATTCCCCTCTACTTTTTTTTCGGAGCTAAGATGCTTTGCTAGAAGGAAAATCGTAGGACATTGAAAGAGTTGCGTTACTCCAATTTCGATGCCAAGTCGAGTTTGGAAAAGCGTTTGGACTTCTGCGATCTGCAGAGAATCGCCTCCTAAATCAAAGAAATTATCGTGGGGGGAAAAATGTTCACGATTCAAAACTTCTTTCCAAACAGAAAAAATTTCCTGTTCTAAAAAAGATAAGGATTGCGTAGTTTCCAGCGCAGTGCATTGAGGAATTTCCGGTAAATTTACACGATCGATCTTCCCATTCAGAGTTCGAGGCCACTTTTTCATTTGTAAAAAGGCAGAAGGAACCATGTGCTTTGGCAATTGTTCATTTAAATAGATCTTCAACGCACCACTCAATTCTTGTTCCTTAAGGCTAGAAAAATACAATGCAAGGCGCTTGTGGCCGCTATTGTCTTCTTGAACGATTACAAAGGCCTCATCAATCTCTGGACACTTACAAGCAACGGCTTCAATCTCCCCTAACTCGACTCGGTGCCCTCTTATTTTAACCTGAAAGTCTTTGCGCCCCAGAAATTCTATTTGTTCATCTGACAAAAGCCTTCCATAATCACCAGTCCGATAGAGCAAGTTCTGTGCGTTTATAAATTTCTCACTCGTCAGTTCCAATTGGTTCAAATATCCTCTAGCTACTCCCACTCCACCAATAAATAATTCTCCTTTTTCTCCCTTTGCAACTGGCTGGAGATCTTCATCGAGAATATGAACCTCAGTAGATGGAAGCGGCTTTCCAACTGTAATATCGTAGATCTTCTTAAATTCAGGGTCGAAAATCTTACCTATTGTTGTGCCAATCGCATATTCAGATGGTCCATATTCGTTGTATAGAAAAGCATTAGGAGCAAGATCTGCATGTTTCATCAGTAAAGAATTAGGAATGACTTCTCCTGCCAAGCTTACACTTTTCAAAGAGGGCATAAGACGCGATTTATCTAATAATATGCCATAAAAAGAGGGTACACATAAGAGGAAATTGATCGAATGTTTTTCTATCACATCAATTGTTTTTTCTGCATCAATTGCTTCTTCTCGGTTCGGAATGCAAACTATCCCGCCAGCAATAAGAGTATGAAAAATAATGAGAAGGCTTGGATCAAAACTAATTCCACTCGACATAAGCGCAATGGGTTTTTCGGGATAAAACCCCTGATGCGCTATGGCAGCATGAGTTAAACTGGCATGCTCAACCATGATCCCCTTCGGCTTGCCCGTCGATCCCGAAGTATAGATTACATAAGCGAGTTGATTCGGCTCAAAACCCCCTCCGAGAGGCGTATTCTCCATCTGGTCTGCATCTGTAATTTGGATCGTTTTATAACCGCTTCCTTCCAATAAAAAGTCTATCTCGGGTTCCGTTAACAAAAGCACTGGTTTTGCGTCTTCGAGCATATAGCGAATCCGCTCTTTCGGATAGTGGGGGTCTAGGGGTAAATACCCTCCCCCAGACTTCAAAATCCCTAAAATTCCAACCAGAAGGTCCAACCCATTATAAAGGCTCAACCCCACCAATGTTTCGGATTGAACACCATTAGCTCTCAAATATCGAGCAAGTTGATTCGACCGCTGATCTAACTCTAAATAAGTAATAGTAAATCCTTCAAAAATTGCCGCAATACCGTTCGGATTTCTAAGAACTTGTTTTTCAAAGAGATGACAAAGATCAGTAAATTTTTTATGTTTCAAAAAACAGGCAGATTGGTACGTCAAGAAATCTCCTTTAGAGCAGTAAGTTTATACCACATTAAGCATCTAAATTCAACAAAATATGACCTTAAGGTTGTATTTATTAATTTGCAACAAACTAAAACATCAATTGATATTAATCAATATACAATGTAATATAAATCACACAAAACATTGCCACACCATTTTTGGTAAAAGAATAAAAAAAAGGATTTGCATGCATACATGTACTAATGGAAAAGGCCCATCAAATAATCAATTAATCCTCGATGGAAACACCCTATCCACTTCTCAAATTTTTTCTGCGGTAGAAGACTATAACCTGAAAGTAGTAATCGCAAAAGAAGCAGCTGAAAGAGTTGCAGATTCGCATCAGCTTCTCAATCAATTTGTCGCAGACAACCGAGTTATTTACGGCGTAAATACAAGCATGGGAGGTTTTGTCAACTGGCTGATTCCGACGAATAATGCACAAGAGCTCCAAGAAAATCTCATCGCCGCCGTAGCGACTAACGTAGGTCCTTATCTAGAAGATCGTACAGTAAGAGCAGCAATGTTAGTCCGTTTAAATTCATTATCGCGTGGCGTATCAGCGATCTCCCCAGAAAACTTGAATAAACTATTAAACATGTATAACGCTGGCGTAATCCCCTGCATCCCCTCGAAGGGCTCTTTGGGCGCAAGTGGAGATCTCGGTCCTTTAGCTGCGATTGCACTAGTTGCTAACGGAAAATGGAAGGCAAAATATCAAGGAGAAATACTTTCTGGCGCTGAAGCACTTAAACGAGCAGGCTTGGAGCCGATGAAGCTCTCCTTTAAAGAGGGATTGAGCTTAATCAACGGAACCTCCGCCATGACCGGTCTTGCTGCTTTGCTCGTCGAACAAGCAATTTCTCTCATCAAAACCTACGATATTATTTCATGCCTCACTTTTGAAGGCCTAAAAGTTAAGAAAAAGCCATTCAATCCGATCGTACATCGACAGAAGCCCCATCGAGGCCAGCTACAAACAGCAGAAAATATATGGAAGATTCTCGAAGATAGCCAAATGATCGTCGACGAAAAAAGAGTAGAAGAGCAACTACAATCCTACGTTCATACAACACCAACATCCACAGATTCTCCTATAGAAGACGCATATTCAATTCGATGCACACCGCACATCTTAGGTCCTATTCGCGATAGTCTTCAGTCGATCCAAACAATCATCACAAATGAAATAAACTCGAGCAATGACAACCCCCTGATCATTCCCGAATCTCAAGAAGTGTTTCACAATGGGCACTTCCATGGACAATACATTTCAATGGCCATGGACCATCTCGCCATTTGTATGACGACTCTATCGAATCTATCCGATCGACGTATCGATCGCTTTATGGACAAACATCACAACAACAGTCTCCCCGCTTTCCTTTGCAAAGAAAAGCCTGGTCTTCGATTAGGACTCATGGGTGGACAGTTCATGGCGACATCATTGACAGCGGAAAACCGCTCACTTTGCCATCCCGTCTCTATTCAATCCCTGACTTCTACAGGTGATTTCCAAGACATCGTTTCTCTCGGCCTAGTAGCCGCCAGACGAGCAAAGGAACTGTATGAGAACACAGCCTATGTTCTAGCCTTTGAGCTCTTGTGCGGAGCCCAAGCAGCTGACATCCGAAACTCCAGTGAATTAAGTTCGGCAACGAAACGAGCCTACACTCTCGTGCGGGAGATCCTCCCCTACTTATCTGAAGATGTTTGCATAACCGACTATCTAGAAGAACTAACAGCACTCATAAAATCTGGGAAAATTGTAAAAGAAATCGAAAAAATCATCGGTAATATTTCCCTTTAACTCTCAAATTGATATAACAGGCCTCTAGAATAGGGGCTGTTTTTCATGATCTCTTCCGTTGGAAATCGCAAAAAAAGTATTTATTTCTTACCACTTTTGCTTTTATTCATTTTTGCCGATATTTTGTGCGACAACTATGTTTTAAGAACTTTTAACAAGCAATCTGCTTCTCGAGAATTTTTTCTGTTTATAGGACTTCTATTATTACAATTTTTTGCCTCACCAATTCAAGCCGGAATTTCTGATTTTTATTCCAGAAAAAAAATATTAACAATTTCTCTTTTATCATCTTTCATAGCACTTTCCTTTGCTTTTCTTTACAACTTAGAAAGTTTCGTTTATTTCTCATTTTTAATTCTCGCAATGTTAATAAAAGGACTATTTGGAAATACAATTCCATTAGCTTGGGCAAGTATATCTGATGCAAGAGAGAAAAATTTTCGATTCTCATTTGGACTCTCAACAGCTTCTTTTGCAGTAGGCTATTTCTGTTTAACATTAGCAAATAAATATCTAACAGAATTTCAAGCCAATCTATCCGTTCTAAGCCTTTTTTTTATCTTACCTTTACTGAGCATATTGTTATTTAAAGAAACAAGAAAAGAAAGAAAACCATTTAAAAATAACTTGATTTTCATTGATGTAAAATCGGTATTTGTTCAATTAAAAAAAACTCACATTCGGAACGGACTCTACTCGTTTTTTCTCTGGGAAGTTTCCTTATATAGCATTCTATTGTTATACGTTGATTTTGACATCAAAGAATTTTCTCTGACGGCCATTTCTATGATGGTTGGATATTTATGCGGGGTTTTTATTTTAAAATTCTGCGACAACATTCAAGATGAAAAGATGATCAATATAGGATATGGATTTTCAATTTTTTCATTACTCCCATTCATTTTGATATTTCCATTTACAAAAGAAATAAATTACTACTTAATTTCTTTTTGCTATTTTTTTCATACATTAGGAAACGCATTTTTGTGTTCTACTTTTTTCGCAATTATCTCAAAAGAAAGTAAAGTACATGAGCAAGGAAAGAATTATGGAATTATCGAATCAGCTGACACGGCTTCATTTTTGGTTTCTACGATTGTAGTCATGCTATATAAGTCGTTGAATATAAATCTTGTATATATAGTTCTTATTTCAGTTTTCACAGCAGCCGTCTCTTGGATTCCATACCAAAGATTTGAAAAGCTTAGACCAAAAAAACAAGAGTAACTTCCCATTTTGGAACTTATGAACAACAATGTAAAATCCCCAGATTTGATAGGGGTATGGAAACTCATTAAATACATAATGATTCTAGATTATACCAAAGAGGAGATCTCTCCTTACGGAGAAAATCCAAAAGGCTATCTCATCTATACAGCTGAAGGTTTTGTTTCAGCAAATATAATGCGCAGCAATAGAACTTTACAAAGCTCGTCGATAGAAGAAAAAATAGAAGCTTCTGAAAATTTTGGCGGTTACGCCGGTCATTATACTGTTTCTGGAAATACGATTACACATTATGCAGAAATTACTGGATTTTTGAGCTACATTGAAAAGCCTCAGACTAGACATTTTCAGATTAGCAGCAACTTACTAACTCTCGAATACAATCATCCTCTTGAAGAACACAGTCTTATGCAAACTTCTAAAATAACCGCCTGTTCAAAAATCATCTGGGAGAGAATCTGCAAATAATCTTGGAATTATATACTAGTGAATGGTATTGATACATTGCCAGGGAGTTGTCTGGGATCTGGGATGTTTTGAAAACAGCGATAAATGTCTGCAATCAGACTATCTGCGCAAAGAGATTTTCTGATGGTGATGGTCATGCAGGGTGGCCTCGATTAATACCGGAGACCAGAAAGTTTACGAAAGAAAAATTTTACTCACACGAGAAAAATGACCAGCGGGAATCGCTGTTGGGAACTCAGTCCCAAAACCTCGGTTTCTTTAGACTCATGATATTTTGCCACTAGACATGAGTGAAAGACGCCATTATCAATTTAACATTTAAGTATCTCCGTGATATAAGCTGCACTAAAAATTTCATAAGCTAAAGGAGGCTACTATGAAGTTACTGCATGTTGCAGGAATATTTGTATCTTTTACAAGCATAAGTCTTGAAGCACGTTTTCTAGAGCAACAACTGTCTCAGGGAGTCACTCTCTGGGAAGTTGAAAAAAGCACCTGCGAAAAACAAACACAAATCCATAACACATGCACTATTTTGAATTTGCATTGTCCGGATAATCTCTTATCTCTTTCAGAATTGATTAATGAGATTGTAGCCTCCAACATGGACATGGTGTGCATCCAAGGCATGAATACAATTAAAAATGCCTATGATATCTGCAAAGCATTGCAAGAAAATTATTCACATTTTTTATACGCGGATCCGATGCAAAAAAACAAATCTAGCAAATTGCTTATTGCCAGCAACCATTTTTTTGCTACTGATGATTATTCCGATTTATTCACTGCCAGTGCAAATTTTATGATAGACAGAGTTTTTTTGCAACAAGATGACCTCGACTTTGCAACTTTTAGCGACCTAACTCAAGCCGCTTGAAGCACTCGTCTCACTATATCATCCATCCAATCCATTATTTCCGGAGGAATATTTTCTACGGAAGGGGTGATTTTGTCCTTCCTGGAAATTAAATTATCCCTCCATATTGCCATGCGTACGGCCCGCAACATATCGGAAAATGTAACATGCTCCTTTTTGTGCCAAGCCGTTGTCTCTACCTTAAGCAGATCTACTTTACTCAATCGGTTAGCCATCAGACATACACAACTATATAGTCCCATCAATACAGGGGTTGATCGGGCGATTGCTCGATCCGACCATTGCCGTTGTGTTTCGACACCGAGGTGTTCGCGGGTCTCTTCGAATGTGACTTCAAGGCCCCAGCGATCAACAAATAACTCCACCATGCGTTCTGGTGTCATAAGCGGGTCTGTACTCATCAGAGGTAAGGGATCTAATTTTCCTGTGGGATCTACTACTAAAACCCATCGAATTGGTATGGGAGTCATTCCATCTGCTCCCCACATGCACGTGTTAGAAATCACACGCGCTATTCGTTTTTCTCCGCCGTAACCGATGACTTCCATTTCTTTCCATGGCAACCCCTCCAGAGACAGCATCTGTTTAAAATTTTTCAGTTTGACGCCTTTTTTAGCAGTGCGTCCTCTTTGACCTGGGCGCTTTTCTGCAGGGAAATCAAACAAGGCAGCGTTCATTTTCAGTCGCGAAACGAGGATAATCCCGTAGCGAATGCAGTCTAAGGCCAACTGCCCTGCAGCGAATCCTCCATCGCCAACGAGAATTAATGGGCGCATTTTTCCTACCCACCGCCGTACTTGTAAGATCATCTGACTTGTCCACTCCAACGACGTCTTATGTCGCTTTTTCCTAGCTGCATCACATTTTTTGGATGGCTCCAGTACGCTAAAAAAAGGCAATGCGAGAGCCCTTTTCATCATTGGCGCTTTTAATGAAATAGCCATAACCAACCACTTCAACCCCATCGCATTCACCACCTGAGATTTCGACGATCGAACCGCATCTCGATAATACCCTTTTGCTTTGATTTTTTTGCCTCGTCTACGTTCCAATGTTTCGTCAATCAATAGAACCAAGGGATGTTTATAGCCGACGAAGAGGAGCAACATAAACAATAGGATCTTTGCTGCTCTAAGAGATGACCATTCAGTCCGATTCAAGAGGTGATGGTATTTGGAAAAGCCCGTTTCACACTCAAGTCCCATCGCACGCAGAGCCGAACAAACGGTTCTTTTGCCGGTACATAAAAGCGTGCCAAGCAATAAGGTTAAAGCCTTTTTCCAGGAAGGTTTGGAAAAAAGTACAGAAAAAGGGTGGAGAACCGATAAAATGTTGTACGATAGAGAGTCCATTAGCGCCTGTTTTTTTGTTTAGCGCTAAAGAGTATGCGTGATGGAGTGCTCTCTATCAACTTTTTTCTTGTTCAATCTTATGATCGACGAGCGTCAGCGAGTTGATCACAAAATTGTACAAAGTCGAGATTCTTTCTTCTCGGCTTCACTCAAATCTTCCTGCTTATTCTTTCCGTATATGCATATCAGGTACAATTCACAACGTTCGGGGAGATAAAAATAACATACTCTGAATCCTCCACTTTTTCCTTTTGTGGCTGATTTTAAACGGATTTTACGAACCCCTCCGGTTTTAGCAATTGTTGGCCCTAACTCTGGATTTTCTGCTAATTTCTTTTTGAAATCTTCATAATCATCTTTAAGGAGTTCCCTATTATCAATGAGGGTCTTCACCGTTTTTTCGAAGTTCCTAAGTGGAGTAATCTTTATTTTCATTATCCTACATGGTAGGATATTTTACAATTTTTGAAAAGAGGGAAGCAAGCCTTTCGCTTTTTTTTCATAAGCCTCTTCTAAGTAAGATCGTCAGATGTTATTTATAGGTATCTCCGAGCGCCAGCCCGGTATGGGGCTTTTGATCTGCTTTTGGAATTTCTTTTAAATCTTTTTCCAACCCGTGAGCAAATAAGATGTGGTACATCTAAAGGCCGAGTTTCTTTTTCATGATTTGAAGCGGTATTCCTCGTTTTTTAGAATGCTTTTTCAAAGCGATATCTGCATCGCGGATATCTTCTTCATCTTCTTTTTCTTCGATGAGTTTCTCTATCTGGTTCCATTCTTCAAGGGACAGTAATACTGCTACTGCATTGCCATGACGTGTCAAAACATATCTCTTTGACTTGAAAGCGACTTGATTAATCACGTCTGACATGTTTTCTCCGACTTCTTTGTAACAATGGTGTATGACATTAACTTCAATGTTTCAAAGAAAGACTATGGTTAATTTAACAAAATCGGTATACGGAAGTCTTAAAAACTATCTAAAACTTCCATCATCTTCCGCGCAAGATATCGTAAAAATCCCAAATTTTATCTGCTAAATTGAAGAAGGCAAAAGCATAGATTTTTGTACTTTGTCAACCTCTATTTGGGAAAATATTTTTTTAGCCAAAAGATCCACTTCCCTATCATCGACTTTATTCCAATCTGCCAATTCATATAACTTCGTATTTGCATTGTCGATGATTTTTATTTGCCTTTCCACTGGCAAGTTTAAAAACAAATCCTCTTTTTTAGAAAAAATCGCCTTAAGGAATGGAGGAACAAGTCTTTTCTGTACCCATCCCTTGGGAGAATGAATAGCAAAAGCCTCCGGATGATATTTTCCATACTTTAGATAGTATCTAACCCATTGCAGTCCTATGCAATCACAAAGGCTAGAATATGTCACTTTGTATTTAGGCTCGACTTTGTACAATTTCATAACTTCCTCGCTGACGCTCGTCAGTCATGAGATT
>JADMIO010866742.1_pt1 | contig 12444 bp, 6 predicted proteins | sample 8958161 | NCBI WGS metagenome assembly JADMIO01 (sample SAMN16585339, study PRJNA669376) | soil metagenome | isolation source: Crop rotation soil | place: USA: Cullars Rotation, Alabama | collected 2011 | reverse complement strand
CTTCATGCCGGGATAAATCATGTAAATCAGTTTCTTGTCCGGGCGTGAAAGGATCACCATGTTGGCCATGCCCAGGCCTTTCATCTGCTCGGCCGTCTCGGGCGGCAAGCGGCCGCTGCGCATCTGCGTCAGGTCCATCTCGAATCGCGTCTTGCCGTCGAGGAAGGCGAGTTTGCCCGGCATGGCCATAGTCTCGCCGCTGCCACTGTCCTTGGTTTGAAAATCGAGGGAGGCCGAAAAGGCGGAGTTGTCCCCGAAGAGTTTCGACAGGCTGGCATCGAAACGCGGGCCGTGCGGGGCGAACTGAGCCGGGGCGGGCGAAAGGTTGAGAACGAGCGTAATAAGCGAGATCAGGAGCAACGGCTTTTTCATGCTTGAGTTGGATTGAGATTCAGATGACTCGGGAAACTCAATAACACGGATTCGTTCGAACACCAGCGAATTCACACGAATGCCGAATTGCGCGGGCGCGCCGTGGCTGACAAGCTCGGCCATGCCAAGTTCGCTTTGCCGGAGGGCGGCACGCGGCGGGCCGTTTGCCGTCGTGGCGTTTTTTGCCGGGGCCGGGATCTTCTCCGTTCAAGCCGCCGAGTCGCGCGGCGCGGCGGACGTTCTCCCCCGGCTCGGCTCTGAAACGATCCAGTTGCGACGCACCGGGGAAAATCATTTTTTTCTTTCCGGTCGGTTGAATGGACGCAAGCTGAGTTGTCTGGTGGACACGGGTTGGTCGTTCACGACGTTGCAGGCGGACCAGCACCCGCCGGTAACCGCTCTGGAGATTCTGCAACTCGGCCGGACCGCGTTCACCAATCAGCCCATGCGAGTCGAAGAAGTTTCCTTCCATGGTCAGCGCGCGGCGTTTGACCTGGTGCTGGGGCTGGATTTTCTGCGGCCTAATTTCGCCGTGCTGGATTGTAGCCAGCGGCGGCTTTTCACCCGGCGGACGGCATTGTCGGACGAAGCGCAAAGCGAATTCGAAGGGACATTGCGCCGCGCGGGTTTTCGCCAACTCGAACTGCGAGTCAAGACCCCGCCGGCCTTGACCCTGACCACGAAAGTGAACGGTGAACCGCTCGAAATGCTTCTGGATTCCGGCGCCGTGTGGAGTTGTGTGGATGAACGCCAGCACGCGCGCCTGAAACTCAAACCGCTGCCGTCCGCCGCGCGGATCAGTGGTGCCGGCGGCGCCGGCTGGCGAAGCGTGGCCGCGGTGGAGGTGCGATTACTGCAACTGGGGGAAGTAGATTTGAAGAACCAAACCCTCGCGCTGTTCGATCTGGCGGATTGGGGATTCGCCGCTCCGGACCAGGCGTTGGGCGAAGTCCAGGGGATTCTCGGCGGCGACCTGCTCGCCGCCAACTGCGCGGTGATTGATTGTCATCGGCTCAAACTTTGGCTAAAGCCCGAAGGTCGAAAGTGAATTGCGGCGGCGCCAATGGCAATCCGGCTTCCGAAGGGAACAGCCAGCGGGACGTCCGCCGAGCGGCCGCAGGCCGGAAGCCCAAGCCGCTACGGTTTTTCGAAATTGAACTTGAGCGTCGTGCGCGAGCCGGTTTGCGCGTTGCGCATCTGAAGTTCCGAAACCTTCCACTGGCCGTTGACCTTCTCGGCTTCCTTCAACTCGAATTCCTTCAGCAGTTTGCCCCGGGCATCGAAGGCCTCGGCCAGGACAATGCCGCCGGTATCTATGTCAATCCACGAAACCACCCGGGAGTAAGTGTTGGTGGCCGGCTCGGGGTTCTGACTCTCCAGCACGGCGCACGACTGGCCTTTCTTCAATTCTTTCCTCAAAAGTTTTTGCGCCGGCCAGTGCAGGAATTCCAATCCCAAATCCCCCACCCAAAAATCTGAATTCGCGAAGGGCACCATCGCCCGCGCGAGCGCCGGGAGTTCCCTCAAGGCCACCCCGCCGTCCGGTGATAGAGTGGACAGCGCGTACCCGTTTGGAGAGAGACCCTGGTGCGTGACGATGAGGCGCTGGCACTCGGGCGCATTGGAACCCGGCAGGGTTTCGTAAACGGCCACCCAGTTGGTTTCAGTGAGCGCAGTGACGGTGCGGACCGGGAATTCACGTCTCCGCCCCGTACCGGGACGGATGATTAAAGTGCTCGCGTTGGTGAAGTTTTCCGCGGGTCGCAGTTCGCAAAGCTGGCGGGCCAGGGCGCGCCCTTCGGCTTGCGCCTCGGCCAGATCGTTCGTCGTCCCGGTGGCGAGCCTGGCCGCCAACAGAAGCATCGCGGCCCATGCCCAGCGCGTGATCATTTCAGTTCGAGCGCAAGCCGGAGGACTTGCGGAATGCGGCTGACGAAGTGAGCCTTGATTTTCTTGCGCGCTTCGGACGGGACTTGCATCCAATCGGACTTGTTTTGTTCGGGCAGGATGACGCGCTCGAGACCAAAACGGACGGCCGCCAGAACTTTTTCCTTCACGCCGCCGACGCGCAACACGCGGCCGCGCAGGCTGATTTCGCCCGTCAGCGCCGTGTGCGGGCGCATGCGGCGGTGCGAGAGCAGCGAGGCCAATGCCGCCACGATGACGATGCCTGCGCTTGGGCCATCCTTCGGCGTCGCACCTGCCGGCACGTGGATATGGAGGTCGTATTTGCTGAAATCCGAGAAATCGAGCGCAAGTTTCGTGGCTTGGCTGCGCAGATAGCTGACGGCGGTTTGCGCACTTTCTTTCATCACGTCTCCTAACGAGCCGGTGAGCAACAACGTGCCTTTGCCGGGCATCCGGGAGACCTCGACGTACAGCACCTCGCCTCCCACGGGCGTCCAGGCAAGGCCGGTGGCGATGCCGGATTGGGAAATATGTTCGGCCGTCTCAGCAATGAAAGGCGCGTGGCCCAGATAATTTTTAAGGGCGCCAGGCTCAAGTTTGATGGATTGCAGGTGGCCGTTATGGCTGACGATCTTCCGGGTGGCCTTGCGCGCGAGCGCGGCAATTTCTCGTTCCAGTTGCCGGACGCCCGCTTCCCGGGTGTATTCCTGGATGAGCCGGCGCAGCGTTGCGTCGGGAATCATAACGTCCTGACGCGTCAGGCCGTGCTCCTCAAGTTGGCGCGGGAGAAGATAGCGTTTCGCAATTTCAAGTTTCTCCGATTCCGTGTAGCTGGGCAGTTCGATCACTTCGAGGCGGTCGCGCAAGGCGGGCGGGATCGGCTCGAGCCAGTTGGCGGTGGTCAGAAACAGCACGCGCGACAGGTCGAACGGTAGGTCCAGGTAATGATCGGTGAAGGTGTGGTTCTGTGCGGGATCCAGCACTTCGAGCAGCGCGGACGCCGGGTCGCCGCGAAAATCCGCGCCCACCTTGTCCAGTTCGTCGAGCAGAATCACCGGGTTGCGGCTCTCCACCCGGCGCAAAGTCTGCAAAATCCGCCCGGGCAGCGCGCCGACGTAAGTGCGCCGGTGACCGCGAATCTCCGCTTCGTCCCTCATGCCGCCGAGCGAGAGGCGGGCGAATTTGCGCCCGAGCGCATCGGCCACGCTTTTGCCGAGCGAGGTCTTGCCCACGCCCGGCGGACCGACGAGGCAGAGGATCGGGCCCTTGATGGCCTTCTTGCGTTTGATGACCGCGAGAAATTCGAGCAGGCGGTCCTTCACCTTCTTTAGTCCAAAATGTTGTTCGTTGAGGATGCGCGCGGCTTCGGTCAAATCCAGCTTGTCCTCGGTCTGCTTTTCCCAGGGCAGGGCCAGAATCCAGTCGAGATAGTTGCGCGAAACGCCGTATTCCGCGGCGGCGGTCGGCGTTTGCTGAAGGCGTTCGAGTTCTTGCGTGGCGACCTGCTTCGCCTCGGCTGGCATGGCCGTGCCCTCGATCTTCTCGCGCAGCAACTTGATCTCACCGGCATTCGGCTCATTCTCTCCCAGTTCGCGCTGAATGGCGCGCAACTGCTCGCGCAGGAAAAAATCGCGTTGCGTCTTGGCGATAGACGTGGCGACGTCCGTCTGGATCTTCGAACTGAGATTTAACACCTCATGCTCGCGATTGAGCATTGGCAACAGGCGCACGAGGCGTTCCTTGACGGAAGCGATCTCCATGAGCGTTTGCCGGTCTTCGAGGCTGAGATTCAGGTTCGCCGCGATGAGATCGGCGAAATGGCCAGGGTCTTCCGTGTTGAGCGCGGCGATCTTTACCTGTTCGGACAGGGCCGGAGAGAGTTTGATGATTTCCTGGAACTGGCTTTGCGCGTTGCGCATCATCGCCGTGACTTCGATCGAATCCTCCTTCTCGTCGCGCAGCAACTCGTACTTCGCGGTGAGATAGGGTGTTTTCGCCGAATACTCCGTGAAACGGATGCGCCAGAGTCCTTCGACGAGCACGCGCGCGGTGTTGTCGGGAAACTTCACCATCTTGGCGAGCCGCACGATGCAGCCGACCTCGAACAATTGCTCGGGCAACGGATCCGCCACGTCAGGCTGCCGTTGTAGCACCACCCCCATCAAACGGTCGCCGCCCACGACGTCGTCAATGAGCCGGATGCTGGGCGCGGTTTCGACCAGCAGCGGTGCGACGGCGCCCGGAAAAATCACAACGTCGGAAAGCCCCAAAACCGGTACCGTCTCTGGCAGGGAACGCGCGGAAATCTGCGGCGGCTCCGCACTCCCGGCGGAGCCGAGGATGCTGACAAATTCCGTGTCCGGCGAACTCATCGTGGTTTGATGCCGGAGGTTGGAGGCTGCCGCAAGGAGAATTTTGGAGAAGCTTAGGTTCCCTCGGCGATTGGCACCTTGGTACTCTTCGCATGGGAAATCGCCACGGGTACGTCTATGCGCAGGAAGCCATTCAGGTAGGCGGCCCGGGCCTGGCTCAAATCGTAACCCGAGGGAAGTTCAATGAACCGCTCGAACGGTCCGTAACTGATCTCCATCAATAAGAAACTGCACTTGGTGGCGCGACAACAATCGGGCCGGCTGCCGCTGATCCGCACGCGATTGCCCTCGACGCTGATCTCCAGGTTGTCGCTTTTCATGCCCGCCAGTTCGACCTTGATCACCAATCCCCCGTCCGCCACGTAAACATCTGTGTTTGGCACCCAATGCCCATTGGCGGAGCCCTCTCTCCCTCCGACCGTCGAGGCACGGCTAACGAATCGCACTGTCGAACTGATCTTGTTTACGGCCATGAGTGATGGGGAAAATAGCGCAGGTGGCGAACTCGCGCAAGCGCCGCCTTATTTCATTTTGACGAGAACGCGAGAACGGTGGCCTTTGCGGGCATGGAAAATGATCGAATTTTGGGAAGCGCTGGTCGGAGACCCGTCACAGCCGCAGTGCGTGCCGCGTCCCCCACCAAACTTGCGGTGGCGAAAGCGACCCCACAACAACGCCATCGTCGCGATACCCACAATCACCAAAGATAGGACTTGCTGCCAATCCACAGCGACGAACATAACCGCATCCTCATTCCGCGCAATGGCGTTTTTTCGCCTTCGACCTCAATCGGGGCCTTGCGCCAAGAGAGAGCCTGGCGGGATCGCCATAGTGCCACCTGCGTCGGGCGCATGATGAGCCATCAGAAAAAAACCCGCCGGCACTGGCCGGCGGGTCGGATAAAGCTGTGATGATGGGAATCTACCCGCCGTTGTCGCCGATGGCTTCAACCGGGCAACCTTCCTTGGCTTCCTTACAACGCGTTTCCTCCTCTGGATTTTCCGGTTGTTTGTAAACAAACGAGTAACCCCCGTCCTCGTTGCGCTTGAAATTGTCCGGAGCGGTTTCGCGGCACAGGTCGCAGTCAATGCACTGATTGTCCACGTAGTATTTGCCGGCAACGTTTTCGGGGTATTTGTTTGCTACATCGGCCATAAGTTTTCTTTCGTTGCGGCAAAATATGCTGGCGGCTCCCCGTCATGGCAAGCCCGATTTGGATTTTGTGCAGAGCAGACGCATCTAAACGTCAACACCGAGTAAGCGCAACAGATAGGCATGATCCCAACTGGCGTTGAGTTGCTTGCCCTTGATGCCGCGCTTCTTGGTCTTCTCTCGCTTCAACAAATTTAGCGCCAGTCGGCGCAGCGTGGCCAGGTTCTCGGCCGCATAGCCGGCGCGCGCCCGGCTCTGGTCTTCCCGAAAACAAAACGTCCAGCACCCAGTGCAGTTTGTTCTCCACGCCCCAATGCCCGCGCACCGCTCGCGCAAAGGTCTCCACCCCCAAGGGCAGACTCGCCAAATAATACCGCCGTTCCAGCGTTCGTTGGCCCCCCACCTCCCGGATCGCTTCGACCATCCCCACCGAACGCAGGCCTACCCACTTGGCCCGATCGGCAAACCAGTCGAGTTCAGCGTTCTGATAATAGCGGCGGGTCTCGATGCGCCCGTGATCCTTCTCCACGGTTTCCAGCACGGCGAGTGAGGCCGCCCCGTTCGAGAGCTTGACCCCGGGCCGACGCGGCTTGGAAGCTTCGAGGAGGGCGTCATCGAGAAAGCTTTTGACTTCTTCATGCACCGTTTCGTGATTGCCCTTAAGCGCCAGGACGTAGTCGGCGTCCGCTTCGATGATCTCTTTGGCGATCTTCTTCTGCGTGCCCATCGCGTCCACCGTCACGATGCACCCGGAGAGTTCGAGCACCCGCAAGAGTTCGGGCAGCGCGGTGATTTCGTTGCTCTTGTCCGCCACTTTCAATTGGCCCAGCACCAACCCGTTGCTCTCCGCCCAGGCGCTCACCACGTATTTAACGCTCTGATCGGCGTTGAGCGCCCGGCGCAGCGCCTTGCCATCCAGTGCCACGATTTCCTGCGCCACCGCCTGCCGCAGACTTTGCGTCCAGCGCAGAAAGCAGTCCAGAAACGCCTTGGGGTCCAGCGCGGCAAAGAGCCGATTGAAAGTGTCGTGGCTGGGAATGCCGTTGCGCAGCGGCAGAAAGGTCTTGAACCAGTCGTGCTTGGCGTGGCCGAAATCCTCCATGTCGTTGAAGGATTCACCGGCGCAGAGCAGCGTGCAAACGGCGATGACCAGGAGGTCAATCAGGTCGTGATCCTTTGTGCGATGAACGCGCGGATCCGGCAGGTCTTTGAAGTGTTCGATCAAACTGAGCTTGAGATGATTTTGCATCCCCAGTTTGAATCATAAAAGAGCGCCGTTGGGAACCTTAAAATTCACCCTCGCAAGTTGATCCCCGTCAATCACTTACAAACCCATTCTCAGAAATCATTTAGATGCGTCTGCCCTGGAGAACAGTGAAATCAAGGTTGGCGCCGGTGGATTGTGAAGGTCTATTGCTCAGTCGGCGTCAATCCTCAGGAGTTCACTCACCTCTGCTGTTGATCGCCGCAGTCATTCCTGAAATCATCCGCACGCGGGCCTGTAGCTCAATGGTTAGAGCAGAGCACTCATAATGCTTTGGTTCTCGGTTCGAGTCCGAGCAGGCCCACCATTCCGCCGAGTCGAAAGAAAGGGAATGGCGACGGATTCGGCTTTGGCGATTGGCTATTGTTATTTGTTATTCGCGCCACCCGCGTGCCTGGCCTCCACCGCTACGCACAGGCATTTGCCGGTCACCCAGCCCAGCTTCAATTCTTTAAACGATAGTAGCGCCTCGGCTCGGCCGGGTCCGGCGTGATCGTGATACTGCGGTTGGTCCCGTTGTCCGAGATGGAATTGGTCGCTGGCGTCCAGATGACCGGCGACTTCAGATTGGTCGTCGTTTCCACCGTAAACGCAGCCGGCGTAGAACTGGGCCAGCTGAGGATGACTTGTCGGTTCAATGATCTCATGGATAGCACGGGTGGGGGGGGTGGCGGAGTGAATGGCGTGACGAGCACAATCGCAGAGCCGATGTTGTCAGCCGGCGTTGGGTCGGCTGTGCTGGAAGACGCGGTGGCCGTGTTCGTAATGGCGACCACGCTGGTGGCGGTGACGGTAAGAGTAATGCTGGCGACGGCGCCAATGCCCAGCGAACCGATATCCGCCGTAACCGTGCCGCCGGAAACAAAGACACTGCCTTGCGAAGTTGCGGCCGAAACGAAATTCACGGCGGAGGGCAGCAGGTCCTGGAGGATCACGCCGGTGGCGACGGCTGAACTGTTGTTGAGGACCGTGAGGGTGTAGATGAAACTGTCGCCCTGGACCACGGAGGCGGCGCTGGCCGACATGTTGAGCGTCAGGTCGGGCAAAGCGACAACGGCAATGGGCGTCCAGGTGAACACGTCATCGGTTTGGTTCAGGTCGAGGGCCGTGAGATCGGGCGCGGAACTGGCGAAACCGATCACGCCGCCGTTGCGGCTGATGGTGGCTTCCCACGATCCTGCGCTGCCCGACCCGTTGGCGAACCGGTTCTGGCTGACGAGCACGGTCGTTCCGGTAAGCAGGTCACGGCGGAAAATGTTGTCCTGGCTGGGATATTGGCCGGAGACGAGGTCCGAGGCATCACTGTGGAAAGAGACGTAGCGGCCATCCGCAGTCAGGTTTTGATATTCGTGATCCCGGAAATAGGAATGGTTGTTGCCGGTGCCGGTGCCGGGACAGTTGACGCTGATGAGGGTGGTGATGCCGGCGAGGACATCGCGGCGGAACAAGTCCGTCTGCGTGCCGTTGAGATCATTGGGCACGAGATCGCTGGCATTGCTCTCGAAGACGACGTAGCGGCCATCCGGGGTCATGGAAGGATGGTAGGCGCTGCCGTTGGCGCTGCCACTGCCTTCGCTCTTCACGCTCACGAGTGCGGTGGTGTTCAGCAACAGGTCGCGGATGAAAACGTCCCCCGCATTGTTATTGTCGTTGGCGACCAGGTCACTGGCTTCGCTGTAAAAGACTACGTAGCGCCCGTTGGCTGAGATCAACGCGTCGCGCGAGCCGCCATTGCCTGAGCCGGTACCGGCGAGGTTGACACTGACGAGGAGGTTGCTGCCGCCCGACCGGTCGCGGACGTAAACGTCGCTCAGGCCGTTGGCGTCGGTCGACCCAAAATCCGTGGCACTGGATTCAAACGCCACGAAGCGGCCATCGTCACTGGCCATGGGATGGTGAGAGTCGCCGTTGGCGCTGCCGGTACCGGCGGCGTTCAGGCTGACGAGTTCGGCCGTGCCACGCGTGCGGTCGCGGATGAAAATGTCATAGGTGGAGCCATTGCTGTCGTTGGCGGCGACGTTCGAGGCCGGGCTTTCGAAAACAATGAAACGGCCATCCGGGCTGAGTTTCGCGTCGTAGGTTCCCGCATTGGCCGCACCACTGCCGTTGCTGGCTGGGCCGACGAGCAGCGTGGTGCCGGCGAGAAGGTCGCGCAGGAAATAGTCGCCATCGCCGGTGACGGCGGCAGACACCAGATTTTTTGCATAGCTGAAGAACAGCACAAACCGGTTGTCCGCGCTGATCTGAGGGAGTTCGCAGTAATTGTCCGCCAGAGTCCCGTCAGTGCTCACGGAGACGAGGGTGGTGGTTTGGGCGTCAAGATGGCGGACGAAGATATTCGCCTCGGTGAACGCATTAAGCTCCGGCGTGAGGTTGTTGGCGTAGCTGGCGAAAACCAGGCGCGTGCCGTCGGCGCTGATGACGGGATTGAAGCTGTATTCATTGGCACTCGCACCGAAAGCCGCCGACGCGAGCACGTTGGAGGTCGTGAGCAGGTCGCGCACAAAGACGTCATAGTCGAAATTCACGTCCCGGGCCGCGAGGTCGGAGGCGTAACTGGTGAAGGCGACGACCGATCCGTTGCCGCTCAAGACCGGCTCGAACGAAAAGTTGTTGCCGCTGTCGCGGCCGGAGGTTTCGCACGCGAGCAACACCGTCGTCTCGGTCAGGAGGTCGCGGACGAAAACATCCTGGGCCGCATTGCTGTCGTTGGCGACCAGATCGGGGGCGGAGGTTTCAAACACGACGTAGCGTCCATCGTCACTGATGCCGCGCCCCGTTACGCCCGCGTTGCTGTTCAACGCGCCATTGATGGACCGATTTACGGCCACGGTGGTCCCGGCCACCAGATCGCGGACGAAGAGATCGTTCGCTTCATTGGCGTCGTTGGCCACGAGATTGGAGGCAAGACTCTCGAACAGGACAAAGCGCCCGTCCGGGGACAGCGCCACCAGATGGGACGTGTTGTTTGCGCTCAGGCCGTTGGTGTCCACACTGACGAGGACATTCGTGCCGAAGGTCATGTCGCGCAGATAAACCTGCTCCACGTCCGTCGCGCCGTTGGGGGTCAGATCTCCGGCAAAACTCTGAAAGGCGACGTAACGTCCGTCGTGGCTCACCAGTGCGGTGTCGGAACCCTGGTCGCCGGTGGCGCTCCCGGCGAGATTGACGCTGACTACTTCGGTGGTGTTGCTCCAGAGATCGCGGCGGAAAAGGTCCACGTCCGAATTGAAGTCAGGCAGCCCGGTGAGGTTGTCGGCCGCGGATTGGAACACTACGTAACGCCCGTCGCCGCTGACCGCCGGCCTTTCGGAAACGGCATTGCCGCTGCCCGTCCCGGCGGCGTCCACGCTGACGAGCACGGTCGTTCCGGCGGCGAGGTCGTGCGCGAATACGTCCGTCATCGAGCCATTGCTATCATTGGTGGCGAGGTTGCTGGCCGCGCTCTCGAAGACGGCGACGTTGCCGTTGCTGCTCAGAAGGGAGGCGGAGAAGGTCGAATACGTGGAAGCATCATTACCCACACCGCCACCGGTCGGACCGCTCACCAGTGCGGTCACGCCGACGTCCAGATCACGCACAAACACGTCCTCGCTGTCGTTCGTGTCATCCGGCACCAGATCCGAGGCGGTGCTTTTGAACATCACGTGCCGCCCGGCGCGGCTGATCACGGGCTGGTCCGAGGTCGAATTACCGGCGCGTGTTCCGGAAGCCGAGACACTGACCAGCGAAACGGCCCGCGTCTGAAAATCGAAGACGAAAACATCATCTCCGGCCTGGTCGAACGTATTCGTCACCATTCCCGTCGAGGCGCTCTCGAACGCCACGTAGCGCCCGTCGTAACTGATAACCGGTCGTTCTGAAGTGCCGAAGGACGTGCCCGGCGGCAGGTTGGGATTAGCGGCGGAGGCGAGGGCGATCGTTCCACTGTTGGTGGTTTCATTGTCGAAAATCTGCACGGTGATGTTCGTGTTGCCGACGAGCACCACGCCGCCCGTGGGGTTGCTTAATGCCAATGTGAACGCTTCGTTACATTCCAAGACCGAATCATCAATGATGGGGACCGTGAGATATTGGATGAGTTCACCTTCGGCAAAAGTGAGGGTGCCGTTGGTGGCGATGAAATCCGAACCCGCGGTGGCCGTGCCACTGATCGCGGCAAAGTCCACCGTGACCGTGCCGGCGGCGCCCCCGCCGCGCTGCACGGGAACAACGAGCACGCCACCCGACTCGCTGATCGAAGAGCCGAATTGGGAGAACTGGATGACGCCGGATCCGCCCGTGACCGTGACCGAATTATTGAAAGAGTTGTTGTCCGTGATCGGATCCGATTCCAATCCACTGATCGAGCCAGATTCGAAAATGGTTCCGGAGACTGTCGGCACGGCCAACACCGTGACCGTGGCCGCCTGGCCGGCAGCGAGGGTGCCCAGTTGGGCGGTCACCGTGCCACCGGAGGCGTTGATCGTACCTTGGGAGGCGCTGACTCCAGTCAACACCATCGTGAAGTTCACAAAGTGGCTCAGCGCGACACTGGTGGCCGGGTCCGGGCCGCGATTGGTGATGGTGATGATGTTGGTAAGGATGCGGCCCGCGGCGACGGGGGCGGGGTAAGCTGCGCGGCTGACGCTCAGGTCCGCCAGACCGGCGGTTGTGAATGCGACAGCGGAGTTGTCGGAGGGCAGGTTTTCTGCCTCGGTGGAGGTCACGGAGACGAAATTGGACAGGGTGCCGCTCGTGGTGGCGATGCCGGTCACGGTGATGATGGCGATGCCTTGGTTGGGCAGGCTGCCCAGGTCGCAGGTGAGGATTCCATCACTGATCGTGGCCGTCCCTCGCGATGGCGTGGCGGAAAGGAAACTCAGGTTGGCGGGCAAAACATCGGTGACGATCACGCTGGTGGCGTCGGCTGGGCCGTTGTTGGTCACGGTGATCGAGTAGCTGATATTGGTGCTCAGTGTGACGTGATCCGGCACTCCAGTCAGGGCCACAGTCAAATTCACAGTGTCGAACGGGGTGGCGGTCAAGCGCGTGGAGAATTCCGAGGTATTATTGGCGGTGGTGATGGCGGTGGCGGTGGCGGTGACGGCCTGATCGGAAACCAATGCGGAGAGAACGGTGAAGGCAAAGAAGGCATTCCCGCCCGCGTCGGTGGTCACGTTGGTGAAGCCGAGATACGTCTGGCCCGCTCCGAAACCGGAAGCGGCCGCGTTGTTGAAAAACTCGATCCGATAATCCTGGTTGGCGAGGCTGCTCAGAGTGCCTTCGATGACCGTCTCAGTCGGGAAAATTGCCACGCTCGTCAGCACGGGGAAATTCTGCAGGTCATTGGCGCCGCTGTCGGCGTCAGCGACGTCGTTGGCGGAAAAACCATCC
>JADMIO012753016.1_pt1 | contig 12447 bp, 10 predicted proteins | sample 8958161 | NCBI WGS metagenome assembly JADMIO01 (sample SAMN16585339, study PRJNA669376) | soil metagenome | isolation source: Crop rotation soil | place: USA: Cullars Rotation, Alabama | collected 2011 | reverse complement strand
CTTTCCCAGTGTTCGACAAATTATCGGCCGAGAAAGAAAATTTTTTGGCTCATTACAAAGTGAATATAGCCGGGAAAACAAAACCGCACATTACCATCGCAAATTTTTTAGCGAGTGATCAAATGGAGGAAACAATTATTAAATGGATGGGCAAGATCATCAGTCAGCATGAAAGTTTTAATGTAATGCTGAATAATTTCAGTGGCTTTCCTTCATCAAAAACTGTGTACGCAAGAGTGCAGGATCATCAGCCATTTAAACAACTGGCAACTTCATTGAAAGTGATTGATGACTATGTAAAGAGTAACGGTTTTCCGCCGGCAAGAATTATTCGCTTTCCGCACATGAGCATCGCGAGAAGCCTTCAACCGAATATTTATGAAAAAGCGATCATGGATTATTCTCAAAAAACATTCAATGAAAGTTTTGAAGTGAATGAGCTTGTGTTATTGAAACGATTGCATCAGTATGATAAATGCCAGGAAGTAAATGTGTTTAAACTGGCGCCTTCAATTCATCTAAATTAAGTTGCATGAAACAATCCATGCGTTTACAGGAATTTGTGAGTGATGAAGAATTACGGGAAATAAATCATTTGCTGCCGGTTGATTATTTATTGGTCCTTCAACCGAACCAGGCTTTGTGGGACGAAATAAAGATGGTAAAAGAAAAGTTTGCGGCAGATTATCAATTTAAAGATATCAAAGTTGGATTACCACATATTACTTTGGCAATGTTCAGGCAATTTGCAGCAACTGAAAATCGAATAGTGCAATCGTTACGTAATCATGCAAGAACATTGTCGCCATTTAAAGTGGAGCTAAAAGATTTTGGCAGCTTTCCATCACACACCATTTATATAAATATTGTAAGCAAGATACCTATTGTGAATGCTGTAAAAGTTTTACGGCAGGCACAAAGATTTATGAAGATCGATAAAGAGAATAAACCATTCTTTATAACAGAGCCGCATTTAACCATTGCCAGAAAATTGCAACCCTGGCAATATGAAAAAGGCTGGTTGGAATATCAGCATGCAAATTTTCATGGACGATTTATTGCAGATCATGCATTGTTGTTAAGAAGAAAAGCTGGTGAATTTTATAAGCCTGTTGAAAAATGTATGTTTGAAGGGATTAAGGAAGAAGTAACGCAAACTGTCTTATTCAACTAAACTCAAAACACACAACTTAAAACTCAGAACATGTATGCCGTCGTTGATTGTAACAGTTTTTATTGTTCATGCGAGAGAGTGTTCAGGCCTGAACTGAATAATAAACCTGTTGTTGTATTGAGTAATAATGATGGCTGCATTATAAGCAGGAGTGATGAAGCAAAGAAAATTGGTGTTGAAATGGCAGGCCCATATTTTAAAGCCAAGCCACTGATAGAAAAATATGACGTTGCCACTTTTTCTTCGAACTACAATTTATATGGAGATTTAAGTTGGCGGGTGATGGAAACGCTGCGCATCATGATGGGCAAAAAAAACGTGGAAGTTTATTCTGTTGATGAAGCGTTCATAAATATGGATGCAGTACCATTTGAAAAGCTTGAATTCGCTGCATTGCAAATACGGGAAACAGTTGAGCAATGGACAGGTGTTGCTGTTTCCGTAGGTGTTGCACCAACAAAAACATTAAGTAAGGTTGCTAATCATATTGCCAAGGTTGATAAGAAGGCGACAAATTGTGTCACTGTTCTAAAAACACAGGAAGCAATTCAATATGCACTTGCTAATACGCCGGTAAAAGAGATATGGGGAGTGGGATGGCAATATGCAAAAAAATTGGAAGCATTTGGTATTTATGATGCTTATCAGCTAACTCAAATGCCTGAAGAATGGGGAAGAAAAAATTTAGGCGGTGTTGTTGGTTTTCGTTTAATAAAAGAACTAAAAGGCGAACCATATATCAGAATGAATGAAGAACTAATTGAGAAAAAAATGATTGCTACCACACGCATGTTTGGTGCAGCTGTAAAAGATAAACAAAGTATTAAAGAGGCCGTTGCCACCTATACATCAAGAGCTGCTGAGAAACTACGCCGCCAACATTGTGCAGCTTCAGCCATTACTGCATTCGTGGTTCCCAAAATGCCACGTGATGCTAACGGTTATTTTGAACACGGACCTATGATAAGTGACAGCATGATGTTATCGCATTCAACTTCAGTCACCAGTGAATTAATTAAGGCAGCTATGAAAATTGTTGACCACATTTATGAAGAAGGTAAGCTGTATAAAAAAGCGGGTGTTATGTTGAGCGGGCTTGTAGAAGATACTTCTGTGCAGGGTAATGTTTTTGTGCCACACACACAAAACAATAACCGCATGCTCATGAGCATGATGGATAACATCAACTTCAGCATGCGTGATGACATCTTAAAATTTGCAGCAAGCGGCCTCACACGCAACTGGAAAATGCGGCAGGAATTGAGAAGCCCGAGATATACAAGCCGGTGGGATGAGTTGTGTCAGGTAAAATAATATCAGGCTAAAATCTCTGCAACATTCTTCTTAATGGTTTCACATATTCGATCCATCGGCAGATCATTTTCATCATTGCCAAAAGGCTCTTCAATTTCTTCCGCGATCAATTCAAGACTTGCAAGTGCATATAAAACAAATATGGTGATAGGAACTATGAAATATCCTACTGAAAATACATAACCAACAGGCAGTGTAAGCGTATAAAACAAAATAAATTTTTTTATAAAGCTGCTGTATGAAAAAGGTATGGGGGTGTTCTTTATTCGTTCACACGCTCCGCAAATGTCCATGAAAGAAGTTAGTTCGGGATTAATAAAAAGTAGTTGTTCAACCGCAATTTTATTTTTAGTTTGCATTTGCACTAATCGCTCAATCATTGCACGAACGATTTGCTCTGGCACGTGTTTAAAACGGTCGAACTGCGGAATTTCCGGATGATCAAATTCGTCTAATGCGTAACGCGTATCTTCTGCCTGCAAATGATTTTTTAGTTCAAGTGCAAAGCGTGGGATAAGCTCTGCAAATAGTGCCCTTGTACTGTTATCTTCCTTATCTGTTAATGCATTTATTTTTATTGCAAGATTACGGCTATTGTTAACCAAAGCACCCCATAGCTTTCTTCCTTCCCACCAGCGATCATAAGCTGTATTTGTTCGAAACACCAACAGCATAGAAATTACAAAGCCAAGAATGGTATGTATAATATATAAGTTTCTTAAGTAAGTTTTTTCTTCAGAGTTCATATAACGTATCTCAAGAAAAGCAATTATCCCGGCATATAAACCTGCCGCAAATAAAATAGGAAGCAGTTTGCGCAACGTGTCTGACTTATGAAAGTCGAGAATAATTCTTTTCCATTCTTTAGGATCGTAGCTTCTCATAATGCAAAATAATTTTCACGTTTATTAAACGCATTTAGTAAATATAAACACAGGAAAGAACAATAGTTTTTCTTTGCAGTGAAAATTTAATTTATGGAATTTGGGATCAGCACATTTGGAGAAATTGTTCCAGATAAGGTTTCGGGCAAAGCGTTCAATGCACATAAAAAAGTGCAGGAGTTATTACAGTATGCAAAACTGGCTGATGAAATTGGTTTGAATGTTTTTGCTTTAGGCGAACATCATCGCGAAGACTATGTAGTGAGCGCACCTGAAATGATGTTAGCGGCTGCAGCATCCATCACACAAAAAATAAAATTTATCAGTGCAGTTACCGTTTTAAGTTCTGCCGATCCTGTTCGCGTGTTTCAAAATTTTGCAACGCTTGATTTGATCTCAAATGGCCGTGCAGAAATTATGGCAGGCAGAGGTTCATTCATTGAATCATTTCCATTGTTTGGTTACGACCTGGGTGATTACGATGAATTGTTTATTGAGAAACTTGATTTGCTGTTAAACATCAATCAGCATGAAATTGTTTCCTGGAAAGGAACACATCGGGCATCAATAAATAATTTGGGTGTTTATCCAAGGCCGCTTCAACAACAACTGCCAATATGGATCGCGGTTGGCGGAACACCTGCTTCTGTTGTTCGTGCAGGCAGTTTGAATTTACCATTAACCCTTGCAATTCTTGGAGGCAATCCCGTTTATTTTACGCAGCTTACAGATCTGTATCGCAATGCCGCAAAGAGAGCCGGGCATAACGCAGATCAATTACAACTGTGCATTAATGAACATACATACATTGCTGATTCAAGTGAACAGGCGAGAGATGAATTTTGGGTGATCTACAGCAAGGTGATGAATAAAATTGGTAAAGAAAGAGGCTGGAGTGAATTGACAAGAGATCATTTTGATGCTTTATGTGAGCCCGATGGACCACTCGTTGTTGGAAGTGTAAAAGACGCTGCAGAAAAATTAGTTTATCAGCATAAATTATTTAATAATACACGCTTTCTTGCACAAATAATTTCGGGTGATATTCCGCATGAAAAGATGATGCATTCAATTGAATTGTTTGGAAAAGAAGTTGTGCCTGCAGTGAAAGAAGGAATTGTATTAACTACAACAGCATAACAATGGTAACTCCCGCTGAAGCAAGAGAAATAGCGTTATCGTTTGAAGGAGTGGCTGAAAAACCGCATTTCCATCGCACTGCATTTACAGTGAATGGAAAAATATTTGCAACACTTTTAGAAAAAGATTCAACGTTGAATTTGATGTTTGACGTGCAAACACAATTTATTTTTTGTCGCCGGATAGCCACGTTATTTATCCTGTTCCGAATAAGTGGGGATTGAAAGGTGCAACAACAATCAATCTTAAAAAAGCAAATAAAAAATTAGTGAAGAGAGCGTTGGAGGAAGCGCATAAAATGTTTTGGCATCAATAAGATGAAAAGCCACGCCAACGAAACTTTGGCCATGCAGATTTTTTCTTTTATATCAACATCTATTTTACCGTTGGCAAAAAGAAGAAGTGGAAGTAAATGGAATATTGCTGCCTGTAGGCCGAGGATACAGGGACGTAACAGACAAACTTTAGGCGGTGTGTAATCAGCGTTGTTTATAAGTGTAATGAAATTGTTCATTCATACATTGACGGTTCTTAACGGTGATCACAAAATCTTGTGAAGTGGTTCAATTGCCGAGTTCAAAAAAAGTCCGCAATTGATGGTCAGGCTTGCGAGTTATGGTGCTTGTTGAAGGTTATGCATGATAAATTTGCTTGTGGTAGACTTTGTTTTTTGCTGTTGTATTTTTGCGCTTCAAATTTTTTAAGTGGAAAAAATAGTTGCCGAATCTATTCAGCCTAAAACAATATTTCCCGTCTTATTCGCTATCAGCTTTTCTCATTTATTGAACGATACCATTCAGTCACTTATACCTTCAATTTATCCTATTGTAAAAACTTCTTTCCATCTAAGCTTTACACAAATAGGATTTATTACACTCACTTTTCAATTATGCGCATCTTTACTGCAGCCGTTAGTCGGTTTGTTCACAGATAAAAGACCTCAGCCATTCTCATTGGCAACCGGTATGACTTTTACTTTGATCGGCCTTATCTTCCTGTCGCAGTCATCTTCTTATTCAATGCTGTTATTATCTGCCGGGTTGATCGGCATCGGATCTTCAGTGTTCCATCCTGAAGCATCGAAAGTTGCTTATATGGCAGCTGGCAGCCGCCGTGGATTAGCACAGTCTATTTTCCAGGTTGGGGGTAATGCCGGCAGCTCGCTTGGGCCTTTGCTTGCGGCACTGATAGTTGTGCCTTACGGTCAATCAAATATATTGTGGTTTTCATTGCTTGCATTTTTAGCCATCGTTGTTTTAAGCAGGTTGGGCTTTTGGTATAAGGCCCATTTATTTTCACTGAAGCGAAAGCCATCATCAAAACAACATTTCAATAAAGTGCAGCATTTATCAAAAAATAGGGTCGTCGTAAGCGTTATCATTTTATTAGTGCTGATCTTTTCAAAATATTTCTACCTCGCTTCTATGACGAGCTACTACACGTTTTATCTAATCCATAAATTTCATGTTTCCGTTCAAACATCGCAACTCTACCTGTTTGTATTTTTAGCAGCGGTTGCCGGTGGCACTATTTTAGGTGGTCCGCTAGGTGATCGCTTTGGCAGAAAATATGTGATTTGGTTTTCTATTTTAGGTGCTGCTCCGTTTACTTTATTGCTTCCTCATGTGTCATTGTTTTTTACTTGTTTGCTGAGCATATTTATCGGGTTGATCATTGCTTCTGCGTTTTCTGCCATACTTGTTTATGCGCAGGAATTATTACCCGGAAAAGTAGGAATGATCTCCGGGTTGTTTTTTGGATTTGCTTTTGGAATGGGCGGCCTGGGCTCTGCCGCTTTAGGTGCACTTGCAGACAAGACAAGCATTGAATATGTCTATACTCTTTGCGCCTTTCTTCCGCTAATAGGATTACTTACTGCCTTTTTGCCCAACTTAAAACACAAGTGACTTTGTAGACGTTGTATCAAACTTAAAAACAGCAGTTCAAAAAGTCTTACGACACGCCCAAACTTAATACTGCGTAAAATTGGGGGGATGATAATAAGCAACAACTACAACATTATTATAAGGCTATATGAATACAAAGGCAAAAGAGAGCATCATTAATATGAACTCTATCTGACATTGAAAATATAGAGCACAGTAAAATACAAGTTGGGTTCTCCTTAATCCAATGGCTCCTGTGAAAGGCTGAACAGAACCAATGCAAGATGAATTTTATGCTGTTGCTTTTAGAAGAAAGTATTTACTTAGTTTAATGTTCATTTAAAAAGCAATGGCGCAAAATTGTACAGATCATTTCTCCATACAGGCCATGTATGTCCGCCGGGATATTCATAATAAGTATGTTTGATTTTTAGTTCATCTAACTTGCCTAACATGATTTGCCCGTTCTTGTAAGCAATATCATCTTTGCCGCCTTCTGATAACCAAAACAGTTTTAAATCGCTGTTGATCTTATCCGCATTCGCTTTTATATTATCATATTGTGTATTAGCAAATGTTTCCTGCATTGGTAATATCCACCCTGAACTAAAAACGCCCAGATAAGCAAACATGCCGGTGTTGTTAATTCCTGTGTATAACGTATGCAACCCTCCAAGCGATAAACCCGCCAGTGCACGATTATTCGCATCGCTTAATGCACGATAATTTTTTTCAACGAAAGGAATAACCGATTGCTTCATTTCTGCTTCAAACATTTTTAATGAAGATTCAATTCCATTTGCAGTAAAACCACCGATACCAATATTCGCATCGGGCATTACCACAAGCATGGGCTTCGCCTTGCCTGCAGCAATAAGATTATCGAGAATGAGATCTGTTTTGCCTTGTGTTGCCCAACCTCTTTCATCTTCGCCACCGCCATGCAAAATGTATAATACAGAATATTTTTGGCTGATGTTTGAATCGTAGCCGGCCGGCGTGTAGATATACAATTGTCGCCATGAGCGAGTTACTGCGGAAAAATAATTTTTGATTCGTATATCACCATGCGGCACATCTTTCAATGCATAATAATCTTCACCTGCAAAAGGTATTTCAATGCCACTCGCCATTCTCCCCATTCCATAAAATGTTTCACTCGCCGGGTCGGCCACAGCAACGCCATCAATAATTAAAGAATAATAATGAAACCCTTCGCTTACAGAATCAGTTGTAACAATCCAATAACCGCCCGTGTCTTTTTGCATGTCATATTTCTTAACCAGATCAATTTGCACCTTTTGTGCATCGGGTGCTTTTATGCGAAATGCGACGCGATTATCAGGAAATATCTGCGGATATTTTGCATTGCGTATGTTAGTTGAGGCAGGCATTCCAACTAAACTGTATTGATTAAATTTTGAAACATCAACGGGTTTAAAGATGAGTTGCGAAAACATGTACAAGCTGTTCTTCCAAACCTTAAAATCATGTACGCCCGGCGCAATGTAGTATATATGCGGCACGTTGTGTTCAACAAGATAATCGTGTGTGCGTTTGCTAAACCCAATCAAACCGTCTGCGTCGCCACAAGAAATCCAAAGCAGTTTTATTTGTTGTCTTGCCTTGTCGGGGTCAGGCACCAATTGTTCAGGCGCTTTTGTATTTGGAGCAGACGAGAAGCCGCCGATCCATGCAAACTTATCAAGATTACCTAACCCAAAATTTAGTGATTGTCCACCACCCATTGATAAGCCTGCAAGAGCACGGTGTCCTCTGTCTGTATAAACAGGATAATGTTTTTCTATGTAGGGAATTAAATCGTTCAATAAATCTTTTTCAAAGTTTGCAAAGGCGGCAACTTTAGCGCTGTCGAAAATATTTCCTGTTGCACGATCATCTTTCATAGCTCTTCCATTCGGCAACACAACAATCATCGGTTCAACTTTCCCCTGCGCGTATAAATTGTCTAAAATAATTTCAGGATGACCATTGTTGAACCATTCTTTTTCATCCCCACCAATTCCATGTAATAAATACAACACCGGATATTTTTTCTTTTTTGAATAATCGGGTGGCGTATAAATTAAACTTCTTCTCGTTGTGCCAACGGTTGTTGAATAATAACTGATAGTATCAATTTTCCCATGTAGAATGTTTGCCTGCAATGAATCGAAACCGGGCGGTGCATGTTTTTCAATGTCCTGAGAATACAGAACTCCAAAAACTAAAATCAAAGCAACAAGTGTGATGGCATGTTTCATTTAAATATTATTTATTGATGTCTGGATGTTTCAATCCTTGCTTAATCCCAACACACTTCTTTTATAATCCATGTGTTGAATTACGGTAAAGTTGATTATTTTAATAAATCTATTTTTCTTCAAAATCAATCTTTATCATTTTTGCGTTGATCAATCACTTCATAAAATGCAGGCTTGGGTTGAAAATTTCTGTCGAATAATAAAGGATAGTTTGTACGACCACGAATTGGCCATCCGTTCAACCACGATTCTCCATCTGCAACACCCCAAAATGTTACCCGACTAATTTTATCTTTATATTTTAAAAATAAATTAAATAAATCTGCGTAAGCGCTTGCTTGTTTTTGCGCCACAGAATCAGGCAGACCATTTGTATAAGGATTCATTTCGTTACTGCTTTGTGACGTTGCACTTACATCAGCAGTTTGTTTGTCTCCTGGATTAGGTAAAACGCTAAGATCAACTTCAGTAAACATTACTTCAATGCCGAGTGCAGAAAATTCTTTTATGCTTTCTTCAATGTCTGCCATTGGCACCTTATCATATTTCCAATGACCCTGTATGCCCACGCCATCAATACGTACACCTGCTGCCTGAATTTTTTTTATGAGTGCAATAGCACCGGCTCTTTTCTGTGGTTGTTCAATGTTGTAATCGTTATAATACAATTTTGAATGTGGTGTAGCTTTTTGTGCAAGACGAAAAGCTTCAACAACATAATCGGGTCCGAGTTTTTGCAGAAACACGGAGTTACGCAAACTCCCATCTTCATTCAATGCTTCGTTAACAACATCCCATGAATACACTTTTCCGTCATAGCGGGCGGCCACAGTGGTGATATGGTTTTGAAAATATTCTTTTACTGAATCTGCATTTTGCATTTTACGCATGAAGATGGGCAGCTGGCTATGCCAAATAAGCGTGTGGGCATTAATCTTGATGTTATTCCTGGCAGCAAAGGCAACCAATTTATCGGCAAGTTCAAAATTGTATGTATTCCATGAAGGATGTATGATCTGAGCCTTCATTATATTTTCAGGCGTTACGGCATTAAATTGCTGTTCAATAAGTCTGTTCGCGGCTGAATCTTTTTCTTCAATTTGCATTGTGTTGATTGCAGCGCCAATAAGAAAATCGTTTTTAAAAATTTCTTTTAACGAAGGTATAGTTTGTGCAGAAGATGTTCTGATACCTGCACAGCTTGCTAATAGTATTGCTGCAAGCGAAAGTATATGTGTATAGGTTTTTGCCATAATTTAATTATTTGCGGTGAGCAAATATTTACCAGATATGTGTGCGTTAGCCGGTAACAATACAAGATTAATGAATTCCTTTTATAGATTAATCCGAATGTGGAGGAGAATGATCAACATTGATGACACTTTCTGTGATGAATAAACAATCTCTGTATGAGGCACTATTAGATAAATCGATCCCGAATTTTTATAAAAATTTTTTTTGCTCATTTTCAATTAGTTGCACTCAACCGCAGCTTGAAAATAAAAGTCAATTTTTTTAGCACTACATTACTAACTATTTTAGCATAATGTATGGGATTAGCAAGGACGTTATCACGAGCCTTAAGAAGAATATTCTCCCACTTCAGGGTTTCAAATCATTGTCAACAGATAATGATATAGATTTAGATTTCCATCCCATTGAAAACGCTTTTCCAAAAACAAAATTTCCTATTGGCTGCACACATGAGTTTTTAACCACATGTCTTGAAGATGTCGCTTCAACAAACGGTTTTATCGCTTTTTTACTGAGTAAGCTAATGCAGTTTGACGGTTCAGCTATATGGATAAGTGCGTCAAGAACATTATTTCCGGCAGTATTAAAAAGATTTGGAGTTGAACCACACAAGATAATTTTCATTGATTTAAAAAATGAAAGGGATGTATTATATGCAACAGAAGAATGTTTAAAGTGTAAAAGAATTGCCGCAGTTGTTGCTGAAATAAAATATATATCATTTAAAGAATCGAGACGACTTCAATTAGCAGCAGAACAAAGCAGGGTTACAGGTTTATTAGTGCATCAGCAATCTAAAATAATAAATACTACGGCCTGCATTTCACGCTGGCGCATTACATCACTGCCACGCGAATTACCAGGTGAAATGCCAGGCATTGGTTTTCCAAGATGGAACGTTGAATTATTAAAAGTTCGCAATGGCAAATCCGGAACATGGCAGGTAGAATATTCATCAAAACGTTTAAAAGAAATTAAACAAAACATTCTTTCAATTCCGAAAATACAAATTCGAAACACAGCATAAGATGAATAAAAGATTTGTGGCAATATGGTTTCGTTATTTAAAGACGGATGGGATGATCCGTCATCAACCTGAATTAAAAGAAACACCATTTGTTTTAGCTTCTCCACAAAGAGGCAGAATGGTTATAACAGAAGTAAGTGCAGTTGCAAAAAAGAAAGGATTATATGAAGGAATGATCATTGCAGATGCAAGAGTTTTGCTACCTGAAGTGCAAGTACATAATGATAAAATACTCGCAGAAAAATTACTCACCAAACTTGCAGTTTGGTGTATCAAGTATACACCTGTTGCTGCAATAGATTTACCGGACGGGTTAATGCTTGATGTAACAGGTTGTACCCATTTGTGGGGAAGTGAAGAAGCATACTTAAAAGATATAGTCAACAAATTAAATGGATTAGGATATCATATTCGTGTTGCAATGGCAGACACTATCGGCACTGCATGGGCAGTTTGCAGATATGGAAAAGAAAAAGCAATTATTGAGAATAGTAAACAAACAGAAGCTTTAAAGTGTTTGCCACCGGCAGCCCTTCGACTTGAATTTACTATCACAGACCGGTTACAAAAATTAGGTCTTTATCAAATAAAAAGTTTCATGAACATGCAACGTTCTCCTTTACGCAGAAGGTTTGGAGAACAATTGTTGTTAAGATTAGATCAAGCTTTAGGAAACAAAGAAGAAATTATACATCCTGTAATTCCAGCTGAACCTTACAACGAACGCTTACCTTGCTTAGAACCTATTCAAACAGCAACAGGAATTGAAATAGCATTACAAAAACTTTTAGATAAACTATGTAATCGTTTAGCAAAAGAAGGTAAAGGTTTACGACATGCAATCTTAAAATGTTATCGTGTTGATGGCAATCTTCAGCAAATCACTATCCGAATTAATCACGCCTCAAAAAATGCAAAACATTTGTTCAAACTTTTTGAAATTAAAATTGCAACAATTGAACCTGGCTTAGGCATAGAGTTGTTAACACTTGAAGCATTAAAAGTTGAAAAGATCCAATCTTCACAAGAAACATTTTGGACCATTAACAGCAGTTTAGAGTGGATAGAGTTAGCTGAACTGTTGGATAATCTTGAAAGCAAATTTGGGAGTAATATCATACATCGTTATTTGCCTGATGAAAGTTATATACCTGAACGCACTGTTAAACTTGCTTCATCTTTAAAAGAAAAACCAACATCAGAATGGAAAGCAGATAAGCTGCGTCCCACACAACTTTTACAGCACCCACAACCTATAGAAGTAACCGCACCGATCCCTGATTATCCTCCCATGAATTTTAGATATAATGGCAAGTTGCATACAATAAAAAAAGCAGATGCCTGTGAAAGAATAGAATCAGAATGGTGGATAGAAAAAGGATTACATCGTGATTATTACATAGTACAGGATAAAGAAGGAAAATGTTATTGGCTTTTCAGGTTAGGGCACTTTCCAGCACAGTGGGATCCGAAGCTTGGAATTCACGTGACTTGAAGTCGCGGC
>JADMIO010835475.1_pt1 | contig 12450 bp, 14 predicted proteins | sample 8958161 | NCBI WGS metagenome assembly JADMIO01 (sample SAMN16585339, study PRJNA669376) | soil metagenome | isolation source: Crop rotation soil | place: USA: Cullars Rotation, Alabama | collected 2011 | reverse complement strand
CTTTCCCGGCGGTGTTCTTCGACTTGGTGTGCCGGGAACCGGCGGAGCACTCGCGATTCCGCGCTCCGCGATCACCCGTCTCGATGTTAGCCGAGGCGTCAATCGCGGCGCGAGCATGATCGAGCGCGCAGCCGGCGGCGCGATCGCCGGCGCTGTGACTGCAGCGCTGATGAACGACCCTCGCCGCCGCGGTGGCCCGCACTACAAGCGCGATTGGCGGGCCGCGGGCGTGGGCGCCGAGTGGGGCGCAGGAATCGGTGCGGTAGTCGGCCTCCTGTTCCCGCACGAGCAGTGGAAACGCGTCTACGGCCGCTGGTTTTAGCGCCTCCCGCGGTGGGCAAAGGCGCATAGATCTCCGGAGGGAGGCGAGGGGTGTTCTCTGAAAAACATCGCGCAGACCCGCCTCCACTCAGAGCGCCACCGACAATGATTTAGCAAGACAGCGGGTCGAGCAGTTTTTCAGGGAACACCCCTCGCCGACCCCGCGCACAGATCTAAAGGCCTTACGCTCACCGCTTGCCGGGCGACATAATCAGGCGACCTCTAACCCGACGGATATGTCCCCGATTCTCGCCGAGGTGTTCGGTACAGCGATACTGATCGTGTTGGGCGATGGTGTGGTGGCGAACGTAGTACTGCAGCGCTCGAAGGGGCACAACTCAGGCTGGATCGTGATCACGTCGGGCTGGGCACTCGCGGTCACGATCGCCGTGTATTGCGTCAACCACATCAGCGGCGCGCATCTGAATCCAGCCGTGACACTGGCGCTGGCGACGACTGGCGCGTTCGAATGGGCAAAAGTGCCCGGCTACATTCTGGCCCAGATCGTCGGCGGTTTCCTCGGCGGAGTGATCGTGTGGCTCTCGTATCTGCCGCACTGGAGCGCGACACCGGATCAGGCGAGCAAGCTGGCGGTATTCTCGACGATTCCCGCGATCCGCCGTCCTCGCGACAATTTCATTTCCGAGTTCATCGGCGGATTCGCGCTGGTGCTCTTTCTGCTGGCGGTGTTGTCACCGGGCAACCTCGTTCCCGGCTCTGATCTCGCAAAAGGCTTTGGCCCGTTACTCGTCGGCGCGATCATCATGGCGATCGGTCTCTCACTCGGTGGACCGACGGGTTATGCGATCAATCCGGCGCGCGATCTCGGTCCGCGCATCGCGCACGCGCTGCTTCCGATCGCGGGTAAGGGCAGCTCCGATTGGGGCTACGCCTGGATTCCGATCGTTGCACCGACAATCGGCGGAGTTGCCGCCGGTCTCTTCTATCACGCAGTGTGGCAATGACCAAATACGTTCTCGCTCTCGATCAGGGCACCACGAGTTCGCGCGCGATTCTGTTCGACAACGCCGGCTCGATCGTCGCCGTCGCGCAAAAAGAGTTTCGGCAGATTTTTCCCAAGCCCGGCTGGGTCGAGCACGACCCGCGTGATATCTGGTCGTCACAGGCAGGAGTCGCGGCTGAAGTTCTAACCAAGGCGAACGTGCGCGCCGGCGACGTCGCCGCGATCGGCATCACCAATCAGCGCGAGACGACCATCGTCTGGAATCGGAAGACGGGCGAGCCGATTCACAACGCTATCGTCTGGCAGGATCGTCGCACTGCTTCGATTTGCGATCGCCTGAGATCGCGCAAACTAGACAAGGGAATCACGCGCAAGACCGGCCTCGTCGTCGACGCCTACTTCTCGGCGACGAAAGTTCAATGGCTTCTCGAGAACGTGAAAGGCGCCAAGGCAAAAGCGAAGGCTGGCGAGCTCGCGTTTGGTACCGTCGATACGTGGCTGGTCTGGAATCTCACTGGTGGCGCCGTTCACGTCACCGACGCCAGTAACGCGTCGCGCACGATGCTGTATGACATCGGCAAGGGCGACTGGGACGACGAGCTGCTCAAGATCTTCGGAGTACCGCGGTCGATGCTGCCCGAGGTGAGATCTTCGAGCGAAGTCTACGGCGAATCGCGATTGCTCGGCACGCCGATTCCAATCGCCGGAATCGCCGGCGATCAGCAGGCCGCGCTCTTCGGCCAGGCGTGCACCAAAGCCGGCATGGCAAAGAACACCTACGGCACCGGTTGCTTCATGCTGATGAACACTGGCACCAGGCGCATCGCGTCCAAGAACAATCTTCTCACCACCGTCGCGTGGCGGATCGGTAACAAGACCGAGTACGCGCTCGAAGGCAGCATCTTCATCGCCGGCGCAGTCGTGCAATGGCTGCGCGACGGACTCGAGTTCTTTCGCTCGGCGGCTGAGATCGAAGCGATGGCTGCAGCCGTTGAAGACACCGGCGGCGTTTATCTCGTGCCCGCGTTCGCCGGACTCGGTGCGCCGCACTGGGATCAGTACGCACGCGGCACCATCGTCGGCATCACGCGTGGCACCACCAGGGCACATCTGGCGCGCGCTGCGCTCGAGGGAATCGTGCTCCAGGTGCGCGATGTCCTGACTGCCATGCAAGCTGATTCGGGAATCAAGCTCAAGGAGCTGCGCGTCGACGGGGGCGCCAGCGCCAACGATCTCCTGATGCAACTGCAGGCCGACATTCTGAACGTCCCCGTGGTCCGACCAAAGGTCGCCGAGACGACGGCGCTCGGCGCGGCGTACCTGGCTGGGCTCGCGGTTGGGTACTGGAAAAGCCAGGAAGACATCGCGCGGCAATGGCAGGTCGACAAGCGATTCAAGCCAGCGATGAAAGCAGCCGCGCGCACGAGAATTACCAAGGGTTGGGAGCGCGCACTGCACCGCGCCAAGGCCTGGGAAGAGGCGTAGCGTGTCGTGCGAGAGCGGCGAACGGGAGCGCTTATGATTCGTTAATGCGGAAAACATCGATCGCGCTCGGCGCGCTGATATCGATCGCCTGTGCCGGCGGGCAGCTGACACCCATCGCCGATCATCACCAGCATCTGTTCAGCCCCGATCTGGCAGCAATTCTCGCCCAAAGCAATCCTGCGTTTCGTCCCCTCGATGCGCGCGAGGTCATCGCCAACCTCGACGCCGCAGGAATCCAGAAGGCGGTCCTGCTCGGCACCGCGTATCTATATGGTAGTCCGTCGCGGAATTTCCCGGACGAGTACGCGCGAGTCCGCGCCGAAAATGACTGGGATGCGCAGCAGGCCGCATTGTATCCGGGGAGATTGATTGCGTTCTGCGGATTCAATCCGCTCAAGGATTACGCGCTCGACGAGCTGGAGCGGTGCGCCAAGGATCCGCGACTCAACCGCGGCATCAAGCTGCACTTCGGGAATTCCGATGTGCAGGTGGATAACCCGCAACACGTCGAGCAGTTACAGAAAGTATTTCGCGCCGCCAATGCGCATCACATGGCGATCGTGATTCATATGCGGGCGAGCATCTCACGCAAGCGACCGTATGGCGCGCAACAGGCGCAGATATTCCTCGATCAGCTGCTGCCACAGGCGCCTGACGTCGTGGTGCAGATCGCGCACCTGGCTGGGACAGGGCCCGGCTACGATGATCCGCCGGCGGACAGCGCGATGGCAGTTCTTGCCGGTGCCGTACAGCGCGGGGATCCGCGCACGAAGAATTTGTGGTTCGACGTCGCGACGTCGGTTGACTCGGCGATTACGCCTGCCCACGCCGCGCTGGTGGTGCAGCGTATTCGTCAGGTCGGAGCTAGACGCATACTATATGGTTCCGACGCAGCCGTCGCGGGAAACCCGAAGCCGAAGCAGTTGTGGGCAGCGTTCAGGCGCATACCGCTGACTGAAACGGAATTCGAGCAGATCGCACGCAACGTTGCGCCGTATTTCACGGAGAGATCGCCATGACGACATCGGTGCGAGACGCGACGGACGTCCGCATACGTTCAGCGGTGCCGACGTTTCTCGTTGACGATATCGCGTCGACCGCACGCTGGTACGAGAAGGAGCTTGGCTTCAGCCTCGCCGGACAGTTTCCCGCTCACGAGCCGTATGTCTTCGCCAGTCTGCAGCGTGACGGTGCGGAGCTGATGCTGCTTAATCTTGCTGGCTACGGGAAACCTGATTTGTCGGCGCGCCGTCCGGCTGGACTCTGGGACGCGTACTTTCGGACGAGTGGGGTGGCCGCGTTGTATGAGACTCTCAAGGACAAGCCGTTTGTGATGATGTCTCTTACGAGAAGACCGTACGGCGACATCGAGTTTGGAGTGCGAGACCCGAACGGCTACCTGCTCGTTTTCGGTGGCGACTAAGACACTCGGCATCGGCGTGATCTTGGTCGTGTGCGCTGCGTGCACCGACAGCGCGCCGTCGACGCCAGGCAGCGCCCGGCCTACTCAATCACCGCTGCCAACCGAGTGGACGCAGATGTGGAGCGACGAATTCGACGGTCCGGCCGGCAGCGCGGTCGACGCTACCAAGTGGACCAACGATCTCGACGACGGCTGCTCGCAGAAGATCTGCGGCTGGGGGAACAACGAGCTCGAGTGGTACTCCGCTGATCCAACCAACATCTCGCTCAACGGTCAGGGACAGCTCGCGATCATCGGCAGGCCGGCACCCGCTGGACTCAAATGTTATTACGGCGACTGCCGATATACCTCAGCCAAAATCACGACGCGCGGCAAGCTGATCGTCTCGCCCGCCGGCAAAGTCGAAGCGCGTATCAAACTGCCGGCGGGACAAGGGCTGTGGCCCGCGTTCTGGATGCTCGGCAGCACCTGTCCTGAAGTCGGATGGCCCGACTGCGGTGAGATCGACATCATGGAGAGCAAAGGAAGCCTGCCGATGTTGAGCAGCTCGGCGCTGCACGGGCCCGGTTATTCGGGTCAGACTCCCTTCGCCAACTGGCAGCGATTTACGACGGGATCGATAACCGATTTCCACACCTACGCGGTCGAGTGGGACGCCAGCAGCGTACGCTGGCTCGTCGATGGCGTGCCACACTACCAGGTGAGCGGCGGCGAGATCAACGCGTTCGGAAAATCGGTGCTCGGAAAATCGTTCATCGTGATTCTGAACATGGCGGTCGGCGGTCATTTCGATGGCAATCCGCAATCGGATGCGATCTTTCCGGCCACGATGCTGGTGGATTACGTTCGCGTATACAGGCCGGCTGACTCGGGATACCCGCGACCGATGTAGAGAAGGCCGGCGCACGCGCGAGCAAGAAACGTGGACGCCGAGTCATGGCCGATCTGCGCCGTCAGCCGTAATTCTCTTCCTTCAGTCGGCGCCCGGATTTCGCGCCGGCGTTCACGCTCTTTAGGAAGGGATGCGACGATGAAGAAACGCACAGAAGCGCTCGCCAAACGGCTCGAGCAAGGCGCACAGGCACTTGAAGATTTTGCGCGCGGGTTGACCAATGAGGAGTGGCAGCTGCCGGTCCCGCACGACGGCCGCAAGATCGGCGTGATGGTTCATCACGTCGGCAACATGTACCCGATTGAGATTGATATCGCGCAGAAAGCTGCGCGTGGCGAGCCGATCGTTGGCGTGACATGGGACCTGGTCGCTGACATCAACGCCAAGCACGCCAAGGAACAGGACACCGTCACCAAGGAAGAAGCGATCGCATTCCTGCGTCGGAACAGCGCGGCAGCGGCCGAAGCCATCCGTTCTTTGACCGACGAGCAGCTCGACATCGCAGTTCCGGTCTCGCTCAACGGTGATGCTCCGCTGACGACGCAGTTCGTGCTCGAGGATCACGCCGTTCGACATAGCTATCATCATCTGGCGAAGATCAAGGCGGCGTTGCAGCTCGAGGCAGCGGCCTACTAGCAACCTCTTAATGGCACGTGTGGTCAAATGGTGGTAGTGTCTAACGAATGAGTCGTTAAGCACTGCCGCCATTTTTTTGCGTTGAGAGGTTTCCATGAAGTCTGCAGAGTCGACATTACTCGTCATCGATGTCCAGCAAGGGATGGACAATCCGCGACTCGGTAAGCGCAACAATCCCGACGCCGAGAAACGAATCGCCGACGTGATCGCGGCGTGGCGCGCGGCGGGCAAGCCGGTCGTTCACGTCCAGCACGACTCAGTCGAGCCACAATCGGAGCTTCGTCCCGACCGGCCAGGCAACGCGGTGAAGCCGGAAGGCAAGCCAATCGAAGGCGAGCCCGTCTTTCGCAAGAACGTGAACAGCGCATTCATCGGCACCGAGCTCGAGAGCTATTTGCGGGAGCGCGGCGTAGAGAATCTGGTATTGGTCGGTCTCACCACCGAGCATTGTATTTCGACCACCGCGCGCATGGGCGCGAACCTTGGGTTTGGCATTACCATCGTCGCCGATGCGACGGCTGCGTTCGAGCACAAAGGCTACGACGGCAAGCACTACACAGCGGATGAAGTGCACAACGTCGAGCTCGCGAATTTGAATCGGGAGTTCGCGATGATTCGCGAGTCGCGCGACGTGGTAGCCGAGGTCGAAGGCTCCTTGCCAGTGCCGTCGCGCTGAGGCAAGTTGGCGCCATGACAGGAGCAGGTTATGGCGAAGAAATCTTCACGAAAGAAATCGACCAGTAAGCGGGCGACAACCAGGCGCGCCGCCCCTCGGCGCGCTACGGCAAAACGCACCACGCGATCTCGTTCGGGTCAGCTCCGGCATCGACCGACGCCCGGACTGCAGGGTTGGATCACCCATACCGAGCTGCAGAGCGCAGATCCGCTGGCGACCAAGTCGTGGTGCGCGAAAGTACTCGGCTGGACTTTCACTCAGACGCTGCCCACACCCGATGGCAGTGGATATCACCTCTTCGCGTATTCTGACAAAGGAGGTGGAGGAGTCCGAGCGCTGCAGGGTGATGAATCGCCAGGCAGCAACTTTACTGTGCACGTCGCCGATGCGCACGAGGCGTACGCGACAGCGTTGACCGAAGGCGCCGAGCCGGTGACGCCACCGTACAGAGTGATGGAAGGTGTTACGATAGCAGTTGTGAAGGCACCTGGCGGCGTGCGCGTCGGATTCTCCGGGCCATAGGATGTCAGCGCCAGCGATGCCGATCGAAGTGATTCTCAAGCGCTTCGAGAAGCCTGACGAAGTGCGCGAATTCACGCGCGGACGTTTCGAGCTCGTCCACATCGGCGGAATGACGATTGGTCGCGCGACTTATCAGCCGGGCTGGAAGTGGTCGAATGACGTCGGGCCCAATGTCGGTGCGACCCGTTGCAGCGTCGAACATCTCGGCATAGTGCTCGAGGGTCGCGCGACGGTGTCGTTCGATGACGGGAAAGTGTGGGAGCTCTCACCCGGCTCGCTCTTCTACGTTCCGCCAGAACCACACGACAGCTGGGTGATCGGCGACGAGCCGTATGTCTCACTCCACTTCCTCGGTGCGACTCACTATGCAACACGTGAGTAGTTCCAACGCTTCAGGAATAGAGTGCAATGCGTCTTGAAGGTAGATCCCTCGCAGTCCGAAGCATCGTGTTGGCATCTCTCGTCACCGCCATTCCTGGTTGCAACGACGCTGTCGCGCCGGACCCGGCAACCGATCTCGTCTGGACGCCGGTGCCGAGTGGCATCGCTACGGGGCTCTCCGATATTAGGGGAACCGACGCATCGAACATCTGGGCGGTGGGCAACAGCGCGATTCTCCACTACGATGGAACCAGCTGGTCGGTCGCAGCGACTGGGTACGGCCAGGACTTGACCGCGATCTGGCCAATTACCGCGTCTGAGGTGTGGGCCGTGGGCTCCGCCGGAGCGATTCGGCATTACGACGGTAGCGCCTGGGCAAGCGTCACAAGCCGAACGACCTCGACCCTCGCAGATGTGTGGGGCCCCGCCGCGTCTGATGTCTGGGCGGTTGGTGGTCAGCCCGCCGCAGGTACCGGAGAGATTTTACACTACGACGGAAAGAGCTGGACAAGCATCGACCCGGGAAGCGGGTTCATTACCGGAGTTTGGGGCAGCTCTCCCTCAGACGTTTGGTTCGTTGGCCTCCGCAGGAAGGCTTTCGCTGCCACGCGTACCGAGACTCTCTTTCACTTCAACGGCGTGAACTTCACCGCCGTGGCAATCGGGCCATACGATCTCTACGGTGTGTGGGGAACGTCACCATCCGACGTATGGGCGGTTGGCACGGACGGCGATATCGGGCAGGCCGTAATCTTCCACTTCGATGGTATCACGTGGTTTCAGACTTCAATCGCCGACAATCAGGGATTGTACAGCGTTTGGGGGACGTCACCTTCAGATGTGTGGATCGCGGGAAACACGCCCGACTTGCTCCGCCATTTCGATGGCAACAAATGGTCGAGTGTCACACATCCATCACCTATCCGGGCCGGCTGGTCGAGCTCGCCAACCGATATTTGGACTGTCGGCGAGAGTCTGGTTCACGTGACACAATAGCGCGACAATCTTGTCAGCATAGTCTCGATAGCCAGAGCATCCCTACCATTTCCAGTCACTACGCCAGATGAATACTCGAGAGCGCGCATGACAGCGCCAGTCCAGCAGCCACCTCCGTCATCCCAGGCCGCGCGCAAAATACATCGAGCGATGATCTTTGGCCTGATACTGTTCGTGATCGTTTGTCATTTTCTGCTCGTTACCAATTCCAACGGAGCATGGGCATTAGCGCCATTTGCATCGTTGCTGCTCGGGCTTTCGATCGCGAGTTGCGTGGCGGGGATTCTGATGTCGTACCGCGTGCCGCGCGTGTCGAATGGCGAGTCGACGCAGCAGTTTTGGCTGACAGCATTTCAAAAGGCGATGATTCCCTGGGCACTGCTCGAGGCTGCCGCCCTCCTCGCGATCGTTGTTTACTGGCGGACTGGCTCACGAGCCGCGATCGCAGTTGGAGTCGTCGTAATCGTCATATTTACCCTCCTGAATCCGGGGTACTTCGAGCGACGTTAGTCGCCCACAACTCAAGTGTTGCGCGAAGGAGGGTGCAGACAGTCCTTAGCGTATGATTCGCCGACTGCTGCATTTCGCTCTCCCTATATGCGCTGCGCTGACCTCCCGCGCTGCCGCGGCCCAGAGCTCTGGATTGCTACTGGGCCTTCGCACGTCTAACGATTCCGCCGGAGAGTACAGGACATACTGGATCGCGCCTGAAAATGGCGGAGTGCATTTGGTGGCGTCGGGCCCTGATCTGCTGGTGCCGCGGCGCTCCGGATTCTGGCGCGTATGCCTGGTGAGCGGGCACGAGCTCAACGACGACGAGCTTGGTGAGTTCGACAGTATCGTGGCGCGACCGGCGACGCCCGCGCGCAGCATCTGCGCGATTCCGCCCAGAGAAATCACAGAGAAGGAGCACGACGCCGCGCGATGCACGATGTCGAGCGAGTCGGTGATTCTGTTCGTCGGAAGCGATGTTGTGAGTCGTGAAGTGCACGAAGAAAGCAATTGCGGCGCGCACTACAGCGGGGGGCAACACGCCGAGCTGGAATCATTGGACGACGGGAAGCGAGTGGACTACGCGACGGCGCTCGATTCTGCGCAGACAAACGCGCTACAGGCAGCGACGGTTCGGGCTGCACGCGCAGAGTTTGCGGATTTCGGCGAGGTAGATACGGCGGCGTCTGAGCCTGGGGATGGTGACGTGCATGCGCATCTGACGACCCTCGATGAATGGGCAATCGAGCGTGGGCAGGGACACTGGCAGACGGTCGGTCAGGCCGACTGCTCGCCCTACGTAGCGTGTGGCGACATGCTGCGCAGATTCTCGGTCGCGTATCAGCCGCCGCGCAAATTGGTTGGCCACGATGATGTCTCACCTTCCTTTAGCGCGATCAAGGCTCGTGTACCGCATTTGCTCGACGCGGTGTCTTCGCCTCGCGGCGATATGCTGATCGCGTTGACCGCCGACTCACTCCTCGTCTTCGCGCCCCATGGCGGGACGCTGGGCGATCCTGTTTTTCGCATTCCTGTCAGCGGACAGATCGTGATGGCCCAATGGGCCGTCGGCCGGTTCGTTCCGATCTGGACCGAGAAACTCAAAACGCTTCTACATTGACCGCAAGATTCGGATAGCTGTCATTTGCAGGCAGCGCGATCGTTCGGCATGCACAAGACAATCGAGCCGACGATCCTCTATTTCGGCACACCGGTCGCGTTAATCAGCAGCACCAATTCCGACGGCAGCGCCAACCTCGCCCCGATGTCATCCGCGTGGTGGCTTGGCTGGAGCTGCATGCTCGGACTCGGCGCAATGGGACAGACGTCGGAGAATCTCCTTCGCACGCGCGAGTGCGTGATCAATCTCCCCTCGGCCGACATGGTCTCGCACGTCGACCGGCTGGCGATGACGACAGGCCGCGATCCCGTGCCCGAGAAGAAACTGTCATGGGGATATCGTTACGAGGCGAACAAATTCGGGCTCGCCGGACTTACTCCCGTCGCATCGGAGTCAGTCGCACCGCCGCGCGTACTCGAATGCCCTGTGCAGATGGAAGGCATCGTCCACGAGGTGCGCCCTTTCGGTAAGAACGTCTCGGCGAACGCGTTTGAGGTGCACATCACCAAACTCCACGTCGACGAATCTCTGTTGGTCGACGGCAATCATGAAACGCGGCCGCACATCGATCCATCGAGATGGCGGCCGCTGATCATGAGCTTCTGCCGCTTCTTCGATATCGGACAGGAGGTGCATCCATCACGGCTGGCGCAGTCCGACTTCATGAAGTTCGTGACTCGGCGCGCAGGCTGAGTCGCGAATCCGCGGTCCACACAAATAGCAGCGACCCCAGGAATTGCAGCTGCGCTCGCAGCCTAACATCCATCTGATATGTGAGCGCCCTCCTGCATCTTCGTGGTTGAAGGGTACATCTACTAGCGCGGTCCAAGAACGGAGTACACGATTTGCAGCAAGTGCCGAAGCAATTCATTTTCTTTTGGAGCCTAATAAGGCGTTAGCCAGCGAGAAGAGGAATCAAGAATGAGTCGACCGTTGTTTGTCCTGCTCTTATCCGCTGCGATTGGAATACCTCACTCCGGCAACGCCCAGCAGGGCTCGTTTCCCACTCGCGCGAAGCGCCTGGACAACGCGGACTTGGCCTACGTACTCCTGTGGGGCGCGCCGATTGAACTTGAGCGACTTCCCGGTGGCGACAAGCAGCCGTTCCGGATGCGGCTCTGGCGAACAGACATCGAACGCTCCTGCGGCCCAGCGGGGCATCTGATTTGCGCCTATCAATATCATCTTGCCGTTGGCGAGGCCGGCGAAGGCGGTGAGGACGCCGTCTTCGACCTCGGAGAATTCGGATCAATCCAGTCGATGAAATGGCTGTCAAAGGAATCCGACGATCGGGCTGTCCTCGAGCTGTCAGTGGTCAACTTCCCTGTTCACGTGTTCCGGTATTGGCCCGGGCTCAAGCGAATCCAACGAACATTTCTTCTCACAATCGGTACGGATTCGGTTGTTATCAAGTCGAAACGATGACGCCAACCATCTCGCGCCCGCTGGCTAACGGTAGTTGCTGCAGACGAGCGCGTGTTAGTCATTGGGTTGAACGCTCTTCGAGCGTTCTGCTGATCGAGTTTTTCTCGCTATGATAGTAGAATCGCTCGCAGCAGAACTGGGGCGTTAGGCCGCGATCACGCATCACGTCGGAGATGAAGCCATAGTGCGCAGCGTAACCGGCATCGTCGGAGTACTGGTGCTCGCAGTCACCGCTGCCTGTTCGCAGAAAACAATCGCATCCAGGTCCGCGTCTCCAGATGGAGAGCTCGAGGCCGTTCATCAGGAAAGCTCGGGCGGCGGGGCCACGGTCGGCACCTTTGACGATGTGTACGTCCACACTAATGGAGCGAAGAGCCGCGATGTGACGGTCCTCAGCGGCTACAAGCTTAGCTGCATAACACTGTCTTGGACGACGGCACGTCACCTCGTGGTCACGTACTTTCCGCGATCATCGGGAAGCGTCGCTCCACTGGGGAAGGACAGTGTCTTTTCACTCTCGTCGAGTCCACCAGATTCAATTATTGTCAGCTACGCGCGTTCGCCTTCTTGTGCCGACTAACAGGTTTCCTGCCGCCGAATCACTCTGGTTCTACCGCGTCGCGGCCTAACGGTAGTTGCTGCAGACGAGCGCTCGCTTTAAGGAATTACTTATGATCGCAACTGTGGTAGAGTCGCTCGCAGCAGAACTGGGGCGTTACGCAGTGATCTCTGACTCCGAGTCGGCTCTGCCGAACTAATGGCCGAAGACAGTTTCAACGATGCCGAATGGGAAAATCCCGCGAATTGGTGGGGTGGGTTCTTTTACCATAGTAGTCTCGACACACGTGCCCTCGTGCCGCAACGAACGGGTTTCGGTGTCACGCTCAATCTTGCACGGCCCGCGGGTCTCGCAATCGGTCTTGCCGTCGCGTTCGGAATCATCGCTGTCTTAGCATTCGCGGTGCGTCGTGCTTAGGCTCCTACCGTATCACTGCCTAACGGTTGTTGCTGCAGACGAGCGCCCGCTTCAAGGAATTACTTGTGATCGCAGCTACATTGGAGTCGCTCGCAGCAGAACTGGGGCGTTAGGTGGCGCATGAGACACTGTAGCAACTTC
>JADMIO011411967.1_pt1 | contig 12451 bp, 12 predicted proteins | sample 8958161 | NCBI WGS metagenome assembly JADMIO01 (sample SAMN16585339, study PRJNA669376) | soil metagenome | isolation source: Crop rotation soil | place: USA: Cullars Rotation, Alabama | collected 2011 | reverse complement strand
CCCAGAACCCGGGCCGGACCAGCGGCCAGCGTACCGGCCAGGCCGTAGGCCACTTTTCCGACGAAATTCCGGCGGGAATCCATGTGTTTTCAGTGTAGCCCAGTTGGAGGCCCGAGGCCCTATTCCAGGTGTTTGTGGAAGCGCAGGATGCTGATCCACAGGATCACGACGCCGAACACCCCCAACGCGAGCAATTCCGGCCACAACGTGTCGAAACCGGAGCCCTTCAGGAAGATCCCGCGGACAATCTCCAGGAAATATCGCATCGGATTGATGTAGGTGAACCACTGCACCGACTGCGGCATGCTGCGGATGGGGAACGTGAACCCGCTCAGCATCTGGAACGGCTGGAACAGCAGGAACGTCGCCAGGTTCGCCTGCTGCTGGGTGTGCGAGACGGTCGAAATCAATAGGCCCGCGCCCAGGGTGGTCAGGATGAACAGCAGCGACGCCAGGCACAACAGCCAGAAGCTTCCGACGAAGGGCATGTGGAACACCAGGAGCGACGCTCCCAGCACCAGCAGCATGTCCCAGAAGCCGATCAGCACGAAAGGAAGCGTCTTGCCGAGGATCAGCTCGGAAGGACGAATCGGCGTGACCATAAGCTGCTCCATGGTTCCGAGCTCTTTTTCGCGGACGATGGCCATCGTGGTCAGTGAGAGCGTTACCAGCATGATGATGTTCACGATCACGCCCGGAATGAAATAATTCCTGCTCTTAAGCTCGGGATTGAACCATACCCGCGTTTCGGCCGAAAGCTGCGGAATGGCCGGATGCATGGGCACGTCCGCCGCCACGGTTCTCTGCCCCTGTCGCCGGGCCATTACCTCGCTGGTGAAGCGGGCGATAGTCTGGCCGGCGTAACCCGAAACGATCGACGCCGCATTCGAATTGCTTCCGTCCAGTAGAACCTGAACACTGGTGGGCCGGCCGCGCTCGATGTCCCGCGCGAAACCCGGCAGGATCCGGATGGTGCCATCCACGCGGCCCCGGTCCATTGCGTCCTGCATCTCGGCTTCGCTCTCCGGCATCGCCGCAATGAGGAACTTGCCCGATCCCAGAAATCGCGAATACAACTCGCGGCTTTGCGGGCTGCGATCCTGATCCATCCAGGCGATGCGGGCCGTGTTGACGTCCAGATTCGCCGCGTAGCCGAAAATCAGCAGCTGGATCAGCGGCGGCAGGAACAGCATGCCCCGCATGCGCGGGTCGCGGAACACCTGCAGGAATTCCTTGCGGATCATGGCGCGGAGGCGTTGTCTCATGCTGCCGGTCTCCTCACGCGATCTTCTGGCGCAGCTTGCGGACCGCCAGGAAGGAAATCCCCACGGCGTACACAATCAGCAGCAGCATATCCACCCACAGCAGCCGCAAGCCGGTGCCTTTCAGGAAAATGCCCTTCGTCATGTCAATGAAATACCGCGCCGGGATGAACACCGAGACCGCGCGAATCACCAGCGGCATATTTGACAGCGGGTAGATGAATCCCGACAGCAGAAATGCCGGCAGGAACGATGTCAGGGTGCCCATCTGGTACGCGCCCAGTTGATTCCGGAACATCGCCGAGATGTACAGTCCCCAGGCCAGCGCGCCATACAGAAACACGCAGGCGGAGAACAGCAGCAGGATGGGGCTGCCTTTCAGCGGGACCTTGAAGATCACCACGCCCACGAACAGCGCGATCAGCATGTCCACCAGGCCCAGCAGAAAGTGCGCGGATAACTTCCCCAGCGCCATTTCGATGGGCCGCACCGGGGTCGAAAGAAGCTGCTCCATGGTGCCGTTCTCCCACTCCCGCGCGATCGTCAGCGAGGTGAGCAGGGCCGCGATGATCATGGTGATTACGCCAATCAATCCCGGGACGATATAGTTCCGCGACACCAGGTCGGTGTTGTACCAGACGCGAGTCTGGGTATCCACGGGCGGCCGCATCACGCTTCCCGTCCGCGAGCTTTGCGCGTTTTCGCGGGCGTCCTGCCCGAAGGTCTGGATCAGCCCCTGGGCATAGCCCATTGCGATCGACGCCGTGTTCGAATCGCTGCCGTCCAGAATCACCTGCACCTGGGTTTCCTTGCCCAGCAGCAGATTTCGCGAGTACTCGGCGGGAATCGCGATGCCCGCCAGAATGCGCCTTTGATCCATGGCCTTCTCGATGGGCCGGTAGGAATCGACTTCATCCACGATCTGGAAGTAGCGCGACCCGCGGAATTCCTGCACCAGCTTCTGGCTCTCCGCGCTGCGGTCGGCATCGTAAATCATTGTCGGGATGCGGTCGACGTCCAGACTGAGCGCATACCCGAACAGCAGCAGCACCATCACCGGCTGGGTCAGTGCCGCCATCAGGCTGCGCGGGTCGCGAATGATGTGCAGCAGCTCTTTCCGGGCCATGGCGCGCGTGCGTCGAAAATTCATTTGGCCACCGCCCGTTCCTGTTCCTCGATCAGCCCCACGAACACGTCTTCCATGGAAGGCGGGATCGGCTCCAGCGATCCAACCTTGATTCCGGCGGAATCGAGAGCGGAATGGATTTCTCCGGCCGCTCGCTTTTCGTCATCCACTTTGATGTGCAATCCGCTTCCGAAAACAGCGACGTCGACGATTCCCGGCCGACCTCGTAGCGCGCGCATGGCGCCCAGCAGATCGGTAGTCTCGAGCATCAGCAGATGGTGCTGGCCGAAGGATTGCTTCAGCTCGCCCGGCGAGCCCAGCGCGATCACGCGGCCGCCGTACATCAGCGCGATGCGGTGGCAATACTCCGCTTCGTCCATGTAGTGCGTGGTGACGAAGATGGTGTGGCCGGCCTCCGAAAGCTGGTAAATCAGGTCCCAGAAATTCCGCCGCGCCACCGGATCCACCCCGCTGGTGGGTTCATCCAGGAACAGAATCGGAGGTTCGTGGAGGATCGCGCAGCCCAGGGCCAGGCGCTGTTTTAAGCCGCCCGGAAGCTCGCGCGTCGGCGCCTTACGCCGGTCTTCCAGGTTGGCCATGCGCAGCACGTAATCCCGTCGCTGCGGCAACGTATCCGGCGGAACGCCGTACACGCCGCCGAAGAACTCGATATTTTCTTCCACCGACAGATCTTCGTACAGCGAGAATTTCTGCGACATGTAGCCGATATTCTGCCGGACCAGTTCCGACTGGGTCGCTACGTCGAAACCGCTCACCGTCGCGCGGCCCGAAGTAGGCGCCAGCAAACCGCAGAGAATCCGGATGGTGGTCGACTTCCCTGCTCCGTTCGGACCCAGGAAGCCGAAAATCTCCCCGCGGGCGACGTCAATGGAAACGTTGTCGACGGCCACGAAATCGCCGAACCGCTTGACCAGGTTCTCGATATGAACCGCGAATTCGGCCCTAGGCGGCATGCACCACCTCTTCCTTGCGTTCGAGAGCGATAAACACATCCTCGAGCGAGGGGACAATCAGTTGATAGGTGAAGGGCGTGACTTTCTGGAGATCCTCCACCTTGCTCAGCCGCTCATTCACGAACAGGTGATACTCGATGCCGGCGTGATACACGCCCAGCACGCCGGGCTCCCGCTCCAGCAGCGGTCGAGCCTCCTCCGGATGCGGGAAGTGCACGCGATAACAGGTCTCTTCCAGACTCTCCTTCAACGCCGCTGGAGTATCGCAGCGGATCATCCGGCCGCGATGCATCATGCCGACACGGTTGGCGCGCTCCGCTTCATCCAGATAGGCCGTGGACACCAGCACCGTCAAGCCTTCTCCGACCAGTTGGTACAAAATCGCCCAGAAATCCCGCCGCGATACCGGATCCACGCCGTTGGTCGGCTCGTCCAGGAACAGTACGCGCGGCTTATGCAGCAGCGTGCACATCAGCGCCAGCTTCTGCTTCATGCCGCCCGAAAGTTTTGCGGCATGGCGATCGCGAAACGGCTCCATGCGAGTCATTTGCAGCAGGCGCCCGCTGAGTTCTTCCCGTTCCCGCCCGATAATGCCGAACAGGTCCCCGTAGAAAGCCATGTTCTCCTGCACCGTGAGGTCCCCGTACAGTCCGAAGCGCTGCGCCATGTAGCCGATCTGGTCCTTGACCGCGTCCAGCTCCCGGGAGACGTCGTGGCCGGCCACGATCGCTTTGCCCTCTGTAGGATCCATCAGGCCGCACAGCAGACGCATGGTGGTGGTTTTACCTGCGCCGTCCGGACCTACCAGCGCGAAAATCTCGCCCTGCTCCACGTCCAGGTTCAGGCGTTCCACAGCGGTGAGGGTGCCGAAGCGGCGCGTCAGCCCCTGTGCGCTGACGATCGTCATAAGAGGACGCTCACAGCAGAATTTCTCCATCCACCGGCATGTTGTTCTTCAGTTCCTGATGCGAATTGTCCACGTCGATCTTGATGCGGTACACCAGCTTCACGCGCTCTTCCTTGGTCTGAATCTGTTTGGGCGTGAATTCGGCTTCCTTGGATATGAAGGAGATGCGGCCTTCATAGGTCTTGCCCGGAAACGAGTCCGTGCTGAGCTGGGCTTTATCGCCCAGCTTGATCCTTCCCAGATCCGTCTCGTTGATGTACGCTCGCAGCCACGGATGCGCCATGTCGCCCAGGCTCACAATGGTCGTCCCGGCTGCCACCACTTCACCGGCCTCGGCCGATTTCACCAGCACGACACCGTCGATAGGCGCCACGATGGTCGTGTCGTTGAGCTGCGCCTGCGTCATCCCGGCTTGCGCGCGCGCCCGGGCGATTTCCGATCTCCGCGCCGCCAGTTCCTGCTGCTTCCGCCGCAATTCGATCCGGTTGGCTTCCGCGGTCTGCACGGCAGCCTGCGCGCGCGCCACCTGAGCCCGGGCCCCCGCGATCTCCTCCTTCCGCGGACCCTCCTGAACCAGGGCCAGCCGGTCCTGTGCCTGCCGCAGCTGCGCCGCCGTGCTGTCGAGCTTCGCGCGCGCCTGGTCGAACTGCGACTTCGAGATATCCTCCCGCGCGAATAAAGTCTGCGCGCGTTCCCAATCGGATCGGGCCTGATCGTTCCACGCCTTGGCGTCCGCCACCGCCGACTGAGCTTGCTGGATCTCCTGCGGACGGCTGCCGGCCACCAGCTCATCCAGTTTGGCCTGCGCCTGGGCAAGTTCGGCCCGCCGCGTGGATATATCGCTATCGATGGTCGCGCCCTGGTATTCGATGCTGGTCTGCAACTGCTGCAATGACGATTCGGCGGATGCGACCGCGGCCTGATCGCGCAGGAGTTGCTGCTCCAGTTGCGCGGAATCGAGCTTTGCGATCAGTTCGCCTTTCTTCACAAACTGGCCTTCGCGCACGGCCAGTTCCGTCATGCGCCCCGCGGTCTTAAAGGACAGATCCACCTGCGTGAGCTCCAGATTGCCCGAAACCTGGATCCGGTTCGCGGAGTGATTCATGCCGCCCGAATACCAATACCACCCACCCGCAGCAGCCGCCGCCAGCAGCAGAAGAATCAGGACAACGCGTCGTTTTTTCATTTCTGGACATACTCCTGAATGGCTCCGGTGGCCGCAGCCAGCTCCATCCGGGCAAGATTGTGGCTATACAGCGCATCCACCTGATTTGCGCGCGCCCGATCCAGGCGCGTTTGGGCATCCGTGACCTCCAGCGAGTTGGCGACGCCCGCCTGATAGCGGCGCTGGGCCTGTTCCAGCTCGCTTTGAGCCAGCATCAGCCCTTCGCGCGAGGTTTGCACCTGCGTATCGGCCGACCGCAGGCTGTCCAGCGCCAGCCGGACATCCAGTTCCACCTGCAAGCCCAGGTCGCGGGTGCGGATCTCTTCCTCGCGAACTTGAGCCAGGCTCTCTTCGCGACGGGAAGCCCGGCGTCCTCCATCAAACAACGGCACTTTGAGCTGAATCCCGACCGTGTGCGTCGGATGCGCGCCCACGATCTCGCTGCCGATGGTGCCGTAGTCGCCAAACGCGTTGATCGACGGCAGGCGTTCCGCCTCCACCGCGGAATAGTTCAACCGCGCGTTTTCCTGGTGCTGAGCCTGGGCCTTAAGGTCGGATCGTCCTTTGCGCGCTGTCTCGAGCAGCGCTTCCACCGCCGCCGTGTCCACTGTCTGATAGGAAAGCTTGTCGCTGAGCTCCACCTCCACGCTGAGATTCAGTCCCATGGTTCGCAGCAGCTGCAATACCGCGCGGCGACGGTTGTTTTCGGCGACCACAAGGCGCTGGTTGTCGTTCGCCAGCTGGACCTGGGCGCGCGTGACTTCAATCCCGGTCCCGGTTCCGGCGTCTTTTTGCGATTGCGCCAGCCGCAGCAGAGCCTGGGACAGATCGACATTGGCGCGCGCCGTCTCCAGTGCGGCGTCTTCCCGCAGGCTGGCCAGGTATGCACGGGCCACCTGCTCGGCCACCTGATCTTTGGTTACGTCCAGATCCGCCTTGGACGCCTGAAGTCCCGCGCGCGAGGCGCGATATTTCCGTATCACGCTGAAATCAAGCACCGTGGTCTGGGCCGACGCGCGCGCATCGAAAATGCTGAACGGTCCCACGATGCTTGGAATGGAGAACCCCGGAAAATCGAAATTGAAGCCGAAGGTCCGCAGGTTCACGGTCTGGCTGCGCTCCTGCACCGAACCGTCCAGATTGGGCAGGAATGCCGAGCGTGCCTGGTTCACGTGCGTTTCCGATACCCGGATGGATTGCTCCGCCAGCGCGACCCGGGGGCTCCCCTCCGGCGCCAGAGCGATATCCACGGCGCGTTTCAGACTAAGTTCCATGACGTTCTGGTTCTGCGCAAACGCCATTGGCGCCATCAGCGCCACAACGGCAAGAAAAGCTTTCATCTCTTAACTCACTCCCTTACTGGCCTGCTCATCTATTCCCTGGGATGCCGGCGCGCGAAACCCCGCGGCCACAAACCGGACCGCCCGGGCTACCAGCGCCTCCCGGTCCGAAATATCGCACACGCCGTTGGTGATCTTGGGAAAAATTCCGCCCCACAGCATCGTGTGCGTCAGGACGCCCACCGAAAAGTGAAGTCTCCATAACAACTCGGAAGGCGGCAGATCCGGCAGCGCCTTGGACAACGCTTCCACGAAACGATTCGATACCGGAGCCAGGTGCTTGTGAAACACCCGCTCCACGAACAGGTCCGGATTGGAAAGAATCCGGCCGAGCAGCGGCACCAGCGCATCCGCTTTCACCTGCATCACTGGAGCCATGAAGGCTCGCAGAATTTGCTCCACTGACGGATCAGGACCCGCCGCATCCAGCAACTCGAAGCGCCTTCGATTGACAGGCTCAATTCGCCGCAGAACGATGGCGTCGATCAGGCTGTCCTTGGACTGAAAATGGTAGTTGATGGCAGCCAGATTGACCTCGGCCGCGGAGGTGATATCCCGGAGGGAGGTCCCTTCAAACCCGTTCATTCCGAAGAGCTTCTCGGCGGTGTCCAGAATTCGGGCCTTCGTGTCGGTCCTCTCGCTCATACGTTCGTTTCAATCATACGACCGAACTCGAAGCAGGTCAAGCAGCAATTCTTGCTAAGGTGCGCAGTTTTTATCGCGGGGATTCTTCCGCGCAAGAACTGCACACCGACGTAAGCTCCGGCCTTTCAGGGGGTTAGTACTCGCAACTGGTTTGGAAGACGCCGTGCACACGGGGGCAGGCAGTCCAGTCCAGGACTCGCTGAACTTATGGATCCACGTTTTGTCGCTATACTTTCGGTCGCACTGGCCGCTATTGCGGTCTGCGTCGGTTTTGTCGTTCGCAGCTGGACAAGAAGCTGGAATATTCCCCAATGCTGGTGCTGTGGAGCGTCGAAGGTCCGTCCTTCGCATTCCCAGGGTGTGATCGATGCGGTTGCCGGGTTGTTTCTGCTGCGTCCCTTCCGCTGCAAAGGATGCCGCGTGCGGTTCTACGGCCCGCGTTTTATGCAGGGGTCGGCTAGACCTTCGCAGGTGGCACTGCGGGCGCATTCGCCAGCAGGGCGTCTTCAAACGCAAAATCAGGCTTAGCGAACCCGTTATTGCGAACGTACCAGCGGTGCGTCTCTTTTAAGCCTTCCACGAAATCCGTCGGCTTGAACTTCAGCACCCGCTGCGCTTTGGCGGTCACCAGCGTAATGGGCGGCACGTCCAGATACACTCCGAAATAGAGCTTGGGCCCCATGGGATGCCCGCCCGCCCGCAAAATGTATTCGCGTGGGACGCGCACGAACTTCGGCTGCTTGCGGCACGCCGCCGCGAAGGCTTCTACCGCTTCGGTCTGCGATATGGGACGCGGGTTCGCCACGTTGAAGGCGTGACCCACGGCCGTGGGCTCATCGATGGTCCGCAGCGCCGCCTTCACCAGGTCTTTCACGTACACGAACTGCATCAGGCGCCGGCCGTCGCCGGGGATAATGATGGGGCGCCCGGCGCGCAGCCGGTCCCAGAAGAACGCCTCCCGATAGAACGGATTCCCCGGACCGTAGATATACGGGGGCCTGAGAGTCACTACCGGCAGCCCGATGCGCTGGTGCAGACGGAACAGTGCGCGCTCGCTCATGGCCTTGTTGCGGACGTAGAGCTCGGCGGCGTCATCGGGGGCCAGCGCGTCCCCCTCATGATGATTCAGGCCGTCGCCATAGGCGGCCACGCTGGACATGAAAACGTAGCGCCGGATATGATCGCCCGCCGCGCGCGCTGTGGCTTCCACATGTCCGGCCGTCGTACCGCGTTCCCAGTCGTAAACGTTATCGAAGACCAGCTCGAACTTGGCTCCCGCCAGGGCAGTGCGGACCGCCTGCGCATCGTTGCGGTCGGCCACGATGTTGCGCACGCGTCGGCCCAGGCCGTGCTTGGACCGGCGATGCATCACCGCCACGCTGTGGCCCGCTTTGAGCAGCTCCGCCACCAGCGTCTGGCCGACGAAACCAGTTCCTCCGATGACCAGGCAATTCATGGGCAAGCCAGGATCGCGGGAGACAGGATCAGTCGTAATACTCCAGCCCCAGGTGCGTGATCAGGTCCTCACCCCGCATCCAGCGCAGTGTGTTCTTGAGCTTCATCAGTTGGATGAAGATATCGTGCTCCGGATACAAGCCGGGAGCCGTCATGGGCGCTTTGAAGTAGAACGACAGCCATTCCTGGATGCCGCGCATGCCGCAGCGCTGGGCCAGGTCCATGAACAGCACCAGGTCCAGAACGATGGGCGCCGCCAGAATGGAATCGCGGCACAGGAAATCGATTTTGATCTGCATCGGATAGCCCAGCCATCCGAAGATGTCGATGTTGTCCCAGCCTTCCTTGGCGTCGCCGCGCGGCGGATAGTAGTTGATCCGCACCGCGTGATACAAGTCCTTGTATAACTGCGGGTACAGTGTCGGCTGAAGGATCTGGTCCAGCACGCTGAGCTTGGTTTCTTCCTTGGTCTTGAACGAGCCTGGATCTTCCAGCACCTCACCGTCGCGATTTCCCAGGATATTCGTGGAAAACCAGCCCGAAATGCCCAGCATGCGCGCCTTGAGCCCCGGTGCGATCAGCGTCTTCATGAACGTCTGGCCGGTTTTAAAATCCTTGCCGCAGATGGGAAGGCTGCGCTCCCGCGCGAGCTCCTGCAGCGCCGGCGTATCGGTGGTCAGGTTGGGCGCGCCATTGGCGAACGGAATGCCGGACTTCAGCGCGGCATACGCGTAAATCTGGCTGGGAGCGATTTCCGGATCGTTCTGCATCAGCCCGCATTCGAAATCCTTGAGGGTCTTGTGCACCGCGGCCGGCCGGTGAAATACTTCAGTCGAGCCGCACCAGACCATCACGTTGCGCGATGTATTATTCGTTTTCCGGAAATTCTCGATGTCTTCGAGAAGCATTTCCGCCTTGTCCATCTTGGTCTTGGCCTGCTTGACGTTGGGACCGTTAATACGGCGGATATATTCCGGATCGAACACCGCTTTCATCGGCTTGATGGAGGAAAGCGGTCCTTTCAACTCCTCAAGCTGCGTGCGTTCCAGGACTTTTGCATTGACGGCCGCTTCGTACGCCGTGTCTTCGTAAATGTCCCATCCGCCGAAAACCAGGTCGTTCAATCCGGCCAGCGGAACAAAATCCTTGATCATGGGGGACCGGCCGTCGGTGCGCTTCCCCAGGCGGATGGTAGCAAGCTGGGTCAGGGATCCGATCGGAGCGGCCGTTCCACGCTTTACCGCCTCCACGCCGGCGATGAATGTGGTGCTCACTGCACCGATGCCTGGAATCAGGACGCCGAGCTTTCCGTCAGCGGGCGCAATCTGGACGTTATCGCGAGTTGGCAACTGCAATTCCTCCTAGCCTACTTGGGCTGGCCTGTCGGTTTCTCCCTCTGAACGCTTGCGGTGAATCTTGGGCCGCTTCTGCTGGGAGCGGAGAAGATTCGCGAGGGTAAAACACCTGTCTTGATATACTAGCATCTCATGCAGAATCGCGCGACTGCGGCCATCTCCGCGATCCTGGTGGACGACGAAAAACTCGCCTCCGAGGAGCTGGCCTATCAGCTCAAGGAATTCCCGGACATCGAAATTATCGCCACAGCCTCCAACGGCCTGGAAGCGCTCAAGCTCATCCGGGATCTGGAACCCGACCTCGTATTCATGGACGTGCAGATGCCGGGCCTGGATGGCATGGGCGTAATTCGGAAACTGCGCGAGCAGGAGCTGCCCTTGCCCTATTTCGTCATGGCTACGGCCTATGACCAGTACGCCGTGGAAGCTTTCCGGTGGGAAGCGCTCGACTATGTTCTCAAGCCGGTGGACAAGGAACGCCTGTCGGTCGCCGTGGAACGCGCGCGCAAGGCAGTCAACGAACGCAATCGGGTGGCTCCCGCGGAGCCTTCGGCTCCCAAGCCCGCGCTTCAGCGTAGCAAGCTGCTGGTCCGCAGCAACCAGCGCAACTTCATCGTGGATGCCCAGGATGTGGTCTATGCCACCATCGATGACGGCTTGATTACGGTGGTGGCCAGCAATCTGGAGGGGCAGTCCAATTACCGCACTATCGAGGAGCTGCAATCCAATCTCGATCCCGATACCTTCTGGCGCGTTCACCGCTCGTATCTGGTGAATATCCACCGGATCAAGGAAGTGATCCCCTGGTTCAAGTCCAGTTTCCAGCTGCGCATGGACGACAAGAAGCAGAGCGAAATCCCCGTCAGCCGCGTCCAGACCAAGCGCCTGCGCGCGCTCCTCAAGCTGTGAACAACCGGTATCTGGAAGATCTTCAGGTCGGCGAAAAAACCCTCACGGCAAATGCGACCCTCACCGAGGAGCAGATCCTCGAATTCTCGCGCCAGTTCGATCCCCAGCCGATGCACACCGACCGCAACGCACCGGGCGGATTAATCGCGAGCGGATGGCATACCGCGGCCGTGGTGATGCGCCTGGTCGCCGATGCCAAACCGCTGGGAAGTTTACCCATCCTCGGAATGGGGGTCGACAGCCTGGAATGGCCGCAGCCCGTACGACCCGGCGATACGATCCAGGTCGAGACCGAGATCCTTGCAATCCGGCCTTCCAAGTCCACGCCCACCCACGGAATCGTGAAGCTTCGGTCCACCGCCAGGAATCAGCGCGGTGAAGTGGTCTACGTGGTGGTTCCGAATTGCTGGGTTCCCCGCCGTCCGGCGTGAAGGCGGCACACTGCGATACTGAAACGCGGTCCCGTCTCGTCGTATCAGCAGAGTGTTCCCTACACTGCTATTCTGTGAGTGACATAAGCGAACCTTGAAAGGAGTAACGGAGATGGAGGACGATAACAAGCTGTCGTACTTTTTCCTGGGGTTGGGATTAGGTGTGGCGGTGGGTGTGCTGTTTGCTCCTAAGTCCGGGGCTGAAACGCGCGAATTCCTGCGCAGCAAGGCGGACGAAGGCACCGACTACGTGAAACGACGTGCCGAGGACTTGCGCGAGACGGCTTCCGATGCGCTTGATCGCGGCAAAGAAACCGTCCGGCGCCACAAAGACAATCTGGCTGCGGCCGTGGATGCGGGCAAGCAGGCCTACCGCGAGGCTGTCAAGACGCCGCTCGCTGAGTAACGACCGGTACAGGCTGCCCGCGGACCTATGGATAACCAGACTATATTCCTCGCGCTGATAGCGGTTTTTGTCGCGGTGTCCGCGGCGGCACTGATTTTTCAGGCCGTCATGTTGTACGGCACTTATAAGGCCTCGCAGGAAGTGCGGGACCGCATCGTCCCCTTGACCGCCAAGGTCGAGTCCCTGGTGGATACCTCACGCGGGCTAGTGGACGACGCGCGAGTCAGGATCGCCGATATCACCACCGCGACCAATCAACTCCTGGATGCCGCCAAGCGCCAGATGAGCACGGTGGAGGAACTGCTGGGCGATGCATCCCTCCGCACGCGGCGGCAGCTGGAGCATGCCGAATTCCTGGTGGATGATGCCTTGACCCGCGCTCAGGATACCGTCGAGCTGGTCCACAAAGGGATTCTGACGCCGATCCGCGGTATCAACGGTGTGGCGGCTGGAATCCGTGCGGCCTTGCAATTCCT
>JADMIO012981686.1_pt1 | contig 12452 bp, 9 predicted proteins | sample 8958161 | NCBI WGS metagenome assembly JADMIO01 (sample SAMN16585339, study PRJNA669376) | soil metagenome | isolation source: Crop rotation soil | place: USA: Cullars Rotation, Alabama | collected 2011 | reverse complement strand
GGGGTGTAGCGGCGAACGTGAAACCTCCACGGGACAAGCCCGTGGCATCCGAGCGCGTTTTTTAGGCTGGGGTGTAGCGGCGAACGTGAAACCTCCACGGGACAAGCCGGTGGCATCCGAGCGGGTTTTAAGGCTGGGGTGTAGCGGCGAACGTGAAATCTCCACGGGACAAGCCGGTGGCATCCGAGCGGGTTTTTCAAGGCTGGGGTGTAGCGGCGAACGTGAAACCTCCACGGGACAAGCCCGTGGCATGCGAGCGGGTTTTTAAGGTTGGCGTGTAGCGGCGAACGTGAAACCTCCACGGGACAAGCCCGTGGCATCCGAGCGGTTTTTAAAGGTGGGGTGTAGCGGCGAACGTGAAACCTCCACGGGACAAGCCCGTGGCATCTCTCTCATTTATGTCTCTCATAGTAGTGTTGCGAACGCATTATATCTGGTTCTTTTGCCACATTTCGAATTGACAAATGGGTGAAAGAGAGTATGATTTTTCCCAAGCTTGATCTTAATGTAAAATTTTTTTTCGTTTTGTGTGTGGGAGCATGCGACCTCGAGCAAACCTCACAACAGAAGTACTTTTTGAAAGGACGTCCTGCGTTACCTCAGCTCAGTTTGCCTCAAAAAGATTTCTAGATAAAAACCTTCCCTTAGCCCAGACGTTGTGTTCTCCCAAGCGGTGAGAACGCATAAAAATTAGCGGCCCCCCTGCTACCGCCAGTAGCAAGGGAGCCTAAGGCGCAACACACGCCACTGCTCGCGCAGGGATGCATTGCAGACCAATCCGCATCATAGCGCAGAGCAGTCGGCTTACTCAACCGTAAATCTGGAAAATAAAACAGTTTATTGGAGGAGTCGCTGCTATGCTAAAGGAAAAATTCACGTCACACCCTCACCTTTCAGAACACAGAAAAATTAGCAACTGTGGTTTTCCAGCTCCGCATTAGGGGCCTTCGTCCGGTTTCACCTTTCAATCTGTTTTAACCGAAACCGCTTAGGGGAGGAGTCTCTAATGAGCCTGGAAATAACCGACGGTGCGGCGTCGTGGTATGCCGTTCTCACGAAACCGAAGCAGGAACAAAGAGCTGAAACTAACTTAAGAGCCTGGAACATCGAAGCATTCACTCCGAAGTTCAGAGATCGTCGTCGCAGTATCAAGCCGTTGTTCCCCAGATACCTGTTTGCTCACTTCAACCCGCAATGTTGTTTGCACCGCGTGACCTTCACGCGTGGCGTACACAGCATCGTTCGGTTTGGCGATTCGCTTGCGCGCATCGACGACCAAATAATTTCGATCATTCAGATGCGTATGAATGAAGAGGGGCTGGTGCGCATGGGCGAAGAGTTCAAGTACGGCGATCCGGTGATTATTGATCATGGTCCATTCAAGAGTTTGATAGGAATTTTCGAACGCGACGTTGGAGAAGCCGAGCGTGTCAGGATCCTACTAACAACCATCAGCTACCAGGCGCACATCGATGTTCCCAAGCACAGTGTGACTAAAGCGCCGGCGATTGTTGGCGGAGCGGATCGCATCGCTCAACTCAATAGCAAAAGCTACAGCCAACGCGTTCACGCGCTCAGCAAGGGAAGCTCCTGGGCTTAGCCTGCAAGCAGTAACGCAAACGTCTTGTGTCCTGCAAAGCAGAACGCTAAAGGTGTTGTGCCCTGAACCTGCGGAGCAGGTGGCAGAATAAAGCCTGGGGCGCAAGCCCCAGGATCGTTATTCCGTAACAAAAGCGCGAGCCCGCGAAGCGGGCGACAGCGCTGCCGCCCGTTTCACGGGCTCAACCGTGGGATTTAATCGTCATCCTGGGGCTTGCGCCCCAGGCTTTATTCTGCCGCCCGTTTCACGGGCTCAACCGTGGCATTTAATCGTCATCCTGAGGCTTGCGCCCCAGGCTTTATTCTGCCGCCCGCATTCGCGGGCCAGGTCTACAGAAGGAAGGAGGCAGCAGTGTTACAGCCGGAAGAAATGTTTCAATCCATGACAATCACGCCTGCCGCGGGCAGGCGCATTCTCAATCAAGTGCTGCGCGGACTAGACGTCGAATACAAACACACCAGCACCAGCATACATCTCGCCTCCCCCGACATGGAACTGGTCGACTCGCTGCTCCTCGCCCTGGATCAAATCGTGAAGACACAGCAAGCGATTCGACATTGCCTGAGCAATGAAACCGCGCGAGCCGAAGCACCTTACCTGCTGGCGGAGTTAACAGCCCAAGCCAAAGCCCTGCGCGATAGTCTCTGGCCCGATCATTACCGCTCCTGCGAAGCGTTGACGAGAGTGTTGGACACACTCGAGTTAGCACAGCACGCACTAAACGAAGCAACCACCACGCCCTTCAATGTCGTGTGAATCACGACTCGTCTCATTCTTTAATTGGAGCTCAACATGATCGTTCTAGGTGTACACGGTAGCAATAAACGTGAGGACGAAGACAATCGCGTCGGTTTTGCGCAGCACGATAGCGCCGCGCTTCTGTTGCGTGATGGCGAGATCCTTTCCGCGATCGAAGAAGAACGACTGAACCGGATCAAGCACACCAACTGCTTTCCAATCAGCGCCATCAAATATTGTCTTGATGAAAACCGAATGACTCTGGCGGACGTTGACTACATCGCCATCAACTCCGCCGAACACATGATCGACATCATGGCCAAACGTAGCTTCCTCGCGAACGCTCGTCTCAAAGGCCCGGTTACCGGTCGCAGCTATCTCGCCTCTCTTTTCGCGCGGGAATTTGGCGTCGACGTGTCGGACAAGATCCGGTTCTGCCGGCATCATGTGGCCCACGCGTGGAGCGCATACGTGCCGTCGGGTTATGACAACAGCCTCATCCTCGTGCTGGACGGCGACGGAGACAATCTCTCCGGCATGGTGTTCACCGCCGAAGACAACAAGCTCACAAAAATCTGCGAATACGGCATCGAGCAATCTCTCGGCAACTTTTATACGGAGATGATCGCGTTACTCGGCTACAACCGCTTCGACGAGTATAAGGTCATGGGTCTCGCGCCGTATGGCAATCCCGAGAAGTATGGGCGGCTCTTCGACAGATTCTACCGGCTGCTGCCTGGCGGAAATTATCAACTCCACGATCCCAACATGATCATGATGCGTCTCATCGAGACGGGCATCGTAGACAAAGCGCGTCGCAAGGGCGAACCATTCAACGAAACTCACAAAGATCTCGCCGCTGCTATTCAGATCACGCTCGAGAAGATCGTCTTTCACATCGTGAACTATTTTCAAAAAGCGACGAAACAAAAGCGACTGTGTTTCGCAGGTGGGGTAGCACACAACTGCACACTGAACGGCAAGATTCTCTATTCAGGTCTGTTCGACGACGTGTTTGTGCAGCCCGCCGCACACGACGCCGGTAGCGCGCTCGGTTCTGCTATTTCAGTTTTCTACGATGAGTCGTCCGCACCTCGAGCGCATAGACTCGAACACCTCTTCTACGGCACGGATGTCGGCAACGGGACAGGCGCGGATGATGTTGGCCTTACCTTGAGCCAGTGGAGCGACTTTGTCTCCTTTGAAAAAGTTGACGACATCACCGCCAGGACCGCGCAACTACTCGCCAACGGCTCCGTTGTTGGATGGGTCCAGGGACGATCGGAATTTGGTCCAAGAGCGTTGGGCAATCGCAGCATCCTCGCCGATCCGCGTCCAGCTTCGAACAAACTACTGATCAACCAGATGGTAAAGAAGCGGGAGGAATATCGACCTTTCGCGCCCTCAGTGCTCGAAGAGAGTCTGGCTGATTATTTCGAGGTACCTTCAACGCGCGCTGAATATCCCTTCATGATCTTCGTACTGAACGTGCGCGAGGAGTTCAGGGAGCTGCTGGGGGCGATAACTCACGTCGACGGCACCGCGCGCATTCAAACAGTTTCGCGCGAGACAAATCCGAAGTACTGGAATCTAATCAGCGAGTTTCAAAAACTCACCGGCGTTCCGATTCTTCTCAACACCTCTTTCAACAACAACGCCGAGCCGATTGTCGATTCAGTTGAAGATGCCATCGTCTGTTATTTGACCACCGGCCTGCACTACCTCGTCGTGGGCGATTATCTCGTGCGGAAGAAAGAGACTGATTCGAGTCACGCGACGCTCGAGACACTCGCGCCAAGTCTTCCAATCAGTAGAAGACTCGTGAAAAGAAAAGATCTCGCTGAAGATGGAAGTGTAAACACCATCTTTGAAATCGAGGGCACGATGAGTCATTTCTTTGCGCGGCCCGTCGTCGAAGTCACTGAAAACCTTTTCACGATTCTGATGAATGCTGACGGCAAGAAAACTCTGCGCGCTTTGTTCGAGGAAAACGGCATTGAGGACGAGTGTTGTCGAGCGCGGGTGAGGGGAGAGATTCACGATCTCTGGACCCAACGGATCATCATCCTTCGTTCTCAGCAGAACAACAATTAATCAGGAGGATCCATGAGTTACAGCGACATGAGTTCTGGCGCAAGCTCCGTCGTAACGACGTTGGAAAAACCGGACCAGTTTGGTCTTGGAACTGCCGCCGCGATAGACCGCAAGCTAGTGGTTGATGGTGGTCGCATCATGGAGCGTCTGACTGCGATATCGAAGATTGGCAGAAGCCCACTCGGCGGTATCAATCGCATCGCGTATAGCGACGCCGACGTGCAAGGACGCGATTACGTTATGGGCCTCATGCGTGCCGCCGGACTCGAGACCACTATCGACGCAGCCGGCAATATCAGCGGCAAACGTGAAGGATTAAACGCAAAGCTGCCCGCGCTTCTGACAGGCTCGCATATAGACTCGGTGCCGGAAGGCGGCATTTACGATGGCACCGTCGGCGTGATCAGTGCGATCGAGGTTGCACAGGTGTTGGCCGAACGGAAGCTCTCAACGCGACACCCGTTGGAAGTGATCGTGTTTCAGAATGAAGAAGAAGGCTTGTTTGGTAGTCGTGCGATCTGTGGCGATCTCGCGGAGAAAGATTTGGAGTTGCCGAGTCAGAGCGGAAAAACGCTCAGAGAGGGAATCGAATACATCGGTGGTAACCCGGCGCGGTTGGAGACTGCGCGACGCCGGCCCGGAGATGTTGCGGTCTATCTCGAATATCACATCGAGCAGGGACCAGTGTTGGAGAATGACAGTATCGACATCGGCATAGTTGAAGGGATAGTCGGAGTCAATCGCTGGGAGGTGACCATCGACGGTTTTAGTAATCATGCCGGCACCACTCCTATGAACCGGCGCAAAGATGCATTGCTTGTCGCTGCCAGGTTTATTGAGGCCGTGAATCGCATTGTTCGAGACACGCCGGGACTTCAGGTCGGCACAGTCGGGCGCATACGCGTGTTGCCGGGAGCGCCGAATGTGATTCCCGGGAAAGTAATCCTGAGCCTGGACCTGCGCGATCTCGAGTCGAAGAGAATCGAGAGCCTCTACGAGGACATTGCCAACGCAGGAAAGCAGATTGCGACGACGGTGGGGGCGACGATCGCTTTCAAACAAACGAGCGTTCAGGTTCCAGCGTTGACTGATGCCCGCGTTCGTCAATCGATCTCCGAAGCAGCGGTTGAATTGGGGTTGACCAGCAAGGTGTTACGCAGCGGCGCCGGGCATGATGCACAGGCGATCGCGCGCATCGCGCCGATGGGGATGATCTTTATTCCGAGCCTCGAAGGCATCAGCCACACGCCGGAGGAGTATAGTCGCCCCTCGGACATAATTAACGGCGCAAACGTGGCCTTGCGCACGCTGCTCAAGCTCGACGCGCTCCTGGATTAGTTTTAGCCACAGATTAGACGGATGAACGCAGATAGATCTGTGTTTATCCGTGTAATCTGTGGCTTATTTTTTGAGGTTTGTGTTTGACAGTTCGCGCTAATTGGTTAAACTCTACGCTTTGGCTTGCCTCGATAGGCATAAACCGTTGTACCCCTAACCACAGAGGACCGATAGCATGAGTACTAGTCCGCGAGATGTTAATTCAGGAACGAGTGCACCTCCATTTCGCATCGCGCCGCAGTTGCACCAGATTCTTTACCAGCGACCCGGCCGAGAAAAGCTCGAACCCAAGCCCGAGGAGGTTCTGCCTGAGCCACCTTACCCGCAGCGCCCCAACGCACAGGAGATGACCCATAAGGAGTACCTGAAGCTGAACGGCGTGCGCATGTGGAAGACCTGGGGGGCGCCTTATTTCAGATCCCGGTATCCGACGCATCGCAAAGAATTGCGACCGATCATTCCTTACCTTTTCACTGACTGGAAGTGCAATCTCGATTGCCACTATTGCTGGTCTTACGACAACAAGGTAAAGGGGATGACCGAGGACGTTGCGAAACGTTCCATCGATTGGTTGCACTCGATCGGCTCTCGCGTGTTGGCCCTCATGGGTGGCGAGCCTTTGTTGCGGCCCAGCTTCATTCACAAGATCGTCTATTACAGTGCGATGAAAGGCATCTTCGTCTACCTGCCGACCAATGGACGCTTGATGAAACCAGACGTGATCGATCGTCTTGGTGATGCGGGCCTGGCAACAGTGAATCTCGCCGTCGACTCTGTTAAAGATCGCAAGTCGCTGCCGAAAGCTCTCGAGCCGATTCGACCGTACTTCGATTACCTCATCAAAAAGCAGAAGGTCTACGGCTACACGGTGATGTTCAATATCAACATCTGCCATAACAACATGGACGATGTGAAGGAACTGACTGAAATTGCTCACGACAATGGGATCGCCACTGATTATCACATCAATGAGACGCCCATGACCGAGCAGGACCACTTCAAACACCTTAACGAAAACGAGACTTATCTCACGCCTGACGATTGGCCCAAGGTCGACGCGTTGCTCGATTATCTGAACGATAAACGTCGCAACGAAGGTTACAAGATGGTCAATCCGATCCAGCACATGGAAGACATGAAGCAGCTCATGCGTGGCCAGGTCCCGCAGTGGCATTGCCGTGCCGGCCAGAATTCACTGATCATCCGGACCGACGGATCGCTGGCGCCTTGCTTCCCGATGTATTCCGCTACGCACGATTGGGGCGTCGTCGGCAATCACAAGTTTGACGCGAAACAGCTTGATGAAATGAAGCGCGAGTGTACGACGCACTGCCTGTCGACCTGTAACTACATCCTTGGTTACTGTTACGACACGGCTCGCGTGCTGCACTGGATCATGAAGACCGCCAAGGGCGGCTTCAGAGGTGTAGAGAGTTTCTAGCAGTATTCTTTAGCCACCAAGGCACGAAGGCACAAAGTTCATTGATTGACTTTGTGCCTTCGTGCCTTTGTGGTTTAAATCTGCAGGTGAATTACGCGGCAGATCTTGTGGCGAGCTGGAGACGCTCGGCGATCACCTGTTTCGGATTTGCTCCAATGATTCGATCGATGAGCCTGCCGTCTTTGAAGATCAGCATGGTTGGTATGCTCGCGATCTGGTAACGAGAAGCTGTTAACGGGTTCTCGTCGACGTTCAGTTTAGTTATTCGATATCGTCCCTGTGACTCCGCGGCAAGCTGATCCAGAACGGGCGCGATCGCCCGGCATGGTCCACACCACGGCGCCCAGCAATCAACCAGCACCGGCTGTCCTCGCGCCTGCAACACTTCGCGTTCGAAAGTCTGATCTGTGATAACTGCGGGCTTCGAATCTCCGGCGGCATTGGCTTGCAACTTCTCACCACACCGGCCGCACTTCGCCTCGCTCAGTCTGCTTTCATCGACTCGGTTCTTCGCACCGCAATTGCTGCAAACGATTACTCGCATAAGACGCCTCCTTCTCCCGCCAGTTTGACTAAGCTTAATCGCGAAATTTTTGCAGCTTCTTGAGAAGTTCTGTCTTTTCTGGGGCGGATGTTTTCGCGACGGCAGTGCGTAGAGAAGCGAGCATCTTTCTTAGATCACTTCGCTGCTCGACGACGTACTGGTCGCCTCCCTTATCATTCGCCGTGTTGATGACTTCATCTGTAAGCAGTTCAGTAAGACCCTTAAGAGCCTCGGCTGCATGCGCGCCATTCGGGTGCAAGTTCAGATACTTGATAGCGCCTTCGTAAAGGAAGAGATGGCAGACCTCGTCGCCCTCACAATCGGATGGTTGCTGATTCTGCGCCGCTTCCCAGGCAATGCGGTCCGCGATGGGCAGCGAGTGGTATTTCGTTTCCAGATTCCAGAGCATTTCGCTGCGAAGGTTGTAGCCGCCGGCAAACTCGTTCCGAACAACTTCCGCGGCGTGTGCCTTGAGCCATTCACGATAGGGCGACTTGTCGGACAGATTGTCGGGGAAGGTCTGAGCCGAGTTAGCGAGTGCCAGCAGTTTCAAAAGCTCAAACTCGGCGCGCGTGTTCACGTCTTTAGCTTCCCTGACTGAGTTTGCGGCGAGGTTGTAGATCTCCTGCCGGTCCGCGAAGTCTGTGTTCTCGTTTTGCAACCGCGCTTCGATAATCTGGCGCAGCAGTTCGGTGCGTTGTTGAGCGTTGTAATCAAGCAACAGTCCACCAAAGAGCCATCCCGTTGCGCCGTTTGGCAGGTTAACGCGATACCAGTAATCCGTTTTGCCGGCGACCGTATCCTGACTCGCCGAACGCGCAACGGCATTCACGATTGTGCCCAGCTTCAGCCGCGTGATCTCTTCGGCTGCGATCTGCGGCGACTTGCGCACACGCATAGCCGAAACACTCGTGATCTTCGCCTGCGCCGCGTCCAGCTTAATCTCGTCCTGCTGCGCCACGACCACTGCGAGCATCGTTAATGCCAGAATTCTAAATTTCATTCTCAGCATGTATATCATGTTGTTCGACTTGGGCGCCTCCTTGGAGTGCGGCGGCCCGGCGCCGCTTTGTTATCGATCTCTTGATCGAGGCCAAAGCGGCGCCGGGCCGCCGCACTCCAAAGAGGACTTCGTTCATGAACAATGGTTTGGAGTAAAACCAAATGAGTTGTCGCCGCGCGATCAGTGATTACGTGGCACGTCGTTGAGAATTCCTGAGATCTCGGAAGGTATCGGAAGTGAATTCAATTCGTAGAAATCTCGAACCTGGCGCAGTACGGAAGGCGCGCCGGCAGCTTTTCGAAGTTGGCTGTCGTTGTGAATAGTCAGCACTATCTCCGGCAGACCTGCTTCGACGCGATTTTGTAGCTCACGCTCTCTTTTTGCTCGCAGTTCGGAAGCGATGAAGACCTGCTCGTGGGCGACGTTCATGTAGTAGTCGCGATATTGATAAGTGATACGGCCCAGGATCAGGAACGTAGCCACACCGCCCACGAGCACCCCCCCGGTGAATATCAACGCGAATTTCTTCATAATCGAATTCCTCCTTGGAGTGCGGCGGATCGAGTAGAGCATGTGTTCCGTCCGTATCAATACCCGGTCGCCCACCAGCGCCGGCGATGCTTGCGTGAAGTCGTCGAGTGCATTCACGTGCGATAGCTGGAATTGTTCCCCCGTTGTGATCACGAATGTTTGTCCCTCTTCACTCAGGCAGAACAGTTTGCCGTTGTAGGCCCAAGGCGTGGTCGTAAAAAAACCCGCTGCGGGATCGACGCGCGACTTGTAAATCTGCTTTCCAGTCTTCGCGTCAAAACTATTCAGGATGCCAGTCTCCGTCAACGTGTAAATCGCGCCCTGATAAGCAACGGACGACGGTAGGTAAGTACCGCCACGCGCCGCCGACCAAACGATGTACTCGTTAGACGTCTGACCTTCCTTCAACGAGATATCTCCGGTCGCGCCGGGACGAATCGCAAACAACGAGCGGCCGCGACCGCCGTTGATATAAAGCAGACCTTCGTAAGCGAAGGGCGTTGGGACCGGCGTCCCCGACACGCCCGACATACGCCACAACTCTTTCCCCGCGAGATCGTAAGTAACTACGACATCTGGTCCAACCGCCACGATCTCCGTGCGTTGTGGATGCTTCCAAACAAACGGCGTCGACCATCCCGAACGCTGCACCGGCTCCCGTTTCCCGCCAAGGTCGCGATTCGTGCGCCAAACCTGTTTGCCTGTTTGCTTGTCGTATGCGGCGATGTATTGCTGCTTCTGGTTGTCGCTCAGAATAACGAGCAGGTTTCCAGCGAGAGCCGGCGAGCTTCCCGTGCCAAGATCGAGGTAGATCGGATTATTTTCCACCGGGGTGTGCCAAGCCTGGTTGCCTTTCAAATCGAACGCCCACAATCCGAGGTTCGCGGCGTACACATAGATGAACTTGCCGTCAGTCACCGGAGTTTCCGAAATGAAACTGTTTTTGCGATGACGACCACCCGGCGGTTGACCTGTGTAGAACTCTTTCGTCCATTCCACCTTGCCAGTTTTCAGGTTCATGCAATAGAGGACGTAGTGTAGCTTCACTTCGTTCGGGAGCTCGATGTCGCGCTCGTTCAAGCGCTTGATGATCTCCTCCAGCGAGAGTCCTTGTTTTTGAAGTTCCGCGGCGTACTCATTGCTGTATTCGGTGCCGGTCTGTGGCACCTTCGACTTGCCTTCAGTGGTGACGGTGGTCACGTACACTCTGCCGCCAGTCACGATCGGCGAGGAATAGCCGCGTCCCGGGATCTCGAGCGTCCATTCGACGTTCTCCGTTTTGGACCAACGTTCTTTCCAGCACAGTGGGATCCGAAGCTTGGAATTCACGTGACTTGAAGTCGCGGCCGCACTGACCCTATAGTGAGTCGTATTAATTTAAATCATACCAACATGGTCAAATAAAACGAAAGGCTCAGTCGAAAGACTGGGCCTTTCGTTTTAATCTGATCGGCACGTAAGAGGTTCCAACTTTCACCATAATGAAATAAGATCACTACCGGGCGTATTTTTTGAGTTATCGAGATTTTCAGGAGCTAAGGAAGCTAAAATGGAGAAAAAAATCACTGGATATACCACCGTTGATATATCCCAATGGCATCGTAAAGAACATTTTGAGGCATTTCAGTCAGTTGCTCAATGTACCTATAACCAGACCGTTCAGCTGGATATTACGGCCTTTTTAAAGACCGTAAAGAAAAATAAGCACAAGTTTTATCCGGCCTTTATTCACATTCTTGCCCGCCTGATGAATGCTCATCCGGAATTTCGTATGGCAATGAAAGACGGTGAGCTGGTGATATGGGATAGTGTTCACCCTTGTTACACCGTTTTCCATGAGCAAACTGAAACGTTTTCATCGCTCTGGAGTGAATACCACGACGATTTCCGGCAGTTTCTACACATATATTCGCAAGATGTGGCGTGTTACGGTGAAAACCTGGCCTATTTCCCTAAAGGGTTTATTGAGAATATGTTTTTCGTCTCAGCCAATCCCTGGGTGAGTTTCACCAGTTTTGATTTAAACGTGGCCAATATGGACAACTTCTTCGCCCCCGTTTTCACCATGGGCAAATATTATACGCAAGGCGACAAGGTGCTGATGCCGCTGGCGATTCAGGTTCATCATGCCGTTTGTGATGGCTTCCATGTCGGCAGAATGCTTAATGAATTACAACAGTACTGCGATGAGTGGCAGGGCGGGGCGTAACCTAGGTGACAGAAGTTAAAAGCCTCCGGTCGGAGGCTTTTGACTTTCTGCTAGATCGGCCGCATCGAATATAACTTCGTATAATGTATGCTATACGAAGTTATTAGCGATGAGCTCGGACTTCCATTGTTCATTCCACGGACAAAAACAGAGAAAGGAAACGACAGAGGCCAAAAAGCTCGCTTTCAGCACCTGTCGTTTCCTTTCTTTTCAGAGGGTATTTTAAATAAAAACATTAAGTTATGACGAAGAAGAACGGAAACGCCTTAAACCGGAAAATTTTCATAAATAGCGAAAACCCGCGAGGTCGCCGCCCCGTAACCTGTCGGATCACCGGAAAGGACCCGTAAAGTGATAATGATTATCATCTACATATCACAACGTGCGTGGAGGCCATCAAACCACGTCAAATAATCAATTATGACGCAGGTATCGTATTAATTGATCTGCATCAACTTAACGTAAAAGCAACTTCAGACAATACAAATCAGCGACACTGAATACGGGGCAACCTCATGTCCGAGCTCGCGAGCTCGTCGACAGCGACACACTTGCATCGGATGCAGCCCGGTTAACGTGCCGGCACGGCCTGGGTAACCAGGTATTTTGTCCACATAACCGTGCGCAAAATGTTGTGGATAAGCAGGACACAGCAGCAATCCACAGCAGGCATACAACCGCACACCGAGGTTACTCCGTTCTACAGGTTACGACGAATGTCAATACTTGCCCTTGACAGGCATTGATGGAATCGTAGTCTCACGCTGATAGTCTGATCGACAATACAAGTGGGACCGTGGTCCCAGACCGATAATCAGACCGACAACACGAGTGGGATCGTGGTCCCAGACTAATAATCAGACCGACGATACGAGTGGGACCGTGGTCCCAGACTAATAATCAGACCGACGATACGAGTGGGACCGTGGTCCCAGACTAATAATCAGACCGACG
>JADMIO011426298.1_pt1 | contig 12453 bp, 13 predicted proteins | sample 8958161 | NCBI WGS metagenome assembly JADMIO01 (sample SAMN16585339, study PRJNA669376) | soil metagenome | isolation source: Crop rotation soil | place: USA: Cullars Rotation, Alabama | collected 2011 | reverse complement strand
CCCGCGCCACATCTCCATGCACCGGCTTGCATTACTCTTCCTGGTCCCCAGCACCTTCGCCGCCACCTTCAACGTCCGCGACTTTGGCCTCCGGGCAGGTACCTCACCGGCGCTATCGATCCGCCGTAGCGCGGGCCTCCAGGCCTGCGTGTTTTGCGCTTCTCGGGCACCCTCGAAAACCACCCTCATGGTCTTTGTTTTTATCGGCGACTAAAACAAAAAAACAGCACGCAGAAGAGCCACTGTTTTATGACATCTCTTGCCCGCGCAACAGGCCGGACAACACCTCCTACTTCATCCCGTATTTCACCAGCGGCATATCGGCGTCCTTCACCTGCCCGACGCCCGGCGCGTACCACTTGTGGTCCTTCAGGCCCTTCTCGATCGGGCTGGTCTCCTGCACATGGACGACGTGTTCGAAACTGCCTGCGGCGACCGTGACCTTCTCCTCCACCGACAGGATCTCGATCCGGTCCATCGCGACTTTCGGCGCCTGTTCCTGGTAGAACTTCTGGCCCTTTTGGGGCTTCGCCGGCATCATCAGCCCAAACTTCGCACCGTTGATGCCGGAGAGCCACGTCCCCGCATGACCTGTCACTTTGCCGTTCTTATAAACGTCGACCTCTTCGCCGAAGTAGTACACGTCGCCGGTCTGCGAATCGATCGCGTAATAGTCCTTGGTGACCTCCGTGACTTTGCCGTTCTTGGTTTCACGATCCTCCACGGGACGCGTCTCCACACCATCGATGACCTTGATCTCATTGAGAACGGTCAATGTGTCGGTTTCGTTTCCCTTCGCGTACGAGAGCACATAACCCGGCGTGAGATTGAAGTAGCTGTTGGAGCCCTTCACGCCGAGGTTGGCCTTGTTCACGGGAAAGTCCTTCTGCCAATCGTCCTTGGCAGTCTGCGCGCTGAGCACGAACAGCGCGAGCGGCAGCAGCAATCCAGGCTTCATATATAGCGGATGATAACCGAATCCGAACCCGCGAGCACGAAGTTCCGGTCCGGTGCATGCTAGCATGGAATTTCCCACTACCTTGATTAAAGCCGTCAAAGGAACCAGAGACTTACTGCCCCCATCCACCGACGTGTGGAACCGCGTGGAAGCAAAGGCGCGAGAGATTTTTCGCGCTTATAACTACCACGAAATTCGTACGCCAATTTTCGAAGAGACGCAGCTTTTTGCCCGCGGCGTAGGCGCGGAAACCGACATCGTCACCAAGGAGATGTACACCTTCGACGATAAGGACGGCAGTTCGCTGACGCTCCGTCCCGAGAACACGGCGAGCGTAATTCGCGCCTACATCGAGCACCGGCTCGATCAGCGGCCGGGCGTGCAGAAGCTCTACTACATCGGCCCGATGTTCCGGCGCGAGCGGCCCCAGAAAGGGCGCTATCGGCAGTTTTTCCAGATTGGCGCGGAGGCCATTGGTTCGGAATCCCCGATGGTTGACGCCGAAGTGATCGAAATGGTGGTCGAGATTCTCAGAGGCGTCGGACTCTCGGGATTCAAGCTGCTGATCAACTCGGTGGGCGATCCGAATTGCCGGCCGCAGTATGTCGAGCGGCTGCGCCAGGAGTTGAAGGCCGCCGCGCCGCGCATGTGCGGCGATTGCCAGCGCCGCGCCGAAACCAATCCGCTGCGCGTGCTCGATTGCAAGGTCGAGGCCGACCAGCCGATTATTGACGCGTTGCCTTCGATCCTGGATTTTCTCTGCGACGCCTGCCGCGCGCACTTCGACGCGGTGAAGCAGTATTTGACCGATCGCGGCATCGAGTACGAAGTCCGTCCACGTATGGTGCGCGGCCTCGACTACTACATGCGGACCACGTTCGAAGTGGTCCACGGCGCTCTCGGTGCGCAGAACTCCGTGCTCGGCGGCGGCCGCTACGATGGACTGGCCGAATCGTTGGGCAGCAAGGTAGCCGCACCCGGAATCGGCTTCTCGATCGGCGAGGATCGTCTGGTGATGAGCGTGGAAGGCGACCAGACGCCCGCTCATCTCGATCTCTTTATCGCGCCGATTGGCGAACCCGCGCTCCGTCACGCCGCAAAGATGGCGCGTGACATTCGTTTTGCGGGCTGCAGCGTCGAGATCGGCGAAGGCAAGCTGAAGCGCTCCATGGAGATTGCCAACAAGACCGGAGCGCGTTACGTGCTGATCATCGGCGATAACGAAATCGCCGCGGACCGCTTCGCGCTGAAGAACATGGCGTCCGGCGAGCAACTCACTCTCTCACCCGCTGAAATCCCAGAGCGGCTGAAATCCGATAACTGAAAACCGAGTACTGATCACTGCCTTATGGAACAACCTTCCGTAACCCTCGACTTTCTTGGCGACCTTCGCCGCACCCATAACTGCGGCGAACTGCGCGCCGAACACGCGGGCCAAAAGGTCCTGCTGATGGGCTGGGCCCACAAACGCCGTGATCACGGCGGTGTCATTTTCGTCGATATGCGCGACCGCGCCGGTCATACACAGGTCACGTTCCATGAGGACGTCGACCCGGCCGTGCACAAGCGTGCCGAAGAGGTGCGCTCGGAGTACGTCATCGCGGTTGAGGGCACGGTCGAAAAGCGCGACGCGAAGAACGTCAATCCCAACATGCCGACCGGTGAAGTGGAAGTGGCGGCGAGCAAGGTTTGGATTCTGAACGAGTCTCGCACGCCGCCTTTCCCGATGGACGAGACGGTCGACGTCGCCGAAGACGCGCGTCTGAAATACCGCTACGTGGATCTGCGCCGGCCGCAGATGCAGCGCAACATCATCCTGCGTGCGAAGATCGCGTACGCCGTGCGCGATTTCTTCAACTCGCAGGGATTCCTTGAAATCGAGACGCCGTTCATGACGCGTTCGACTCCCGAAGGCGCGCGCGACTACCTCGTGCCCAGCCGCGTCAACCCGGGCACGTTCTACGCCCTGCCCCAATCGCCGCAAATCTTCAAGCAACTCCTGATGATCAGCGGCTTCGAAAAGTACTTCCAGATTGTGCGCTGCTTCCGCGACGAGGATCTGCGCGCCGACCGTCAGCCCGAGTTCACGCAGATCGACGTGGAGATGAGCTTCCCGCAGCAGGAGAGCATCTTCGAAGTGATCGAGCCGATGATCGCGCGCGTTTGTAAGGAGGCGGGCTACACCGTCGCGACGCCCTTCCCACGCATCACGTACGCGCAGGCGATGGAGAATTACGGCATCGACAAACCGGACACCCGCATCCCGCCGATGCACCCGGTCGGCGATCTCGCGCCGGATCTGGCGAACAACGGACTGCCCCTGGTGGCGATCCACATTCCGGGCGTCGGCGCGCCGAGCCGGAAGGAGCGCGACGAGTTCAAGGCGTTCGGCAACGAGCGCGGTTTGCGCGTGTATGACGACTCCAAACGTCTGGACCGCGACTACCCGGAAGCGATGGCGAAGATCCGCGAGCGCTGCGGTGCGAAGGAAGACAGCCTGCTCGTGCTGGCGACGTGGGCGGGCGAGCCTAAGGGACATCGCCCCGAAGAGACGGTCTATCAGGCCTGCGGCCAATTGCGCCTGAACCTGGCGCAGAAGTTTAACGACCGCCACAAACTGCTCGACCCGAAGAATTTTCAATTCCTTTGGGTGGTCGATTTCCCGATGTTCGAGTGGGACGAGGAGGAACAGCGCTGGAATGCCGCGCATCATCCGTTCACCTCGGTGCACGACGAGGATATCGACAAGCTCACTGCGGACCCTGCGCACTGCCGCGCCAAGTCGTACGACGTGGTGCTGAACGGCGTCGAACTGGGCTCGGGCTCGATTCGTATACACCGCCGCGACGTGCAGTCGAAGGTGTTCTCCGCGCTCGGGATGAGTCAGGACGAGGCGAAGGCCCGCTTCGGCTTCCTGTTGGAAGCGCTGGAATACGGCGCTCCGCCCCACGGCGGCATCGCGCTCGGCCTGGATCGTCTGGTGATGATCCTGGCCGGCGAAACGTCCATCCGCGACGTGATCCCGTTCCCGAAGACGGCGAAAGGTACCGACCTGATGTGCGAAGCCCCGTCCACGGTGCCGGAGAAAAATCTGCGGGATCTGGGGATTTCGATCCGGCGGCCGTAAAATATCGCGGCTCCGTCACAAATCTCCTTCTTTTCCGGTCTATCGTGTTATGCCGGATCAGCGCTCGGATAGCCCGGCGGTCGATGACTTCACTCGGTACCGGCCGCTCCTTTTCTCCATTGCCTACCGCATGCTCGGGAGCGTTGCCGACGCCGAGGACATCCTGCAGGAAGCCTTTCTCCGCTGGCACGGGGCAGCGGACACGGAAGTGCATTCCGCACGGGCGTTTCTGGTCACCATCGTAAGCCGCCTCTGCATCAATCACCTTCAGTCCGCGCGTGTCCGGCGGGAGGAGTATGTGGGGCAGTGGCTTCCAGAGCCCATCGTGACTGAGCCGCAGTCCGACCCGCTGGAAATCTCGCACGTGGATGAATCCCTCTCGATGGCCTTTCTGGTTCTGCTGGAGCGGCTTTCGCCAGTAGAACGCGCCGTTTTCCTCCTCCGCGAGGTCTTCGATTACGAATATGCCGAGATCGCCACCATGGTCGGAAAGGACGAAGCCAATTGCCGGCAGATCCTTCGGCGTGCGCATCAGCATATGGCGGAGAATCGCCCGCGGTTTCAGCCCGCGCCAGAGCGTTCGCGACAACTTCTCGCCAATTTCCTGCAAGCCACGTCTACCGGAGATCTGGACAACCTCGTTGCCTTACTCTCTGAAGATGCCGTTCTCCATTCCGATGGTGGCGGCAAAGCGCCGGCCGTTCCCAATCTTGTCCGCGGCGCCGACCACGTCGCGCGTGCCATTCTTGGCAGCCGGAAGAAGCTGGTCCCCGACGGGCTTACGAGCCGTCTCGCCATGATCAACGGATGGCCGGGCGTGGTCAGCTATCGCGAGGGGCGAGCTTTCGCCGTCGTCACGCTCGATATATCGAGCGATCGCATTCAAACCGTCTACATCGTCACCAATCCCGAAAAGCTCGCACACCTCGCGCCGCTGCCGGCGGCGCCCTGCTGATCGCAATCTGTCACGAAACAGTGCTGTCTCCGGTCTTCCGGGCAGAAAGGAATTTCGATGACAGGCACTACCAATCGCAGTCGATGGCCGGGGCTGATCCCGACCGCACTGGTAACGCTGCTGCTTTGTATCAGCGTTGCCGGGAAACTCGCAGGCGGCTCCAAGATGGTGGACGGACTGGTTCACGCCGGGATTCCGCGTGCCGCCATAACCCCAATCGCAATCCTCGAGCTTTCCTGCCTCGTTCTGTATCTCATCCCGCGCACCACAGTGCTCGGCACGCTGCTGCTTACCGGCTATTTTGGCGGCGCAACCGTCACGCATCTGATCGGCGGTGAGCCACTGGCGCTTCCGCTCATCATCGGCGCCACGATTTGGGCCAGCGCATGGTTTCGCGTCCCGGCATTTCGGGCGCTGATTCCGCTTCGCCGGACCGGTGTTCGCAGCGATGCTTACCGTACACCCGCAAATCAAGCCCTGCCTGCGGAATTCTGAAGAGGAGAAAGGCTATATGAAACCCATGTCTCGAGCCGCTCTTTGGATCAATCGCGTGGTTTTAGGCGCCGCGACCCTCATCTTCACGATGATCGGATTGCGTTACATCGCCGATCCCGTGCATGCCTCCGCGGTCACAGGGGTCACCCTAAACGACGGGCTCGCCGTCACCACCACACGGATTGGTTTCGGCGCATTTCCCCTGGCGTTCGCTATCTTCAGCCTGACGTGCCTGATCTCACCGCGCAGACTGCGGGCCGGTGTCAGCCTCGTTCTCACTGTTGTGACAACCGCCATCGTGGTACGGCTGTTCAGCATCACAGCCGACGGGCCGGCCGCCGAGAGCACACGCCTATTCCTTCCGGAAGGCGTGATCTTCCTGTTGTCCTGCGCCGGCCTGCTCCTGGATTCCGCGCAACGTCGGCTCTCCGGAGGTGTCGCATGAAATCGCGCCTTGACGCTGCTGCCTTCGAGATCCTCCCCCGACCCGATTGGCTGCCCCGCGATATCTGGCCCTTTGAGACAATCGGTGTTCCATCTCGCGACTCGCGCCTGGCAGTTACGGATGTCGGACGCGGCCCCACGCTGTTGTTCGTGCACGTGGGAATGTGGTCCTTCGTCTGGTGTGATCTTGTTCTCCGCCTCGCGCCCGATTTCCGCTGTGTGTTCTTCGATGCGCCGGGCAATGGACGTACAGAGGATCAACCCGGCGCCCGAGTGTCCATTCAGCGCGCATCGCAGGCGGTGTCGGAAGTCATTGCCGCCCTCTCGCTCACCGACCTCACCATCGTGATGCACGATCTCGGCGGCCCATCGTCTCTCTTCGCCATCGCCGATATTCCCGAACGCGTCCGCGGCATCGTTGCCATGAATGCGTTCGGGTGGCAGCCCGATGTTCTGCCGCTGCGGTTCATGCTCGCTGTGATGGGCAGTGCCGCCATGCGCGAGATCGACGCGGCTACGGGCTTCCTTCCGCGCATCGCCTCGACCGCCTTTGGCGTGGGTCGCCGGCTTGACGATCGCCGCCGCGCCGCCTTTCTGGCCGGCGTAGGATTGCGCGGCCGCCGCTCCTTCCACGATTACGTTCGCGATGCTCGATACGGATATCGGCTTTACCCTGTGATCGATCGTGCCCTGCGTGGGCCGCTTGCCGGCACCCCGTTCCTCAGCATCTTCGGCGAGCGGAACGATCCGTTCGGCTTCCAACCTCGCTGGAAGGCGCTGTTCCCGCACGCGCGCCAGGAAATCATCGCCGGAGGCAATCATTTCCCTATGTGCGACGACCCGGATTTTTGCGCGCGTGTAATCCGTGGATGGCATCGCGAGCACGTCGCATGAATGCTTTGGTTACGGGGGGCACCACCGGAATCGGCAGGGAGATCGCGCTCAGGCTTGCGAAAAGGGGCGCCCGCGTGATCGTCGTCGGCCACGATATCCGCAACGGGAATGCCGCGATTCGTGAATTGCCCGGAAGCGTCGAGTTTCTTCAGGCGGATCTCACCTCTATGGTGGAGACCGAGCGACTGGCGCGCGAGGTGTCAAGACGGTGTGACACCTTGCACACGCTGGTCCTCTCGGCGGGGATGGTTCGAGGCCGCCGTGTGCTCACGCCGGAAGGCATGGAGTCAAACTTCGCTCTCGGTTACCTGAGCCGCTTCGCTCTGGTTGGCCATATCCAGCATCTCCTGTGTCCGGCGGCGCGGATTCTCCTCGTCAACGGGGCTTTGCGCAATGGCACCATCCATTATGAGGATGTCAACTTTACCCGCGGATTCAGCACGATCCGAGTAGTATCTCAACTCGCCGCTGCCAATGACGTATTCGCGCTCGAACTGGCGCGGCGGCGCCCGGAACTGATTGTGCTCGGGTTGAAACTAGGACCCGTCCGCACGGGAATCCGGCGTCAGTTCCCGCTCTGGATGAAGCTACTGGTCCCCTTGCTCGATCCATTTATTACGCAGCCGGTGGAGCGCGTCGGTGAAGCGGCCATGCGCTTGCTCGTGTCCATCGAATTCGAGAAGCACGGCGCTCACCTGTTTCAATTCATCAAGCGTTTCAAAGCAATTGAGCCCGGCTCCGAGATCGCTTCCGTAGAGGCCGGCCGGCGGCTTTGGGACCTCAGCGCCAAGCTAGTCGCAGGGGCATGCCGATGACGGGCGACTTACCGCGCCTGCGCTAAAATTAAGACTTGACCCAATCCCCCAACCCCCGTACCCAGGAATTCCGTGAACAGCTTGCGCGCCGCGTGCTCGTGGCCGATGGCGCTATGGGCACCGTGCTCTATTCGCGCGGCGTCTTCATCAATCGCTGTTTCGACGAGCTCAATCTCTCCGCGCCCGATATGGTGCGGCAGATTCATCAGGAATACGCCAAGGCCGGCGCTGAGATCCTGGAAACGAACACCTTCGGCGCCACGCGGCAGCGGCTGGCGGCGTTCGGATTCGCCGACAAGCTGAAGGCGATCAATCAGGCCGGCGTGAAGCTGGCGCGCGAGGCCGCGAATGGCGCATTCGTGGCGGGCGCGATTGGACCGCTGAGTGTGCGCATCGAGCCGCTCGGGCCGACGTCGTACTCCGAAGCGCGCGACTCCTTTCGGGAGCAGATCGACGCGCTGGTTGAGGCCGGTGTCGACGTGCTGATCTTCGAAACGTTCGGCAACCTCGGCGAACTGCGCGAGGCGGTGACGGCGGCGCATGAGGCCACCGGCGGCGAGATCCCGGTGATCGCGCAGGTCACGATCGACGATTTTGGCCATCTGCCGGGCGGCACCGATACGGAGACATTCACGCGCGAGATGGACGCGTGGCCCGTGGACGTGATCGGGCTGAACTGCTCGGTCGGGCCCAAAGCCACTCTCGAGACCATCGAGCGCATGCTCGAATACACCACCAAGCCGCTGAGCGCCATGCCCAACGCCGGCCTACCGATGCGAGTGGAAGGCCGCAACATGTACCTCTGCTCGCCGGAGTACATGTCGCAATACGCGCGCCGTCTGCTGTGGGCCGGAGTGAAGATTGTCGGGGGATGCTGTGGCACCACGCCCGATCACATCAAGCTCATCCGCAGCGAGACGCGCAGCCTCCAGCCGTTGCAGAAGAAGCTCGCGGTCACGGCGGAGCAGCCCCACGTGAAAGCGCATGCGCTGGCGCCGGTGCCGATGGCGGAGAAATCCAAGGTGGGCGCCAAGCTTGCGGCCGGCAAGTTCGTCACGTTTGTAGAGATTCTGCCGCCCCGAGGAGTCGACGCCACACGCGAAATCGCCGGCGCCAAGCTCTGCAAAGATAACCGCATCGACGCCATCAACGTGCCGGACGGTCCGCGGGCGAGTGCCCGCATGAGCGCGCAGGTCACCTGCCAGCTCATTCAGGAGCAGGCCGGCATCGAAGCCGTGAATCACTTCTGCTGCCGCGATCGCAATATCCTCGGCATCCAAAGCGAACTGCTCGGCACGCACAAGATTGGCGTGCGCAACCTGATTTGCATCACGGGCGATCCGCCGCGCATGGGACTATATCCCGACGCCACGGCCGTGTTCGATGTGGACGCGATCGGTCTGGTGAACATCGTGCGCAATCTGAATCACGGCCTCGATATCGGCGGCAACCCGATGGGCTCGCAGACGGCACTGTTGATCGGCGTGGGCGCGAATCCCGGAGCGCTCAACATGGATGAAGAGATTCGCCGCTTCGAATGGAAGGTCGAGGCCGGCGCCGAGTATGTGGTCACCCAACCGGTGTTCGATCTCGATATGCTCGAGGTCTTCCTCAAGCGCATCGAGCACGTCAAGATTCCGGTGCTGTGCGGCATCTGGCCGCTCACCAGTTTCCGCAATGCCGAGTTCATGGTGAACGAGCTGCGCGTGCCCGTACCCGACGAGTTCATGGAACGCATGCGCCGCGTGGACGACGCCGAGAAGGCCCGCGCAGAGGGCGTCGCGATCGCCCGCGAGATGGTGGGGCGCGTGGCGAAGATGGTCCAGGGCGTGCAGCTCAGCGCACCGTTCGGCCGCTATCAGATGGCGATCGACGTGGCGGAGGCGATTCCGCCGAGTGAGAATGCGCAAGGGGCGTAGTAGGACAGACGATCGGTTTTTGTCGTCTGTCCAGCGCGCGTCAGCGCGCCTTGCTGCGCGTGGACAGACGACAAAAACCGATCGTCTGTCCTACTGCGCTAAGATCGGATGGATACATCCGTTTACCCATGGCAACGGACCTGGTAGAAATCAACATTGACGATCCCCAGCCGGAAGCGCTGGAGCGGGCCGCCGGAGCCATCCGTCGCGGCAAAGTGGTCGCCATTCCCACGGACGCGCTGTATACGCTGGTGGCCGATCCGTTTAATCTGCGCGCCGTCACCAGCGTGTTCAAGGCCAAGGGCCGCGAACCGCACCGGTCGCTGCCGCTGTTGATCCGCGACAGCATGATGGCCGAGGACCTCGCCAGCGAGCTGAACAATCGCTTCTTTATCCTTGCGCGGCGATTCTGGCCCGGGCCGCTCACCATCATCGTGCCGGCATCGGCGAAAATTCCGCTCAAGGTTACGGGCAACACCGGACGCTTAGCGTTGCGCCAATCGCGCTCCGAAGTGGCGAACCGTCTGATCGGTCTGGTAGGCGGGCCGCTGATTTCCACCAGCGCCAATATTTCCGGCCAGTCCACCTGCCGCAGCGGCATCGAGGTGTTCGGCATGATGGATGGCCGCGTCGATCTCGTGCTGGATGGGGGGACCTGCGCGGGCGGCGGCGCCACCACCGTCGATATCACCGAACCCTACTGGCGTCTGATTAAAGCGGGCGCCATTGAAGAAAAGGAAATCGCGGAGTGTTTGAACCCCGCGTGAGCGCCGCTCCGTGAAGTACCTGCTGATCGTTTTGGGCGGCGGCGCGGGATCGCTCGCGCGGTATCTGGTGGCAAACGCCATCGCGACTCGGATCGCGTCGCGATTTCCATGGGGAACGGTCGTGGTCAATGTCACGGGCTGCTTCCTGATCGGGCTCATCATGGAAGTGCTGACCGAGCGCGCGCACCTGCATCCCAACTGGCGATTCGGGCTTGTGATCGGCTTCCTGGGTGGGTACACGACGTTCTCGAGCTTTGAGTGGGAAACGTGGTGGCTGGCGCGCGATGGCGCGTTCTGGATGGGCCTGATGAACGCGGCCGGCAGTGTGGCGCTGGGGTTTGCGGCGGTGTGGCTGGGTGCGATGCTGGCGCGGCGTTAGGCGGCCGCGCTTCCGGCCTCATTACGGTGGCGCATCGGCTGCGGCCGCATATAGGCTATCGACCGCCATGCCCATTCCGCCGGCCCAAACCGGAACCTGCGGAGCCACCACACGCTCGCGGCCATCTGTAGCGCGAACACGATCACGGCGATGAGGAACACGTCAGGGTATGTCGCCCGCCCGTACAATCCAAATCCGAAGTGATAGAAGAGCGTGATCGAGATCAGGCTCTGAGCGAGATAAGTGGTGAGCGACATCCGCCCCACGGCGGCCAGCGGAGCCAGTCGCGCGGCAATCGCCGGGAAGGTCGCCAGCGCCGCCAGAGCGGACGCATACGTCGTGGCGCCGAGGGCAGGCGCGAGCGAGCCGAGCATCCACATGATCGATTGGCGCAGCGGATTCGAGGCAGGTGGCTTCGGTTCAGGCCAAGCCTGGTCCACCTTTCCGATCACCAGACAGCAGAGCAGCGTCGCCAGCCCCGCGACGGCGCAAATCCGAAGCAACTCGCGGCGGCGACTCGCGATTCGTGGGAGCAGATTGTTCTTGGCCGCACACAGGCCCAACAGGAACAGACTCAAAAACGGCGGCAGTACGAACGGCGCCCAGCGCCGGTACCAGTAAAGAAAGCTCTCCCGTCCCATGGCCGCGCTCTGGATGAGGGAGCCGTTTGAGTAAACCCAATCGATCCGATCCTGATTTGGCGATTTGGGCAGTTGCAAGTGAAGCGCCGGGACTGCTGTGAATTCCAGCGAGGGCACTACGATGAACACCACGGCGGCAGCAAATAACAGCGCGCGCGAGGAAGCCCTCCGGAACAATGCCAGTGCCGCGCCGGTGATCGCATAGGCGGTGAGGATGTCGCCTCGCCAGACGAACAATCCGTGCGCCAACCCGATGGCGAGCAGTGCGCCCACGCGGCGATAGAACATGACTCGTACGTCGACGCCGCGCTCCTCGGCTCGCAGAAGCTGGATTCCGAATCCGTAACCGAACAGGAACCCGAGCAGCGAATAGAACCGCGTTTCGACCAGATTTTCCTGGATCCAGTGGAATGCGCCCGCCAGCGTAGTGTCCGCATCGGGGACGCCGTACCAGTCGTTGAGATTCGACCACAGGACGCCGAACATGGCAAGCCCGCGCAGCAGGTCGATCAGGAGAATGCGCTCCTGCGCCGCTACAGGCCGATAGTCGGCTGGGTCGCGCATGAGACGGAAGTATATCATCGGCATGGGACGCATTAAGATGGAGTGATGGCGACGCAGTTGCCGATTATCGGCCAGGCGAGCGAGGGACTCATGAGCAATGCGTCGGGGCCGGTCCCGCGCATTTCCTCGCTGCTTATCAAGCCGGCATCGGCGGTCTGCAATCTCGATTGCGAGTACTGCTTCTATCTCGATCGCGACGCCGACCCGTACAGCGCGCTGCCGGGGCGTCGCATGACGCTCGATACGCTGGAGCGGCTGGTGGATACGTACCTCTTCTACTCTTACCCGAGCAGCGTCTTCGCATTTCAGGGCGGCGAGCCGACATTGGCGGGGCTGCCCTTCTTCGAGAAACTGATCGAGTATCAGCAACAACACGGCCGGGGCGGACAATCGGTGGCCAACGCGCTCCAGACGAACGCGGTGCTGATCGACAAGAGCTCTTTCCAGCACAGTGGGATCCGAAGCTTGGAATTCACGTGACTTGAAGTCGCGGCC
>JADMIO010928703.1_pt1 | contig 12453 bp, 11 predicted proteins | sample 8958161 | NCBI WGS metagenome assembly JADMIO01 (sample SAMN16585339, study PRJNA669376) | soil metagenome | isolation source: Crop rotation soil | place: USA: Cullars Rotation, Alabama | collected 2011 | reverse complement strand
AACCCAACCCGCCGAAGCCCGAACTGATGAGGAAGATGATGATGACCTGCGCATTGTTCCAGGTACAGAAGCAGATGTTACGGAAGAAGACCTCATACTGCTCGGCGATAAAGATGGAGATCAGGATATGAACGACGATGAAATGATCAAGGGAAATGCAAGGGTTGACTTTGTAGAACAGGAAGACGATCTTGATGTTCCCGGCTCCGATGAAGACGACGATATCGAGGAACTTGGCGAGGAAGATGAAGAAAATAATTATTACAGCCTTGGCGGCGATCGTCACGAGAATCTGGAAGATGATCCTGCGGGAAATAATGGAGATCAGTAACTTCAATGCATACCACTCCCCTTGTGATACGCGAAGCCGATAAAACGGATATCCCTGTCATAAATATCCTTGCCCATGCTGTGTATCCTCATACGTATGGCTCTATATTGAACGAAGCACAGTTGCATTACATGCTGGATCTGTTTTATTCTCATAAAGGCCTTGAGAAACAATTTGACGACAACCATATTTTCCTGATTGCAATGATGAATGCGGAAACTGTGGGTTTCGCCTCTTATTCGCACAGTAATAAAGCCGGCGTATACAAAGTGCACAAATTATATGTGCATCCGCTTGTACAGGGAAAAGGGATCGGCAAAAAATTACTCGACCGTATCATACAAGACGTTGAACCCCTCGGCGCAACGGCTATTCAACTCAATGTTAACCGGCACAATAAGGCAAGGGATTTTTATGAACGGAATGGATTTGCCATTGCAGGTGAAGAAGACATTGCGATAGGAGAAGGCTATTTTATGAACGACTATGTTATGGAGAAGTCTTTAAGAGGTGCGACAAAATAATACCGGCTGCCACGGCCGCATTCAATGACTCTGCAGCACCCGTTTTTGGAATGGTAATTTGTTGGCGGCATAAGGCAAGCAGATTTTTGCTTATTCCTTTTGACTCGTTTCCTATCAGGATTATCCCTTCTTTTATTGGCGCTGTTTTATACAAACTCATGCCTCCTAACGTTGCCGCATACGTGACAATGTCTGGATTCTTTTCGATGACTGTTGGCAGGTCTGCATATATGGTATTGACTCTTGCAACGCTTCCCATTGTGGATTGTACGGCCTTCGGACTAAAAACATCAGCACAATCATAACTGCATATTACCTGTAAAACACCAAACCAATCGGCGCAGCGTATGATGGATCCCATATTGCCCGGATCCTGGATATTATCGGCCATCAATGTGATCTTATCTTTAAGGACGGGTTCTGTTATTGCCGAGGGCTTTCTGAAAATGCCTATCACCTGATTTGGCGTGGTCAGTAAAGATATTTTCTCCAGCGTGCCTTCATCAATTTCTGTTGTTTTGGAATGATCAATGCCCTTGCGGGTTTCAAGCCAATCTTTAACAGCATACAATTCGAGCAATTCAATGCCCGGTGCGCTTAATAGTTCGTTAATAATCTTGGGTCCTTCTGCCAGAAACACACCATCCTGATCTCTTTGTTTTTTCTGGCTTAAACTTTGGATATATTTGACCTTCGATTTAACCATCATTGCATTCTTTTTAAATCACTTATGTTATTCTGCCGGCAAGTTAATTTTTTTATTATATCAAGATTGACCACTGCTGCAATACTATTCGTTTTATTGGTTACAGCCTGCACAGTTCCGAAACGATACCAGAAAGGTAAGCCATTCGTATACAGATCAACTGTAGCCCTTGCGAACACCAGCCTCAGCACTTCTGCAAAACAGCAGCTAAAAGAAGGCCTGGCCAACCAGATGGATGACAGTCTGAAAGTAAGAACGGTATTGGCCGTGAGGATAGTTCCCCCGTTTTTTTTCTATCGTCTTTCCAAACCAGCAGTTTTTGATAGCATTTACATAGATCGGTCCAAAACATTCATGACGGCTTTGCTTAATTCGCAGGGATATTTCAGTCCTGTGATCAAAGACACATTTACAATTGATACGATACGCGATCAGCAAAGAGTGAACGTGAAATTTATTGTTACACCTGGCCAGGCCTTACGACTGGATTCTATAGGTTACGATCTTACCACTCCGGAATTACAGCAGTTAGCTATCGACACCAGGAATAAATCTTTATTGAAAAAAAAGCAGCCTTATTCCATTCAGAATATTTCGAACGAACTTGACCGGCTGCTTAATATATACCGCGATAATGGATATTACAAAATAACCAAAGAAGACCTGTACGCAGAACATGATACGGTTGTTGCAGCGCTGATCGATCCGGGTCTCGATCCCTTTGAGCAACTTGAATTGCTTGATTCTTTGCAAAAGAAAAAAAAGGAGCCAACTATAAATGTGGTGTTCAAACAAAGAGTAGTCAAAGACACCAGCCATCTCATGAAATATTATTGGGGAAATATTAATGTGTATCCTGATAAGATGTTGTTGGAAGATAGCAGTATAGCTCCCCTGGATACTGTGAAGTTTAATGGCTATACATTTTATCGAACCTCACTGCGCTTTAAAATACCATTTATCGCCCGCAATATATTTGCAAGACCCGATACACTTTATCGGCAATCCGATTATTTTAAAACCATCAATACATTTACTAATCTTGGAGCATGGCAGCAGGTAGATATTAACCTGAATGAAAGAAATGATTCATCACGCGTGCTCGATGCAGATATCTTATTATTCCCCGCAAAAAAACAAAGTCTGAATATAGACTTTGAAACAAGTCGTAATGCAAGTGATGTATTAACAACAGGGTCGCTGTTCGGTATAGGTTTAAATTTAGGGATCCGCAACAGGAATGGTTTCAGGGAAAGTATATCTACCTCAAGCAACGTGCGTTTTGGCGTTGAACTTGGAACCAATATTGTACAGACCGTGCAGGCGAGTTTCGCTCATAATATTTATGTGCCGCGTTTCCTGTTCCCCATAAAACTTAAATGGGAGAAATTACTCACTGCGCCACGCACAATTGTAAATATTAATACTGCATACACGAACAGAAGACAATTTTTTGAAGTTCGTTCGATAAATACATCATGGGGTTATGATGCAACGTATAAAAACCACAATTTTCAATGGATACCTTTCAATTTCGAATACACCGACGTTGCGAAAACCGACAGTCTATTAAAACTTGAACAAAGATTTCCCACAATTGCGCAGGCATTTAATAATGGTTTGATCATGAGCCAGATATTTGCTTACACTACCAGCAAAACGAGGGAGAGAACTATTAATTTTTTCAGAACCAGACTAGAATCCAGCGGAGCTTTATTCGGAATATTTAAAAATCTTGAAAGAACCGATCTGCGCCGGTTTCTTAAGTTGGATCTGGAGTACAAGTATTTTATTAATAATACAAAATCTACCTGGGCTTTCAGAATGTTTGGAGGATACGGGTTTGTATATGGTAAAACAGGCGATCTTCCGGAAAATAATCTGCCATTTTTTAAGGCGTATTTCGGAGGTGGCCCTTACAGCATGAGAGCCTGGCCTGTACGGCAACTCGGCCTGGGGTCAACAATAGCATTTGACACTTCCAATACTGACAGGTTCGGAGATATTAAACTTGAAGGAAATATAGAATACAGGTTTAATCTCGGAACATTTTTGGGAATAAAGGTTAAGAGCGCATTATTCACGGATATCGGCAATATATGGGGCAAGGCTTTTGATCGTGAGTTAAATCAGCTGGATTCGGCTGAATTTAATTTCAGCAGATTATATACGGACCTCGCGATAGGGGCCGGCTCCAGTTTAAGGTTTGATTTTGATTTCTTCCTCATTCGTCTCGATTGGGCGTACAAGATCAAAAATCCGGCATATGCTAATATTGACGGAGGCTGGTTCCATAAGCTTCAAATCAGCAGCGGACAGTTTCAATTGGGAATAGGATATCCCTTCTGATCTAATTTGGGAAATCTTCCCAAGCCTTAGAATTCATTCCCGCTTCGGGAAAGGCGGTGTTTATTATACTTTTATAAGTTTCTGACTACAAGCCGTTTGCAATTTGGCAGCATATTGGAATTATTGTGCCAAACCGTAGATCATGAAACCAATTTATCCTTTCACACGCACACGCTTAATCAAGACACTGTTAGCAGTGCTTATAATATTAAGTGGACTTTCGGCTTCTTCGCAAGTTGTATCGGAGTTGGTGTTTAAAAATCCAACCAGGACTGGTACAGCAGGCGCAGTGGGAACGGTTTATAAATTTGCTTCTATAACTACAGGCATTGATGCACTGGTAACTATCAGCGCGAAAAGCAGCAGTCTTGTTACACTCAGCAGCATTGATTTGACAAATACAGGTTACGCGAATGCTTTTCAACCGCAGATATCTTATAATGACGGTGATGCCCCAATCAATACGACATGGTATATGGAATTCGATATATCTTTTGTGCAGAGTAGTAATAATGCAGTTGCTGTAACAGTGACTTCGTTTAATGTAACGGCTCTTGACATGGACGGTGATGATGAAACCCTGAGAGAGCGTATCACTTTTTACGGATTAAATTCATATACTCTGGAATCGCCAACATCGATCTCTGTTTCAAACGTTACCGGCGGAAAAGTATTTACCGGTTCTTATGATGATTACTCAAACATCAACACAAGCGCTACCAACCTTATGGTAACGAATAAATATGTGAATACAAACAATTTCAAGATGCGCATAGGCGGCACGAACGGTAGCCATGCGAGCAACAAGTCTGAAAGAATGAGCAGCCTTTGGTTCAAATCTTTTACTTATAACAACCCGGTAGTTGCTGCACTGCCTGTCAATTTGCTCTCTTTCTTTGCGAAAAAAGATAATAAAGGAGTAATACTTGACTGGGCTACTTCGATGGAGAAAGATTTCAGTCATTTCGTTGTAGAACGCAGTACTGATGGCAGATCATTTGATGAGATTGCAACAATCTTCACTGACGGCAACAACAGCACTTCTGCTAAATCATACTCGTATACTGACAAATCAGAAACAGCAGCCCCAGTAATTTATTATCGCTTGAAAATGGTAGATGTGGATGCGAGGTATAAGTATTCTGAAGTAAGGGTTATTCGTAATTCTAAAAATATTGATCAGGCTGCTGTAACAATTTTTCCTAACCCTGCAGTAAGCGAACTTAAAGTAACTGTTCCCGCTGCATGGCAGAACAAAGCAGTAACCTATAGCATCTACAGCAGCAACGGCGCAATAGTAAAGCAGAAAATAACTGGTCAGGCTGCACAAACAGAATTTATCAGTCTTGCAGGTATGAAACCAGGAATATATATTTTAAAAGCAGGAACTGCTGAAGAAGCAATTGTTAAACAATTCGCGAAACAATAATTACGGTTAGTAAGTGTAATAAATCAGGCCGTCTCTGCATTAAGGGGCGGTCTTTTTTATTTATCTTCCTTAGCTGCTTTTTCAGCGAATTGATTTATTGTCAATGCATCCTGCACGGTAAATTCACCAATTCTTGTACGCCGCAATTCACTCAGGTAACCACCGCATCCTAATTTTTCACCCAGATCATTTGCAAGGCTTCGTATATAGGTTCCTGTTGAGCAGATGACTCTAAAATGCACTTCCGGATAATTGAGAGTTGTGCTGAATTCTTTTATGGTAATAGGACGAGCCTCAAGTTCTATCTCCTTCCCTTTTCTTGCTGATTCATAAGCGCGCTTTCCATCCTTTTTAATAGCGGAAAATATCGGAGGCACCTGCATTATCTGTCCTGTAAAATATTTGGCTGCCTGTTCAACGTAGGCTGAAGTGATATGACTGCAATCTTTAAAATTTTCCGGTATGCTTTCAAGATCGTAGGTAGGTGTAGTTGCACCAAGAATAATTGTACCTGTGTATTCTTTTTCCCTGGCCATGTACTCATTGATCTTTTTAGTAAACTTACCTGTACAAAGAATCAGAAGACCTGTAGCGAGAGGATCGAGCGTTCCGGCATGTCCTATCTTTTTTATTTTTAAAAGTGAACGTATCTTTCTTACTACATCGAATGAGGTCCAGTCGTATGGTTTGTCTATAAGCAGGACCTGACCTTCGGAATATGTGTTTTGTTGCATTATTAAATAGCCTGTCTTGCTTTGAGCTCGAGATACTTGTTCACCGTATTGACAGTAAGATTTTCAGGAGCGGTTAGAATAGTAAAAATTCCATGTTGGTGCAATTCACGTACCATCAGCTTTTTCTCATGTGCGAATTTTTCAGCAATTGTACGTATGTACAACGCTTCAATATCTGCAACATTTGATGAAGTTATCTGGCGAAGTTCAGTGTTTTCAAAAAAAACTACCAGCAGCAAATGATTTCTGGCAATACTGCGAATGTATTGCAACTGTCTTTGTAAACCTGTTTGCGATTCAAAATTAGTGAACAGAATAATGAGGCTGCGCTGTTTGATGCGCGTACGCACTAAAGAATGTAATTTTTCAAAATCACTTTCTCCAAAATTTGTTTTTTGATCGTATAAGGTTTCAAGGATATCATTCATCTGCCCTGCTCTTCTGTCGGCATGTAATATTTGCCCGATATTATCTCCAAAAGTTATTAAACCTGCGCGATCCTGACGGAGCAATGCAACTCTTGACACGATCAGTGCAGCATTGATAGCATAGTCAAGCAATGTCATTCCTTCAAAAGGCATTTTCATTACCCTGCCTTTGTCAATTATGCAATACACCTGCTGACTTCGCTCATCGGTGTAATTATTAACCATTAAATGCCCGCCTTTCCGCGCGGTGGCCTTCCAGTTCAGTGTACGGATATCATCGCCGGTAACATACTCTCTTATCTGTTCAAATTCTACACTTTGTCCAATCTTCCGTATTCGCCGGCTTCCCGCTTCTGATAAATTATTGGAATACGCGATCAGATCGAACTTTTTCAGCGATAAATAGGAAGGATACACTTTCACCGTCTTCTGAGAAGCTATTTTATATCTTTTTACTATAAGTTGGAGTGGACTATTAACAAATATATTGAGATCAAAAAAGGTGTATTCCCCTCTTTGCAAAGGCTTTACTGTATACCGCAATTGTTGTTCTGTGGCAGGAAGAACAACTGCTTTTAATTCGAAATCATGTTTCTGAAACTGTACAGGAAGTTCATCTATAAGCTTTATATGCGCTTTGAAAGAATAATTATTGTTTATGCTTACGATGATATTGTTGTTATCCCCATTACTTAATCTTTCAGGTAAGATACGTTTAGCTGTAATGCCTTTCTTTGATACAAATAAAACAATGTAGTCGATCACAAGCAATGAAAAGAATATTGCAGTAAGAAGTTTGACAGGAATAAAAAGAACAGGTACCCAATAGGCGAGAATAAATGAAACAATGATCAGAACAAACGCCCTGTAAAAACGTTTGCTGAAAAACAGAGAATGAAGATATGTGCGGTACAAGTTCGTCATCGCGGCACTTCAATGCTTTGAATGATCTGCGTGATCACTTCATCTGTATCTGTTCCTTCCATTTCTTTTTCCGGAGTAAGAGCGATACGGTGCCTCAGCACAGCAGGAGCGATATAAATAATATCTTCCGGCGTAATAAAATCTCTGCCACGCATGGATGCCAGCGCCTTTGACCCATTCAGTATCCCTATCGATGCGCGTGGTGATGCACCCAGGTAAATAGACTTATGCGCCCTGGTATTACCTACAATAGAAGTAATAAAACTGATCAGTTTATTTTCGACGTGAATATTCCTTACCTGCGCGCGCAGTTCGTCTATTACAGTTGCTGTTAAAACAGGATGCACCTGGTCAAGCATATTTTCCAGCGTACGCCGATGATGATGCATTACTATATCAAATTCCTGTTCCGGCGTTGGATATAAAACATTGATCTTAAAAAGAAATCTGTCGAGCTGTGCCTCGGGCAAATGATAAGTGCCCTCCTGCTCTACAGGATTTTGTGTGGCTATCACCATAAAAGGTGGCGGAAGATTGTACGTTTGGCCATCAACCGTTACCTGTCTTTCTTCCATTACTTCAAACAACGCTGCCTGCGTTTTTGCAGGCGCCCTGTTGATCTCATCTATCAGGATAATGTTGCTGAATATCGGCCCCTGCCGGAATTGAAAAGTGGTTTCTTTAGGATTGTATAAAGATGTGCCGATCACATCACTCGGCATGAGATCCGGCGTAAATTGAATACGTGAAAAGCCTACAGAAATACTTTTGCTTAGTAATTTCGCAGTAAGTGTTTTCGCGACACCCGGTACACCTTCAATCAATACATGGCCATCGGCCAATATGGCCGCAAGCAATAATTCAACCATCTGGTCCTGCCCCACTATCACTTTTCCTATCTCCTGCTTAAGTGTTTCCACCTTTTGCTGCAACATGCCCAGATCAGTTCGTTGCTCCAGTATATTATCTTCCATACTAAGGTTTATTTATAAATGTATCTATTTTCTCATGAAACGCCAGCAATCGACCATCGCTTATATTTGATGCGCTTTGTGTTTCATTGATATATTGAATGATCTCCTGTATGCCTGTTAACGAATGCCCGCTTTTATATGCCAGCTTCTTTGCAAACTCATCATCAAGCTGAGAAGTGGAAAGGTTATATCTCGTACGGACATGAGTAAGAAAATGGGTCGCCATCTTATTTGAAAGATTTATGTTGTCCTTACGCTGGAAATACAAGCGACCGATGGTTTTTACAAAGTCCACCGATGTATTGCTTAAGCTTTTCAATACAGGTATCACCCTCTGTTTTCTTTTCGATTCGAATAAGTATATGAACGCAAAAAGCAGTAATGTGAGCCAGAATGCCCAGCTTAATATTTCATTGTTCAGGAAAGGGGCCAGCTTTGAAAAACCTGATTTCTCTGAATCATTATCACCATTGCGATGATGACGATAATAGTCATCCCATCTTACTTTACTTAAGGTATCCGGCATAGATGATAAAGCAATGTCGTAATACTGCTTATTTTGTTTATGCAGGAGAAAAAAGTTTGTAAAAGCCGTTGGGGTAAGATGCAAAAATATAGTGCCGCCGCCATGATAAGTAAACTTTACAAAGTTAGCCCGACCGTATACGTCTCTACCTAATATTGTTGTAATGGATGAATCCAATTTAGAAAAATAGCCTTGTATCCTTTTGCCAGGATATGCAAACAGGATTGAATCCTCACTTTCCGGATCGAGTATACTTATTGTCAACGAATCCGGAGGGCTGAAGAAATTCAATGTCGAGGAAACGGAGAGTTTGAAACTATCGAGCAGATTATCTCCAATATCATAAGCAGAAATAAATACCTGGTTGCCCGCAAGTGCATAATTCAATATAGCTTTGAGCTCTTTTTCGTTCGGAATTACCGATTTCCCAATAATTATGTAAGCGCATCCCGTTTCATTTAATGAATAAAAAGAAACGGGCGACTTGTTCGTCGTCTCTATATCAGCATCCTGAAAAATATGGTCGAGGTTATTGTATGAATAATATGTTCCATAAGGAATTTTGTCGTTTCTCCATAGGCTCAACCTTTCATCGAATCTGGAATTACAGCTCCATAAAGTCAGCGCAAGCACACTAAACAATACAAATCGATATATGGGATAATTGATCAATCGATTACTTTAAACTTATTGAAATTGCTTTTGATGCTTTCGAACTGACGGGCATTTGGTTCATATTCTCCATACCATACATATTCATAAACGCCTGTGAGCATGCTGAATTCCTTTGCGCCCGAATGCTGTTGCATCTGCCGGATATAATCGCGATTGGTTGACTGGGCATTATACTTTATTCTGTTCTTTTCGTTCAGCAGTTGAAGTGTTTTTAAATACATATACCTGATAGCAAGTCTGTATTCCTGGTTATCAATGGCCTTATTAATTTGTTCATCCATATTTGCTTCTAACATTTCATCTTCATCGGAAGTAGCAGATAATTTTTTTCTTTTCACCTTCCTGGAAAATATAAAAAAATTATTGACCAGCAGTACCTGGTATATTGCAAATAATACAATGGTTGCGAGAAAAATATACACGACCCATTTAAGAACAGGGCTTTGGAGCATAGATGCTATGAACCTATAAAAAGCCGGATTACTTTTTTGTTTCTTCTTGGGCCAATACGATGGGTCATTCGCATACAGAAAATCTTTTTCCTTTTTCATGTGTTCGGTAACACTGTCAGGAACCGAGCGGTATGCAGGTGATTCCTGCGCGGACAGCGGCAGATACATGTATATAGACAGTACGCAGCAAAGAATCAGTTTTAAATATTTTAGAATCAATTTCATTATTCCTTTCTCATTTCAAGATGTAAGCGCCGTAGGCGCGACATGTTAGTAGTCAGAATCTGCTATTTAGTCAAGGAGCTCCGTAGGAGCGACATGTAAAATTAACATGCCGCCCCTACGGGGTTTCTGTATGAAATTATTTCGTTCTCCTACTAACATGTCGCACCTGCCTGCCGGCAGGCAGGCCTACGGCGCTCTCCTATAAATTTGTCTTTTCTCTACAATAAAAGGCCACACAATAAAATACCACACAATAAAACTGAATGACAATACAAGGATCGAAATACTTAATGCTTTGGGCATAGTGGAATATCGCGTGATAAATCCTTCCAAAAATGCGGCAGCAATAAAAATCGGCACAAGACCTATCATTAATTTCATCCCATCTTTACCACCTCTTTTCAATGAATCGAGCCGCTTGTGCGTTTTAGGAAAAAGAATACTGTTGCCCAAAACCAATCCGGCGCCTCCCGATATGATAATTGCAGATATTTCCAGTGTGCCGTGAATCCATACTACCAATACGGATTGCCAGCCCAGTCCTTTCATGAAAAAAAATGTTTGAAATGCACCGAGCATCATACCATTGTTGAACAATAACCAGATCGTACCGAGTGATATCAACAATCCTCCTATGAAAACCATGAAGGCTACTTTGATATTATTCAGCGCGATAGTGAGAAACATAGTCAGCCTGCTCTCATTCTTATATACACCGAACGGATCGCCTTTTTCAATATTATCTTCTGTCATCTCCACATAATTATCTCCAAGCACTCCTCTTACAAACGTTTGATCCTGTGCAGTTGAAAAAACAGCCATCAAAGCAAATATGGTGAAGATGAGAAACGAGTACAACAGCTCACGGTGATATTTTCTTACAACTAGCGGCAACTCCGTTGTCCAGAAAGTTACCAGCCTCGATCTTTGTTCTTTTTTATTTTTGTAAATGCTGAGATAAATTTTGGAAGCAAGACCGTTAAGATATTTTGTAACCCTGCTTTGCGGATAAAATGTACGCGCATAGCCGAGATCATTAACGAGTTCAGTGAATTCCTGGGCCATTTCATCAGGGTCCGAAGAAGTTTCATACTGGTACTTCTTCCACTTTTCGATATTCTTTTTAATAAAGAGAGCTTCGCGCATAGTGAGTTACTGGATGCAAAATAAATGAATAACTTTAACTGTCTATGCCTCTTGTAAAATTAGATACCGGCTATAATATTGAAGTTGAGTTCGTGATCGCTCCGTTTTTTAAAAGACTGGTTGCATGGACGATAGATGTTTTTATCTGCTGGATGATCGTAAAAGCATTGGCAGCCGCTACCAACACTGATTCTTTTTTTGTATGGACGCAGACTGCAAGTCTTAAAGGTGTGCTGATCAGTTTACCGGTTCTTTTCTATCATCTTTTTTTTGAGCTGGCGATGAATGGAAGAAGTCCCGGCAAATTGCTGATGCAATGCAAGGTGATCACGGAGGAAGGGGGACAGCCAGGATTAGGACAATACCTGATCCGGTGGGTGTTCAGGCTGATAGATTTTCCTTACTGGATAGGCATTGCCGTTGCTTTGGGCGTGATGCCCTGGTGGACATTTCCACTCATATTTTCCGGAATCGCCTGTGTTTTGATCACTCCCAGATCACAAAGGCTCGGAGACATGGTGGCAGGCACGATACTTATCGATATGCGTAACAGCACTTCATGGCAGGATACGGTTTTTGCAGAGGTCAGCGACACTTATAAGCCTAAATATCCAAATGTGATGCAGTTGACCGACAGGGATATCAACACATTGAAAACGATCATAGTTACAGTAAGAAAAAATAATGATCATGAGATGGCAAGAAGGATCGCACAGCGGATACAGTCGAAGATCAATATTCAAACAGACGAATACCCATTGGATTTTCTTGAAACATTGCTGATAGATTATAATTATTATTCTACACGTTAAGGCGCCAACCAGTTAAATGGCGAAAAAGCCAGATTTCTCAATCCCCAAAAAACTAATACTATACCAAGAGTAGCCCATGCAAAAAGAGGAGAATTGAACAGCTTCTGCCCTATTTTCCTTTTAAAGAAAATATTATTGACCGCTACAACTGCGGCGTAGAATATTTCCAGCACATTGGGATCCTAAGCTTAGAATTCCACGTGGACAAGTTGTCGCGG
>JADMIO011421338.1_pt1 | contig 12455 bp, 19 predicted proteins | sample 8958161 | NCBI WGS metagenome assembly JADMIO01 (sample SAMN16585339, study PRJNA669376) | soil metagenome | isolation source: Crop rotation soil | place: USA: Cullars Rotation, Alabama | collected 2011 | reverse complement strand
ACCCGTTGCCCGCTCACCTCGCCGATCGCGTCCGCAGCGCGCAGAGCGCGTCCCGATAGCCTCACCCCCCGTGCTCGGGGGGAATCGGTTGCGCTGGACGGCACTGGCTGTCGTGGTCGGCCTCGCGTGCGTACCGACATTCGCGTCGACGGCTGCGGGCGCTGACAGCACCGACGTGTCGCACGCTCCTCCGGCGACCCGTCCGTACACGCCGAAGGTGGATCCTCTCGGCACCGTCGAGGTGAAGCTGACCCGTGTGGCCAAGACGCCGCCGGCCACGGCGTTCGCAGTCCGCCGCGACGACGACACCATCTACCTCGCGCTCCAGCGCGGCCAGGTCGTCGCGGTGCGCGATGGACGCGTGCTGCGACCCGCGCTGCTCGACGTCTCCGACCGCGTGGCCAAGGATCGGGAGCAAGGGCTGTTGGGCCTCACCTTCTCACCCGATGGCCGACGGATGTACGTGTACCTCACGGAGTCCGACGACGGCGTCGTGCTCGAGGAGTACCGCGTGGTCGAGCGTGGCCACGACGCGCCCGTGCGCGTCGTGCGCTCCAGCCGTCGCGTGGTGCTCGCGCTGGCCAAGGTGCACCCGCAACACAACGGCGGACAGCTCGCGTTCGGCCCCGACAAGCGCCTGTACGTGTCGATCGGCGACGGCGGAGGCCACGGCGACGCCGGCCCTGGGCACGCACCGGAGGGCAACGGGCAGTCGTTGGACACGCTCTTCGGCAAGATCTTGCGCATCGACCCCCGCGCCCGTGGCGACCAGCCGTACACCGTCCCCCGCGACAACCCCTTCGCGTCGGGCGGAGGACGCGGCGAGATCTGGGCCTTCGGGTTGCGCAACCCGTGGCGTTTCTCGTTCGACCGCGAGACCGGCGCGCTCTGGATCGGCGACGTCGGTCAGGACCACCTCGAGGAGATCGACGTGGTCTCGCGAGCAAGGGCCGCCGGCGCCAACTTCGGGTGGCCACTCCTCGAAGGGACGCGAGCGTTCCGCGCCACCAGCGCGCCCGGCGCCGTAGGGCCTGTGTGGACGCTGTGGCACCGCGCCGGGTACTGCGCGATCACCGGAGGCTTCGTGTATCGCGGTGCGCGGATCTCGGGCTTGCGCGGCACGTACGTGTACTCGGACTTCTGCGACGGGACCATCCGCGGGCTGCGCGTGGAGCACGGCAAGGCGATCGAAGAAGGCTCGCTCGGGATCCGAGCACCGTTCGTCGCGGCGTTCGGCGAGGATGCGCGCGGAGAGCTCTACGTGCTCTCGCACGAGCGCGGGCTCCTTCGCCTCGATCGCACCGATCCCGACTGACGGCGTTCTCGAGCGTCGAGCGCGCCGGCTCGATCGCGACGAACTCCGGACACGAAAAATGCGGCCCGGCTCCCTCCCGGGCAGGGTAGGAGGGAACCAGAACCGCGTTCAGATCATCGCTCACGGGTGCGACGGAATCGATGACCCAGACGCGTCATCGTCGCAGAACTTGATGCAGACGTGTCATGGTCCTGCCAAGCTCGTCGGCCGATATGACTTCCGTGCAGGACTACGACGCTTCCACCACATGCGGGCTCATCTCCGACGAGGACCGATCGCGCCACGCCGCGCTCTTCGACGCCGAGACGGGTCTGCCGACGGGCGCGCTGCTCCTCGACCGGCTGCGGTCCGCGCTCGTGCGGGGACGCCGCGAGGGCACCGACGTCGCGGTCTATTTCCTCGACGAGCTGCGCGACCTGCGCGGCGGCCCGGTCGCGATGGTGCAGATCGCGCAGCGCCTCCAGGCCAAGCTCCGCCCGACCGACACCGTCGCACGCGTGGGACCACGCGCGGTCGTGGTCGTCTGCGGTGACCTGCGTCGCGACGAGGACGCGGCAATCGTCGGTCGTCGACTCGTGCAATACGCCGAGGCCCGTTGCTCGTGGGGCATCGCGTACGGGCGCGCGTTCGAGGACCCCGAAGAGCTCCTCGCTCAGGCCTACGAGCAAGTGCGCGCGGTCGCAGCGACGTCGGACTAGCCGCCACCAACGCCCTCGATGTTCCTCCGGGACGAGATCCGGGTAGCGAGCCCAGCACTGGGCACTCAACCGGTTCACGGAGGCGAACACGATGCTCATCCTCGGAGTGATCCTGCTCCTGCTCGGACTCCTGCTCGGCATCCCGATCCTGTGGGTCATCGGTATCGTGCTCGCGCTCGTCGGCGCGATCCTGTGGTTGGGATCCGGGAGCGGCGCGAGCTGGGGTCGTCGGTGGTACTGACGCGGCGAGCGGAAACGCGCCGATCATGGGTCTTGCCGACCGTGAGCGAGAGGTGTACGTAGGAGTCAGCAGAGTTCCACCCCGACGAAAGGGGGAACGATGCTGAACAACCTGGAGATCCGTCGCCGAGCAGCGACGCACGGCTTCGTGCTCGAGGAGTCGCCGTCGGACGGCATGACCGTCTTCGCGTGGCACCACGGCACGCGCTCGGTGGGACCACGCTTCTTGTTGGAGCGTCAGGCAGTTGGCTGGATGAGCGACGAGCTCGACCGCGCCGAGGCGAACGAGATCACCAAAGCGCCCGACGTCGTCGGCGAGCACGCGGGCGGTCGCGCGTGAGCGCGCACCAGTGTCCGCTGTGCGAGCTGCGGTTCCTGTGGCGAACCGAGCTCGACGCGCACCTCGCCGACGAGCATGCCAACCACATCCGGGTCGGCTTCCCGAGCACCCGCAAGGCGCTCGGGCACCTGCAACGGACGGTCCACCCACGCCACCTGACTCGCCCGCGCGAGCAATAACGCCCGCGCGAGCAGGAACGATGGCGGGCGTTTGCTGCCTAGTTAAGGTTGGGCTAACCTTTTCTGCATGGCCCGGTGGCGCCCCCGCGTGTTCGGCGTGTTCGGCGGGTTCGGCAGAGGCTTCGGTGGGCCGGGCAGGTTCGGCCACCTGGACGCCGGCTTGAACCACGTGTCGTACGTGCGCCTGCACGTCGACGGCCGTCCGGCGCGCGCCGAAGCCGTCGGCGTGGCACAACGCCTGCCGGCGCACGTCCCGATCTCGTTGTCCACCGCGGCGCGGCTCGTCTCGAGCGGCGTGCCCGTGGTGGTGCGCTCACGGCGCGGGGAACGGGGGTAGGAAGAGACCATGTACGTCTGCCTGTGCCGAGCGGTCACGGACCACGAGATCCGAGACGCCATCGAAAGCGGCGCGTCGAGCCTCGACGAGATCTCCTGCGCGACGCGTGCGGGCTCGGTGTGCGGCGGGTGCGTGCCCGATCTTGCACGCTTGCTCGAGGCGTGCACGGGACGCGAACTCGCCAGCCAGAGCTGACCGCTGCGGTCCGCGCGCGATCGGGTTAGCATCCCCCCATGGCGCGCAACGATGAGATCGTCGAACTGCTCAACGACATCCTCACCAACGAGCTGACGTCGGTGAACCAGTACTTCGTCGACGCGAAGATGCTCCAGCACTGGGGCTACGACAAGCTCGGCGATCACTTCCACCACGAGTCGATCGAGGAGATGAAGGACGCCGACGAACTGATCGAGCGGATCCTCTACCTCGACGGCATCCCGAACATGCAACGGCTCAACAGCGTCCACGTCGGCGAGACCCCGCTCGAGAAGCTGCAACTCGCAGAGAAGCTCGAGCGCGAATCGATCGACCGTCTCAACGCAAGCATCACGCAGTGCGCGTCGCTCGGCGACAACGGCACACGCGATCTCCTCGCAGAAGTGTTGAAGGGCGAGGAAGAGCACCTCGACTGGCTCGGCACGCAGCTCGAGCTCATCGCCAAGCTCGGCGACGCGCACTACCTCTCGCAGCAGCTCGGCGACTGAACCTCTCGCGCCGTTTGCGCAGGTGACGTGCCGGGGTATCCGGCACGCATGGAAACACCGCTTCCTCCCAACACTCCGCGCCGGCGTGTCGTCACCGAAGATCGCCAGGGTGGTCCCTTCCAGTGGTGGGGCCCCAACCCTGCCGCCGTGGTCGGGGGCGTCCTCGTCGCGCTGATCCTGGTCGTGGTGCTCGTCCTCGCACTCACGGGCAACGACAACAACTCGAACGCCCCCAGCGATAGCGGCGGTCGTCCCGCGACGAGCGCGCCCAACGCGTCGAGCGCGACGTCGAGCGCCACCACACCGAGCACCACGGGCACGACCTCGACGTCGTCCGGCTCCAGCACCACTCGCTGACGCCCACACGACGCGCGCACCTCGGCGGCGCCGCTGCCCGCGCGACGGTTGTCAACCGACGGCGACCCGGCGATACTGCGCCTGACCTGCTGAGCATGGCGGTGACGGCGAGCCATGAACCACTACGACGTCCTCGGCGTGCGCGCCGACACCACTGCGGCTGCCCTGCGCGCCGCGTATCGGCAGCGTGCCCGCGCCGCACATCCTGACCGTCCGGGCGGATCCGCGGCGTCGATGCGAGCGGTCAACGAGGCCTGGCACACCCTCTCGGACCCCGCTCGACGCGCGGCCTACGACCAGTCGTTGCGCGACGCCGCTGCTGCTTCCGCACCTCGCGCGCAACCAGCGACGGCGGCGCGGCCCCGCACGCACGCCACGGATTCGTCGAGCGTGGACGACCGAGCCCCGATCCCCGAGTTCGACGACGCCGGGCGTGTCTTCGCTGCCTCACCCCGGCTGCGATTGCTCAAGACGCTCACGGTCGCGGGCTCGGCGCTGCTGATGCTGCTCGCGCTGGCGTACGCGTGGGCCTTTTATCACTCACCTTGATCGAGTGCGCAACGCAAGCGATCCATGAGCTGGGCCCGGTTCGCGGGATCGATGAGCTGCGCGTGTCGAGCCTCCACCGCAGCCCAGATCAGCGCGCCGTCATGGACGCCCATGAAGTGGGGATGGCGGTAGGCCACCGTCGCGTAGGCGTGACGCGGTGCCTGCGTGCGCAGAACCTCGATGGAGCTCCGACCGCGGTGGAGGATGAAGCCGCCGACATTGCTCGGGAAGTGCGCCACCGGCAATCCCGTCTTGACCACGCTGCGCTGCAGCCACTCCGTCGGCGCTCCGTGACTCACCCATGGCACGACGTCCGGCCGCGCGTACACGTCGCGGCGCACGGCCAGGAACGACGCCTGGATGCTCGGATCGTGTGCCGGACCGCGGAACTCCCCCGCCATCGCGGCACCATCGGCGATCACCGCCGCGAGCTGCTCGAGCGTGGTGGGATCCCGGAAGACGACGTCGGGATCGCAGAACAACAAGACGTTCGCTCGCCGCTCCGGTGGATCGGTGCGCTCGAAACGGTCGAGGGCGCGAATGGCCGCGCGCATCCCCGGCGCGTGGCTTCGCCCGAAACGCCGGGTGACGACGTGCACGCGCTCCACCTCCGCGGCCAGCGCGTGCACGAACTCCACGTCGTCGTCGCGCGACGGATGATGCGCGATGACGATTCGGCGGACGCGGTCCAAGCTCGACTGCTCGACCAGCGTCGACAGCATCAGCGTGAGGAACCGCGTGGACGCGAAGTTGACCGTGAGCAGCGCGAACCGGACGTCACCGTCGAAGGGTGCGGGGCGCCGCGTCCTCGCGAGACGCCACCGCGCCAGCGTCACGGCCTGATCGGCGCGCATCTGCGCGTGCCGACGAAGCCGGTTCAGCGAGTCACCCAACGTTGCCTCCACCGTTCGGCGACGAGATCGAAGGTCGTCGCGTGGTGCGTGGCTACTCGCTCCTCGACGGACGCGTCAAGGTGGACAGCCACACATCGTGTGTAACGGATCACGAACGAAGCACACTGAAGCATGTGCCGCCAGCTGGAGGGCGGCCCGCGACCGGAGGTCCACATGCCAGGCATCGTCACCAAGAGCTTCGACACCGCCGATGACGTTCGCACTCCCGCGAAGACACGGCTCGAAGGCGTCGACCTCGGTACCGCCAAGGCGGGCCGTTTCACCGCGCATCCCGGTTGGCGCTGGTCCGAGTGCATCAAGCCGATCGTGGGCACCGACAGCTGTCAGGCGCGCCACGTCGGAGCGGTCGTCGCCGGCATGCTCCACATCGAGCACGACGACGGGTCGACGGCCGACCTCGGCGCGGGCGACGCCTATGTGATCGAGCCGGGGCACGACGCGTGGGTCACCAGTGACGAGCCGTTCGTCGCGTTCGAGTTCGAGTCCACGACCGTGGAGACCTTTGCGAAGGAGGCGTGACGCGCGGTTGACACCCCGTGCTGCAAGCCACTGAGATGAAGCCCCCGACGGCTTCGTGGTCATGGAATGGTGGGACTCCGAAGACGCCTGGAACGAGTTCTTCGCTGGTCCCTTGCAAGCCGCGTTCCAGAAGGTCGGCGGCATCCCCGAGCCGAAGATCACACGGTTCGACGTGCACAACTCGTTCACGCGCGCCTGAGCTGTCTGTCCTCCGCTACAGCATCCCCACGACGAGCGCGAGGCCGAGCACGACCACTCCCAGCCCGGCCGTACCGAGACCGACGAAGCGCAGCTTGTCCCACAAGTCGATCGTCGCGGTGTCGTCCATGTACTCGAGGAGGCGGCCCCCGAAGAAGCAGACGACGCCCAAGATCACGAGACAGCTTCCCAACGCCTGCACGAGCCCGATCTCCTCTCGAGGGCGTCGCTCGGCATCAGGTATCGACGGATGCGGCGAAAAACATGAGCAGCGCTCATGGCGTCGAGCTCGACGTCCACAAGATTCGACGCTGCTCGAGCCACCCGTTGAGCGCTCGACGAACGGAACAGATCGGACGCTTACGGGTTTCCGCGACCGCGATGCCGGGAAACGATCAGCCGTGCCGAAAGGAGGCTGTCATGTACATAGGCATCGGCGCTCTCGTCCTCATCATCATCCTCGTCCTACTGCTGACTTAGAGAGAGGGCCGTACTGATGATGGACAAGAAGGTCGAGTTCTTCTTCTACGTCGCCGCCGTCGTCTGCTTCGTGCTCGCGGCGCTCGGCGAAGGATGGAAGTACGGGGCGCGCACCAGAGGAGGTCTCAGCCCGAGGCTCGTCCTCGTACCGCTCGGGCTTGCACTCTGGCTGTTCCCACTGCTCTGGAACACCGGTGCTGCAGCCTGGTAGGCCGACCATGACACGCAGAGAACGATCCGTCCTGACCACGCTGTTCTGGATGAGCTCCATCGCGATCGTCGCGGCGTGGGCCCATCCCTGGCACTAGCTCAGGACACCAACGTCTGGCGGATCTACGCCAGAGAAACTGCAGTGAAAACGACGGGAGCCCCTGACCACGCCCGAGCCGGGTGGGTGGACCAGGGGCTCCGTCGCTGCACGGGTCGGACAAGCGTGCGGGTCGCGTGGTCAGTCGAAGACGATTGGTGAGTCCTCGAGCGTTTCCATCATCTCCGAGATCGGCGTCGTTGGGCAGACCTCGACGGTGTTCCATTGGGAAAGCCCCGTGGCGTTGACGAACGCCACGACGGCCTCGACGTTGGCCGCCTCGACGATCGCGACCGTCCGGTGGCTGGGGTCGAGATGCATCGGTTCGACGGCGAACGTGATGCCGTGCTCCGCCATCGCCTTCGGAAGGTTCTCCTCACCAAGTCCGTCCTGGGCGCGGGCCCGAGTGCGCGAGTTCGACGAGGGGCAGATGTCAGGCGTGTGATCGGCGAGAACGATGTATTTCGGCATGGGGCCTCCCTTGAAGGCGATGGCGACGGACCTCGTGGGGACAGTCCCGACGATGCACCATCCGTTACGCGACACCGCCGCGGAGATCGGTTTCGCGACGGCCGGAAAGGGAGAGCGGCCTAGCGAGTGTGATCTAGCTCTGACTCGCGAGAACGTCCAGACCAAAGGACGACCAGTCCTCGGGGTTCGGCTCCGTGTACTCGCCGAGCACGCGACCGTCGACGGCGTCGAGCTCGACGAGACCGCGCGTCGCGGGAGGCTCCTCGGCCGAGTACAGCAAGATGCGCCACGCCGGGCGGGCGCGCAGGCCTCGCCACCCGAGCTGCGCGCTCGCATGGCCCACCGCGAAGCCGACCGTGCGCGTGGCGATGAGCAACGCTTCGGTCTGGTCGACCACGAGGTCCCAAGCAGCGACGAAGTGGTACGCGGCCACGCAGGCGAGGAAGATCGCGACGGCGAGCACGCCCCCGTTGTCGGTGACGAGCCACGCGGCGAGACAGCCGGCCGCGATGCCAAGGTGCAGCCAGCCCGCGATGCGGCGACGACGCATGGTCGGGAAGAGATAGGGCCCGACGTACGCGGTAACATCGAGCTCGGCCGGCAGCGTGTCGCCGTCGTGCTCGGGTGCACCCTGGTGCTGCTCGTCCATCGGCGTCGCGCTACCGGGTCGGCCAGGCGCGGCGAAGGCGCTCGCAGCTCTCCGCCAGGCTCTCGGGCAGCACACGGGTCTCGGCGATCGCGGTCATGAAGTTGGTGTCTCCGCTCCATCGCGGCACGAGGTGCACGTGCAGGTGCCCCGGCACGCCCGCGCCCGCAGCGCGTCCGACGTTCGCACCCACGTTCATGCCCTCGGGACCGTAGGCCGCCTCGAGGGCGGTCGCCGCATCGCGGGTCATCGCCATCAGCGCTTGGGCCTCGCCGTCGGTGAGCCCCGTGAGGGTGGCCTCGTGACGCACCGGAGCGACCATCACGTGGCCCGACGTGTAGGGGTACGCGTTCATCACTGCGAAGACCAGGTCATCACGTGCGAGCACGCCCGAATCGCGTGCCCCCGTGGCACCAAGACCGCAGAACAGGCAGCCGTCGAAGGGCTCGTCGGTCGTGCCCTGCACGTAGCCCGCACGCCAGCCGGCCCAGAGCCGCTCGAGCATCAGCTGGCGCGCTCGGTGACCGTCGTCGACCGCGACGCGACCTCGTCGTGCACGCTCGTGGCGAACGCGTCGAGCGGGACGCCACGCTCGGGCTGATCACTGCCCCGCCGGTTCACACCCACGGTGCGCGCCGCCACGTCGTCGTCGCCGACCACGAGCACGTACGGCACCTTCTGGAGCTTCGCGTCACGGACCCGCGACCCCAGCGTGTCGGCGTGCGCGTCGACGAGCGACACGCGCAAGCCCACCTGCTCGAGCTGCGCTACGACCTCGCGGCTGTAGTCGTCGTGGCGATCCGCCACGGGGAGCACCACCACCTGGACGGGTGCGAGCCAGGTGGGGAACGCGCCGGCGTAGTGCTCGACGAGGATGCCGAAGAAGCGCTCGATCGACCCGAACAGGGCACGGTGGATCATCACCGGGCGGTGGCGTTGGTTGTCGGAGCCGATGTACTCGAGCTCGAAGCGCTGCGGAAGCTGGAAGTCGAGCTGGATCGTGGAGATCTGCCACGTGCGCTCAATCGCGTCGCGCGTCTGCACCGAGATCTTCGGCCCGTAGAACGCTCCCCCACCCTCATCCATCACCAGGTCGAGGCCAGCGCCAACCGCGACGGTGCGCAGCGCCTCGATGGCGACATCCCACTCCTCGTCGGTACCGACCGCCTTGCCGGGCGGCTTCGTCGAGAGCTCGAGGTAGAAGTCGTCGAGGCCGTAATCGCGCAGCAGGCCGAGCACGAACTCGAGCGCGGCGGTGAGCTCGGGCACGACCTGGTCGCGCGCGCAGAAGATGTGCGCGTCGTCCTGCGTGAAACCACGCGCGCGCGTGAGCCCTTGGACCACGCCCGACTTCTCGTAGCGGTAGACCGTCCCGAACTCGAAGAGCCGCAGCGGCAGCTCACGATACGAACGCATCCGGCTGCGGTAGATCAGGATGTGGAACGGGCAGTTCATCGGCTTGAGGTAGTAGTCGGACTCGCCCTCGAACTCCATGGGCGGGTACATGCCGTCGGCGAACCAGTCGAGGTGGCCGGAGATCTCGAAGAGCTGCGACTTCGAGACGTGCGGTGAGTTGACGAACTCGTAACCCGCAGCCACGTGACGCGCCCGCGAGTACTCCTCCATCACGCGCCGCACCGTTCCGCCCTTGGGGTGGAAGACCGCCAGACCCGGGCCCACCTCAGTGGGGAACGAGAAGAGGTCGAGCTCGACGCCGAGACGGCGATGGTCGCGACGCTCTGCCTCCTCGAGCCGGTGGAGATGCTCTTCGAGCGCGGCCTTGGAGTCCCACGCGGTGCCGTAGATGCGCTGGAGCATCGGGCGCTTCTCGTCGCCCCGCCAATACGCGCCGGCGACCTTCATCAGCTTGAACACGCCGAGCCGCTTGGTGGACGGCACGTGCGGACCCCGACACAGGTCGACGAACTCCGACCCGTCGCCGCGTGGGTTGCGATACACCGAGATCACCGCGCCGCCACCCACCTCGGAGTCGTCGGCCGGATCGACGCGCTCGATGATCTCACGCTTGTACGGCTGCTCAGCGAAGAGCGCAAGCCCCTCTTCGCGGCCCACCTCGGCCCGCACGAACGGCATGTCGGCGGCCACGATCTCGCGCATTCGAGCTTCGATGCGCTCGAGATCGTGGTCGGAGAAGTGCGCGCCATCCGGAAGCTCGAAGTCGTAGTAGAAGCCGTCGTCGATCGCAGGGCCGATCGCGTAGCGCGCACCGGGGAAGAGGTCGGTGACGGCTTGCGCCATCACGTGCGCGGTCGAGTGCCGCAGCACCTCGCGGCCTTCGGCAGTGGTCGGCGTGACGATCGCCAACGTGACGTCGTGGTCGAGGGCGTGATCGAGGTCGACCCAAGCACCGGCGCGCTCGTCGTCCCACACGCGCGCCGCGAGCGCGGCGCGCGCCAGGCCCGCGCCAATGGACTGGGCAACCTGCACCGGGGTCGTGCCCGCGTCGTACGCGCGCGACGAGCCGTCGGGCAGGGTCACGGTGATCTGATCGGCCATCGGCGGCCGAGGCTACCAGTGGCCCTGGCAGGGTCTTCCGTGGTTCAGCCGCCAGGTCCAACCGCCAGATTCGGCCGCCAGATTCGGCCGCCAGATTCGGTCAGCGAGGGGGCTGGACTCGGACGCTCAGCCGTCGATCGGACGCGCCAGGTCGACGCCGAGCAACGACGCCAGCTCGCGCAGCACCGTCGGTGCCGACGGATCGCCGCCGCCCGAGAGGATCGCGCTCGCCAGATCGTCGAGCGCCTCGAGCGCGGTGGGCGCGTCGAGGTCCGCGTCGAGCGCGGAACGCACCCGGTCGGCGAAGGGGCGCGGGTCAGCACCGTCGCCGCGCGCTGCCGCGGCCACAAGACGGTGCAGCAGGGCCGAGCCCTCGTCGAGATCGGTGTCGTGCCACTCGAAACCGGCCCGGTAGTGGTGGCGCATCAGCGCCAGCCGGATCGCACGGGGATCTGCCTTCTGGCGCAGGTCGCTCACGAACACGAGGTTGCCGAGCGACTTCGACATCTTCTCGCCCTCGTAGCTCACCATCGCCGAGTGCATCCAGTGACGCACGAAGGGCTCGCCGGTGAGGCTCTCGCTCTGCGCGACCTCGCATTCGTGGTGCGGGAAGATGAGGTCGGTGCCGCCGCCGTGCAGATCGATCGTGGTGCCGATCTCGGCCATCGCCATCACCGAGCACTCGACGTGCCAGCCCGGTCGGCCCACGCCGAACGGCGCGCGCCACGCCGGCTCGTCGGGCAGCGACGGCTGCCAGAGCACGAAGTCGAGCGGGTGTCGACGGTGTGGGTCGTCCGGGTTCCCGCCACGGGTGCGGGCGAGGCGGACCATGTATTCGGGCGAGTACTGGGACAGCTCGCCGAAGCGCGGGAACGTCGACACGTCGAAGTACGCGGTGCCGTGCGTGAGGTACGCGTTGCCGTTGTCGAGCAGCCGCTCGATCATCGCGATCATGCCGTCGATCGACTCGGTGGCACGTGGCTCGGCCGCCGGAGGCCGCGTGTCGAGCGCGGCCATGTCGGCCCGGAAGCGCGCGAGCTCGGACTCCGCGAGCTCGAGGTACGGGATGCCCAGCTCTCGGGCCTTGGGCAGGATCGAGTCGTCGACGTCGGTGACGTTGCGGACCATGCGGACCTCGTGACCGAGGTCTTCGAGCCGACGAACGAGCAGGTCGTACGCGATGTACGTGGCGGCATGACCGAGATGGGTGGAGTCATACGGCGTGATGCCGCAGACGTAGATGCCGACCTGCGCGCCCGGCTCGAACGGCACGCTCTTGCGGCGTGCCGTGTCGTACAGCTCGATCGTCACGACGACTTCGCGGGGCGCGGCGACACGCCCTCGAGCCGCAGGCGCGCATGGCCCCGGTGACGGATGTTGACGGTCACCAGCGCGGAGGTGAGCGCCTCGATGCCGGCGGCGTTCGCCAACGAGCCGGCGTCGAACGCGCGCAGCCCCGGGATGCCGTCGGTGAGGTCCATCACGAGCACGCGAGCCTCGTCGTCGTCGGACACCACGAGCACGTCGGCCTCGAGCTCGTGATCGAGGTCGGCGAGATCGCCGGCGGGAAGATGCTGGTACGCCGCGACGACACGCGCACCCGGCACGGCGGCCTGGACCGCGGCCGACACCGATCCCTCCGGCGGCAGCACCGGAAGGAGCTCGCGCTTGCCCTTCGCGGTGC